>MDSW01161605.1_pt1 | contig 53892 bp, 51 predicted proteins | sample 811171 | NCBI WGS metagenome assembly MDSW01 (sample SAMN05326641, study PRJNA326480) | marine metagenome | isolation source: seawater | place: Atlantic Ocean: North West | collected 2012
ATAATCAAAATCCTATTTCAGTTGGTTTATTAGGCAATGCTGCCGAAGTTTTACCAAAAATGATAGAGATGGATATAAAACCAGACATTGTTACTGATCAAACATCAGCTCATGATCCTGCGAACGGATATCTTCCTATAGGATGGTCAGTTGAAAAATGGAATAAGACCAGAAAGAGTAACCCAGATCTCGTTGCGAAGGAGGCAAAGCGATCTATGGCCATTCATCTCAAAGCAATGTTAGCCTTTCACCAGCAGGGTATTCCTACAGTTGACTACGGCAATAATCTGAGACAGGTTGCTTATGATCAAGGCGTTACCAAAGCATTTTCATTTCCAGGCTTTGTTCCAGCCTATGTTCGCCCTCTTTTTTGTAGAGGAATTGGACCATTCCGATGGGTTGCACTATCGGGCGATCCAGAAGACATATATAAGACTGATAAAAAAGTAAAAGAATTAATCCCACATGATGAAAATCTTCATAGATGGTTGGATGAAGCGCAGAAAAAAATTAAATTCCAAGGGTTGCCAGCAAGAATATGTTGGCTAGGTTTAGGTGATAGGGATCGAATGGCGCTAGCTTTCAACGAAATGGTAAGAAATGGAGATTTGAGTGCACCCATTGTAATTGGAAGGGATCACCTCGATAGCGGCTCCGTCGCAAGTCCAAATCGTGAAACTGAATCAATGCTAGATGGATCAGATGCTGTTTCAGATTGGCCATTACTGAATGCACTTTTGAGTACGGCCAGTGGTGCAACATGGGTGTCTCTTCATCATGGTGGAGGAGTTGGTATGGGTTACTCTCAACATTCAGGTCTCGTGATAGTTTGCGATGGATCTCAAAAAGCAGATGAGAGAATATCTCGTGTCTTATGGAATGATCCAGCCAGCGGAGTTATGCGCCATGCTGATGCAGGATATGAGGAAGCAATTCAGTGCGCAACGAAACATAGCCTCAATTTACCGATGATAAAAAAGTAGATATTAAAATGAATATTAAGATAAATAATCGACCATTTAAATTAGAAGAATTACGGGCAATATATAAAAATAATTTTTCAGTTACTTTGTCTACAGAGGTAGAAAAAAATATAAAACAATCAGCTGATTACATTCATGCTGTTTCAGAAGATGAAAAATCTATTTATGGTATTAATACTGGGTTTGGGGTTCTGGCAAATGTCAAAATAGATAAAGAAAATCTTAGAAAATTACAAAAAAATCTTGTGCTTTCACATGCAGTTGGCGTGGGTGATTTTTTATCGAAAGCAATTGTCAAACTCGTTGTTCTCCTAAAAATCAAAACTTTGGCTAAAGGATTATCAGGATCATCTTTGGAGCTAGTGCATTCTTTATGCAATCTTATTAATTTGGATGTTACTCCCTGCATTCCCGCAAAAGGATCAGTTGGAGCATCTGGAGATTTAGCGCCTCTAGCTCATCTAGCTCAAGTTCTGATTGGAGAGGGCTTTGCAGAATTATCTGGTGAAATAATGCCAGCTAAGGATGCGTTAGATAAAGTCGGTATGAAGCCATTTGAACTGGGTCCTAAAGAAGGTTTGGCATTACTGAATGGCACCCAAGTTTCAACGGCGATTGCACTGAGCTCTTATTTCGATACAGAAAATTTATTTTTAGCAGCACTGCACTCTGGAGCGCTGACTGTTGATGCAATAAAAGGAAGTGTAAAACCATTTGATAACCGAATTCATGAGGCTAGAGGTCAAAAAGGTCAGATAGCAGTAGCTATAGAGTTAAATAAACTGATTAGTGGCAGTGATATAGTGAAATCACACATAGACTGTGATCGTATTCAAGACCCATACTCTGTGAGATGTCAACCGCAAGTTATGGGTGCTTGTCTTGATGCAATAAATCATGTGGGATCAATTTTAAGTATTGAAGCTAATGCTGTTACTGATAATCCACTGGTTTTTACTGAAGATAAAGAAATTATATCTGGCGGTAATTTTCATGCTGAACCGGTCGCACTTGCGGCTGATCATCTTGCTCTGGCAATTGCTGAAATAGGATCAATTTCCGAAAGACGAAGTGCTTTGCTCATTGATAAAAATTTAAGTGGATTACCTTCATTTCTGGTAAAAGAGAGCGGATTAAATTCAGGTTTTATGATTCACCAAGTTACTGCTGCTGCTCTTGTGTCTGAGAATAAATTACTTTCACATCCTGCCAGTGTTGATTCCATTCCTACATCAGCTAACCAGGAAGATCACGTGAGTATGGCAACTCATGCAGCAAATCGACTTGTTACTATGAATGAAAATTTGTCTTTCATAATAGCTATTGAGTTATTGAGTGCTGCGCAGGGAGTGGAATTTCATCATCCATTGAAAACTTCTGCAAAATTAGAGAGTTTATTGAAAACAGTGCGCTCTTATTCCGAATCTCTCGATGTGGACAGATCATTGGCTGAAGATATTAAATTACTATCCAGTCTAATTGTTCAAGGTAAAATCACAGAAAATAATTATGAAATTTTCAATTTAGAAAATAATGCAAATATTTGATTTTCAATCTGCAGATTCTCCTTTATTAATAAGCATTCCTCATGATGGGAGAATGTTGACAAACGAAGTAAGTGAATCAATCAAGAAAAAATTTCTTAGTTTGCCAGATACTGATTGGCACGTTGCAAAATTGTATAACTCCTTTGAAGACTTAAACGCTAATATTATAAAATCGAATTATTCTAGGTATGTGGTTGACTTAAATCGTTCACCTGACGATAAATCTTTATATACGGATCAATATTCTACTAACCTATGCCCTATATATTCTTTTTCTGGAGAAAATTTATATCAAAATAATTACAAGATTGACGAAAATGAGATTAAGAATAGAGTCGAAGAATATTGGCGTCCATATCATGAAAAAATTAGAAACACTCTAAATCAAATAAAAGATCGACATGGCTATGCTTTATTATGGGACGCTCATTCTATCCGGAGTGAAGTTCCAAATCTTTTCAAAGGAAAACTTCCAGATATCAACATAGGGACAAATTCAGGGAAAAGTTGCCCTAAAGAAATTGAAGAGCTTATTTATGAAAACGCTTTAAATTCAGATTATTCAGTGGCACTTAATGAAAGATTTAAAGGGGGTTTTATTACTCGCGAATATGGTGATCCATCATCAATGTTTTTTGCAGTTCAAATGGAAATTGCTCAATCTTGTTATATGTGCGAATCTTCAATAGAATTTGATGAGATCCTTTCTCAAAAATTATCTTTCCTTCTAAAATCAATGTTAGAAACTTTTAAGGTGAGTGCGAAAGTATTTTTTAATGAAAAAAATGAAAAAAATTAAAGGGCTCCATGAGCTATATGAAAAAGACCCAATAGTCGCAGACAAGATTGTTTGGGGAAGAGAATCTAATGCCATAACAAGGAGAGGTTTTCTTAAAAATAGTGGTTTACTCACTATGAGTGCAGCGCTTGGTTCATCAATTCCTTTCTCAAAATATTTTCCAGCTGGTATGATTCCCGCAGCTTATGCTCAGACAGAAGAATTATTCGATTTATATGGAAAGAATGGACTGACACTTCTCAATGATAGACCCCTCAATGCAGAGACTCCAGCTCACTTGCTTGATGACTTTGTCACACCGTCATCTCGTCTTTTTGTTAGAAATAACGGCATTCCTCCTTTTGAGTCAGAGATTGATCCTGAAAATTGGTCAATTTCTATTTCGGGTGAATCATGTATAAATGAGATAAACATAACTCTTAAAGACATTAAAGAAAAATTTGAACATCATACAATGCAATTACAAATGGAGTGCGGAGGCAATGGTAGATCAGAATTTTCTCCTCCAGCTAGAGGAAATCAATGGTCAACTGGTGCGATAGGATGTCCCGAATGGACAGGAATTAGAATTAGAGATCTATTGGATTACGTCGGGATAAAAGATGATGCCGTTTATGTTGCATACGAAGGAAAGGATAGACATTTATCCGGTGATATCAATAAAAAACCGATCTCACGAGGTGTTCCATTATGGAAAGCAATGCAAGATGAATCATTAATTGTTTGGGCCATGAATGGTGAGCCATTACCATTGATCCATGGCGCTCCAGTTAGGATGTTATGTCCAGGTTGGCCTGCCTCTGTAAGTGGAAAATGGTTAAACAGAATTTTAATTAGAAATATTGTGCATGATGGTGAAAAGATGACTGGTCAATCATACAGAGTACCTTGCAAGCCAGTTGCACCAGGATCATCAGTCGCCGATGAGGATATGTGCATAATTGAATCCATGCCCGTTAAATCAATAATTACTTTTCCGCAATCAGGGTTAACGCATAAAAAAAACACTCCTCTAAAAATAAGAGGACACGCTTGGGCTGGAGATAATGAAGTTAAGAAACTTTTTTGTTCATATGACTTTGGCGCCAGTTGGATGGCAGCGAAATTAAGTAAACCAATTAATACTCATTCATGGCAGCATTGGAGTCATGAAATAAATTTTCCTGTAGACGGATATTATGAGGTGTGGGCAAGAGCTGAAGACGATAATGGAAAATCACAACCAGTCGTTTTGCCACAATGGAATCCCAGAGGATATCTTAATAATGCATGTCACCGAATTGCTGTAAGCGTTAAATCATAGAAATATGAGGATATTTACTTTTATTTTGATATTTCTTCTAAGTAACGTTTGTTACTCAGAAATTGATTCTGCAACAGGATTAGATATTGCTCCTGGTTGGGAGCTAGTAAGGATGCATTGTGGAGCTTGTCATTCCTATAAATTAGTTACATCACAAAAAGCAGACAGGCAGGGCTGGTATAAAATGATAAAATGGATGCAAGAAACTCAAAATTTATGGAGCTTTGATGAGCTTACTGAAAAAAGTATTCTAGATTATCTGTCCACTTCATATTCACCGAGTCACTGGAAAAGAAGAGCACCATTAGATAAAAGCTTAATGCCAAGAGAAAATTAAGGAGATAAATGAACATCAATAAAAATAAAAAAATCATCGCAATGTTCTTTACGATCATTATTTCTTCTTCTGCATCGAGTCAACAAATTCCAGATTCTTTGAACATAGTAATTAACACTTTAAGAGAGTCTCTGAGAGATGTCGTTGAAGCATCTGCCTCAGAAATAGATAAAGATGCAGAGTTAGCAATCGATCTATTGGTCAAAGAAATTAATGATTCAAAACTTATTTTAAATCAAGCATATGGCTATTTGGTATTTCCTCGAGTTGTTAAAGTAGGAATGGGAATTGGCCTTGAAACTGGTGAGGGTGTGCTTAAAGTTTCAGAATTGAGCTCCGATTATTACAGAATTAGCTCAGGATCACTTGGTTTTCAAGTTGGGGCGCAGGCAAAAGCCATAGTTATTGCTTTTATGACTGAAGATATCTTAAATAATTTTCGGAACAATCCAGGATGGAAAATTGGGGTTGATGGGCATATCACGATTATAGATAAGGGGATGAATCAATCCATTGATACAGATAATATACTGGACCCAATAGTGGCCTTTGTCTTTGATAGCCGGGGACTTATGTACAGCTTAACTCTAGAGGGATCTGTATTTACCTTACTAGATAAAGATAACTAGTTAACTGCCTCGATAATTTTACCTTCTTTTTCACTTCGAATATCAAATTGATTTTGCCATTTAGACCTATGATTTGCTGGTGTTATCTGAACTGCAGTTACCTTATATTCAGGACAATTTGTTGCCCAATCACTATGTTCTGTCGTAACAACATTAGCCCCAGTCTCTGGATTATGGAACGTAGTGTATACAACGCCTGGTTGCACTCTTTCGGTAATTTTAGCTACAAGTGTGATATCTCCTTTCCTACTAGAAAGTGATACTTGATCTTCGTTTTTTATACCTCGAGTTTCGGCATCATGAGGGTGTATCTCTAGGAGATCTTTATCATGCCAAACAACATTTTCAGTTCGCCTAGTTTGAGCTCCAACATTGTATTGAGACAGAATCCTTCCCGTTGTTAATAATAGCGGATATCGTCTGTTTGTTTTTTCTTCTGTTGCGACAAAATCGGTTTCGATAAATAAACCTTTTCCTCTAACAAAATTATCTATATGCATTATTGGCGTTCCTTCGGGAGCATTTTCATTACAAGGCCATTGAACACTACCAAAACGATCGAGAAACTCATGTGAAACATTGTTGAATGTAGGTGTTAACTTAGCAATTTCATCCATGATCTCTGCTTCATTATTGAAATTCATCGGATATCCAAGAGCATTTGCCAATTTCTGAGTTATTAACCACTCGTGCATCCCTTGACGAGGCTTCATAACTGGTCTCACCCGATTAATCCTTCTTTCCGCATTAATAAAGGTTCCATCCTTTTCAAGAAAAGAGGTTCCAGGAAGGAATATATGTGCAAATTTTGCGGTTTCATTTAAGAATAGATCTTGAACAATAATGCATTCCATATTACTGAGTGCTGCTTCTACATGTTGTGTATTTGGGTCTGATTGTGCGATGTCTTCTCCTTGAATATACATCCCCATGAATTCACCAGATATTGCAGAATCAAACATATTTGGAATACGAAAACCCGGTTCAGCATCGATAGATACTTGCCACTCATCCTCAAATATTTTTCTTACAGATTCATCCTGAACGGGCTGATAACCCGGAAGCTCATGTGGAAAGGATCCCATATCACAAGATCCTTGGACATTATTTTGCCCTCTTAGTGGATTTACACCGCATCCAGAAAAACCAATATTTCCTGTTGCCATCGCTAAATTTGCCATTCCCATAACCATTGTTGAGCCCTGACTGTGTTCTGTCACTCCAAGACCGTAGTAAATAGCACTTCTGTTTCCTTTGGCATAAACTCTTGCCGCTGATCGAATAGACTCAGCATCGACACCGGATATTTTTTCAACATTTTCAGGAGTATTTTCTGATTTGAGTATGCTATTTTTCCATGATTCAAAAGAATCTATATCACAACGCTCTTTGACGTATTGTTCGTCGTGTAATTTTTCTTTAACAATTGTGTGAGCTATTGCATTTATAACAGCAACATTGGTTCCTGGCTGAAGAGGAAGATGAAAATCAGCTTTAATTTTTGGGGTTTTAACTAAATCAATTTTCCTCGGGTCGATAATTATCAGTTTTGCCCCTTCTCTCAGTCTCCTTTTCATTTGTGAAGCAAAAACAGGATGACCATCAGTGGGATTAGCTCCAATAACTAGGATTACATCAGCATCCATAACGCTCTCAAATGGCTGCGTTCCTGCGGATGTTCCAAGAGTTTGTTTAAGACCATATCCCGTCGGTGAATGACAGACTCTAGCGCATGTATCGACATTATTATTACTGAATGCAGTCCTTACCAATTTTTGAACGGTATATACTTCTTCCGCAGTGCATCTTGACGAAGTAATGCCACCAATTGACTTTCTACCGTATTTTTTTTGTATTCCTTTGAATTTTTCTGCCGCATAGTTAATAGCTTCATCCCAGCTCACTTTCCTCCAGGGATCCCCTATGTTTTTTCTAATCAAAGGATCTAGAACTCTCTCTTTGTGGGTCGAGTAACCCCAAGCGAATCGTCCTTTAACACAACTATGACCATTATTTGCTTTTCCATCTTTACTGGGGATCATACGGACCACCTGATCACCCTTCATTTCAGCTCTAAAGGAGCAACCAACCCCACAATACGCGCAAGTAGTATCCACGCTATGGTCTGGTTGTCCGTGATCAATGATACTCTTTTCCATCAGTGTCGCTGTAGGACACGCTTGAACACAGGCACCACATGATACGCACTCAGAATCAAGAAATGATTCACTAATACTTGCAGAAACTTTTGAATCAAAGCCTCGCCCTTCAATAGTTAAGGCCATAGTTCCTTGAATTTCATCACAGGCTCGAACACATCGAGAGCAAACTATGCATTTACTCGAATCAAAACTAAAATATGGATTACTGTCATCTATAACCGATTCGAGATGGTTTTTTCCCTCTAAACCATACCTTACATCTCTCAAACCAACTGCCCCTGCCATATCCTGTAACTCACAATCTCCATTAGCCGAACATGTAAGACAATCCAGAGGATGATCTGATATGTATAGCTCCATAACATTGCGTCGAAGTTTTGCTACTTGTTCTGTTTGTGTTTTGATGCTCATTCCATCTTCAACTGTTGTGGTGCATGAGGCAGGAAAACCTCTTCTTCCTTCTATTTCTACAACACATAATCTACAGGAGCCAAATGATTTTAAGGAATCAGTAGCGCACAATTTTGGAACATCTATTCCACTTTCTCTTGCAGCGCGCATAACACTGGTTCCAGATTTAACCGACAATGCTTTGCCATCGATTTCGATAGAAACCATATCTTCTGATTTACTTTCTTTTGTTCCAAAATCTGTTTGTTTTATCGTGTTCATTGATTAATCATTTTAATTTTCATTGTTTATTTTAAAATCTTCAGGAAAGTATTTTAGCGCACTTTTAACCGGAAATGGGGTTAAACCGCCCATTGCACACAGAGATCCATCAATCATGGTTTCACACAGATCATCCAAAAGTTCTAAATTTTTTTCTCTATCCAGATTATTTGTAATATTGTCAATGACCTCCATACCACGTGTGGATCCAATTCTACATGGTGTGCATTTACCGCAAGATTCTATGGAGCAGAATTCCATCGCAAATCTTGCTTGCGCTGCCATGTCTACTGAATCATCAAATATAACAATTCCACCATGACCAACCATACCTTTTTTTTCCGAGAAAGCCTCATAATCCAATGGTGTATCAAGGAGAGACTCTGGGAAGTATGCTCCCAATGGTCCTCCTACTTGAACCGCATAAACTGGTTTTCCTGATGCTGTCCCACCACCCCATTTATCAATGATTTCTCTGAGGGTAACTCCAAACGCCAATTCAACCAAACCTCCTTGTTTCACATTTCCTGATAACTGAAAAGCGAGCGTTCCTTTTGAACGATTCACCCCATGTTCTGCATAAGCATCTCCACCAAATGCCATGATGTCAGGAACAGATGCTAAGGTGACAACATTATTCACAATTGTGGGTTTTCCAAATAAACCTTCAATTGCTGGAAGTGGGGGTTTATATCTTATTGTTCCCGCTTTTCCTTCCAAGCTTTCAAGCATAGCCGTTTCTTCGCCACAAACATATGAGCCTCCACCCACATGAATATCAATATTGAAGTCAAATTCACTATCTTGAATATTTTCCCCTAGCCAATTATGTTTTTTTGCTGTTTCCACGGCATTTAAAAGAATATTGTATGCGTGAGGGTACTCTGATCTCAAATAGATATATCCTCGATTTGCACCTACCGCTATACCAGCAATAGTCATACCCTCAATTAGAGCGAATGGATCACTTTCCATAAGAATTCTATCAGAAAAGGTTCCACTATCACCTTCATCCGCATTACATGCGATAAACTTTTGATCAGCTTCGGCATTTTCGACTGTTTTCCATTTAATGCCCGTAGGAAATCCTGCGCCTCCTCTTCCTCTGAGTCCAGATATGTCGATTTGATTAATAATATTTTTCTGGTTAGCGATTGACTTCTTTAGACCGAGATAACCATCATTTTCAATATAACTATGAATGCAAGTAGGATCAATTAGACCGCATTTGCGAAAAGTCCATCTTTGTTGACTTTTTAAGTAAGGAATATTCTGTGTCTTTCCCTGACAGAGAGCATGATCACTTCCTTCTAGGAAATTCGATTCAAATAAACTCTCAATATCATCAATTGAAACAGGCCCGTAAGCAACACGACCATCTGATGTATCAACTTCGATCAAGGGTTCCAGCCAACTCATTCCCCAAGAACCATTTCTAACAATTTCGATTGATATATTTTTGCTTTCAGAAAATAATGCTATTTTTTCAGCTAATTCATCACTACCCATCGACATTGCTGCAGTTTCTCTTGGGATGAATATTTTGGTTATTTTTTTGTTCATAAGTTTTCAACCAAATCATTCAATTTTTCTTCATTAACTTTGCCGTAAACTTTCTCATCGATCATAATTGCAGGTGAGAGTGCACAATTTCCCAAGCAATAAACTGGTTCAAGTGTGAGCTTCATATCTTTTGATGTTTGATGCATATTTACATCAAGTATTTTTTCTGCATATTTAGTTAATTCTCGAGATCCCATTGATTGACATGCTTCTGCTTGGCAGATTTTTATGACTTTTTCGCCAGTAGGCTCTGTTCTAAAGTCATGATAGAACGAAACAACACCATGTATTTCTGCTCTGGATAAATTTATTTTTTTTGCAATTAATCTGATAGCTTGTTCATCTATGTATGAAAATTTCTTTATAAAAGCATGTAAGATTTGGACCAGCATTTCTGGTCGAGCGCCAACTTTATCTATGATATCTATAGCGGTTTTTTCGTTATATTTTTTCTTCATTTTTCTCTTTTTAACGATATATCCTCTGCTTACCAGAATATATGTTAAAACTCTCCCCTCTGAGAAATCCTACCAAAGTCACATCATATTCCTTGGCTAAATTAATTGCCAGACTCGATGGTGCACTTATTGCAACAATTAATGGAATACCAGCAACGATGGTTTTTTGCATTAATTCAAAACTTGTTCTTCCTGACACAATTAAACCAAGATTATTTGCAGGAAGTTTATTCTCTCTATATAGCGAGCCAATAACTTTATCGACTGCATTGTGTCTTCCAACATCCTCTCTTGCAAGTATAATCTCACCATCCGAAGAAAAAATTCCAGCGGCATGCAATCCTCCTGTTTTATCAAAACTAATTTGAGTGTCCCTTAGTTTTTGAGGGAGTTCCAAGAGTTCTGATTTAGCAATTGAAAACTTACTGGTATTAACTTTACAACCTTCATTTTCCAAGGCTTCAATAGATGATTTTCCGCATACCCCACAACTAGATGTCGTATAAAAATGCCTTGTTAGTTTATCCATTTCTAGATCAACAGATTTATCTAAAGTCACTCTTACTGTATTTTGTTCTCCATTTATCTGATCTACTTCACCGACAGATTCTATGGATTGTATATCAGAGTCCTTTTTTATAATTGACTCAGTAAATAAGAACCCTGTCGCCAGATCATGATCATTTCCTGGTGTTCTCATCGTGATAGATAAGCTTTTTGCCGCTGAGTGATCGCTTCGCTCAGAACATATTTGAATTTCTAGTGGTTCCTCAATTGCTACAAAGTCTTCTGCAATAACAGACGCTGAGTTATTAATTTTTTCAATTGTGATTTTTTTACTAAGCTTTGACATAGATCTCTTATCTTCTCAACTGATGCGTTATTTTAATTAAATAATTTACTATAAAAAACCTTATTTCTTTATATTAATTTATTTAAATTCTCACTAGAATATATCATTATTTACATACGCTTGGAGCTTTGCTTTGTTTGAAAAATTATCATTAATTCCTCCAGATTCAATATTAAAAATTATTTCTGAGTATAATGCGGATCATCGCCCCAATAAGATTGATTTGGGAGTTGGTGTCTATAGAGACGCAAACGGAAATACACCAGTAATGTCAGTGATTAAGAAAGCTGAGAAGTATTTACTAAAAACTCAAGAATCTAAAGCTTATATCGGACTCGCTGGAGATCCCGATTTTACTGATGGAATACAGAAATTAATGCTCGGCGATAACAATTTACCAAAAGATCGTATTTTTACTATTCAGACTGCCGGAGGATCCAGTTCATTAAGAATTGCTGCAGAATTATTAAAAATTTCCTCGAAGGATATATGTGTCTGGGTCAGTGAGCCCACTTGGAATAATCATGAACCGATACTAGATAGTGCGGGAGTGAAATATAAGGTTTATCCATATTACGATACCAAGTCTAATGAACTGAAATTCGATCAAATGATAGAATGCCTTAAAAATATCCCTAGTGGCGATGTAGTATTGATGCATGCTTGTTGCCATAACCCGACAGGTATGGATCCTAATCCAGATCAATGGCAACAGATTATTGAGGTTATGCAAAAGTGCAATTTAATCCCTTTTATTGATAATGCTTATCAAGGGCTAGCTAATGGCTTAGATGAGGATGCAATACCAATTAGGTTAATGATCGAGAGCTTTGATGAATTGATTATTTCTAGTTCATGCTCAAAAAACTTCGGTTTATATCGTGATCGAGTAGGAGGATTAACAGTTATATCTAGAAATAGTGAAATAGCTAAGAAAGTAAGGAGTAATACTTTAAGGATTGTCAGAACAATGAGCTCTGTTCCCCCGGATCATGGGGCAGCCGCGGTTGGACATATACTCTGTGATGAAAAATTATCAAATGAATGGGTATTGGAGTTGAATGATACTAGGAATCGTTTAAAAAATATGAGAATGGAGCTCTCAAATGCACTCAAAGCTAAAACAGATACATCTGACTTTTCGCACATTGAAAAAGCGAATGGAATGTTCTCTTATCTTGGTATTTCGCCAACACAAGTTGAAAAACTAAAATTAGATTATGGGATATATATGGAGGGGCAAGGAAGAATAAATGTTGCTGGTATTACTTCTGAGAACGTCGACTACCTTGCTGATTCAGTATTTGAGGTTCTCTGAGATTACCAAAAAATATAATCGTTTTCTCTCAATTTGATTCGGTCACTCATCCCGCTCGATAATTCCAGAACATATTTTACAGGTTTTTTGGATCTTATTGTTTTAAGTGATAATGGCTCAGTATTTTTCTGAATTGAAGATACATAGCCATTTTCATCGATAAAGATCATATCTAGGGGAATGTAGGTATTTTTCATCCACATTGCCTTTATATTGTTATCTGGATAAATAAATAACATACCACTATTTTTTGGCAGATCTCTGACGTGCATGAGTCCTCTCATCTGTTGCTTTCTTGTCACCGCCAACCAAACTTTAAAATGATTACAAGTCAGATTAGAAGATGAAATAAAGATACTTTTTCTTTCGAATGCATCATCCAGTTCATTGTTAGCAAAAATAGTTGAACTTATAAGAATTGAAGTTAATATTAAAATTTGAGTTATATTCTTATTTCTTTTCATTTCTTAATTTTTCTTGTTTAACGAAGTAACAGCTTTAGTTTAGAATAATTAAATAATACTTTATATGTATATATAATACTTTCGCATTATAGGAAGGGAGTTTTCTTATGGCAGTAATTAAAAAATTTCAGAAGCTTGAGTCCCACGCATCTGAGCTTATTATAGGACAATCGAAGTTAATCAATAGAATGTTAATTGCGCTCTTGTGTGATGGACATCTTCTTGTAGAAGGTGCCCCAGGACTTGCTAAAACACGTGCGATTAAGGTTCTTTCAGATAGCATTGAAGGTTCATTTAATCGTTTGCAGTTTACACCGGATCTCCTCCCTGCAGATCTTACAGGTACTGAGGTTTATCGCCCACAAAATGGGATATTTGAATTTAGAGAAGGCCCTTTATTTCACAATCTTATTTTGGCTGATGAAATTAACAGAGCGCCTGCAAAAGTCCAATCGGCATTATTGGAAGCAATGGAAGAGAGGCAGATCACTGTGGGCGATAAAAGTTATAAGTTATCTAAATTATTTTTAGTGATGGCAACACAGAATCCCATTGAGCAAGAGGGAACTTATCCGCTCCCTGAGGCCCAATTAGATAGATTCTTATTGCATGTTGAAGTTGGTTACCCAACCATTGAAGATGAAAAAAGAATTCTTATATTAAATAGAAATGAAGCAAAATTAGAAAATGATGATTTTTTTGCACCTAAAGATCTTTTATCTGAAAAATCTATTCTAGAAGCTAGAAATGCAATACTTGATTTACATCTTTCTGATGATCTAGAGCAGTACATTGTCAATATTGTTGTATCTACTCGTAATCCCGGCAAGGTGAATTCTGAATTGGATGGGCAAATACTATATGGTGCAAGTCCGAGAGCTTGCATGGGAATTGATAGAGCGGCAAGGGCTTATGCATGGTTAAAAGGAAAGGATTATGTGGGTCCTGAGGATATTCAAGAGGTGGCACATGATGTTTTACGACATAGATTAGTTCTAAGTTTTGAAGCTGAAGCAGATGGCATCTCATCTAACCATATTATTGATAGAATACTCAGTGGAATCGGGGTTCCTTGATATTTTTTAATTAAATAATATGAGCCAAGTAAACTTCTTAACTTCATCACCTGTTCATGTCACTCAGAGAGAACTTATTGCTCTGAGCGGTAAAGCGAAAATTATCCCACTTGAGCCAAATATCATCAGATCGCTTCAAGCCGGATCCTATGTATCGCAATTTAAGGGTCGTGGGATGGAGTTTGATGAATCAAGACCTTATCAGCCAGGTGATGATCCTAGAAATATAGATTGGAGGGTGACTGCTAGGAGCAATCAAGCCTATACAAAACTCTTTCGAGAGGAGAGAGAAAGACCGGTTTATATAATGACAGATCTTAGAAGTAATATGCATTTTGCCACGCAGGGCAGTTTTAAGTCAGTAATAGCCAGTTATTCGGCAGCATGCATATCCTGGGCAGCACATCACCGAGGAGATAGATTGGGAGGAATAATCTACGGAGATAGTAATTGCCAGGAGATTAAACCGAAGTTGGGAAGGCAAGCTGCATTAAGATATTTGCATAAACTTACTGATCACCCAGACTGGAAAACGTCTTTTACAGAGAATGATTCAAGTCAAGAAATCGCACTTTTAAATGCTGTTATATCGCTCAGAAAAATAGTGAGACCAGGGAGTTTAATCATCATTGTAAGTGATTTTTTGGGGTTTTCACAAAAGAGTCGTTCCTATCTCGCCCGACTGTCACAATATAATGACATACTTGCAATCTTTATAAATGATCCGATTGAAGAAAAATCTCCACCGCCTGGTAAATACAGACTCATAGCTTCCAAGAATGATATTTTGATAGACACTCATTCTAAACAAGCTAGAAATGATTATTCTAATTCCTTCAAACTCAGAAGATCTATGCTTTTTGAGTTTTTTAGTAGATACGGTATTAATTATATCAATATGACAACCAAATGCGATCCAATTGAGTTGTTGATATCCTCATTGCAAAGAAAAAATATATAAATAACTTTATGAATCCGGAAACGATAGCGCTAAAAGAGATACGTTACCCTAATGATATAGAATGGTGGCCCATGGCTCTTGGTTGGTGGATTATATTGGCAATTATAATAAGTGTAATTGTAGTTTTTGTCATGAGATTTTTGAGAAATTTCAAAAGAAATAAAAAAAGAAGAATTGCATTAAATGAATTAAATAGAATAAGAAACGATGAAATTATTTGTTCTGACGTTTCTTTGCTTACGAATAAGTTATCTATTTTGATCAGAAAATCCATGCTTGCTTATGAATCAAGAGATACAGTTGCTGGTTTAGTTGGTGAAGAGTGGCTAGAGGTTTTAGACCAGAATTTGGAAGAAAAGTATTTTTCACAAGGTGTAGGTAGATCCCTTGTTTTGTTTCCATACCAGAATCCAAAAGATTTAATATCGATTGATGTCGCTGAGCTCTGCGATTTGGTAGAAAAAAGAATAACAACACCAATCACACCAGGAGCTGATTCATAATGTGGACATTTGCTTGGCCATGGATGTTAGTTATTTTACCTCTACCTCTTTTGATTAGGCATTTTTTGCCTGAGAGAAAAAAAGTAAATGAATCAGGACTGAAAGTTCCAAGTTTTTCTTTATTTTCACAGTTAATTGACAGGCCTCATATAGAAAATTACTCAAATTGGCGACTCTGGTTAGGTTTAGTTATATGGCTGCTAATTGTTATTGCTAGTGCAAGGCCACAATTCATTGGAGAGGAAGTTGAAATTCCTATCTCTGGAAGAAATCTAATGTTAGCAGTTGACTTGTCAGGTAGTATGGATGCGAAAGATTTCGAATTAGCCGGCGTAAGGGTAGACCGACTTTCGGCGACAAAAGCCGTAGCAAGTGATTTTATTTCAAGAAGAAAAGGTGATCGAATAGGCCTTATTCTTTTTGGAGAACAAGCTTATCTTCAGGTTCCACTTACTTTGGATAGGGAAACTGTTAAAACACTTCTTATGGAATCTTTTATCGGTTTGGCGGGAGAAAAAACTGCGATCGGTGACGCAATCACTCTGGCTGTTAAAAGAATTCATGATCAAAATAAAACCGAATCTAATCAAGTGCTTGTTCTTTTAACAGATGGCGCAAATACGGCAGGTGAAATCCAACCAATAAAAGCAGCAGAATTAGCTAAAGACATTGGATTAAAAATATATACCATAGGTATTGGGGCGGACCAAATGATTGTTTCGTCCTTAACGGGTGGACTAAGAAGAGTTAATCCATCAGCAGATCTAGACGAAGGGACGCTTCAAGAGATTGCAAGAATGACTGGCGGAAGGTATTTCAGGGCAAGAGATACAGTTTCATTACAAGAAATTTATAGATTATTAGATAATATTGAACCGGTTGCAGAAAATGAAGCAGGTTTTAGGCCAATTAAATCGTTCTTTTATTGGCCTCTTGGAGCTGCATTAATTACTTCGTTTTTCTTAGCATTAATTTGTTTGATTGAAAATAATGGTTTACACCGACTGAGAGAGGATTTGAATCTATGATAGAGACAGATTTTCATTTCATTCGTCCACTATGGCTAATCATGATTCCATTTATCTTTTTTTTGATAATTGTTTTCAAAAAGAGAAGATTATCTGTTGGTAATTGGGGGAATATAATTGATAAGAAATTAATACCGTATGTCTTACATAGAGATCAACTCAAAGAAGATCCCAAAAAATGGTGGTTATTTACTGTCACTGGAATTCTGGCAGTGATTGCAATGGCTGGACCTACTTGGGAGAAAATTCAACAACCGTCATTCAGAGCTGATCAAGCTCTCGTGATTGCATTAGATCTCTCAAGATCTATGAATGCTCAGGATTTAAGCCCCAATCGTCTTACTCGCGGAAAATTGAAAATATTGGATATTTTAGAGCGAAGAAGGAGTGCCCAAGTAGCTTTAATTGTATATTCAGCTAACGCTTTCACGGTTACCCCGCTTACTTCAGATTCAGATACAATTATTTCGCTCATAAATAGTCTAGACACCACGATTATGCCCAGCAGAGGAAGCTATCCATCAGCTGCAATTGAGAAAGGAATTCAGTTATTAAAACAAGCAGGTGCTTCCAATGGAGAAATACTTCTTGTGACTGATGGAGGAATAACATCTGATGCATTTGATTCAGTAGAAAAGCTAAAAAATGAAGGATATAAACTGTCTGTTTTGGGTGTTGGGACTGAAGATGGTGCACCTATTCCAAAAGAATCTGGCGGTTTTGTTATAGATAATAGTGGGCAAATTGCTATTGCAAGACTTGAAATTGAGGATTTGATTAAGCTTGCAAGTATTGGTGGCGGAACATACACAAATTTAACGTCAAACGATCAAGACATAAATATGTTGTTATCTGAAAGAGTTCTTGATGCAGAAGAAAGTGATGAATCTCTTGCCACTGATCAATGGCATGAATTCGGACCTTGGTTACTTTTATTAATCGTGCCTCTAAGTTCCCTATTTTTTAGACGTGGTTGGGTTTTTATCTTAATTTTTACCGTCCTACCTTATGATAATCAAATATATGCTTTTGAGTGGATTGATTTATGGAAAACAAAAAATCAGCAAGCCAAAGAAGCTTTTGATAATGGGGATTATGATACCGCAGTATCTCTCTTTACCGATCCAAAATGGTTGGCTGCCGCAAATTATGATGCAAAAAACTTTCAGAAAAGCGCTCAAATTTTTAACTCAATAGATGATGGTGATTCCTTGTATAATTATGCAAATTCATTAGCTAAATCTGGTCAACTTAAAAAAGCTTTGGAAATTTATAACGAAGTTATTGATCTTGAGAATAAGCCAGAGGATGCAATTTATAATAGAGATTTAATTATGAATTTACTTAAAGAGCAGGAATCAAAAGGAGAAAATGACAACAACGAACAATCTTCTAATGAGGGTAGTTCCGGTGATAATAATCAGGATGAAATAAGTGAAAATTCCCAAGAAACTCAAAACGAGAGTAGTTCTGAAGATGGAAATAATGATGATCAGAATGAACTCAATTCAAATCGAGAACAATCAAACGAAGAGGATATAGAGGCAATTGAAAGAGAATTAGAAAAAGCAGCAGATAACTCTGAAAATGAACTTCAAGAAAATACTTCCAACGAGACTGAGGTTGATGAAAGAATGGTTCAGGAGCAAGAACAAGCTTTAGAGCAATGGCTCAGAAGAATTCCCGATGATCCTGGAGGCCTTTTAAGGAGAAAGTTTAGATATCAATACCAAAGACAGGGAGTTGATCAGGATGGAAATCAGATTTGGCCAGGCGATGGAGCGCAACCGTGGTAGACACAATCATTAACAAAAAATTAGAGACTTTATATGGAATTTTCTGCTTAGTAATTAGATCAGTTATTTTTATTATGTTTATCCAGCTTCCTTTATGGGCTTCTGTAACAGCATCCATTGATCGAAATAAAGTGGAGTTAAATGAAACATTTACTCTTAAAATTATTGTGGATTCTGCTATTGATTTGGAACCCGATGCTTCACCTTTGGAAAAAGATTTTTATGTTGGAACGAGAAGCCAACTTACCAATACAACAATAATTAATGGAGCTATATCAAGAAACCGAACATGGTCATACGCATTAATGCCAAAACGATCAGGAAATATAACAATTCCTCCAGTTATTGTCGGTAACCAAAAAAGTCAACCTATCAATATAATTATCGCACCTCAATCAGAATCTGTTCTGGGTCGAGCAGATATTTTTATTTCTGCTGAAGTTGATTCGGAACGGGGGTTTGTTCAGGCTCAGAATATATTCCGAATTAAAATATATAGAAATGTTCAAACACGCCAACCGAGATTATATGAACCTGAAATAAAAGGTGTCGAAACTGTGATCGAAATTGTTGGAGATGATCGAAATTATGAATCGATTATAGATGGAAAGACTTATGATGTGATTGAACGAGTTTATGCTCTCTTTCCTCAAGAAAGTGGCTCACTTTCAATTGAACCCATTCGATTCGAAGCAAGAATCCTGCAAAATGGATCCATAACAGGAAGAAGGAACTATCAATCAAAAGAAATAAATATTGATATACTGCCTATTCCATCTCCACCTATTAATTATCCAAATGCTGCTTGGCTTCCAGCGAAAAATCTTGAAATTACAGAAGAATGGTCAAGAGATTTATCAAATCTAAAGTCAGGAGAACCAATAACTCGGCAGATCACAATTACAGCAATTGGTCAATTATCAACACAATTACCAGTAATTGATTACCAAAATAATGATTTAAAGATCTATCCTGATAAACCAAAATTAATTGATTTTATCAATGCGGATGATATGGTCGCATCGAGAATAGATCAGTACGCAGTAATTGGCTCTAACCCAGGAGAAGTTGAATTAAAAAGTATTCAATTGCCTTGGTGGGATATTAATGAAGAAACTTGGAAATTCGCCACAATATCTAATCGCTCAATTAACATTAAGCCATCAGATGATGATCTTGTTGAAAATGAGATTGTTCAACAAGAAAATCTATCTGAAATTTCCACTTCTCAAAATAATAGTGACTTTTGGAAAAATATAAGTGGAGTACTAGCTGCAATTTGGATTTTTACAATACTTGTCTGGTTTTATTCTAAACCAGTGAAAATGAAGAAAAAAATGAAACCAGAAATATCACCACATAAAAAGCAAGAAAAACTATTAAGACACGCAAAAAAGTTGGCCTCATCCGGAGATATAGAAAATTTTAAACAAATAATTATAGAATGGGCAAAATTTCAGTGGCCTGACAAAAAACCACTTAGTCTTGAGCAGATAGCATCAAGAGTTGGTGATCCTTTGAAGAGTGAATTAAGGAATTTAGCTTATTTGACATATGGCCCGAACAAATCCAAAAATTGGAATGGCCAGTTAATGGCTAAAGCGCTAAAAAATATCTCTTTATCCAGTGAAAATAACATCCATGAGATTCAAAATTCTTTGCCACCACTAATGCCTAATTAAAAATAAGAGTAATTATTACTTCTTGTTTTATCAGGTTTTATATTAATAACTGATTTATAATTACCAAAATTTTTAGCGGTATTTAATCTTAAGAGGAAATAAATTGCCAAATATCGAAGCCATTACGATGGATCTTGATGATACATTGTGGGATTGTCACCCAGTAATAACCAAAGCAGAAGAAAAGCTATGGGATTGGTTAAATACTAATTATCCTGAAATAATAGAATGTTTTGATTCAGATTCAGTTTTAAAACTTCGTAAGAAGATCACAAGCGAATATCCAAATAAAACTCACGATTATAGGTTTATAAGACGGTCTGTATTAAAAATAATGTTTTCAGTTTCGGGTTATGACTCAAAGTATGCTGAAGATGCTTTCGATTTTTTTGATAAGCATAGAAATAAAGTCACTCCTTATGAAGGAGCAATTGAAACACTTGAAATATTGTCTAAAAAATATAGATTAATTGCCCTAACAAATGGAAATGCAAATCTAGAGACTATTGGAATAAAGCATTTTTTTTATGATTCAGTTTATGCGGCAGATTTCGGATATCCAAAACCAGACATACGTATTTTTAACGAAGCGATCAGAAGATCAGGGAAAGATAAGGAAAAAATTTTTCATGTTGGTGATAATCCTGAGACCGATATTGTTGGAGCGAGTAATGCAGGAATAAGAACTGTATGGATGAATTCCACAAAAAAAGAATGGCCTTCGGATTTGAAAAACCCTGATATTATCATTAGTAAAATAGATGAGCTTTGTAAAATATTTGATTGATCAAAAAAAAGATTCGAGTCAATTACCATTCATGCTGATTACTATATCAATCCTTCGATTTTTTTGACGCCCGAGAGACGTTTCATTGTTAGCGATTGGTTTTGTTTCTCCATATCCTGTAGCGATGATACGAAAATTTGGAATTAGCATAGCATTGATCATATATTGTTTTATTGAATCTGCTCTTTTTTGAGAAAGATTTTGGTTTAACTGATCATCTCCTTGGGAATCAGTATGTCCTTCAATAATTATTTCACTATTTGGATAGACATCAATAGCTTTCTCAACTTTTGTAAGCAAAGGGATATTTTTTGTCATTACTTTTGATTCGTTACTTTCAAAAGTTATCCCAATCAATCTTAAAATTACATTATTGTTTTCCCTAAAAACTCTTGCTTCGTTTGTGTTAAATATTCTTTCTACCCTTTCAAACTGTTCTTTTACACGAGCTTGTGCCTCGATACTTTGAATCAATCTTTCTTTTTCTTCAGTAGCACCCCCTAACATTTTATCTAGGTTGCGGATTTCTTCTTCCATATCAGCAATTTGAATTAAATTATCTTTTTGATCTTGCTCAAGATAAAGCTTATCTCTTTTTAGTGTGTCTATAAAAAGCGAAAGACTCTGTGTGAGGGATTCATAACCATTTGTCATAAGAGGATATATATCTGCCGAGCTTGCTATCTTTTCTAAATTTTTTTCGGATCGAATAATCAGTTGCTCAATCGAAAGTTGATCTTCATCTATACTTTGAATAAGTTTAGTTAAAAATATTGCATGCTCACTTCTTTCAATTGATAGTTCTGCATTTTTTTTTGCTAATTGGTTTTCATAACGTTTATTTTCCAGATCTGATTCAGCTTTGGATAAAAATACGATTGCCTCAGATAGTGTTATTGGTGCAAAACGATCAGCTTTTTCTTTTCTTGCAAATATTATTTTCGATCTAGCAGCAAAGAGATAATTATCTTTTATACTTCTTAGCTCAATGTCAGAAAATTCGTTAGAAGCAATTATATTTAATTCTTGTGCTTTTTTTATATTCCCATTTTCAAGAGACTTTATGGCTTGGAGAAATTTTCTTTCTATTTTATCCCAGTCTTTTAGATATTTTTTTTCACTTTCAACTTTAATTGCATCACTTCTTCTTTGAATTGTTTCTTTTAGTTCAATATTTGCTAGCTGTGAAATTTGTGATGCTAATTCATAAGATTCTATGGCTCTCTGCGCATTTTGGCATATATATTTAACTGATCTGTTGCTTGATAATGTTCTTTCTTTATATCTTAATGCTTTTTCATAATTCCGGCTTGAGAGAATATTAGCGCTTAATTTTTCAGCTTTTTTAGCTGATTTATTCATTTCTTCTATGCATTTTAAACTAGACAATTCTTGGGAATACGAAATTGAGCTTATCGATAGGAATAATATAAGGAGTGTATATTTTTTCATTTCTATTAACTTATTTAATTTTTGTATTTCAGTTAATTAATCAAAAACATATATAATATCTATTATGTTAAGCAATTTAGATTATGACAGAATACAACTTTATATATTTTTATCTAGTTTTTAATGAACAAAGTAAATAAATTTAATGGAATTCCGATTGTTCTATCTGGAGAAAAATACAAAACTCCAGAAGGCTTTAGTGCTATAAAAAATGGAATAAAAAAAAATAAAAATATCTTAGACATCAATAGCAAAAAACCTAAACCATCATGGTTAAAGGCAAAGTTACCTAGTGGTAAGTTTTACGATAAAGTTAAAACTATAGTAGATCAAAACGATCTTAGTACCGTATGTGAAGAATCATTGTGCCCAAATATAGGAGAGTGCTGGAATCATGGTACTGCAACTATAATGATCATGGGTGCAGTGTGTACTCGCGCCTGTAAGTTTTGTGCGGTTGATACTGGCAATCCAAAGGGTTTTTTAGATCCCGAGGAGCCCAAGAAATCTGCTATTGCGGTCAATTTAATGCAATTAGAATATGTTGTTATAACTTCTGTAGATAGAGATGATCTTTCTGATGGCGGTGCAAATCATTATTCAAAATGCATTGAAGAGATAAAGCGATATAACCCAACTACTGCAATTGAGGCACTCACACCCGATTTCAATGCACAGCTTAATGATATTAAAAAAATTGTGAACTCAGGACTGGATGTATTTGCTCAGAATATTGAAACAGTCAAAAGGTTGACAAAAAAAGTACGAGATCCCAGGGCAGGATACGGTAAAACTTTAAAAGTTCTCCGTTACGCAAAAGAATTTAAAACCGATATTTTAACAAAATCAAGTTTGATGTTAGGGTTAGGTGAGACAAAAAATGAAGTTTTATCAACTTTGAGAGATCTAAAAGACAATCAAGTAGATATCGTTACACTTGGACAGTATCTCGCCCCAAGCATCCATCATCTTCCAGTTGAGAAATATGTTTCACCGGGTGACTTTAATTTTTATCGAGAAGAAGGCCTTAAAATGGGTTTTGTCGAGGTTGTATCCGGACCTCTTGTAAGATCGAGTTATCGTGCGGATAAGGTATTCAATAAAAATAATGTTGGCATGAGTTTGAGAGCTGTTTAAATTACAATGAAATAAAAAGGACTAAAATGTTAGAGATATTTTCAGAATACGGTTTGTTTTTACTTAAAGTGATTACTATATTGATATCATTTATAGTTCTTATCTCTTTTGTTGCTGCATCGAAAAAAAACTCCAATCAAGAGGGGCTTGATGTAGAAAATCTTAATAAAAAGTATAAAGGATTATCAGATAGTTTGAATAAAGTGGTATTGCAAAAAGATGAATGGAAAGCTAAACAAAAAGATGATAAAGCCATTCAAAAAAACCATAAGAAACAAAAGAAAAGGAAACCAAAAGCTTTTGTTTTAGATTTTTTAGGTGACATAAAAGCCAGTGCAGTTCCATCACTCAGGGAAGAAGTGACTGCAATCCTCGATGTAGCGAAGAAGAATGATCAAATTATTCTTCGACTAGATAATCATGGAGGTGTTGTTCACGAGCATGGATTAGCGGCATCACAGCTCGCCAGAATAAGGCAGAAAAAGATAAATCTCGTTGTAGTTGTTGATAAGGTTGCTGCAAGTGGAGGCTACCTCATGGCTTGTGTCGCAAATAAAATTTATGCTGCACCATTTGCGATTCTTGGTTCTATCGGAGTAATAGCTCAACTTCCAAATTTTAATCGTTTATTGGATAATTATGGTGTTGACTTCGAGCAAGTTACAGCAGGGCAATACAAAAGAAATGTTACGATGTTTGGTAAAAATACAGACGAAGATAGAGAGAAGCTTAAAGAACAGCTAGAAGAAATTCATTCGTTATTTAAATCGTCTGTTAATGAATATAGACCAGAATTAAATTTAGATAAAGTTGCAACTGGGGAATACTGGTATGGTAAAAGAGCTCTAGAGCTTGGTTTGATTGATGAGATTAAGACGAGCGACGAATTGCTTCTTGAAATGAGTAAAAAATATGAAATATTTAGTGTAAAACTCAAGATTAAACAACCTTTAAAAAAACGAATAATGTCTGGAGTGGACAGCCTACTTGGAAAATTTGAGGATATTAGGTGGTCAAAAAATTTCGAAAACTAAATAAATTGCAAAGAGGGTAATTTTAATGATTGGAAATTCCTTATTTCGTTTCTCTGTTATTTTTATCAGTATTATTTCTATAATTTCTTGTGCCTCTTCGCCTACAGGAAGAAGTCAAATGATTCTTAAATCTGACGCTTCACTTGAGCAAGAGGGTGCAAGGCAATTTAGAAAACTTCGTGAATCACTGCCATTAGTTCAGGACCCCAGAACGATAGATTATGTTGCATGTGTCACCAACTCAATAATTGATGTTGTTGATGGAGATTATGCCGATTTGTATTGGGAGCTTGCCGTGGTTGACCAACCGGATGTTAATGCTTATGTTCTTCCTGGAGGTAAAATTGTAGTTAACACAGGAATATTAAATATGGCAACTAATCAAGATCAATTGGCTGCTGTAATCGGTCATGAAGTTGCACATGTAACCTCCAGACATGCAAATGAACGCGCCTCAAGGGCTGCTGTGACAGGTGTTGGTGTTGATATTGCAGCAATCATTTTAGGCGGAGGATATCGAAATCAGACACAGGGTGCGAGAGATGCTCTCTCTACAGGTGCTGTTCTTGGACTTCTGAATCCTTTTAGTCGCTTACAAGAAACAGAAGCAGATGTAATTGGAATTGAATACATGGCAAAAGCAGGTTTTGATCCTAGAGAAAGTGTTGAGCTTTGGAAAAAAATGAATGCAAAAAATGCATCAAAAATACCTGAATATCTCTCTACACATCCATCAGGGGAAACAAGAATAGACGATCTTATTGCGCAATATCCCTCGGCACTTGAATATTTTAATAATGCAAAAGCAAATGGATTATCGCCAAATTGTAATCTCTAAGATTATAAAAAAATAAAGGAATACGATTATGTCACTGTGTGTCATTTTCTCTCATGGGCAAGAAAGCGGGCCATGGGGAACTAAAATTACAGCAATGTCTGATGTAGCAAGAAAAATGAACTGCGAGGTTATAAGTATCGATTATCGTGGAATAAAGAGCCCATGCGATAGAGTAAAAAAACTCAGCAAGGAAATTGCGAATATTTCTACTTCAGTATTGCTGGTTGGTTCTAGTATGGGTGGATATGTGGCGACTGCGGCATCAAATCACCCAAACGTAAAAGGTCTCTTTGTGCTAGCTCCAGCATATTATATTGAAGGTTTTGATCATTCATTGATTGATTCTATCTCTGTTCCATTTGAAATTGTTCATGGATGGCATGATGATATTGTTCCGGTTGAAAATAGCATCAGATTCGCTCAATCAGAGCATGGAAATTTACACATTTTAAATGGTAATCACGGACTTACAGAAAATTTAGATGATATAAATTTATATTTTCAACAATTTCTTAAAAGAATAGAGTGAAGATTATGTTTCCAGCGTCTATTAACTCAATTTAAACTATGACTGAAGTTTTCGTTACATCTTTTTATCATTTTAAAGAAATCATTCAAGTAAACTCTCTCAGAACAAAATCACTTGAATATTGCACTAATATTAATCTGTTGGGGACTATACTGATCTCAAAAGAAGGCTTTAATGGCTCAATTTCGGGAGAAAAAGCATCCATTCTCAAATACTTTGACTGGCTCCAAAGAGAATTAAATCTTAATTTTCAAATTGCAGAAAGAGCGAGATGGAATAAGTCGAATCAAGCTCCATTTAGAAGAATGCGAGTGAAGATAAAAAGAGAGATTGTGGCATTGGGCAGAGAGGATATAAAACCTTTTGAAAAAGCAGGAAATTCAGTTAAACCATCAGAATGGAATAATTTAATTTTAAATCCTGATGTAACCATAATTGATACTCGAAATGAGTATGAAATTGAGATTGGTTCATTTCCGAATGCGGTTAATCCAAAAACTAAAACTTTTAGAGAATTCCCAGATTTTGTTAAAAATATTTCCATTGAAAATAAATCAAAACCTATCGCAATGTTTTGTACTGGAGGTATTCGATGTGAAAAAGCTGCTGCCCTTATGATCGAGATGGGTTTTGAGGATGTTAATCAGCTAGAAGGAGGAATATTAAATTACATTGAAGAAATTAATGATAAAGATAATTTATGGCAAGGGGAGTGTTTTGTATTTGATGATAGAGTCGCAGTTGATAATGAATTATCAGATGGAAATTATATTCAATGCCATGCATGCAGAAATCCATTAGCACTGAATGAAATAGAATCGGAGGATTATATTGAAGGAATTTCATGTCCTAAATGTATTGATAAGATATCCGAGGATCGGCTGCGAAGATTTAAGGAGCGACAAAAACAAATAGATTTAGCAAAGAAAAGAGGTGAAAAACATATTGGTAAAATTATCAAATAATATTTAGATCATTGATTAGGCATCAATATTGGGAATTAATGAGCTTTCCAGGCTAGCAATCATATCCTTTAATAAAAGCCTCCTTGTTTTTAATCTGCGAAGACTTAATTGGTCTGTTTCTGGGTTGGATGATATTTGGTCAATTTCAGCATTAATTTTTTGATGTTTAATACGAAGCTCTTTCAGTCTTGTTAGTTTTCCAAAAGAATTTTTATCAACTTTTCCAGACATATATTTTGAGTTATTTCTAACCTCTTATAATGAAAATAAAACTGCTGTTACATAAAATGTAACAGTAATGTGAATATAAGAGCAATTGAATTATTGAGTTATTTTGTAATTTTTAGCTAAATGAAGAAGATCATTTGAGCCAATGGCATAGAAATACGGGTTCAAAATATCCTTTTTTGTATTATAAAGTAATTGATTTCCTTTTATATCAATTACCATTCCACCTGCCTGTTCAGTAATTACTTGTGCTGCAGCTGTATCCCATTCTGAGGTGGGACCAAATCTTGGATAAATGTCCGCTTTACCTTCTGCAATCATGCAAAATTTTAGAGAACTTCCTACTGAATAAAATTGATAATCTCCTAAATTATCTAGGAACTTTACTAATGAGTCACCACGGTGTGATCTACTTCCTATGACATTTATAGGATTATTCGTTTTTTTTCTTACTGAAATAGTTTTTATCGTACCTTGAGAGTCAATTTTTTTTGCTCCAAAACCTTGACAGGCAATATAAGTTTCTGCTGAAACAGGCACATGAACAACTCCTAATACTGGTTTATTGTTCTCTATAAGAGCAATATTTACCGTGAACTCTCCATTCTTATTTATAAATTCTTTGGTTCCATCCAATGGATCAATAAGCCAATATCTTTTCCACTGTTTTCTTTTATCGAAATTTTGAAGATTATCTTCTTCTGATATTATTGGTATTTTTCGATCAATAGATTCCAATCCTCTTACAATAACTTTATGTGATCTGAGGTCAGCCTCAGTCAATGGGGAAAGATCTGATTTTTCCTCTATCTCAAAGTCAGAATTGTATACTTCAAGAATTGCCTCTCCCGCTAAAATAGCTAGGTCTGAAATCGGATTAATAAATTTGATAAGATTCATATTTATCATGATATAAAATTAACTAAAATATATAAACTGACAAATTAAATAATAGTAAATCAACATTTATGAATACTCTCGAACTTAAAAATACAAATGAAAATACCACTTTGATGATGGATATGGATGGTACTATTCTTGATCTCGCATATGACAGTCATATCTGGTTGAAGTTAATTCCCAATATTTATGCAGAAAAAATGAATATTTCAATTGATGATGCTAGCTCTATTCTTCAAAAAAAAGTATTGAAGATGGAAAATTCACTTAAATGGTATTGCATCGATCATTGGAGTGAATTATTAGATATAGATATATTAAGAGTCCATGAATTAGAAAAAGACGAAATAAGATATCTTCCAGGTGCAGAATCTTTTTTAAAAAAAGTGAGTAAAAGTGAGATTAGGGCTATTTTGGTTACCAATTCTCATAGAGATACATTAAATTTAAAGATAAAAGAAACAGGATTAGATAAATATTTCAATGATATATACATTTCTCATGACTTTGATGCGCCGAAAGAGAATCAGTTATTTTGGAAAAGATTTCAATCTGTAGAAAATTTTGTAAAAAATAAAACTATTTTTGTTGATGATAATGTAAATGTTCTGAAATCGGCAGAGAAATTTGGTTTAGGTTCATTAATTCAAATTTTGTATCCAGATACTAGCTCTGCAGAAATAAAAAGATCACAATTTAAGGGTATCCGTGATCTTACAGAATTGCTTTTTTAATTTTATTCCTATTAAATTTTATTTTTTATTTCAAATAATCTCTGGAAGAGATGATGAATTAAAATTTGCAACGGGTATTTTCATGCCAATATAATTTTCAATTTCTGGCAGTGAAATTGCATATGTCTCACACCCAAAACTTATTGCATTTCCATTTGTTCCTGCTCGGGCAGTTCTTCCAATTCTATGAACATAATCTTCGGCATCTTGAGGAAGATCATAATTAATTACATATTTTATGTCTGGGATATGCAAACCTCTAGAAGCCACATCAGTTGCAATCAATACACTCAATTGACCTTCTTCAAAACGTTTTAACATTTTAACTCTCTTCTTTTGCGGAACGTCTCCAGAGATCGATTCAGCATCTATTTTGTTTCTTTTCATGATTGATTCTAATCTTTCTACTTCTTTCTTTGTATTCACAAAGATCATAACTTTACTTTTTCCCATTTCTTTTATTAGACCAATCAGGAGCGGTATCTTGTCTTCATTGGAAGGAAAGAAAATAGCTTGTCTGATATTATCGGCAGTCATCTTTTCAGCTTCAATTTTAATTAATTCTGGATCATTCATATGCTCATATGCTAATTCAAGAACTCGATGAGATAATGTTGCTGAAAAAAGCATATTTAACCTATTTTGAGGTTTTGGTAGTCGTCTCAACAAATAACGTATGTCTTTGATGAATCCTAAGTCAAACATTCTGTCAGCTTCATCTAGCACGAGTACTTCAATATCATTGAGTTTAAAAATCTTATTTTTATAATAGTCTATTACTCTTCCTGGTGTTCCAATTAAAATATCAATCCCTTTCGTGATAATAGATGACTGTTTTTCATAGTCAGTTCCGCCATACGCTAAACCGATTTTAAGGTTTGTGTGTTTTCCAATCGCTTCTGCATCTTTTGCTATTTGAATAGCCAATTCCCTGGTAGGTGCTAGTACGAATATCCTGGGTTGTTTTTTGTCTTTAACAGAAGGTTTATTTTTTATGATCCTTTGAATTGCAGAAATCAAGAATGCAGCAGTTTTTCCAGTTCCTGTTTGGGCCTGTCCTGCCACATCTTTACCTTGTAGAGCAATCGGAAGTGACTCTGATTGAATGGGAGTGCAAAATTTAAAATTAAGATCATTAATACCTTTTATTATCGATGGATCAATATTTAATGATGAAAATTTTATTTTTGTAAGATGATTATCTTTCATTTTTTCTCAAAAAAATTAGTTAAAATACTTGCAAAATGACTCACAAAAGAGTCAAATTATAGTTATTAGGAGACAACTTTCGTTGGATCAGCCAGAATTTAATACCCAAAATCAAAAGAAGTGACGTTATAACTTCAACATATTGCCTGATTGAGAACCTATCGTCACTTAATTTTTCGTAGCTTTTAGTAGTTTTAATTACTTGAGCAGAATTTATAGCTGAAAACAATTTTTTTCGGAGGATAAAAACCGATGAGTGACAATATTATTGAAACGAGTGATGAAAACTTTCAAAACGATGTACTTGATTCTGAAATTCCAGTACTACTCGATTTTTGGGCTGAATGGTGCGGACCGTGCAAAATGATAGCTCCATTACTTGATCAAATATCAGAAGAATATAGGGATAGAGTATTAGTAGCTAAAATAAATATTGATCATAATCAATCCACACCACAAACCTATGCTGTAAGAAGCATACCGACATTAATGTTATTTAAAGGCGGTAATGTAGAAGCTCAGAGAATGGGAGCATTATCAAAATCACAACTTACTGAATTTTTGGAATCTAATTTATGAACGATCACTCAAATAATAGATCTAAGGGTAGATCTAAATCTCAAAATCATTCGAACCGAAGAAGAAGACGCCCAAGACGCAATGATGTATATCCTGATGATGCTGAGAGTCTTGAAGTTATATCTCCGGATCAATTAGAAAAAAGTAAGAAAGGAATGAATCTTACCGATCTGAAGGTCAAGCCACCATCAGAATTGGTAGAATTAGGCGAATCAATGGGATTAGAAAATCTAGCCAGATCTCGCAAGCAGGATGTTATTTTTTCTATTCTTAAAGCACACGCAAAGAATGGCGAGGGAATTTATGGTGATGGTGTTTTAGAAATACTTCAAGATGGATTTGGATTTTTGAGATCAGCTGATAGTTCCTATATTGCTGGACCAGATGATATCTATGTGTCTCCCAGCCAGATAAGAAGATTTAATCTAAAGACAGGTGATACTGTCTCAGGTTTGATAAGACCACCAAAAGACGGCGAAAGATATTTTGCTTTACTTAAGATTGGTGAAGTTAATTTTGATGTTCCTGAAAATACACGAAGTAAAGTTCTATTTCAAAATCTTACCCCACTTCATCCTGCAAATAGGCTAACTCTTGAACAAGGTAATGGAAGTAAAGAGGATTTAACTGCTCGTATCATAGATATGGCTTCTCCAATTGGAAAAGGTCAGCGTGGATTAATTGTGTCACCACCTAAAGCAGGTAAAACTATATTATTACAGAATATTGCATCCGCAATATGTGCCAATAATCCAGATGTAACTTTGATTGTTCTTCTTATTGACGAGCGCCCAGAGGAAGTAACAGAGATGGCGAGAACTGTTCGAGGTGAGGTCGTATCATCAACGTTTGATGAACCAGCAAGTAGACATGTTCAAGTAGCAGAGATGGTAATTCAAAAGGCAAAAAGACTAGTTGAGCATAAAAAGGATGTAGTTATTCTTTTGGATTCAATAACTCGTCTCGCGCGAGCATATAACACAGTTGCTCCGTCATCTGGAAAAGTCTTAACTGGAGGTGTTGATGCAAATGCACTTCACAAACCCAAACGTTTTTTTGGTGCAGCGAGAAATGTGGAAGAGGGAGGAAGCCTGACAATTCTGGCTACCGCACTGGTAGATACTGGATCAAAAATGGATGAAGTGATTTACGAGGAGTTTAAAGGTACTGGGAATATGGAAATTCATCTTGATAGGAGAATTTCAGAAAAAAGAGTATTTCCTGCTATTAATATTAACCGCTCAGGCACGAGAAAAGAGGAGCTTCTGACAGATCCTGATGAATTACAAAAATTATGGATTCTCAGAAAAGTCCTTCATCCAATGGATGAAATCGCAGCAGTTGAATTCTTAATTAACAAAATGCAAGATACAAAAACTAATGATAAATTCTTCGACGCAATGAAGCGTTAAGAGATTATTTCTTTAAATTAAATTTTAATATGCGCTTAGCTCTAATCCTATTTAATCTAATTTTTTGTCTGCCTGTCTATTCGGATGAAAATCCAGAAATTATTGATGTAAAAATTTCATCTGAAAAGAGTTGGCTGAGAGTCCTTGCTTACCCAGATGGTCGATTAAAGCATTTAGGTCACCATCATGTAATTTCCCATCAAAATATCAACGGAAATGTAAAACTTTCTAAAGATCCATTAAATTCATCTATATATATAGAATTGGATGTTAATGATTTTGTTGTTGATGACCCGTCTCTCAGAATGATAGAGGGTGGCGTTTTTGATGGTGAAGTTCCACAGAAAGATATTGATGGAACAAAAGTGAATATGCTTAGTGAGGATTTACTTGATTCAATTCAATTTTCTACTATCTATATCAGATCGAAAAATATAGAAGGTCAATTTCCGAATATAAAAATCCATTCTGTCGTTAATATCAAAGGTCGTGATCATAATGTGACTTTTCCAGCAGAAGTTCAATTGGAGGGTGATAATTTTATAGCAAAGGGTCAAATAGATATGACTCATGCTTTAATAGGATTAACGCCTTTCAGCGCCTTAGGCGGTTTACTTACCGTCCGAGATTTAATGGTTATAAAATTTGAGATTAAAGGTTCTTAAATAAGCGCTTGATTAAGAATTCATTGCTACAGTGTGAATTTTCTCAATTTGAGTCCAGGCTGATTCAATAGCCCCTACCTGCCAACCAGTTATATTACTTATTTGATCTCCGGCGAAATAAACTCTTCCTTGGGGTTCTCTGAGGATTGGCAGATATTTTTTTCTCGCTGGCGGTGACCATGCCGCCCATCCGGCTTCGCTATATTTTGTATTATGCCATGCAATCGAGAATGCTTCATTGTCATAGTGTTTTTTGAATTGCCCGGGATGAATTGGTTCAGTTCTCTCAATAGCTTGTTTAACTTGCTGATCAAGAGTCAGCATTCCAAGTTTTACTCCTGCTGGACCAAAAGCATAGGCACTTTGTATTATACCTTTTTTACCACAGTACCCATACGAAGGATAAATTACTGTGTGGCCCAAAACTCCAGTCGAGCTGGATCCACCATAAATATTATCATCTTCTTCCCAAAAACGACGATTCATCTGTAAAGCTAATTTGCCTACTGCCATTTTTCTTGGAGCAGCCATGGCTTCCTTGCATTCATCAGAGAGATCTGAAGGAAGTTTTGAGAGCATTCCAACAGGAATAGTAGTAATGCAGTAATCCGCTTTTTCAATTCTCACTTCACCAGTTTTAGTGTTTTTATAAGGAACAGTTACTCCACTATCATCTTGTTTCAGCTCAAGCACCTCAGCATCATAAGTAATTGTATTTTTGATGGCATTTTCAAATCCTTTTGCTATATGATCCATTCCTCCAACAGCTTGGTACATGATTTCGGGATGATCAATTGTTGTGACACCTTTAAAAGTATTTCCAAGACCCGATTGCAAAATATCTTTAAATGGTAGCGGCTTGCTTGCCACAGTCTCACCCATTGGATCAAATGACTCTATACCTCGATGAAGTGTTCCATCATAGGATAGATCTCTAGCATTCAAAAACCCTTCACTGATTAAATAGTCTGTGAGTTGCTCTTTATCTTGACTTGTAATCTCTTTATCTAAGGCACCTTGATCGATCGATTTTGCTAGCAATTCTGATGTGTAACCTCTCATATCAGCTTTGATTTCACGTTTTCTAAGACGTTTCCCTGATAATGGGCCTTCCGCTCTGTCATATTTAAGGTAACCAAGATCATTTTCTTGCACCATTATTTCCATTGAGACACCGAATTTTCTTATGTAATGAAATACAGCATGATGATAGCTAGGAATTCTCCATGGACCATGGTTAAAGTATTGGCCATTATCAAAATTACATGTTCTTGTTTTCCCATCAATCGTTGTTGTTTTAAAGCCAGATCGTGAAGATTGGCACCTTCCTCCAGCAAAAGATCTCGCCTCCAAGATCTTGCATTTATAGCCTCTTAAACCTAATTCATATGCAGCAGTCATACCTGCTAGTCCGGCACCTAGTATTAGTATTTTTTTATTATTTCCATTTCCTCTTAAATCAGGAGGGCTCTCAGCTGCTGAAGCAATGCCCATATCCCAACCATTTAGAGCAGTAAGCATCGCTGATACACCACCTACAGCAGATACAGATTCTAGGAATTGTCTCTTTGTCATTTTGATTGAGTTGTTGTTTGATTTTTTCACGCGCTACCCATCACTCTAATTCAAGTTTAATCTGAACGTCTACCTCATCAGCAATCCAGTTTGTTGTGTCCCAACCAACACCAAATAATAATCTTTTGATCATAAAATAGCCTGAGAACTGGGCTTTTTCGTTTGTAACATCAAATTCAAATTCCATTGTAATTGGTTGATCGACCCCAGCTAAGTTAAGTTGACCATAAGCAAGGTATTTGTCATTGTCACTAATTTCGATTCTTTCAGATTTAAAAGTCGACTCAGGAAATTCTTTTGGATTGAACCAATCTTCCTCCATCAAATACTCATCATGCTCCGCACTACTTGATCTTGATGATTCTATCTTTACGATGCCATTGATCGAGCCATCTTCAGGATTACTTGGATCGAAATTTATATCAGCGCTAAAGTTTCTAAAACGCCCACGAAATGAAGCTCCTTCAAGCGAATAAATAAATCTGACACTGCTAGATTCTTCATTCACTTTCCATTCTTTTGCAAACAATGAGTTCATAGAAAAAGTTAAAAAAAGAGTAAGAATAACAGAACAAAAAGACACAAAATTTCTCATTAACTTCCCTTTTAGATTTAATTTCTTATGATTTGCAGCTATCCTGACACCGTACAAATGATTTTGCAATATAATTAGACAAAACCACAAGTACGGCCGCAGAGCGCATTATGAATGTATATCTAAAATTACAAATTAAGTAGTTTTAGATATTGTGACTACGAATAGTTTTTCAATAACTACCTAGCCTTTTTTATTGTCGATACTCCAGATACCACTTCCCATGGCAGCAATGAATAGGAAGATAAAGCAGTAGAGAACAGCTGCATCACCACCATTATTTATTGGCCAACCATAAAATGCTTTTTCAGGGTTCCCCATTTTTGAGAAGTGAATTAACCAGTAGGCTCCTGCCATGAGGCCACTAGATAAAAAAGCAGCAGCTGACGTGTACAATCCGACCATTATCATAAGACCGCCGATTACTTCTATTGGGCCTGCAAGCATAGTCATCCAATTCGCGGTTCCTGCCATAATTGCACTCATTTTAGGGATACCATGAAAGATGAATAGAAAACCTGAAACTATTCTAAGTAGAGCATAGGTTTCATCTTTGTATTGTTTCATAAAGTCCATAATATTTTCCTTTATAAGTTAAAAAAATAATCATTTAGTTGCATTATAAAATATGAAATTAAACGACTAATAACTAATAATTACATATTAAGGGGGGCAATGTCGAAAATTATGGATGTTTCCAATTATGAAAAATAATATTTTCAGACTTACTAAATTTGTTTTTATTTCCAGAGAGCTCGATATAACCTGAGGTTCCACTCAGCGATGTAAAATCACCTGATGTGTTAGTTTCTATTGGAATTACTTTTCTTATAGCACTGCTTGTTTTGAAAAATTTTACAGGAAGAAAATAAGTTAATTTAGATGTTAAATGAATATTTTTTTGTAACTGGACATATTCCTTGTCTGGATTTTCACCCCCACACATTTCTTTTAAAGCAGGAATAATATAGTGACGACAGCATGTTATTGCTGACACAGGATTGCCGGGTAAAGCAAAAACCAATTGATTTTTTGGTCCCACTCCAAACCACATAGGTTTTCCTGGACGCTGTTTAATTTTATAGAAAATACATTCAACTTTTAATTCATCAAGAATTTTAGGTATAAAATCTGCTTTACCCATTGATATACCACCACTAAGAATTAGGATATTTGACTGGGATAAATATTTTTTTATGTTCGTTTTTTGGATTTGCTTGTCATCAACTAAGTGGTGATGCATACAATTTTTATAATTTTGCTCATTTAACATAGCCACAATTGAAGGGCCATTTGACATTCTAATTTGATGAGGCTGTATTTTTTTTCCAGCAGGAATAAGCTCACATCCAGTAGAAATAACTCTAATCGAAGGCTCATCATTTACATTTATTTTATCCTTGCCACAAGATAGAATTAGCGCGATATCAATTGGTGCAATTTTATGACCAGGCTGAAGAACTTTCTCACCTTTTTTATGATCAGACCCTTGTCTATGGATGAATTGCCATTTTTTTAATTCATAATTTGCCTCCAAACACGCAATATTATTTTTAATAGTCAATCTTTCTATTGGGATAACGCAATCAGTTCCCTCAGGTAAAACTGATCCAGTCATGACTTCTATGCAACAATATTTGTTTTTTAACGTTTTTTTTGAATCACCCGCAAAATGGACTGATTCGATATTAAATTCATAATTATTATTTTTAAACGTTCGGCTATTGATAGCAATGCCATCCATTGTGACTCGATCAAATGGAGGTTGATCGCGTTCTGCATATATAGTCTCGTTTAGTGTGTAACCAATTGAAGTATTGGTATTTATTTTTTGATTTTTTATTTTTATGAGGTTAGCAGCAATGAGTTTTTTTGCTTGTGCAGGAGATATCATTCTCTCTCTCTTAAGATAGCACGATAGCCTATATCATCCCGATGATATTCATTTTGCCAATCTATTTTATTTACCATCGAATAGGCGATTATATTTGCATCTTGGGTTGATTTCCCTTTACCAACAACACATAAAACTCGTCCTCCATTGGTAACAATATCTTTATTTTTGGTTGTTGTTCCTGCATGAAAAACTTTAATATTTTCAGAATCAATCTTATTAAGCCCTGATATTTTTTTCCCACTCTCGTATTTTAATGGATAACCGCCAGCAGCCATCACCACACCTAATGCAACATCATTACTCCATTCTACAGTGTCAGAAGAAAGTGAGCCATTCATAGTAGATAAAATAAGATCTACTAAGTCTGATTCCATTCTCATCATGATGGGTTGAGTTTCGGGATCACCGAAACGGCAGTTGTACTCTAGTATCTTGGGATTACCATCATTATCTATCATTAATCCTGCATATAAAAAACCCAAGTAACTAATCCCATCTTTTTTAAGACCTTCAAGCGTGGGTAAAATAATTTCGTTCATTATTTTTTCTGACATATCCTCAGTGACGATAGGTGCCGGTGAATAAGCCCCCATTCCACCTGTATTTGGACCAAGGTCATTATTATCTCTTGCTTTATGATCTTGGGAGGTTGCGAGTGGCAATACTTTTTCACCATCAGTTATAACAATGAAACTTGCCTCTTCACCTTCTAGAAAATCTTCAATAACAATTTTTGAGCCAGCATCACCAAAATCATTTTTTTCAAGTATATCCAGAACAGCATGGATAGCATCATCTATGTTCATTGCCACTATCACACCCTTACCTGCTGCTAGTCCATCTGCTTTAACAACTAATGGAGCGCCTTTTGATTTGATATACTCGATTGCGGGTTTTGATTCTGTGAAACTTTTATAATCTGCGGTAGGAATATTATGACGGTTTAGAAAATCCTTCGTGAATGATTTTGAACCCTCTAGTTGCGATGCTTTTGCTGAAGGACCAAAACAAGATAACCCAGCTTTTGAGAATTCATCAACTATACCCCCTACTAGTGGTGCTTCTGGACCAATGATAGTTAAATCGATCCTTTCTTTTTTCGCGAATAATAAGAGTTTTTGAATATCATTAGATGAAATATTTATATTCTCAACATTTTTTTCATTGGCGGTTCCTCCGTTTCCTGGAGCAACAAAAACTTTACTCACTTTTGGTGAAAGTGAACATTTCCATGCAAAGGCATGCTCTCTTCCTCCATTTCCAACAATTAATACTTTCATAAATTTTCTCTATATTAATTTTTAGTGTCTAAAATGTCTCATAGCAGTGAATACCATTGCCATATTATGTTCATTTGCAGCAGCAATTACTTCATCATCTCTAATTGAACCTCCTGGTTGAATTATTGCGCTTATCCCATAATCAGCAACTGCATCAATCCCATCCCTAAATGGAAAAAAAGCATCTGATGACATAACTGAGCCAGATATATCCAAATTTTCATCCTGTGCTTTTATTGCTGCGATTTTTGAACTATATACTCGACTCATTTGACCTGCACCTATTCCAATGGTCATTTTATTTTTGCAAAACAATATGGCATTTGACTTTACATATTTTCCTACACGCCAAGCAAAAAGCAGATCAGTAATTTCAGTTTCGTTGGGTATTCTATCTGTAACAATTTTTAGATCAGACTTATTAATTTTTCCGTCATCAATAGTTTGAATTAATAAACCACCAGGAACTTTTTTAAGATCATAATCAATATAATTTTTTTGATTTTGGGTGCCGGTTTCGAGTATCCGAACATCTTTTTTATCCTTGAGGATTGAAATTGCATCTAATGAAATTTTTGGTGCAATTATTACTTCAACAAATTGATTATTGATAATAAGTTGTGCAGTATCACCATCTAACGTTCTGTTAAATGCTATTATTCCCCCAAATGCGGATGTTGGGTCAGTGGAAAATGCACGCGAATATGCATCTTTTATATTTTCATTAATTGCGACTCCACAGGGATTTGCATGCTTAACAATGACACATGCAGGAGATTCAAACTGATTTACACATTCAAAAGCCGCTGAACTATCTGCTATATTATTAAAGGATAATTCTTTCCCTTGTATTTTTTTTGATCGAGTGAAATTATTTTGATCAAAATTTATATCATCTGAATAAAAAGCTGCATTTTGATGGGGATTTTCGCCATATCTAAGCTTGGTAATTAGATTACCTGTATAGAAAAACTGATCTGAAATATTATTCTTGAGAATAGTACTATTAAAATATTGATATATTGCTGCGTCATAACTAGCAGTATGCCCAAATGCTTTAGTTGCAAGATATTGCCTGTATTCTAGTGTGAGCTCATGATTTTCATATTTTTTAATGAATTCCGAATAGTCATCAGGATCAACTATAACGATAATATTTTCATGATTTTTAGCTGCAGCCCTTATCATCGCTGGGCCACCAATATCAATATTTTCTATTGCTTTATTAATTTCAACATCTTTATTTCTAATTGTTTCTTTGAAAGGATACAAATTAACAACCAAAAGATCGATTGGATGAATATCGTATTGATCCATAACCTTTTCGTCAGTTCCTCTCCTACCAAGAATACCACCATGAATTTTTGGATGAAGAGTTTTGACTCTTCCATTCATAATTTCTGGAAATTTTGTAACATCTGATACTTCAGTCACGGATATATTTTCATTACTTAAAGCTTTGTGGGTGCCTCCGGTCGAGAGAATATTTACGTTATTTTCAACTAATTTTTTTGCTAGAACAATGAGATCACTTTTATCCGAAACACTAAGAAGTGCGCGGTTTATTTTTAGCATTTTTCATCCTATGAAGTAATTGAGTATGTTTTAAGTTTTTTTCTGAGCGTACCTCGATTAATACCCAGTATCTCTGATGCTCGGCTTTGATTGCCTTTGGCATATTTCATTACCGCTTTGAATAATGGCTCTTCAACCTGACCTAAAACCAATTCATATAAATCTCCTGGTTTCTGACCATTAAGACTATCAAAGTAATTAGTTAGTGCATCCTTTGTATGAACTCGCAAGAGCTTGCCGTTCATGAGCTGACCATTTTCATTTTGGGTTGATTTTATTTCTTTTGCCACTAACTGAGATTTCCTAAACGTTGACGCTTGAGAATTGTATTCTATAAAAAGAAAATCATACTTGAGTTTGGAAAAAATCCTCTACAAGTTGTTTTTGTTCTCTTGCTTTTTCTACTCTTAAAACTCTTTTTCTGAGAGTTTCAGCTCCATCAATATTTTTACAATACCAATTGAGATGCTTTCTTGCTAGCCTGACACCCAAATTTCTTCCATAAAATTGATGAAGATCTTCTAAGTGCTCAAGAATAGTATCACGCACATTATCTTTTTCCAGAGGAGGTAAAATTTTTTGTTCATTTTGAAAGTAAATTAATTCCCTAAAAATCCATGGCTTACCTTGAGAAGATCTTCCTATCATTAAAGCATCAGCATTGCATAGTTGCATTACTTCGAGTGATTTCTCCGGTGAGTTAATATCTCCGTTCGCAATTATTGGTATGGAAACTTTTTTCTTAATCTGCGCAATTGTTTTATATTCTGCTTTCCCAGAAAATCTACATTCACGTGTTCTCCCATGAATCGCAATTGCTTTTATTCCCGATTGTTCTGCAATTTTTGAAATTTCGACTCCATTTTTTTTACTCGGGCTCCAGCCAGTTCTCATTTTTAACGTTACAGGGACATCAACCGCACACACAACTGCTTCAAGTATTGATCTCACCAGTTTTTCATCTTGCATAAGTGCTGATCCAGCAAGTTTATTGCAGACTTTTTTAGCAGGACAGCCCATGTTTATGTCAATAATTTGTGCCCCCTTATCGACACATAGCTTTGCCGCTTTAGATAGCAATTTTGGATCTGATCCAGCAATTTGTATGACTCTTGGTTCAATACTCATATCAAGGGCGAGGCGATGAGTTGATTTTGATGTTTTCCATAAATCAATATCTGCAGTTGTCATCTCTGATACGGTCATTGATGCCCCAAATTTATGACATAGTCGCCTAAAAGGCATATCCGTTATACCTGCCATAGGTGCTAATATGAAGGGGTTCTTAAGCTCGAATTCACCTATATGCATGATTTGATTCCTGCAAGCATTACCCAATCTCCCTCCTGATGACAAACAGAAAAATTTGCCACAGACTCATACGCACGTCTGATTTCATCAGTTTGAGGAGCCAGTATTCCTGAAACACAAATTAATCCATCATCTTTTAATTTTTTTGAAAAATAAGATGACAACCCAATTAATGGCTTAGCTAAAATATTGGCTACTATCACATCATATTTTCTTGCATTCTCTTCATCACAATGAATAAAGTGAATCGAATCTTCCACTTTATTTTTTTTTGCATTTTCTTTCGAGGCCTGAATTGCTTGCGGATCAATATCTACTCCTGTTACATGATTAGCTCCAAGCTTAATAGCCGAAATACCCAATATCCCAGAACCACATCCATAATCCAAAACATTTTTTTTGGTCAAATTAGTGGCTTCCAGCCACTCAAGGCAGAGACTTGTGGTGGGGTGTGATCCAGTACCAAATGCAAGACCTGGATTTAAGATTACTTGGATGTATTTATCATCATTTATCGTAGAATGATCTGGACATATCCGTAATCTTTTTCCTATCTTTATAGGGACGCAAGATTTTTGCCATTCTTTATGCCAATTTTTTTGAGTTATTTTTGTTATCTTTTTTTTTGGTAATATATTTAAATTTAATTCTTGAAGTAATTTACTCTCCAGATGAGCTAGATCACTTTTGCCTCTAAAGAGGCAGGAAATATGAATATTTTTCCAGATTGGAATCTCGCCAGGTAGAGGTTCAAATATTTGTTCATTTCCTCTTCCATTAATAGTTATGGATATTACCCCATGGAGATATAAGTTTTCCTCAATGATCTCTATATATTTTTCTTCTGTTTCAAACTCGAATTGATAACAATCTTGAGAATTCGAGCGGTTCATTTCTTAGAGTCCGAGTCGTTTCTCTAGGTAATGGATATTAGTGCCTCCGCTTTTGAATGCAGAATGCTGAAGTATTTCTTGATGAAGAGGTATATTTGTCTTTATTCCCTCTACTACAATTTCTTTAAGAGCATTCTCCATTCTTGTCATTGCTGATTGACGATTATTTCCAAAAGAGATGATTTTACCTATCATTGAATCATAATATGGCGGAACTCGGTAACCGCTATAGATATGACTATCTATTCTGATTCCCGGACCTCCTGGCATATGCCATAATTTTATATCTCCAGGAGACGGCATAAATGTTTTTGGGTCTTCGGCATTCATTCTGCATTCTATTGCATGACCTTTTATTTGGACATCATCTTGAGTTATTTTTAATTTCTCTCCTGATGCTATTCTTAATTGTTCTTTGACAATATCTATCCCTGTAATCATTTCAGTAACTGGGTGCTCAACTTGGAGCCTCGTATTCATTTCAATAAAGTAAAATTCCTTATCTTGGTACAAAAACTCAAAAGTTCCAGCACTTCGATATCCCATTTCCAAGCATGCATCAACGCACCTCTTACCAACAAAATTTCTTTGTTCTTCTGTTATCCCTGGTGCTGGCGCCTCTTCAATAACTTTCTGATGCCTTCTTTGCATCGAGCAATCTCTCTCTCCTAGATGAATTGCATTTCCTTGCCCATCTGCAAGTACCTGAATTTCGATATGCCTAGGAGTCTCTAGAAATTTTTCCATATAAACTTCATCATTACCAAATGCCGATCTTGATTCTGCCTGAGTTAGTGCAATAGCATTAAGCAAGGCTGCTTCGGCATGAACCACACGCATTCCTTTTCCACCTCCACCTCCGGAGGCTTTTATAATTACTGGATATCCTATATTTCTTGCTATTTTTATATTTTCATCTGGATCATCATTTAGTGCTCCATCAGAGCCCGGAACAGTCGGAACACCTGCTTGTTTCATTAATTTAATTGCAGATACTTTATCACCCATCAATCTGATTGATTCGGATGGAGGTCCTATAAAAACGAAACCAGAGGACTCAACTCTTTCTGCAAAATCAGCATTTTCAGAGAGAAAACCATAACCTGGATGAATGGCAACTGCGTCCGTTACCTCGGCGGCACTAATGATTTTTGGCATATCAAGATAGCTATTAATACTTTCAGCTGGACCTATACAGACACTCTCATCAGCCAATAAAACGTGTTTAAGATTACTGTCTGCGGAGGAGTGAACGGCAACAGTTTTTATGCCAATTTCGTGACAGGCTCTGTGTATTCTAAGGGCAATTTCCCCTCTATTAGCAATGACTACTTTATCAAGCATTATCGGGATCTCTTATTTGTTTCTAATCTTGATCAATAACGAAAATTATTTGATCATACTCAATAGGATCTCCATTCTGTACTCTGATGGATTTAATCACTCCGTTAACATCTGCCTCGATTTGATTCATCATTTTCATAGCTTCAATGATACATAGAGTATCACCTTGTTTTACAGTATCTCCTAGTTTTACATAAGGCGGTTCATCTGGAGAAGGGCTAGCATAAAACGTTCCAACCATGGGAGAGAGCACATCAAACTGATTTGTATTTTTAGTGACTATATTTGTTTCTTTTGGCGTTAGAGTTTTTTGAATTCTATCTTCTTGTTTTTCTGAAGGAGTTGATATTTCTTGGGTTGTCTGGGATGGTTTGATTACGTTGGCTGAATCTCTAGAAATCCTGACTGAGTCATCACCTTCGGTAATTTCAATTTCACCTACTCCGGATTCGTTTAATAACTCTATTAATTTTTTTATTTTTCTTAAGTCCATAATCTTTTCCTAAGATTGCTGTATTTTCTTTATAGCTGCGATTAAACCTAGCTCATAACCATGGGAACCCAATCCTATTATGCAACCAGAAGCAATATCACTAAAATAGCTTTTATGACGAAATTCTTCCCGAGAAAATGTATTACTTAGATGAATTTCATAAAATGGAATTGATACTGATAAGAGTGCATCGCGAACAGAGATACTTGTGTGAGTAAATGCTCCAGGATTTATTAAAATGAAACATACATTATTTTTTTTCGCATCATGAATCTTTTCTATCATTTCATGCTCAGCATTAGTTTGAAAACAGCCTAACTCAAAGTTAAGGTCTGCTGCTTTTTTAGTTAACCGATTTTCAATTGATTTCAGATCATCCATACCATAAACATTTGGCTCTCTGGACCCTAGAAGATTAAGATTTGGCCCATTAATCATTAGTATTTTTTTCATAATTATTTTTTATTTACTTAATATTAAGAGAAGATAAATGAAATTATAGTATTTTACGAGAAATTAATGAAATTTTACTACATTTAGCAGCAAATACAAATATTAAGTAATATTTTTTAAGATATACTAGATTTTGCCTAAAATATTTTTTGCATCGAGAATTGATAATTTTCCTTCTTTCATTCCTATTATCACTTCAGTTATCAGGTCTATATGATGTTGTTTTATTTCGCCTATGTGTGTTTTGATAATTTCATTATTATTGTCAACAAGCATAGTGAATGGCAATCCTATAAATTCTACATTTGAATCCTCTGCGATCGCTACAGCCTCCTCTTCACCCACTAATACTGGATAATTAAATGCTGTTTCTTGTGAATATGAAATTACATCCTCCAGAACATCGACTGCTATTCCTATAATTTGAACAGACATCTCGTTATATTGATTCTGTGTTTTATTTAGGAGTGGAATTTCTCTTCTGCATGGCGCACACCAAGTTGCCCAGAAATTAATTAATTTGAATTGATTATTCCATTTTGATGAATTAACTATTACGCCATTAAGGTCAACAAGATCGAACTCCTTCAGCGTACTACTCAAATACGTTTTATCTGATTTTGTTTCTTGAGAGTCTATTTGAGTAGCCCTATCTTTCGATTCTTGACTGCATGAGGTCAATAAAAGAATGACAAGAGTCAGAATCACAGCGTAAATTTTATTCATTTTAGTCATATTTTAAATGGCATTTCCTATGGTACCCTGAAGAGCTTCTTTAACATGTTCAGAAAAATTATCTGCATTCATATAACCTACAACTTCATAACCAATTTGTCTTCGTCCTCTTTGATCATAAAATATAATAGTGGGGGGGCCGAAAACGTCAAGTTTTTTAAGAAGATTTTGGTCAATCAAATCATTCAGAGTAACATCTGCTTGAATTAAAATAGTGTTGGACAATGCATCTTGAACTTTTTTATTTGTGAATGTGTAAGTTTCCATTTCTTTGCAAGATACACACCAATCAGCATAAAAATCGAGCATTACTGATTTATTTTCAGACGCGGCTAGATTGATTTCCATATTTAAATCATCAATTGATTTAATTCTTTTGAAATCGAGATGTTTTTTTATATTTGCCTGATCATTGATGAATTTGATGTTAGCCAGAGGTTGATAAGGGTTATTGTTCCCGGAAAAAGAACCAAGAAGCAAAGCAACACCATATACAATTATTGCGATACCGATCGTTTTCTTTACTTTGCTTTTGTAATTGGAATTTAATCCCAGGGAAGATAGGCCCCCTATGGATACTCCAATCATAAGCGCCAATATTCCCCATAATGCTAATGTTAATGTGCTATCAATAATTCTCGACAACATATAAATTGAGAGGCCGACCATCATGAAGCCAAACATATTTTTTACTGTAGTCATCCACTCACCAGCTTTGGGGAGAAGTTTTCCAGCAGAAGTGCCAATTATTAATAATGGAGTACCCATACCTATACTCATTACAAATAAAGCTGTACCTCCTCTTAATATATCTCCAGTTTGACTAATCACAATTAATGAAGCCACAAGCGGAGGTGCTACACAGGCTGTAACGATTAATGAGGAAATTGAGCCTATTAGAAAAGTACCTACGTATGTACCATAAGACATTTTTTGATTTAATTCTGACAGTCTGGTTTGAATTGATGAAGGCAATTCAAATTTAATTATATCAAACATAGCCAAAGCAAAAATTAAAAATAAAGATGTGAAAAGAAGTATAACCCAAGGAGCATTAAAGAATGCCTGTAGCTGTATTCCTATTGATGCGCTTGCAATTCCAGCGGCTGTATAAACAATCGCCATCCCCATCACATAGCATAATGCTAGACTGAAGCCCCTTGAGGATGAAATCTCTTCACCTTCGCCAGCAAGAATACCCGAAAGAATAGGTATCATGGGTAAGACGCAAGGTGTAAATGAAAGCAATAATCCTGCAACATAAAAAGTAAGAACAACAACCCAAAGATTTGATTCTGATATTAATGACGCAAGTCGAGATTGCTCAGATATCTTAATTGGTTTTGATTTACTCTGTTTTTCATAGATATTTTTATTGAATTCAACATTTATCTCTTTGATTTGAGGTGGTAAGCAAATTTCATTTTCCAGGCAGCCTTGGTATTCAAGGATAAAATCAACATTTTCTTCTGTTATAAAATCCTTTGATAGAGAGATTCTCCCAAAAACCTCATTAAAATATACTTCATTCTCACCAAACCAGGGATCAGATTTAATTTTTCCTTTTGGAAGTTCAATAGCTCCCATTGTGATGAATGGGTTGAGCGCTTTTATTGTAATTTTGTTTTTATAAAGATAATAATTTGGAGATATTTGAAAAGCGATTTCCACGGTGTTGTTATCAATTGCAGAAAGATAGGGTTTAAAAGGGGTATTCGATGATGTTTCATTATTGTTACTAATGCTTCCCAAAAGTTTAGGCTCGAGATTTACACTGGTAGTATTTATTTCAACTGAATTGCTCCACCTTTGAGGTGGATAACATATCCCTCTGTCGGCGCATCCTTGGGATGAGATTTTTATTTCTATCGCATCCTGAATGTTATTTTTATTTTCGTATGGGATCTGAAATGAAACGCTATTTCTATATATTTGTTGTACTCCAAAAAACTCATCCTCATGGAATAAACCCCGCGGTAGTTCAAAAAATTTTATATCAATATCATCCGATTCAAATTTAATTTTATCCTTATATAAGTAGTAACCATCTTCAATAATCCACCTGACCCATAATGAAGAATCTTCACTAACCAATTCATATTTGAAGGCTTCCTCTACCCTAAGAAGTGGCGATTCAGAGTTATCACTTTCATTCGATATGTCTTCACTGCAACTAGTAAGCAGAACGATCAAAAATAATTGCCAAAACGCAAAAAACAAAGATTTCAAATGATTTATAATTAATTTCATGATTCTGAATATTTATCTATTTTTTCTTTTGATTTTATCAAAAAATTACTTCTAATTTCTTCTTTGGTGAAGAAGCATACATTGACATCATCCGCATGTCATTAGTCATGCAGTTATATTCCCAAGCCTAAAATAAACTAAAAATTTTATTATTTACTCATTATTACTTGAAATTTACCACAATGACCTTATTATTAGCACTCTCTAAATTCGAGTGCCAATGCAATTGAATTTTAGAGAAATGAATTTAGTTAAACAATATTAAAGGAGAGCAACCGATGAATATTCGTCCGCTTCATGACCGAGTCATCGTTAAGCGAATGGAAGAAGAACGTACTTCCCCAGGTGGAATCGTACTTCCAGATGCAGCAACAGAAAAACCAGTTAAAGGTGAAGTCCTTGCCGTAGGTAACGGTAGAGTAATGGACTCAGGTGAGATCCGTGCTTTAGATGTTAAAGCTGGTGACCAAGTTTTATTTGGTAAATACAGTGGTACCGAAATTAAAGTTGATGGTGAAGAGCTTCTTGTAATGAAAGAAGATGACATCGTGGCAATTTTCGAAGGTTAATGGAATAAGTATTCCATAATTTAAATATAGAATAAAAATTAAGAGGAAAGTTAAATGTCTGCTAAAGAAGTAAAATTCAGCGACGACGCTAGATCAAAAATGTTCGCAGGAGTAAATGTTTTGGCGAACGCAGTAAAAGTTACCCTTGGCCCAAAAGGTCGAAATGTGGTTCTTGATAAGAGTTTTGGAGCTCCTACTGTAACAAAAGATGGCGTCTCAGTCGCAAAAGAAATAGAACTTGATGATAAGTTTGAAAATATGGGCGCCCAAATGGTAAAAGAAGTTGCTTCGCAAACTTCCGATATTGCAGGGGATGGAACAACAACGGCTACAGTACTCGCGCAAGCTGTATTGAGAGAAGGATTAAAATCAGTCGCTGCTGGTATGAACCCTATGGATCTGAAGCGGGGAATAGATAAAGCTACTGCAGCTATCATTGAGCAGCTTCAAAAAATTTCAAAACCATGCAAGGATGATACATCAATTGCACAGGTTGGAAGTATCTCAGCAAACTCTGATACGGAAGTGGGTGCAATTATTTCTGAAGCCATGGAAAAAGTTGGTAAAGAAGGAGTTATTACAGTTGAAGAAGGTCAAGCATTATCAAACGAGCTGGATGTTGTTGAAGGTATGCAATTTGATCGAGGGTATTTGTCTCCATACTTTATCAATAACCAACAAAGTCAAACTGTTGAATTAGAAAATCCATTCATCTTACTGCACGATAAAAAAATCTCTAATATTCGAGATTTATTACCCCTTCTAGAAGGGGTCGCAAAAGCCGGCCGACCACTTTTGATAATTGCAGAAGATGTTGAAGGTGAAGCACTCGCAACACTTGTTGTAAATAATATTCGAGGCATCGTAAAAGTTGCTGCTGTAAAGGCACCTGGATTCGGTGATCGAAGAAAAGCAATGCTTGAAGACATAGCTATATTAACCGGCGGCAAGGTAATTGCTGAGGAAGTAGGGTTGTCTCTAGAAAAAACAGAAATGGATGACTTAGGCGATGCGAAAAAAGTTCAAATCAATAAAGAAAATACTACTATTATTGATGGGGCAGGAAGTGCCAAAGAAATCAAGGGAAGAGTTGATACGATCAACAGAGAAATTGAAGAATCTTCTTCTGATTACGATAAAGAGAAACTTCAAGAACGAGTTGCCAAGCTTTCTGGTGGTGTAGCTGTTATAAAAGTCGGTGCTGCAACAGAAGTGGAAATGAAAGAAAAGAAAGCTAGGGTTGAAGATGCACTTCATGCTACGAGAGCGGCTGTTGAAGAAGGTGTTGTTCCTGGTGGAGGAGTAGCATTAATCAGAGCAGTCTCTGGTATATCTAAACTTACTGGTGAAAATGCTGATCAAAATGTCGGTATAGCGATTTTAAGAAGAGCTGTCGAAGAACCGCTCCGTCAAATCGTTAGTAATGCTGGTGGTGACGCAAGTGTTGTCCTAAATGCTGTCGCAGCTGGAAAAGGCAATTATGGATATAATGCAGCTTCAGATGAATACGGAGATATGATTGAATCAGGTATTCTGGACCCAACTAAAGTTACAAGATATGCATTACAAAATGCCGCCTCAGTATCAGGTTTACTTCTGACTACTGAAGCAATGGTTGCTGATGCACCACAAGATGCACCAGCAGCTGCACCTGCGATGCCAGATATGGGCGGAATGGGCGGAATGGGCGGAATGGGCGGAATGATGTAAATCAATTCTAATCATCGCAAAAAAACCCTGCTTAAGCAGGGTTTTTTTTTGGTTGAGTTTTTTTATATTTATCCCATAATCGATAGGTAAGAAGAATAAAAATAATCACCGCATAAATTAGTGGTTCAGTTATATCCTTTTTGACTTGCCACCAGAAATGCCAGACGCCCAATATACTTGCCAAATACACAGATTGATGAAGCTTATCCCATTTTTTACCCATCGATCTTCTTATTTTTGAGGTTGAAGTTGAGGCTAAAATCAAAAGTATTAATAAAGCAATAAATCCTATTGTAATAAAAGGTCTTTTGGTAACGTCCTCTATAATCGTAGGCATCAACAGACTCTGCTCTAGAAGCAGCCATACCAAAAAATGCATTAAGACATAAAAGAAAGCGAACAAACCAATCATTCTCCTAAATTGAATTAGCCAAATAATTCCTGATATTTTCTTTAGCGGTGAAATCAGCAATAGGATAACTATAAATCGTAATCCCCAAATACCAAATCTGTCTTGAATATTTTCTATTGGGTTAGCCCCCAGAGTTCCAGATATTTCAAATAAGTCTGTAAGCACCAAAATGATTGGCAACAGGCAAATCAAAAATACGATTGGTTTTAGATACAATCTAATTATTTTTAATGACATCATTTTTTCAGAATGATCTAGAAATTCCTTCGAAGATTAAGTCCGTCATAAAGGTGGGCGACGTGTTCTTCATAGCCATTAAATAACATGGTTGGCTGTTTACTTGCAAAAACACCACTACCTATTCTTCTCTCTCTAGCTTGACTCCAGCGAGGATGAGATACTTTGGGGTTCACGTTTGCATAAAACCCATATTCATTTGGAGCAGCCATTTCCCAGCTTGTTTTAGGTTGGTTTTTTATAAAACTTATTTTCACGATGCCTTTTATACCTTTAAATCCATATTTCCATGGAACTACGAGTCTTATTGGAGCCCCATTTTGATTTGGAAGCGCTCTTCCATAAATACCCACAGCGAGGATAGGTAGAGGATTAGTGGCTTCAGCAATTGTTAATCCCTCTCTATACGGCCATCTTAGAACTCCTGATTTCTGTCCTGGCATTCTTTTTTTATCATGCAATGTTTCAAATTTGACATACTTGGCAGAAGAGAGAGGCTTTAATTCTTTAATCACATTCGCTAGAGGGATTCCAATCCAGGGGATTACCATTGACCAAGCTTCAACACATCGCATTCTGTATATTCGCTCTTCAAGTTGATATGGTCTTATAAAGTCTTCAATATCAAAAATACCAGTTTTTTCTGCTTCACCTTCAACTTCGATAGTCCAAGGCCTTGATTTAAAATCTCTTGAATTGAGATTTGGATCATCTTTATCTAAACCAAATTCGTAATAATTATTATAACTTGTCACATCTATAATATTATTAATTTGTTCATCTGTGCTGTATTGGCTCTCTTTTATATTTTTGAGAATTTCAAAAGGCTGTGATGGTAATTCAGCAGTGAGTAAATTATCAGAAATAATTCCTCCACCAATGAGACAGCCAGATTTAATAAAATTACGACGATTTATATAATTTCTTTCACTGGTTATTTCGAAAGATTTAATTTTATTTGGTTTTTTTATTAGCATACTATTTACAATCTTTAATTAACCCCAATCTTCAACTCGATAAACAACATCTCCACCTTTTCTTAGTCGCCAACCTGTAATTGGATTGCTGTGATAAGGGATTGAACCTGCTCCTCTTACTTTAATTAAGGTCGGTCTATCTGGTTGAGTATATCCAGTTTCATCGATTGCCCTACTTAGAATGATTGTTTCTTTTCCATCCCATTTAAAGAGGTATCTGAATCTAGTATGAGCCTTTGAAAGAATGGGTTCTTGAAGATTTGCTGCATGCCAAGTTTTACCAGAATCAATACTCACCTCTGTTTTGGTGATTTTTCCTCTTCCACTCCAAGCTATTCCTTGTAATTCGATCCATCCCTTTTCGACAGTATTGGGATAAGCCGGATAAGTGATAATAGAACGAGCATCCATAACTAAACTGAATTGCCTTGCTTTTCCACCTTTAATGGTTTCAGTGTATTTTGAAGTCTCCTCACGTGTCATAAAAGGCTTGTCAGAAAATTCCATTCTCCTGAGCCATTTAACAGACGTATTACCTTCATATCCTGGATTTAGTAATCTAATAGGGTAACCATTTTCCGGCCGAACAGCTTCACCATTTTGAGCATAAGCAATTATCGATTCGTTCCAAATATTTTTTGGAATACTCCGTGTAAGGACTGCAGCATCTGATCCTTCTGCTAAAAACCATGATGCTGAGGGTTTTACACCTACTTCTCTCATCAATGTCGATAGTAATACGCCTGTCCACTCACTCTGACTTGTCATTCCGCAGATTATTTGTGGAGTGGTATATTCATCAGCCTCTCTAGCTAGATTTCCAGAGCATTCGATAAAACAAATTCTACTAACAGCAGGAAAACGTTTAAGATCATCAACAGTGAAAGATAATGGGCGATCAACCATTCCATGAATTATGAGTTTATGTTTTACCGGATCAATCAAGGGGACACCAGCATGATGACGTTCAAAATGAAGATCTGAGGGAGTGATAGTTCCTGTCAGTTGATGTAATGGTGATCTCGAACTTGTTCCCGAGTATCTTAAGTGCCTTTCATATTTTTCGAAGACTGACCTCTTTCCAACTTTAGTTGACCATTGATTTGCTGTAACTTTTTCAGGATTATTCGGCGCAAATAGACGATCAGACGAGGTTTGAATTTCTTTCCCATTTGAGTTTTTTGATATTACTGTACCTGCAACACCTGCCATACCAGCTAGAACACTTCTTCTTGATATATCTTTTTTATTGATTTTATTTTTCATAATTTAATGCGCTATTTTGAAATTAAGTCGATCATCATTTATAAATTTATCTCTTGCAGGCATAACAATATTCTTAAGATTTTCTGCATTAAGCTGAGTATCTTCTGAAATAATTCTATTCAAATAAAGCAAATAAGCAGAAATCGAATAAACTTCATCATTAGTTAATGAACCTGGAGCATTCATTGGCATTGATCTCAAAATATAATCATAGAGCGTAGTGGCATAAGGCCAATAGTTACCAATTGTTCTGCACTCAAACCCACAAGCGACATCCTCATCAGGGAATTCTTCTCCAGCTCTTGATACCAATCTCTCATTTATACCTCCTTCACCATTCACGCCATGACAAAACAAGCACTTTGAGGTATACAGTATTTCACCTTCTTCCACTGTTCCAGTGCCTTCCGGCAATCCAGTCCCATCAGGGCTGACGTCAAGATCCCATTCTTTTATTTCTTCGATAGTTGCAGTTCTTCCAAAATTAAAGAATTCATCCATGTTTTTGTGAATTGATGTTTCTTTTAAGTTGGTTATCTCATCTGCAGCTAAAAAAGATGATAGTAAGAGATAGAACAATAGAATAATTTTTATGCTGACTTGATATCTTCCCACTTGTCCCCCTCATGAATAGATATTTATAATAGAGATGTTCTCAAGTTATTTTAATACATTCAATAAAATTTAAATAATTATGTTTAAAATAATTAAATTTGTTTTAAAGCTTGTAATTTTCTCTAAGTAACGCTACTTTTCCTTTACAACTGTGATGGGGACAATATAGGTAGCATTATTATTAATAGAGACTGAAGGATGGTGGAAGCTTCAGAATAATAATTACTTAAAAATCACCCCGGAGTTATCTTCTGAAATGTTTAATACAGATTAAGAATGATCGGCTGATCCACGATAAGGACAAATTGAGGCGGAAATCTAAAATTTTCGTAAAACCGGGTGGTACCGCGATAAAATATTATTGCCCCGGACGTTTTAAAAACGTTCGGGGATTTTTTTTGGTGAAGAAGATGAAATTTAATGAAGTAAATACAAGATATCATGGCCCTCAACTTGAAGAGGAAATTCTTGAATTTTGGAAAGAAAATGATGTCTTTAATAAAACAATTGACTTAACGAAAGATAAACCATTATTCACCTTTAATGAAGGTCCTCCGACAGCAAATGGAAAACCAGGTATTCATCATGTCTTGGCTAGATCATTTAAAGATGCTTTCCCTAGATACAAGACAATGCAAGGTTTTCATGTTCCTAGAAAAGCTGGATGGGACACACATGGGCTACCAGTTGAGCATGAAATTGAAAAAGAGCTCGGAATATTCGATAAAAAAGAAATTGAATCAAAGATCGGCATCGCAGAATTCACGCAACGATGTCGTAAATCAGTTATGCGTTATATCAAGGATTGGGAAAAAATGACCGAAAGGATGGGCTTTTGGGTCAATACAGAAGAAGCTTATTATACCCTCGATAACAATTTTATTGAGAGCGTATGGTATCTATTGAAAGAAATTTGGAATAAAGATCTCATATATAGAGGATATAAAGTTGTGCCTTATGACCCTCGAATTGGAGCAACATTATCTTCTCATGAGCTGGCTCAAGGATATAAAGAAGTAGAAGATCCATCAATTTTTGTCAGATTCAACCTGGCTGATGAAAAAGATACCTCTTTCTTGGTATGGACTACTACTCCATGGAC
>MDSW01126208.1_pt1 | contig 53872 bp, 24 predicted proteins | sample 811171 | NCBI WGS metagenome assembly MDSW01 (sample SAMN05326641, study PRJNA326480) | marine metagenome | isolation source: seawater | place: Atlantic Ocean: North West | collected 2012
GGGGGGGGGGGGGGGGGGGGCGCGAGCGAGTGAGTCGATTGGATCGGATCGTATCGCGCGCGTCGCCGCCGGCGAGGCGCGGCCGGGAGATGTGGCGTGGGCCTTTGTGAACGTCCGGTTCGCTCTGGAACGTCCACCTAAAGTCACGGGCGTTCTTTTGCCCTCCAAGCGAGAAAGGTCGAGCGGCGACGCGTCGAGAAAGAACCGCGCCGCCGCGTGATCTCAAGAGGGCGGGTACGGGGAAGAGAAGAAAAAAGCGACGAGAGAAAAAAAAACGCAGACGCACCTTGACCGTCTCCGGCACCGCGACGCACTCGGGGCAGAACCACTTCTCGTCCCCGTCCGGAAGCGTCGCCTTGGTCTCGCCCACGCACGCGATGTGATACGCGCACGGGCACCCGTCGCAGCACACGAGGCTGCCCGCGCCGCCGCACGCGTCGCACTCGTCGTGGTGCGCGTCCTCCTCCTCCTCCTCATTCTCTTCATTCTCGTCCTTCTCCTTCTCCTCCGTCGCGCACAGCTGTGCGTCGCCGGCTCGCGTCGCGTCCATCCACGCGGTCGACTCCGCCGCGGCGGCGATCACGACGCGCTCCTCCGTCCCGGCGTACGTCCACCCGCCGTCCTCGCCGCCGCCGCGCCACGACAGCGCGGTGCGGACGTCCTCGAGCGCGACGTCGTGCGTGGCGCCCTCCGCCGGGAAGAACACCGCGACGCGTCCCGACGCGGGCGCCGGATCCTCCGTCTCGATCGCGCGGCCGTACCACCACCCATCGTTGTGCCAAACCTCCACGCGGTCGCCCGGGCTTCGCGCGTCCGTCTTCTCGACGACGGGCGGCGCCGGGCGGACGCGCGGGGCGCGCGGGAGGTACCGCCGCCCGTGCCACGACTTGAGCGGTCGCGCGGAATCCTCGCAACGCATCGTCTCCAGGTCGATCCACTCCTCTAGTCGCCTCGCGTCGTCGTCGTCCTCCTCTTCCTCATCCGCGAGGAGCTCGTCGTAGCGCACTTTCACGCTGGCCAGACCTCCTTTACCTCGCGCCGCGCGCGACGCGATCACCTCCGCGCCGTACCACGACCCGTCCAAGCCCTCGGCCTCGTCGCCGAAGACTTCCACGCGCGCGCCGACGACGCTCACGACGTCGACGCCCAGGTCGACGATCCCGCGGGACTCGTCGTCGTCGTCGCCGCCGCCGCTCGCGCCGCCCGGCTCCGGCTCCGTCTCGTCGTCGCGGTCCTCCCCGAAGACGTTCATCTCGTCGTCCTGCCGCGCGTTGATCACCTCCCTCGCCGCGCGGGTGTCCAAGACCTCGTCGCAGAGGTGCGTCAGAATCTCCGCTTTTTCCATCGGCGACAGCGCGTAGTACTCCGCGCCGCGACTCCCGAGGGGCGCGCGCGGCACGCGCCGCGTGCCTCGCGTCGCGCGCTGCCTCGCGAGGAGCGCGGCGAGGTAGTCCGGCCACGTCAGCGCGTCGAGATACTCCGCGCCGTCCCTGGGTTCCGCGCGCGGGTCCGTCGGCGCGCGGTCGGCGAGCGCGTCGTCGTCCGCGTCGTCGTGGTCGTCGTCGTGGTCGCGGTCGCGCGCGCGCCGCGGGCGCGCGCCTCTTCTTCGCGTCGCGATCTCGTCAACCGCGATCGCGCCCAGGAGCGCGAGGTGGACGTCGTCCACGAGCGCGCACGGGGTGTCGCGCGCGAGCGCGGCGACGAGCGCGTCGAGCGTGAACGGGCTGAGCTTCAGCGCGTGCGAGAGCGCGCGCAGCGTCGCGTGCGCGCCCGCCGCCTCGCCCGCGACGCGCGCGAGATCGCGTCCGGAGCCGCCGCGCGCGTCGCCGGAGGAAGAATCTTCTCGGATCCTCGCGCGGGCGGCGCGTCGGCGGTACCGGCGGCGCTTCCACCCGCCGATCATCGCGCGCAGGAGCACGCCCACGTCGTAGCTCGGCGCCGCGCCCCGACCCGTGCACGACGGCGAGAGCGGGGCCTCGTCTTCAAGGTGCGACCAGCCGTGCGCGAGGTCGAGCGGCCCCGTCGATCGCGTGCGCGGGATGACGCCGTCGTCCTGGTCCAGGAGCTCGACGTCGCTGTCCGCGTCGCTGAGCTCCGACTCGGACGCCATCTCGGCGGCGGCGACCCCGAGCGGGTCCTCGGAGGACGTCGACGGCTCGCGCGCGCGCGCGCGGCGTCGCTTCCCGGGCGTCGCGTCCGGGGCGTCCAGCATGAGCGCCCACTTCGGCGTCTTCCTCGCGGGGCCCGCTGGGCGCCCCGCGGCGTCGACGCGGGCCCCGCGGTGGGAGGAAGGATCCGCCGCCTCGAGATCAGATCTCGCGGACGCGCGCTTCCGCTTCGCGGGGTCGCCGCGTCCGTCCTCCGCCCACGCGACGCCGCGCTCGGCGTCCTCGCGCTCCTCCGCGGTCGCCTCCGCGAGCTCAGCCTCCGCGGCGAGCTCCGCCTCCGTCGCCTCCATCTCTAGCGCGCGCCGGCGATTCTGGCGCCAAGGTTTCCTGTCCTCCCGCAACGACCGGAAGCGACTGGCTATGATACTGGCGCTGGCGCGTTTCGCGGCGGCCGCGTCTTCCAGTCGCAGTCCGCGGCGCGTCATCACAGGCTGTCGCGCGCGCTTCGCCGGACGCGATGCGTCGATGACGAAGGCGTCGCGCGTAGACGAGGCGGCCGGGGCGGCGAGCGCGAGCGCGATGGCGACGGCGGCGAGCGCGACGGCGCGCGGCGGCTCGGTGACCACGACCCGCGACGCGGCAAATCTGGCGCGAGTCGCGTCGCGATCGGTCCCGCGCGATTGGCACGACGTCGTCTTCGCGTCGCTCGCGCAGGCCGCGGCGACGAGCGGGTTCGGGATCATCGTGTCCACCCTCGTCGTCGCGACGATCGCGCGCACCGGCGTCCGCGGCCTCGGCACCGCGTCGCTCGCGCTCGAGTTCGCGACGCGGAGCGTCGTCTCCCTCCCGCTCGCGCGGCTCGCGACGACGCGCGGCCGCCGCGTCGTCGTCGCGGTCTCGGGCGCGCTCGGCGTCGCCGGCGCGCTCCTCGCGACGGTTGACTTCTTCCTGAGCACCGCGAGGGTGCCGTACTTCCTCGGGATCGCGCTCTTGGGCGTCGCGAACTGCGCGTCGCAGCAGCTGCGGTTCGTCGCCGCCGCCGCCGTCGTCCCGGCGTCGCAGCCGCGGGCGCTGTCGGTGGGGATCGCGGGCGGGACGATCGCCGCGTTCGTCGGTCCCGAGCTCGCGAAGGCGTCGAGGACGTCGCTGGAGAAGGAGTACGCCGGGTCCTTCCTCGCGATGGCGGGATGCTACGCCGCGTTGGTGATGTTCACGCTGCCGCTGCGCGAGGAAGGGCCGGCGGCGGCGAAGAGCGCGAGCGGCGTCTCGGTCGAAGGCGACGAAGAAGACGAACCGCCACCAACATACGAAGAAGACGAACCGCCGCTACCGCCGACGCCTCTGAAACAGCTCTTCCGCTCGTCCTTCTCCGCGAGGAAAGGCCTCGCCTGCGTCGCCGTGTCGTGGGCGGCGATGTTCGTCGTCATGTCCGCCGCTCCAGTGGCGATGATCAAAGCCGGGCACTCGTTTGACGACGCTGCGACGGCGCTGCAGTACCACATGATCCTCATGTTCCTCCCCGGGCTGCTCGGCACGGGCGACTGCGTCCGCGTCCTGGGCCCGGACGTCGTCGCCATCGCGGGATGCGCGCTGTACGTCGCGTGCGGCTTCTTCACCTACGCGGCGGAAGGCGGCGGCGGCGACGCGTCGTCGCGGGACGGTCGCGTCTCCCTGTGGGTCTTCCAGGCCATCCTGATCGCGCTCGGGCTCGCGTGGAACCTCCTGTTCGTGTCCGGGTCCGGGATGATGACCCCCGCGCAGTGTTCACCGACGCTGACGCGCGCGGAGTGCGTCCGCGCGCAGGGGGTCGCGGAGACGGCGTCGTTCGGAGCCGTCGCCGTCGTCGCGGCGTGCGCGGGCGTCGCGTTGGACGAGATCGGGTGGGCGGCGCTGTGCGCGTGTTTGATGCCGCTCGGGGCCGGGTGCGGGGCGTACGTGTTGATCGAGAGGGCTAGGGCGAGGGCGAGGGGTGGGGTGGGGAAGGGTGGGGGGGATTTAGACGCGTCCGCGCGCGTGTAGCAGCGCGTCCGCGAGCTTAGTAGCTGCGCGGACTTAGTCTGGTCTAACTTGAGCAGAGAATCTCTCAACGCGACACCAGACTGCACGAACGTTGAGATGCCGGCAGACGGAAGCTCAGATCGCGCGGCGCGGATGACCGCGTCGTCCCCGATGGTGGCTGACATGGACACCGCGGCGGCGTCCCCCGCGCCGACGAGCGCGGTGAACGCCGCGCGGAAGGCGCCGCTGAGCGTGTACGCGTGCATGCGATCGACGAGCGTCGCGAAGCGCGAGGACGTCGAGGCCGCGATGCGTTCGCACGTCGAGGCGTCGGGGGTCGTCCCGTACGAGGAAGGCTTCGCGCTCGCGATCCCGAGCGAGGCTTCGAACGCGTTCCTTCACGCGAACGTCGAGAGCGCGGTCGTGTCCGACCTCGGTGCGTCCCGGCGAAGCATCCCGCGCCGTTTCCCGCCCGCGCGAGCGCGGCGGCGTCGCGTCGGATTCAAATGTGGGCACCGCACGTCGACCGTTCCCTCCCTCCCTCAGTCGACCCTTCCCTCCCTCCCTCCCTCCCTCCGCAGGCGACTTCGACGAGCTCAGGATCCCGGAGGGCTCGCCCGTGAGCTATCACCAGCTCGACCTGCGCGTGTTCGCGTACCAGCTCGACGAGGACGGCCCCGGGGAGGAGATGGACGGCGAGGACGACGTCGCGACGTTTCGCGAGTGGACGCTCCCGTCGCGCGATTTCCACGGCCTGTGGGAGTCTCTCGTCTTCGACTCCGACGTGAAGACTCGACTGACGCGATACGCCGGGAACGCGCTGCTGTTCAGCGAGCGCGAGGTCGACCCCAACCTCATCGCGTGGAACCGCGTCGTGCTCCTGCACGGCCCCCCGGGGACGGGGAAGACGACGATGTGCAAAGCGTTGGCGCAGCGTCTCTCGACCGCCTTCTCGAAGACGTACGAGTCCGCGACGCTCGTGGAGGTGAACGCGCACTCGCTGTTCAGCCGGTGGTTCAGCGAGTCCGGGAAGCTCGTCGGGCGGCTGTTCCAGAAGATTCAAGACTTGTGCGAGGACGAGAAGCAGCTCGTGTTCGTGCTCGTGGACGAGGTTGAATCTTTAGCCGCGGCGAGGAAAGCCGCGGCGAGCGGCGGCGAGCCCGGAGACGCGATTCGCGTCGTGAACGCGCTCCTGACGCAGATCGACGCGCTGAAGAAGAACCCGAACGCGATGGTGTTGACGACGTCGAACATCACGGAGGCGATCGACGTCGCGTTCGTGGACAGAGCGGACATCAAGGCGTACATCGGTCCTCCGGGGTTGCGCGCCCGGTATTCGATTCTGCACTCCGCGACGCTGGAGCTCGTCGGGAAAGGATTGGTCCAAGCCCCCGGGTCTATGGCGCTCCCGGAGGGGTTCAACCGCATCGCGATCGAGACCGTGACCGCGGTGTTGAAAGGGGGGATCGTGAACGACGGAACGTACGCGAACGCGGCGCTGTTGCGCGCGTCGGCCGCGTGCGAGGGCATGTCGGGGCGGGCGCTGCGGAAGCTGCCGTTTTTAGCGTACGCGATCGAGCATAGGGACGGGCGGTGCGAGCTTCTGGACTTCTTGAACGCGATCGCGAAGGCGGTGATGAGCGAGCGGCGAGATAGGGAGAAGCTAGCCATGGGTTGAGCGCGCGTTCGAGCGTAGCGTAAGTTAGGTGTGTCGACGTCGTCGTTAAAAGAATCGATCGTTCGGTGCGCTCTGCTACTACACTACGCGTACACGTGTTGGTACAATTCGAAGGCGCCCCTCAGCCGCCTTCCCCCGTCTTCGACTTTTTCGGCGGCGGCTTGAAGAACATCTCCTCGAGCCTTCGCTGCCGCGTCTCTTTCCCCGCCGGCGTGGACGACCCCCCTCCGCCGCCGCCGCCGCCCTTGACCTCCGCCGCGGTCGAGTTCCCGCGGATCCCCCCGCGCGGGCCCTTTTCGCTCCACCGCGCCAAGTAGGAGCTTAACCCGGCGTTGAACTTCCCTCGCATGCCGTTCTCGGACATCCGCCGTAACGTTCCGACTATTTGCGTTTCCGGGAATGGTTTATCGTGGAGACCGAAGCACCACCCGACGCCGGTGTAACTGCTAGGGTCGCGTCCGTCCAGGCTGTACTTGTTGTTCAGTTCGATCGCGACGCGCCACGCCTCCGCGGGGTCCTCGCTCCACTCCAGGATCTTCTTCGCCCAGTACATCCGAACGTAGTTGTGCTGCTTCCCGCTCGTGAGTAACTCCCGCTGCGCCGCGTTCCACAGCGCGTCGTGCGTGAGCCCTCTCTCGAACTCCTCCCGAGTGTAGCTCCAACGCCTCGCGTCCCCGGCGTGGTCCGCGAGCGTAATCCGCGCCCACCGCGGGAGACCGTCGTACGAGTCGTATTTCGGGTTGTTCAGGACAAAGTTGATCGCGAGCTCTCTGCGAATCACGAGCTCGTCCAGGAAGACGTCCACACTTCGCGCGTGCCGCGGGTCGCGTCTTTTGACCTCGAGCGCGCGGCGCGTGACGTACACCACGCTGATTTGCCCGTAGTGGATGTGCGGCGATAAGTGCGACTGCAACCCCAACCCCGGGTCGTTGCGTTTGGACGCGTAGTCGTCCAGCCTGCGCGACAAGAACACCTCGAGCTTACGATGCGCCTCGGCCTCGCCGCCGGCGTGGTACCCCGGACAAGGCGGGACGCTGAAGTCGACGCCGCCGCCGCTCGCGGCGTGCAGCGCTTCGAGACACGCGTCCGCGCCGTCGGAAAACGGCAGCCGCGGAAACGCTGCCATCGCCGCCGCGCCGCCGACGAGCTCCAGCGCCTCCTCCGCGCCGCTCGCCGCGAGCGCGAGCGTCGTCGTCGTCACCTCCCTCGACGCGAGCGCCTCGAGCCGCGGCCATATCTTCGGCCGGAGCGTCGCCGCCGCGGGCTCGCCTCTGCCGGCGCCGCCGCCGGGCGCGTACAACGGCGCGACGACGTCGCACTCCACCTCCGTCGTCGCGCACTGAACGCCGCCCGCCACCTTCTCGCGCCACCGCCGTAACGTCCTCGTGTACCCGGCGTCGGTCACGACCTCCACGGCGCGTCGCGACGCGGCGATGACGACGTCCGGGACCTCGCCGGCGAACCCAAGAAGGCGCACCCCGCGCGTTCTCGCCAGCGCGTCTTCGAGCTCGCAGAGTCCCTCGTACATGAAGCGCAGGTGCCGCGCGCCGCTGCCGCCGCCCGGGAACCCCGCGGTGCCGCCGAAGACCGCGACGACCGGGACGCCGTGCACGTTCGCTCTCGCGCACGCGAGCTCGAGGGCTTCGTTGTGCGACGCACGCTGCGCGGATTGGACCCAGAGGAGGACGTGCGTCCCGCCGTCGACGCGGGACCGAGGCGGGGCGAAGTTGAGGCGTCGGCATCGCTCGGCGGGGACGGCGACGGCGGCGGCGGCGGCGGCGGCGGGCGGCGATCGCGATGGCGGGGTCGACGCCGCGCGCTTCGCGAGCGCGGCGGCTTTGTTCGCCTCGATTCGAAGACGCTGCTCGTCCGTCAGAGGCGGCATGACGAGGTCCCGCGCCGCAAATCTAAATCTCCGCTACCGGTTTCCCTTCGCCGCTGCGCTCGTCGCGTCGTCGTCGCTCAGCACGTGCACCGATTCGCCGCGGCTTTCATCATGCCGAGGAGGAGGAGTATCATGATGAAACCGACGCTGTACACGTCGTTCCCGACGACGCTCACCTGCTGCTCGTGTTGGTTGTCGTTCTCGAGGTGCGCCGCGTGTTGTTCGTCCGATCTTGGGGACGCCTCCGGCGCGCCCTTCCCTGGCGGGGCGCCGCCCGCCATGCTGTGGTGGCCGACGAACGACGCGGAAAGTCGAAGGCGGAGGCGGCCGCGTTCCCTTCGCGTCGCGCGGAGACGGAAGGTCCGGTCCGCGCGGGCGAAGAGTGCGACCGACGTGGTTCGCCCTCTCGCCTTCCCTCGGCTTCGTCGGAACCCTCGGGCGGTCCGCTGGCAGCGAAACCTCGCCCGAAACTCTAAGCCTACTCGTACACGTACGGATAACTGTTTGCCCATAGAAAAAATCGACACGGAATTCCGTGACTGCACGGACCTACCCGAACGCGCGCGGAGATACGATCGATATTATTTTGGGCGATACGATAACGCGCCGCGCCGGGTGTCGTCGCGCACGATGAGCGTCTTCGGAACCGGCCTGGATGCCATCGCGAGGACGGTCGCGCCTCGACCGCGCGCGCGATGCCGCGGACGCGGCGTCCGATCGTCCTCCGCTCCCGGCGCGCGCTCGGGTTCGCGTCGGATAGCGAATGAATCGAAAGCCTCGAGCGCGATATCAACAACGAAAATCGTCGCGGTCCGGTCGCGTCGTCGCGTCGTCGTCTCCGCGTCCGAGGACGACGCGGCGACGTCGTCCAGCGGCGGGAACGGGACGTCGCTGTTCCCGCTCCTCCCCGCGCTCGAGCCGTGGGCCGCGGCGAGGGTGCAGAAGTGGGCGTCCGGGTGGGAGAAAGCCGCCGCGCTGACGCCGAAGCTTCCCATCCCGGTACTCGATCTCGCGCGCGAGGACGCCGGAGAGGAGAAGGGCTTGCTGCGAAAGCTCGCGTTCCAGACCACCTTCGGGGCGTGGGTGTACGACAAAGGATACCGGCAGATGTTCCGCGCGCTGGGGTACCCCGGACCCGAGGGCGAGGCCGCGATGGCGCTTCGAGCATTGAACCAGACGGACGCCGGTCGGCCCATCGGCGGGGAAGCCGCGGCATGTCTGGACATCTCCTGCGGCCCCGGGATCATCACGGCCAAGATCGCGGAGGGCCTGACCGGGTACGACACGCTCATCGCGAGCGACTACAGCGACGCGATGACGCGCAAGGCTGCGGAGGCGTTGGACGCGATCATCGCCGAGGACTCGCGGACGCGGACCGGGCGACTGCAATTCGCCGCCGCCAAGGCGGACGTGGGCGACCTCCCGTTCGCGGCGAACAGCGTCGCGGGCGCGCACGCGAGCGCGGCCGCGCACTGCTGGCCGGATCCGAAGTTAGGGTTTCGCGAGGTGGCCAGGGTGCTCGCCCCGGGCGGGGTGTTCGTGACCTCGACGGTGGTACTCGCCGGGCCGATCAAAACCAAATTCGTCGAGAGAGGACTGTGCGCGGACGCGGCGTCGTACGACGCGAAGGAGTGGAAGCCGAACACGCCGTTCTGGGACACGCCCGCGGTGGTGAAAATGTTAGAAGACGCCGGGCTCGTGGACGTTGAGGTCTTGGCGCAGGACAAGTGTTTCGTCATGGTGAAAGGGACGAAACCGAAACAGTAATAGCCAGCGAACGCGATGATTCAACTTAAGCGAGCGCGCGTCGCGAAACGATAACCGAAGGTTACACGTACGTGTACTCCAAGAATAAATCATCGCACCGCGTGACAACGCGACGTATTGTACCACGGTATCACAGCTCCGCCTTGACGTTGTCCCACACGAACTCCGTCTCCTTCGTGGACTTTTGGTACTTTTTGATCATCTTGTAGTACACCTCCCCGCGTTGCTCCGGCTTGTACGTCGACAACACCTTCTTCGCCTTGTCGCCAGCCTCGTCGAGCGTCATCGGCGGGTCCGAGTGCTTCTCGTAAAACTCCGTGAACTTCTCCTCCCATCGTCTGTCCGCGTCCGCGGGCGCGTAGCAATCGCACGCGCCGAGTCTGCCGTTCTCTGGCGAGCCCTTCTGCGTGCGCGCGTGGAACGACCCGCCGAACAAGCCCGTCATTCCCGTCATGCTGTCCGCTTGCTTCTTGCACTCCGCGCGCTCGGCGTGCGCGTCGCACGTCTTCGCCATGCACGCCTTGAACACCCTCTCGCAAAAATCCTTCGACGTCCCGCACGTGCTGTAGCACAGGTCGTGGCCGTTGCAGCACTTGTACAGGCCGAAGCTCTCTTTCACTTGCATCCCTTTCGGTCCGCATCCGTTGCACTCGAACTTGTACTCCGGGTTCTCCGTCGGCGCGGGGAGCTCCCCGGGGTCGCAGATCGGGATGCCCATGCCGCCGACGCTGCCGTACGAGCCCGCGCCGCCGCCGCCGCCGTCGGTGCCCTGCGTGATAAGAGGAGGAGGAGGAGGAGGAGGAGGAGGAGGAGGAGTTGAACGTGAGATCGTTTCGCGAGAGATCGATCGGGAATCGGGATTCAGGGATCGCGACGCGCGAGGAAGCGCGGACGCACCCCGAAGCCTTCCATCCCGAGCCCGCCGAGGAGCTCGCCGAGGTCGAGGTTCATCTTCTCCGCGGTCGAGGGCGCGACGGCCGCGACGGCGAGGACGGCCACGAGGGCCAAGCACGTGCGGAGACGCGTCATCGTGCGTGCGATCTGTGAGCTCGGACGCGGCCTCTCGCGGAAACGAAACTTCTTCGCGCGCACTGATTTCTTCATCACTTCGTTCGGCGCGGCGCGGCGGGATGAGCGCGCGCGGGTTGACGGCGGGGGGCTTTCCCCTTCGCGGGGCGTCGATCGCCCCGCGCGGTGCAAGCCCGCGCTCGCGCGCTCGCGCGCTTCGCGCTCGCGGCGTCGATCGCGCGCTCTCGAGCCGCGCGTGGCTCGCGCCTCCTCCGCGCGAGCGCGGGACCGTCTCGATCGCGCGCGCGCGAGCCGGGGGGCCCGGCGCGTACGCCCCCGACGGCGGCGCGGGGGGAAGCGACAACGCGGGCGGCGGCGGCGGCGGCGGCGGCGGGGGCGGCGTCATAGGGTGGATCGCGAGGCAGTTCGTGAACCAGGTGAAGTGCATTCCGCTGCTTCGGTGGCCGCGGCACGGGTTCTTCCATCCGAGGACGTGGCTCACGACCGTCGCGGACAGCGTGATCGTCGTCCTCGCTCTCGTCGCGCTGACCGCGGTGTTGGGGGGGGCGGACGTCGTCGCCGCGAAGATTTATAGGATGTTCGTCCCGCCGGTGTGACGGAGGCGGACGCGCCGCCGCGCGGAGAGCGAGAGCGAGAGCGAGAGCGCGAGAGCGCGCGCGGCGTCGCGCGACTCGTGCGAGGTTGTTATTTTCGTTTCAATCAGGTGACGCGAGGTGACAGCCACCGAGACGATCGATCGACGCGAGGTCACGTCGGTCGCCTCGGGTTTACGTCCAGTCCTACGTAGTAAACATATCGAGGGAACGCTCGCGCGCGCCCCCTCCCTTAAATCTTTTTCGCCGCCGCCGCCTTCTCCGCTTTCTGCGTGAGATGCTTCTTGTACGCGCGAATGTCATCCTTCCACAGCCGCACGGTTCTGTCCTCGCACACCCAAATCTGCTTCGCAACTTGGTCGATGAGCCGGAAGTCGTGCGACACGAGAACGACGCCGCCGTTGTACGCGTTGATCGCGTCCGCGAGCGTGTCGATGCACTCCAAATCGAGGTGATTCGTCGGCTCGTCCAGAAGCAGCAAGTTCGGCTTTTGCATGCAGATCATCGCGTAAATCAGGCGGCACTGCTGCCCCTCGGACATCTCCCCAATCTTCGTGAGCTGCATCTTCCCGCTGACGCCGTACCGTCCGAGATACGCTCTCCACTCGTCGAGGTCGCGTTTGAACTGCATGTTGTTCGGGTACGTTTTCATGAAGAAGTCCAGCACGGTGGACTCTTTGTCCAGGACGTCCATGGAGTGCTGATGGTACTTCCCGATGAGAAGCGCGGGGTGCCGCGTGACGTTGCCCTTCGTGGGCGTGAGCTCGCCGGTCATGAGCTTCAGTAAGGTCGACTTCCCCGCGCCGTTCGGGCCCACGAGCGCGATGCGAGAGTCGCAGTCCACGCCAAAGTCGAGGTCTTCGTACAGGTACTCTTCCTTCTTCCCGCTGTACGCGAACGAGACGTCGTCGAACGGCAGCACGGGCGGCGGGACTTTGGTGCAATCCGGGAACCGGAACGAAAAGTTCCGCTCCTTGATCACCGGCGGCGTGAGCCCGGCGGCGACCATCTTATCGATGATCTTCTGCTTCGACTCCGCTTGCTTTCGCGCGTTCGCGTACGTACCGCACGACGCGATGAACTGCTTCAGGTGCGCGATGTCCGCCTGCTCCTTCTCGTACTTTTTCTGCTGCACGATCTCGTTGTCCCTCACCGTCCGCTGATACGTGTCGTAGTTGCCCGTGTAGTACGTCAACCGCCCTTGCGTCATCCAGATGATGTGCGTGCACACGCCGTTCAGGAAATCCTGCGAGTGCGAGACGAGGATGAGGCATTTCTTGTACTTGGCGAGGTACCCCTCGAGCCACACGCACGCCTCCAAATCGAGGTGGTTCGTCGGCTCGTCGAGGAGGAGCAGCGTCGGCTCCGCGAAGAGCGCCTTGGCGAGCGCGACGCGCATCCTCCACCCGCCGGACATGTCCTCCGTGTTCCGGTGGATCATCGTCTCGGTGAACCCGAGCGCGTGGAGGAGCTCCGCGGCGCGCGATTCGAACGTATTCGGGTCGATCTCGTCGAGGCGGTCGTAGATGGCTTCGAGGCGCTCGTCATCGGGGCCGAAGTTCTCCATGATGTGCTGTTCGAGCTTCTGCAGGCGCTCGAGCTCGTTCTTGAGCTCGTCGACCACGGTCTGGATCGCGCTGCGTTTCGTCGGCTCCGCTTCCTCCTTTAGGTGGTACATGTCGATGTGGTCCGGGATCGGGACCTCGCGGCGAGCGAGGCACTCCAGGAACCCCGTCTTCCCGCAGCCGTTTTGTCCGAGCAAGCCGTATCGGCGTCCGATCGTGATCTCGATGTCGCAGTCTTTGATCAGCTCGCGGCCGTTCATCCCCATGGAGAAGTTTGTGATCTTGATATCCCGAGCGGTCGGGCGGGACGCGAGCACGCCGGTGACCGTCCGCTTCAGCGCGGACTTGTCGATCTTCCCGGACCCCGCCTGCGCGGATTCCGCGGCGGCGACGTCCACGCCCTTCATGGCTTGCTCCAGCGTCGTGATCTCCTCTTCGCCGCCCTTCTTGCCCTTATCCTTGCTCGCTTTCTTCGCCGCGCGTTTCGCTTCGTTCTCCGCTTTCTTCGCGGCTTTTCTCGCCTCTTTCTCCTCCTTCTCCTTCGCCACCTTCTCGACGAGCGCGGCGGACTCGGCTTCTTCTTTCGCCTTCTTCTCCGCGAGCCTCCGACCGAGCTCTTTCGGGTCCAACTGCGACTCGTCGATCTCGTCCGTGCCGAGAAGCTCCGACAGCGACGCGGAGTCTTTTTTCTCCTTTTCGTACTTTTCCTCGGTGTCGTCAAACTCCGTGCCCTCGAGCGCGGCGGCGACTTTCGCGCCGGCGCCGGCGCCGCGCTTACGCGGGCCCGCGGCGCCGCCCTCGCTGTCTCCTTTCGGCGCCGGCTTCTGCGTCGTCGTCCCGAACGTGCCGGCTTTGATCACCGCCTTGGGCTTGCCATCGTCCCCGGTCTTCGCGCCGCCGCCGTCTTCGGCGTCGTCGTCGCTGAAGTCCTCGTCCGAGTTGGCGTCCACGGGGCGGTTGTTGTCGAGCTCCTCCATGGAAATCCCCACGGACGGAACGTCCTCAAACTCGGAGTAGCCGTACTCCGCGCCGCTGGACTTGGCCTTCTCCGCGGCGGCGGCGGCTTCCGCGGCGACTCTCGCCTCTTCTTCCTCCTCCGCTTGCTTCTTCAGGCGCAGGAGCTCCTTGAACTCCTCCGAGTCCGCGTCCGTGCCCTCGTCCGCGGCGTGGTTCATCTCCGCGGATTCGCACAGCTCGCGGCCGGTGAACCGCCCCTTCTTTTGCCTCTCCTCCCTCGCCTTGTCATCCTTTTCCTTCCGCGCGTTCGCCTTGCTCGTCTTCCACTCCAGGAAGACGTCCAAGGTCACCGGCGTCCCCGGGCCGGAGTCCTTCAGCTTCTCGAGCGCCTCTCTCAGGTCGTCCTGGTCGGACTTTTTGTTCATCGCCGCCGCGCGCATCATCGCGACGAGGTCCGATTTGAACACGAAACCCTTCGGAAGCTTGTGCCTGTACTTGCACTCCGCACCGCCCGGGCACGACCAGAACCACCCGTACTTCCTCGCCTCCACGGCTTGCATGAAGTGCTTGCACACGATGTCCGTCGCGTTCGAAGGAGGCTTCTCCGCGGCGTGCTTCTTCGCGATCACGGCCTCGAGCTTGTTCTGGTCCCAGAGCTCCATCGTGTCGTTTTCATCCGCCTCGTCGTCCGCGTAGATGTTTCGCTTCGCGTCGCCGACGCCGCCCGCGCGCTTGTTCTCCACCGCAAAGTTGTGCGAGAACTTGCACCGCTCCGCGCTCTTCGCGCAGCAGCCGTGGCGGAAGTACTCGCACAGGATCGTCTTCGGGTCCACGCCCTCGGGGACTTCTTTTTGTTTGATCGAGATCCCCTTCGTGCGAAGGAGAAACTCCTCCGCCTCCTTCGCCGCCTTCCTCGCGGCGCGCATCGTCGCCTTCCCGAGCTCCGTCGTCGGGTCGTTCATGTCCTTCAGCCTCTGCGCTTGGACCGCGGCCTTCGTCTTCAGGCCTTGCTCTCGCCCGAACTCCAAGTCTTTGTTCTTCAGCTTCTTCGCGTTGCGGACGTCGTTCGCCATCTCTTCCTTCATCTTCTCGTGCGACATCCCAGCCTTCTTCGCCTTCAGCCTGTTCTCTTGCGCGGGCGTCTTCCCCATGGCGATCGATTTGTGCGAGTGCGAGTGCGAGTGCGAGTGCTCGGTCGGTCGTTCGCGGATGAAGACGGCGCCGCGCGCGTCGCGTCGTCAGCGACCGTCGACTCCGAAAAGAACGACGAGGCGCGGCGATCGACGCCGGCTGCGCTTTTTCTCTTCCGCTCGCGTAGCTCTTTCAGAGAGCGTCCGTCGCGCGCGCGTCAACGCGTGCGTCGCTTCTCGCGCGGTGGGTGCGCGTCGACGACGTTCGATTCGACTCCGATCGAGGAGGCCGCGTCGCCGTGCGAGACGTTGTGCCCGCGCCGCGCAGATCTTCCTCGGCGGAGACGAGTCGTTTTTCGTTTGAAGCGCAGCTGTGAGGGTCAGCCGCCGCCGCTCATTCCCTTGAGGGCTACAGTAGGACCTGAGCGCGCTACGCGCCATTCCGAGCGGAGGCGTTTCGTTTCCCGGCTTCGTCGTTTTTGGTCAGCAGAGAGACAGAGAGGCGACGCGCGCGCGCCACGGGAGAGGGATGAACAACGTCCCCACGGGTGGGGGCTTCCGCGGGAGTTCCCTGCACGCGCGCGCGAGGGCGCTGTGCACCCCGGACGTCGCGGCGACGCGCGCGAGGGAGGCGCTGCGGCGCCTGCGACCGCGACGGATCGTCGCGACCGATCGCGTCGCGTCCGCGTCCGGTCGTCGTCGTCGCGGCGAGATCCTGCGCCGTCCCGAGCTCGCCCCCGCGGCGGGGGGCGCATCGCGCGACCTCGCGCGCGGACGCGGCGCGCGATGGGACGACTCCGACGCCCGACGCGACCGCGCGCGCGCGCGCGTCGACCACGGCGAGGACTACGGCCCGGGCGCGGACGGACGCCTGATCCCCGCGCTGCTCCGAGATTTTCGCCCGCGCGCGACCCCGCGCTCGGTGCTGAGAGATCCCCCCCAGCGCCGCGGCGACGCGCGCGGCGACGGCGACGGCGACGGCGACGACAAGGCCAAGGCCAAGGCCAAGGTGGCGGTCGCGTTCGTCACGTCCGGACGCGCGACCACGCGCGAAGGGCTGTTCGGGTCGTACGCGACGGACGCGGCGTTCGCCGCGGCGGCGGCGGCGAACGCGAGGACGCGACGCGCGAGGACCGCGCCCGCCGCCGCTCCGGCTCCGCGCGATACTCCGACCGGTGGCGAGGGCGAGGCGGCTAAATCCGCGCGGAGCGAAGAGCGGCGGCGACGGCACCGCCTGTCGCGGTTCCGAAGGCATTACCTCCCCGCGGACGCGCCCGGGGCGCCGCGCGCGGACCCCGCCGCGGCGACGGCGTCTTCGAAACCGAGACCGTCGCCGCCGTCGCCGCCGCCGTCGCCGTCGCCGTCGCCGCCGCCGAAGAAACATCGGCGGAAGACCTGGGACGTAGACATGCGACCAGCGCGACGGCAAGGGATCATCCCGCGCGGGACGGCGCCGCCGGGGACGACGCAGCTCGCGTGCGCCGCCGCCGCCGACGCCGCCGCCGTCGTCGCGAATCGACCGGCGGAGGATAGAGAGCGGTACCAGCGAAGGATCGTGACGACGTGCGCGCGCGAGCACGTGGACGGGATCGTGCGGCGCGCGAGGGAGGGATCGCGATGCGCGCGTCTGGGCGCGCGCGGGGCGTAGGCGAGCGGTCTGTTCACGCGTGTATTCATTCGTCGGGCATCGCATCTTAATACAATCGATAAGATTCCTCGTTGAACGTGTCCCCCACTGATAAGTTATGTACAGCCATCGGCGCCCGCGCCGGTGGCTAAATCAAAGAATCAATTTCATAATCAACCCCGCGTCGTCGTCGTCGCGTATTACAACAAAGCGACCGACGCCGCGGGGCAAAAGAATAATAGGAGTGTTGTACAGGGTCTGCCCGGGGAAATTCGTTCCGTCTCCCCCGGGCGCGATAAAATACTCCCGACGGAGCGCTCTCGCGTCGGTGCGCGTCGCCCACCATCCTCCTCACAGAGGCTGGTGCGCGGACTCGATATTCGCAGGGGGCGCCGCGGGCGGCGCGACGGCGCTCTGCTGCCCCGCTGCCGCCTGCACCGCCGCCTGCGCCTGCGCCTGCGCCCTCGCCGTGAACGCGTTCGCCTGCGCCAACATCTGCGCGAACGCGTTCGGATTCCACGCCGCTGCCCCCGCCGCCTGCCCTGGCCCGACGCCGACGCCGACGCCGGCCGGCTGCGCCGCCGCCGCCGCGTTCGCGACGCCGCTCATCCACGCGAACATCAGGGACGGGTTCATGCACGCGGCCATCATGTTCGGCATGGTCGGCACCGGCGCGGCGCCTCGCGCGGCTTGCGCCGCCGCCGCCGCCGCGGGCGGGGGCGTAAACGCCGCGAGCTGCGCGGCGAACGCGGTCGGGTCGAACCCGCCCAGCGCCGGTGCCGGCGCCGGCTTCGCGATCAGGGCCGCCGCCGCCGGCTTCGAAGCAGTTTGCGCTTCGCCGCCGCCGCCGGACGCGCGACCGAGCGCAGCCTCGGTGAGCGCCCCGAGCGCCGCCGCGGCGTTCCCGAGCTCCTCCGCGATGTCGTCGTCGCCGAACGTGCTCCGCCCGGACGTCCTCGGCGAGCGCTCGCGAGGCGTGTGCTCCCCCTTCGCCCCTCGTCTCGGCGTCCCGGGCGTCGTTTCCCCGTCCGAGAGCGACGCCGCGGCCTCGAGGAGACCGTCCACGCCGCCGGAGTTCCCCGATCCCGTGGACAGCCGCCGCCGCGCGTAGCCGTCGTCCGTCGTCGTGTCTCGGTCCGACGAGTCGCCCCCCGCGCCGGCGGAGACGCGCGCGACGCGACGGCGAACAGCCTTGAGCTTGCCGATCCTGAGGTGCGCCTTGCTGTTCGGGTCCGTGATGAGCACCTCACGCGTCTTGCGCACGGACTCCAAGCGCTCTCTCTCCGCGTCGCCGACGGACAGCGCGAGCTTCTTCGACGCCTCCGCGGAGTCCGCGGCGATCGGCGCGGCGGCGGCGGCGCGCCCCGGCGCCGCCACCTCCAACGCGTGGATGATCGTATCCAGCTTCTTCACCTTGCGGTACGGCCACCGCGTGATGCCGTGCTCGCGGCATCGCTGCTTGAGGACGGTGACGCACAGTCCGAGCTGATGCGCGGGGAGGGACGGAGGGAGGGAGGGAAGCGTCAGCGGGCGAGAGATCGAATCGAATCGTATCGAATCGATCGATCAAAGGTCTGGTCGTCGCGCGTCGAGGACCGCGCGCGCACCTTGCGCGCGACGTCGTTGATGGGGAGGTGGAAGTTGGCGCTGAGCTCCTCCACGGTGAGGGATTTGGATTGACCTCCGCCGCGTTTCTGTTTCGATGGATGAGGAAGGAATCGTCAGCGTCGCGTTCGAGGGGTTTCCCGGCGTCGCCCGTCCGCGTCGGCGCGTTCCCGTCGCGCGGCGGGAGAACCGAAACGAGACCGCGGGTTTTTTTTCCCGGCGGGCGTCGGGAATGCCGGCGGGTTTTTCCGGTCGCGCGAACGCGCTCGCGGCGCGCGCGTCGCGAGAATAAAACCCGCGCGCGAGCGAGAGAACGATGCGACACCGCGTGAATCATCGACTCCGGGAGCGCGATGCGATTTCGTGCGGGAACGAGCGCGCGCGGGGTCGCGGGACGCGCGCACCTTTGGCATCTTTTCCGTGTACAAGTGGAGCCGCGAAACGTTAGTTGATGGAACCGCCGAGCGAATTTACGCGCTCGGAGCTCGTCGATGGCGGCGTGAAACGCGCGTGCGCGGTCGTTCCCGCGATGTGCGACGGTCCGTGAGGGCCTTCGGAATACGTTACAGCGCGTCAGCCTCGCGGCGTCACGTCGTAGCTCTCCGCGCGCGTCGCCAAGTGATGCTCCGGAGCCCGCTCTCGCTTTTTCTCGCGCTGACGCGGATCACGACGAGAAATGTTCTGAGCCGTATGCGCTTTTAGTCTGACTAACTGGACGGAAAGGCAACGTTTGGTGCAGACTTTTGCCGAGCGACGCTTTCGGCCGCGGAAATCAATCTCTCTCATTGGCTTGAAACGTCGTCTGATTCGCTAATTTGATGACGCGGCCGTCGACGAAGCGGCGTTTCGCGGTCGAGAACTGTGATCGAAATCGCTCTTTTTCCGGTCGATCGATCTGCGAATTGTCGAGTCATCAGGCGACGAGCGGAGCGCGCGCGCGGTGGAAGGTTTTGGTTTTCGCTGGTTTTCACTCTCTGTGGCACTATGAAGACTCCTTCGCTCCCTCCACCCCTCGCGCGCGTCATCGCAAGATGTTCTTCAGCGCGTCGTCTATGCGCTCGTACTTGAACTTGTACCCCGACCTCAGCACCGCGCTCGGGGCCACCTTCTGCCCTCGGAGCACGACGGTGGCGCCCTCGCCGAGCAGCGCCTGGATGGCGAAATCCGGCACGGGCAGCCACGACGGCCGTCCCAACGCGGCGCCGATCTCCGTGCACATCTCCCCCATCCTCACCGGGTTCGGCGCGGTCACGTTCACCGGACCAGACATGGACTCGTTCGAGATCGCTTCCATGATGATCCCGACCGCGTCCTCTCTGTGGATCCACGAGAACCACTGGCTCCCGTCCCCCATCGGCCCCCCCGCGAAAACCTGAAACGTCGGGAGCATCTTCCCGAGCGCGCCGCCGTCGCGGTCGAGGACGATCCCGAGTCTCAGCAGCACGACCCTCACGCCGACGTTCTCCACCGCCATCGCGGTCTGCTCCCAGGACTGGCACACTTTCGAGAGGTAATCGCCCCCGGGCGGCGCGCTCTCGTCGAACGTCGCGTTCTCCGACGTGCCGTAAAAACCGATGGCGCTCGCGTTCACCAACACCTTCGGCCGTCGGCGCTCCTCGAGCGCCTCCACCGCGTCGACGATGCGCTTCGTCGCTTTCACCCTGGACGCCATTATCTCCGCCTTGATCGCGGGCGACCATCGCGTGCTGATCGGCTCTCCCGCGAGGTTCACGACGGCGTCCACGTCCGCCACCGCCGCCGCCCACTGGCTCAGCGGCACGAAGACGACGACGCCTCTCGGGAGCGTCTCCGGCTTGAGCGCGCTCCTGGCTTTGTTCACGTCCCTGGCGAGGACTAAGACCTCGTGTCCGGCCGCGAGGAGCTTCGCGACGAGTTTCGTGCCGACGAACCCGCTCGCGCCCGATATCGCGACGCGCAAGGATCCGCCACCGGGCGACGACGACGACGACGACGACGACGACGACGACGACGACGGCGTCGCGTCCTCGGTCGCCGCGGCGAGGACGCGCCATCCGCGCGAGGCGACGATGGAAGACCCTCGGCGGCGGCGCGCGCGAGCGCCGAGCGCGAGCGTGTCGAGGGCGACCGCGCGGCGGCACGACAGCGACACGGACGCGGACGCGGACGCGGACGCGGACGCGGCGGCGGTGACGTGTTTCGCGGGGACGCGCGATCCTGCGCCGCGCGAGGACGACGGCGGCTCGCGCCGCGAGGACGGCGGCGCGGGCGCGACGCGCGCTGCCAGCATCGAGAGCATCGCCGCCATGGTTGTGGTGATCCGCCTCGGGTGCGCGCGGGGGAAGTTTGAGCGGCGCGTCGCCGTGCGCGCGCGAGGTGCGGCGGCGGCGAAAGTTCGGGAGCTCGTCTAGCTAGCTCGTCTGGCCAGGATCACGTTTTCGAGATCTCAAAAAGTTTATCCCGGGCGAGGCGAGGCGCCGTCGCGTCGTTCGTGATGGTTGCTTGCGGTCTTATTAGAAATTGTGGTACAGCTAATGGAATACATCATGCGTGATAATAGTACTGTAATAACTCAACTCGACGATCGCGCGCGCTCACGACGATCGTTGCTTCGGGGCGAGGCTCGATTCCGCGGCCCCGCCTTTTCCGCGGTACCTCTCCTTTTCGAGGTACCGCCCCCGTCCCGTCGCCGCCGACGACGCGCCGACCGACGGTCCGATCTTCGACGCTTTCGGGCCGATCGCCTGCAGCCCGCTCGGGCTGTACGCCGCGCCCGCGATCGCGCTCGACGACGCGCTCGCGGCGGATTTCTTCGTGCTCGAGCGAGCAAAGAACCCGCCGCCGCCCGCGGCGGCGGCGGCGGTCGCGTGCTTTTTCGTCGACGAGGACCCCCCCGGGGCGAGGTCCAAGGACACGGCCGCGTGCGCGGGGACGATCGCGCGACCCGCGGCGAGGGATTCTCGCCGAGCGCGGTTCAGCCCCGGCGCCGCCGGAGACGTCGTCGGCGCCGCGGTCCCTCGCGTGATCCACTCGTGCGCGAGCGCCTGCTCCGGGGACTGTCGCTCTCCGATGTCCCATCTCAAGCACATGTCGATGAAATCGACGAACCCTTTGTCCGCGCATCGGAGGATCCCCGCGAGATCTTTGCTCCCGGGGACTCGGCGCTTCCCTCGGGTGACCTTCACCTCGCGCGCGCGCCCGTCCGCGTCGAAGAAGATCGTCTTCCTCGTCGCGGTTTCTAACATTTTCGGCGGCGGCGGCCCGCGCGCTTCCATGATGCACGCGAGCTGCTCCATCTCGTTCTCCCCCGGGAACAGCGGGTACCCGGTGTACAGCTCCGCGAGGATGCACCCTAAGCTCCACATGTCGATCCCGACGTCGTACGGCATCCCTAAGATGACCTCCGGGGAGCGGTAAAACCTGGATTGGATGTACGTGTACACGCGTTCGTTCTCGAAGCACGACGAGCCAAAGTCGATCACCTTCACCGTGGACTTGTTCGGCTGCTTCAGGAGGATGTTCTCCGGTTTCAAGTCGCAGTGGATGACGTTTTGTTTTCGTAGAAACTTCAGCGACGTCAGGAGCTGCGACGCGAACCGACGCACGAGCCCTAACGACAGCCCTTGGAAGTTGTTGTTCTTGATGAACTCGTACAGGTTGATCGACAAGAGTTCGAACGAGATGCACAGGTGCTCGCGAAAGTAGAAGTACTCGTGCATGTGCACGATGTTCGTATCCTCGTCGCGCTCCTGCGTGTTGTGCCGCAGGTGCTCCAAGATCTTCACCTCGACCAAAGCCTGGGAGTGAAACCGCTTCTTGTTCCGAATCACCTTGACGGCTTTCATCGTCTTCGTCTTGTGATCGAAACACCGCATGACCTGCCCGAAGCTCCCTTTGCCGACGATCTGGATGATCTCGTACCTGTACGCGAGGTGATCGTGCGGGACGATGATCAAGTCGTCCCTGTCGTCGTCGTACCCGTGGTTGTCCGGCCCGCGCTCCCTCGACCCTCTGATCTTCTTCCCCACCCCCGCGGAGGCGCCCGAGTACCACACCTGCGGGAACTCGCCAACCTCCCCGAGCTCGTACTCGGACAGATCCGACGCGTGGTTCCTCAGCACCGTGGACGGCGTCATCGGGACAGCTTGCTCCGACGCGTGCGCGTGCGCGCCGCCGACGCCGACGCCGAAGCCTTTCCTCCCGGACGCGGACCCCGGGGACGTCTCCCCGCTGCTCGACGACGACCGGCGCGACCGCACGGAATCGCTCCGCGCCCTCGCGTGGATGCTCTGCGACGAGTCCCCGCGCGACGCGACCGGGCCGCGCGACGCCACCTTCGCCGCGTTCGACGTCGAAGACCGCCTCTCGGGTTTCCCCGCGGTACCCGCGGTCGCGGCGGCGCCGAGCGGGTACAGCGCGGACCCGAGCGCGTCCGGAAGTCGCGCGAGGGTCGCTTTCCCTCGGATCGCCTCCGGGCCGCCTCGGTCGATCCCCCCGGCGTTCGCGCCGCTCGCGTTCGCGACGGTGGTCCCCTTCATCGGCGCGCGCGTCGATTTCGCGCTCGCGCCGTTCGCGAGGCCGACGCGTCCGAGCCTGCGCGCGAGCTCGATCGCGGAGACGCCGTGGATCTGTCGCGCGCGTTGACGCGAGGGCTGCTTCTCGCCGGCGGCCGCGTCGGCGGGATCTCTCGACGACGCCGGCGCGTGCGCGTGATGCGACACGCCGACGCCGTTCACGGGGGGGAGGTCGTTCGTCTTGTACGACATCTCGCGTTATCCCGCGCGAGAGGCGTTCGCTCTATCGACGCGGGACGCGCGAGGCGGCGCGCGAGATCGTCGCGGGATCGGGTCGGTCTCCGAAACGACGCAACGTGACCTCTCGCGTTCCGCGAATCCCCCGAACGCGATCGCGCGACGCGGAGCGCGGGTAAACGACGCGCGCTCCCTCGATCCCCCCGCCGCGTCGGCTCTTCGTCTCTCGCTGCTTCCTTCTTCCTCGCGCGTTCTCTCTCGCCGGACGCGCCTTCCTCTCTCAAGCGCGCGCGCGGAATGAATCGACAGAATAAAGTTGACAGGTCACTTCTCGCGTCGAAACAGAAAATATCTAAAATTTTTCCGGTCCGAACCTCTGTATGCAAACTTAGTCGGAACCACCTCATTTCGTGTACTGTACCCAAAAAGTACAAAGATCTGGCGCTATCTAAGAAGGATTTCGCACGTCCGCTTTTTCCTTCGCCGTCTCCAGCTCGCGCTGCAACGCGAGGATCCTCGCGTTCTTCTCGCACAGCTCCTCCCTCGCGCGCGCGAGCAGCTTCCCGTCCGACCCGCCGCCCCCCCCGCCCCCCGCGGTAAGATTATTCTTCCGCGCCGCCGTCACGCTCACGTTGCGGACGCGAGACGCGAACTCCAGCGTGCACGCGCTCTCGCTCGCGTCGGACGCGGCGGGTCCGGCGTGGACGAACATCAGCGTCTTCGAGTCCCCGCCGAGGCACGGGGACAGGATGTGCGTCAGCTTGCAGTCGCGGAACGGCACGTGCGCCGCGTGCTTTGCTGCCGTCTTGCTCTCTGTCGCGGACTGTTGCTTCTCCGCGAGCGCGTTGAGACAGTTTCCCAAAGCGCTGAGGCTCTTGTTGATGTGCCTCGCCTCGCGCAGACGCTCGCCGGTGGCGTTCGTCTTGCTCAGGCGCTCGGACCCGGCGAGGTCGACGAGGTTTAGCCTCGACGTCGTGACCTCCCCGCGCCCGGCGTTCGTCTTGCTCGTCGCGGTGACCGTGATGGTGAATATCAAGTGCGACCGCGAGGACGTCGCGTTCATATCCGTTTGGCCGGTTTTCCTCGCCGCGCCGCCGACCCTCATGACCGCCATGACGTCCATCGTGCTCGAGACGTTCACGCGCTCTAAGTCCGTGACGTACGGCGTCCCGTCCGCGCCTTGTCTGATGTCGTGCGGCTTCGGGTTCGCCGCGTCCGGCTCGAGCAAGTCCCTGACCTTGTCGTTGTAAATCTCCATCATCGTGCACGAAAACGAATACGAGGACGTAGCGTAGTCGCTCTCCGCCTCGCGGAACAACGATGCGAGGGACCGGAACGTGATCCCGCGGTCCGCGGGAGTGCCCTCCATCGTGTACGTCTTCCCGCTCCCGGTTTGCCCGTACGCGAACACGCACACGTCGTATCCGTCCAGACACGAGCGAATCAACGGCTCGATCTCTTCGAAAATCTCCGACTGCGAAGCCGACGGCCCGGCGACGTGGTCCAACTCGTACCGCTTCCCGCCCTCGATCTTCGCCTCCAAGGCGCTGACCGCGCTGACCGCCGCGACATCGCCGTTCGCTTCCTCGCGAGCGCTGATCGGCCGGACGCGCAGAAACACGCGGATGTTGCCCTTGAGCTCGAGGAGGCGGTTCGACAACGTCTGCCGCTCTTTTCGCGCCGTCGCGCATCGCTCGACGGCGACCGCCGCCGTCTTCCCGAGCTCGCGCACGCCTCGAAGCGCGATCGACATGTTCTCGCTCGCGGCGGCCGCGGCCGCGACGGACTCCGCGCGCAGCTCGTCTTGCTTCGCGCGCAGCTCGTCGATCGCGCGTTTCATCGCGCGCGCCTCGGCGCGGAACCGCGACGCGCGCTCGGCGTCCGTCGCCGCCGTCGCCGCCGCCGCCGCGTCCTCCTTCTTCGTCGCGGCGGCGGCGACGAAGTCGTCATCGTCCGCCGCTCGACGCGCGAGGAGCTCCTCCTTCGCCGCGGTCTCCCTCGCGAGCGCGGTCCTCGCGTCTTCGAGCTCGCGCCGCGCCGCGTCGCATCGCGCCGCGGCGACGTCGCGTTCCTCCTCGGCGCGTCGCGTCGCCGCCTCCGCGTCCGCGAGCGCGGCTCGAAGCTCGCCGCGTTCGCGCTCAACTTGATCGACGTCGCGTCGTAAGTCCGCCTCTCTCGCGCCCGCGGACTCGTCCAGCGCCGCGAGCCGCGCGGCGACGTCCGCGGCGCCGCCTTTCGCGAGGTCTTTACTCTGTTGCGCGATGATGCCGATGAGCTCGGCGCCGCGCGCGCGCTCGGACGCGAGCTCCGTTCGCAGCGCCGTCGTCGTCGCGTCGGACGCTTTCCTCCGCGCCTTCTCCGCCGCCTTCATCTCGCGCCGCGCCTCCTCCGCGGCCATCTGCCGCTCGAGCTCTATCGCGTTCTTCAGGTCCAGTCGCATCGCGACGCGCTCTTCCTCCAGCCTCGCCTTCTCGCGCTCGACCTTATCGATGATCGCGACGTTCACCTCGCGCTCCAGACGCATCCGCTCTTCCTCGAACGCGTCGTCCTTCCCCGCGAGTTCAGCCTCGAGCGCGGCGACTCTGCGCCGCAGGCCTTTCATCGCGACGCGCGTGGACGCCTCCGCGGCCGCGGTCTCTTTCGCGCTGGGTTTCGTGCGCGGTTTCTTCGCCGGCGGCGGCGCCGACGCGTAGGACGTCGACGCGTAGGACGTCGACGCGTAGGACGTCGCGTCCTCCGTCGCTCGCCAGTTCGCATCGTTCTCCTTGTTCGCCGCCGCGTGCTGTTCCCGCAGGCTCAGACCGGTGCCCATGCGCCCGAGCGGCGCGCGCGGCGCGGCTCGCTTCTTCGCCGCGGCCGCGGCGACGCGCGCGCGCTCTCGCATCACCGTCGCGCGGAGTTCCTCCGACAGCGGGTGCTCGTCCAGCTCGCGACGCGTCTCCGCGTGGAGGTACCCCTCGGTGAGGTTTTCGCGCGTGACGCGGCTCCATCCCGGCGGGAGCGAGGCGTCGTCCAGCGCGCGGCGAGGGATCCAGAGGAGGTGCTCCTCCGAGAACGGGTCGATGTCCAGCGCGATCGCGGTCTGCGCGTTGTGAGTGCGGGAGACGGACGTGGAGGGGTTGGGCGGGGCGCGCGCTCAGATGCGCGCTCGCGTCGTGGCTCGCGCGCCTCGGCTCGGAATCGGGTGCCGAAAAACGCGGAAAAACGTCCGGGAATGAACGGAGTGCGCGGGAGAGGGCAGACGCGCGACGGACGCGCCTCTATCGTCCTGTCGTCCAGCATCGGCGACGACGGCGCTTCCATCGCGATGGATACGCGCCGCGACGGGCGGCGTTCCGGTCGCGTCCGCGCCCCGACGCGCCGCGTCTTCTGATCTGGCGTCGGTCGCGCGTCGAGGACTCTTTTATTCCCCTTCCCATCGGGTCGTTCGCCAGTCGTCCCTTCCGCGGCAGTCAGCCGCGGCGAAATATCCCGAAGGGGACCGACGCGACGCGACGCGACGCCGCGGGTTGACCGGGCATATCGCGGCGCCCCGGGGCCGGTGCCGCGATGGTGGACCTGGACGTCGCGTACCTGGACGCGGAGGTGTACGACGACGACGAGCCCGGGTTCCATCCCCTGGACGACGACGACTTCGGGCGCGGGGATGGCGCGGACGCGAGCGCCCCGGCGCGCGAGCCGTCGTCCGCGTCGCTCCTTCACGCGTCGCAGTTCGGCTCGACGATGCACGCGGACGAGGCGTCGTCGTACGCCCTCGACGGGTCTTACGCGACGTGCTTCAGCGAGGCGTACCTGAAGTCCCTCGCCGGGTGCGACGACCTCACGACGTGCGCGACGCTCGAGATGCGCGCGGACTGCACGAGGGAGGACCTCGGCGGCGTCGGGCGCGCGATGCCGTCGCTCGCGAGGCTGCGCATGAGCAACTCCGTCGCGCCGTCGATGCGGACGTTCGGGAGCGCGTTCCAGAGGCTCACCGTGCTGTGGATCTCGCGGTCGGGCCTGGAGGACCTCGCCGGGATCGGCTCGCTGCTCAGGCTGCGCGAGCTCTACGCGTCGTACAACGAGGTCGCGGACGTGTCGCCGCTCGCGGAGCTGGACGATCTGCGCGTCGTCGACCTCGAGGGCAATCGCGTCGCGGACCCGGACGCGCCAGATTACCTCGGGATGTGCCCGAAGTTGACGTCCGTGACGCTGGAGGGGAACCCGCTGTCGCGCGTGAAACACTACCGGCGACTCGTCGCGCGCGCGATGCCTGGTCTGCGCGCGCTGGACGACGTCGACGTGTCGGAGGAGGACCGGGCGGCGATCGTCGGCGACGCCGACGCGGGGGGGAAAGAAAACGAAAACGAAAACGGGCGCGGCGATCGAAAAGGCGGAGTAGGAGACGGCGAGACGTCCGACGCGGAGATGGCGATGGTCACCGAGGGGATCAAGTACGCCGCGGTCGGGATCGACGACCCGGACGCGGTTCTGACGCGAGACGCGTTCACCGGCGAGCTCTCGATCGAGCTCGCGGAGGACCCGCTGGGAGGGGACGAGTTCGGCTTGGACGCCGCGCCGCCGCTGGAAGATCATCTGAGTCGGATGGCGTTGCGACCGCCGCCGCGGCCGGGGAGCAGCCAAGGCGGCGGACCGAGCCGCCCGAGCAGCGGTGCGAGCAGCGCGGGGAGCGGGATGCACGACAGCACGAGCGCGCTCGTGCGCTGTAACTCTTTAGGCGCGACCGTTAGGACGAACTCGCGGCCGAACACGGCGGCTTCGAACGCGTCCGGGGGGGGATCCGCGCGAGGGTGGTCTTCGCGCCCGGGCACGGCCGCGTCGATCGCGTCGACGTCGTCGTCGAGGCCCGGGACGGCGACGAGTGGGAGGCCCGGGACGGCGACGAGCTGGCGGAGCCGCGCCGCGAGCGCGCGGAGCCGGCCGGGGACGGCGGCGTCGAGCGGCAGCGGCGGCAGCGGCGGCGGCGGATGGGGCTCGAGGCCGGGGACCGCGATGTCCGCGGGGGACGTATACGGACGCCCAGAGAGCGCGGACTCGCTGTTCTGGAGGAAGAACCGAGTGAAAGAGTCCCGCGCGGGGTTATCCGACCGCGGGGACACCGCGAACGGGTGGGGGTTCGGCCTCGGCGACGGCTGCGGCGGCGGCGGCGGCGGCGGCAGCGCGTTGACCGCGGGCGAGGGGATCGTCGTCGGCAACCCGACGAAGCTGTTAGCGCGGCGGAAGCGCGAGCGCGCGGCCGCCGCGAACGCGAACGGCGCGGACGCGACGAACGCAGAAGCGGGCGGAGAAGCGGGCGGAGCGCGCGCGAACGAGGAGGAGGACATATTGACGTCGCTGCGGCGGTGGAAGATCGAGATGGCGGAGACGTTTTCGAGGAGAGGGCTCCTCGGCGCGGACGAGCTGGAGTTTGCGCGCGAGCCGCCGCCGCTGGAGTACAAGTACGAGCTCGAGCCTGAGCGGGGCGTCGCAGAGCCGGCGGCGACGCCGTCGGCGGCGCCGGCGCCGCCGATGGACCTTCCAACGCCTCCGAAGTTTACGCCGCAGCCGCCGCCGCAGCCGCCGCCGAGGGGGGCGATGCGGCCGCAACCGCCGTCGGGGCGGCCGCGGGGGCCGAGGCCGGGAGGACCTGGGGCGGGGAGGAGCGCGAAAGCGGTGTCCGCGGCCGACGCGGCCGCGGCGCTGGCGGCGCCTCCGCCGAAGAGGGTCACGGAATCGAGCGCCGGCGGCGTGGACCGACTCGTGTTCGACTGAGGAGTGAGGTACCTTCGTAGCGCTTATTAGGAAGGAAGGAATCGTCGTCGCGTTAAAACGACGACTCGCTTTTTAGCGCGCTCGCTCAACTCGTTCTCTCTCTCACGCGCCCTTACCCCGCGCCTTCTCGATGAGCGGCTCCAGCTTCTTCTTCTCCGCGAGCACCTTGAGAAAGTTAAAGATGAACGGGATGTAGTTGTGCTTCCGACGGATGTTCTCGTCCCGCCACCGCCCCCGCCGCTCCAGCTCCGCCTCCACCTCCCCTCTCGATCGCGCGATCTCGACTTCTATCCTCGCCACCTCCGCGTTCAGCGCGTCGTCCCCGACCGGCAGCGGGCCGTCCGGGTCGTCGACGTCCATCCCCTCGCCGCCGCCCCCGCCGCCGCCGCCGTCTAACGCGCTGAGACACCGCTGCTTCCGTCCCTCCAAGGTCTGAGCGCGTTCCTCCAGCGCGTCTCGCTTGCTCTTGATCAACGCCATGAGATTGAATCGAATCTCGCTCGAGGCGTACTTTTCGATCCGGGACTGAATCACCGGGCACGCCTTCCCCATCCAATCGTCGTCCGTGCACGCGCCGTGCGATATCGGCCCTTTCTTCAGGCCGTCGAGCTCGTACAAGACGCCGTTCACGGGCATGTACGCGATGAAGTGAAACACGTCGTCGTCTTTTTTCGCCTCCCTCTCAGGCTCCATGATGGGCTCCGGGCGCGCGAACGAGTTGTGCGCCTTGCGAATCGTCTCGCTGTTCGAGATGGCGAGCCCTTTCAAGTCCGCGTCGAACTCCGCGGTGAACTCCTTCATGTTCGCGAGCTCCGCGCCGAGCGTGACGCTCGGCGGGCAGTTCATCAGGATGGACAGGATCGCCTGCGTCGCGCACGCGTTCGTGATGACCTGGCTCGCGAAGAAGACGCCGTTCGCGTTCGCGTCCGTCTCCACCGGCGCGCTCGGGGGATCGCCGCTGCGCCATTTGAACAGGAAGATGAGGCCGTACACGGGACTGCGGGATGAAGGGGGTCGCCGGGGGGGGGAGGGACGGGTCGCGTCAGATCTCGGGGACGCGCCGAGGGCGGGATGATTCATTCAGCGGTAGATCGGCGCGTTCGATCGGGAGGGCACGCACGCCATGGACTTGAGCAGGTCCTCGTCGAGCGCGTACAGCTCCTCGACCTGGACGCCCTTCACCCCCATCTCCTGGATGAGCTCGGTGAAGACCCCGGGGTCGCTCTCGATCGTCGTCCAATCCATGACGGGCAGCGGTGAGTGCGCGCGGGGAAGATGCCGCGAAGACGAACAGCTGCAGCACGCACTAGACTTTTCGAGGTTTTCGAGCAGCGGGTTTCGATTTATCCGTCACGAACAGTGTTGACGAGTAAGACGACGATGAAAGGAAGGCGGCCGCGTTGAGTCTACGTTTTCCTCTTCACTAAGGATGCTAGCTAGGTCTAACGCTAATGCGAAGAGATAACCACGACCCCCATCCCCCGAGACGCCCGTCGTCGTCCTCACCTCGGGTAGAACGTCAGCGGCGGCGCGCTCGCGTGCCCCACCGGCCGCCTCCGTTCGTTCGGCGCCGTCCTGCTCGCCAACCCTCGATCCGCGTCCGCGCGGTTCCCCCCCACCGAGTCCACGCCGCCGCCGACGCCGCCGCGCTCGTACGCCCCCGGCCCGGTCCGTCGCACGGCGACGACGTAGTACGCCACGCGCGTGCCGTCCGCGGACGTGACGCGGACGTAGAGCGCCGCCGCGCCCAGGGACGGCGCGTTGAGTTCCACCCGGCGAAGCGACGCGGCGGCGGCCGTCGCGCCGGGCGACGCGCCCGCCGCGTCCGCCGCCGCCGCGACCGCGCCCGACGCCGCCGCGCTCGCGACGCCGAGAACCACCTCCGGGGGGCCGTCGAACACTCTCACGGTCGCGCCTGGGGACGTGGTCACCGTCGTGATCGTCGCGACGTCCGCGGACGTCGGCGCGACGAGCCGGTACCGGCGCTGGCTCGGGTCCAACGCGCACGACGAAGCGCACGGCGGCGACGTCCCCGGGGGACGACACGCGCGGTGGCACCCGGGCCACGATTCCCCGCCGAGATCCGTGGCGTTGAAGGAATCCCCGGTGTCGAGCGCGACGTGAAGCAGCGCGAGCGTCGCGTCCGCGGCCCTCGCGGCGGCGGCGACGGACGAGCGCATCGCCGCGATTTTGTACGTCGCCGGCGTCTCCGCGGCGGCGGCGGCGGCGGCGCCCGGAGGCAGCGCGTCCGCCCTCGGCGCGACGCGCACGATCACCTCCACCGCGTCCGCGCCGACGAGCACGGGCGCGGACGCGACGCCGGGCATCGCCTCGACGCCGTCGACGGTGACGACCCAGTCCTCGTTCGCGACCGCGGCGACGAACGACACCGACGGCGCGGCGACGCCGGGGAGCGCGGGGTCCGGGAGAAGCAGACGGTACGACCCCGCGCTCGGGTCGAACCGCGGCTCGAGCGTCCCGACGCTGGGGGTCAGGGACTCGAGCCACGCGGCCGCGTCCGGGGTCACGATCGCAATCTTCGTGGGCAAATCTTGAAGGAGGTTGACCGCGTCCACCCCGCCCGAGCCGACTTCTTCGCGGCCGACGAAATCCCTCGCGACGACGTAGGCGTCGTACCGCGTCGACGGGGACAGACCCGTGAGCGTCAAAACGAGCGGGAGCACGTCGTCGCCCGCGCCCGAACGCTTCGACTCCGTGTCCCCGAGCGCGGAGCTCGCGCGCGCCGACGCGAGCGCGGGCGAGGTGGCCGTCGCGGCGACGTGCGCGACGCCGCTCGTCGCCCCCGCGGCGGCGGCGGCGACGGCGGCGACGTCCGCCGACGTCGGCGTCGCGACGGACCCGAACGGCACGACGACGACCCACACCGCGGCGGTCTCGTCCACGCGCACCTCCAGCGTCGTGCCCGTGGGCACGACCGCGGCGACGCGCGGGTGCCCGGGGAGGAAGAACGGCGGCGTGTTGTCGAGCGTGCGGATCGTCCGCGACACCGCGCGAGGGGGCGCGTTGGCGTACGGCGTCGAGACGCCGTCGGGGCCCGTCGTTGTCGCCGCCGCGGCGTGGACGGCGACGGCGTAGACGTCGTACAGAACGCCTTTCGTGAGGTTTACTATCCCGCCGCCGATCGCGGTGGGCGTGAACGCGGTGAGGACGTCGCCGTGACCCGCCGTGGAGGACGAGCGGGTGTCCGGGAAATCGGAGCCGCCGCCGCCCGGGGAGGCGCCGTGCGCGTCGACGCCCGCGAGAATTTGCGCCGGCGACGGCGCCTTCGCGCCGTGCTTTAACAGCACGTACGCGACTTTCGCGGGGACGGCGCTCAGGGAAAACTGCGGCGTGATCGACGTCTCCCCGATCGCGTTGACCCCGACGCAGTCCGCGCCTTTCGCCGGGGTTTCGCCCGCGGCCACCGCGGCGGCATCCGGGACGAGCCCGGGCGCGACCTTCGCGGCGTTGGTCCGCGCGACGTTCCCCGGCGCCGCGCCGTCGCCGGAGAACGCGACGTCGCCGCCCGCGCTCGACGCGACGACGGCGACGAAGACGTCGTACCCCGCGCTCGCGCTCGACACGGACTGACCAGCCCCGAGGGACACGTTCGCAGACGCGAGAGCGTTCGCGGTCGGCGCGGACACGACGCCAGCCGCGAGCGGCGTCGCGCCCGCCGCGTCCGTCCCCGCGACCACCCGCGCTCTCGTCGGTTCGCTCGCGCCGCCGTCGACGACGACGTAGTACGCGTCCCCGGGAACGTCGAACGCGATAGACAACGTGAACGTCCCGGAAGGCGACGCGTTCGCGACGAGCGGGACGCCGAACGTGGTCCCCGTCGCCGGGGAGGTGATCCTGCAAAAAAAATTCAATTCACCGGTCGGTCAGTTGAAAGGGGACGCGATCAAATGTTGAAACCGAGCGGTGGGTGAAAAACTCGTGTTTCGAACGCACCACGCGCGCGGCCCGCGCGTCGTAAACGTCGGCGGGCGAAAGTCCGGGGCGACGAACGGCACGAGCACGACGTCTTCCTGCGCGTTCGCGCCGCGCGCGTCGTCCGTGGAGTTGTCCACCGCGACGAACCACGCGGCGTACTTCTCGCTCTGCGCGAGCGGGTACCCGGGCGAGGTCCACGGCGACGGCGACCGCGTCGCGCCGGTGAAATTCCGAAAGCTGCCGCTGGCCACCACCGGATACGCCGCCGACCCGGTGCTCGCGTTCATCACCCTCGTCGGGGTCATCTCCGGCCGCGCGTGCGAGTAGTTCGCGCTCGCGTTCCGCGCGACGACGAAGTAGACGGTCGCGTTCTCGTCCGTCTCGGCGTGGACGACGAGGCGAGCGAGCGCGGCGCCGCCGCCGGCGCCGCCGGCGAGCGACGCGTTCACCGTCGCCGCGGCGACGGGAACCGCCGCCGCCTTCGGCGCACCGCTCGCGGTCCACACCGGCGGTTCCACGTCCGACATCTTCCGCGTCGCGACGCGCACTGGGCCCGCGTTCGGCACCGCGCGCGTCGAGCGCGTCAGCGAGGACAGCCGCGTCGGCTCGAGGTCGATCGCGAAGTAGTCCACCGCGAGCGTCGCGCCGCGCCGCGTCGAGCTCAGGTCCGGCTCGGGCAGATCCGTTATGACGTGGCTGACGTTGACGTTCGCGTCGGTCACGTTCAACACGCCCGCGTTCGCGCCGGGGACGAGCGCCGCGTACGGTTCGCGCGAGATGGCGCTGAAGTTCGCCCTCGCCTCGATCCCGGCGCGCGTCGCGACCGGGTCCGAGGAGGCGTTCAGCCGCAACGCGAAGACGACGGCGCCGGGTTCGCTCAGCGACGCGTCGAACCGCAGCGCGCTGCCGTTTAGGTCGATCAACGCGGGATACGACGCCGTGAACGTCGGTGGCGCGACGTCTGCGACGACCAAGGACGGTCCGGTCCAATTCTCCGGGTTTGGCGGTAACGCTCGAAACGCGTGCGTTCCTCGATTCGCCGCCGTCGTCGTCCCGTTCCCGCCCGCGGACGCGTTCGCGAGGACGTCGTTCCCGTCGTCCTCCGCGACGACCCAAACGTCGTACGCGCCCTCTGGGGAAAGCCAGGGGCACGCGCTCGCGCGCGACGGCGACGGAGGCAGCGACGCGAGAGCATCCTCGACGCCGTCGCCGTCCGCGTCGCACCGCGCCGCGCCCACCAGAGACGCCGCGCGCGTCGTCGCGTTAAACGACGCGTTAAACGCGGAAAAGTTCCGCGCGTCGTTCGCGATCGCCCCGCGCCAGTCCGCTACGGTGTACGCCCCGCCCGCGACCGCGGTCTTGTACGCCGCGTCTGCGCCCGCGGCGTACCCGCCGCCGGGCCCTCCCTCGACGCACCCCGCGTGCGTCGCGAGGTCCACCGTGCGGACGAGCGTCGTCGCGTCGACGTTCCTCGTCGGCACCGCGAACGCGCCGCACGCCGCGGCGGCGACGCGGCATCGCCCGACGCACCCGACGATCTCCTCCACGCTCGGCGCGTTCGCCCACACGAGCGGCGCGCCCGTCGTCGCGGTCGCGCCGAGCGTCTGCGCCGCCGCGTGCGGCGTCACCGCGTACCGCACGATCCCGGGTTCGTTCAGACGCGCGGTGAGGTCGAAGCCGGTCGCCGTGACTCGAGAGACGCGGCCGGCGGCGACGACGCCGCGCGTCCCGGTCGCCCCGCCCGGGGTCGCGTCGAACCCGCCCACGAACGCGGGAGGGGTCACGTCCAGCGTCGTCACGTACGCGAGCGTGAACAGCGTGGTGTTGAACACGTCGAAGGTATCGGAGGAGCTCAGGTTGAACGACGGGTTGTCGGCGTCGTCGGAAAACACGGCGTAGAAATCGTACGCGCGCTCCGGGGTTAACCCCGTGACGTTGACCGTCCCGGTCGCGACGCCCACGGTCAGCGCGCGGCTCGCGTTCCCCCGTGCCGTCGCGTTCACGCCGCTCACGGTGAACGAGCCCGCGTTTTTGAAGAACGCGCCGGCGTTGCTCGCGTTGAACGGCGACGCCGCGGTGCCGTTGTTTCGAACGTCCTCGAACATCTTCTGCGCGCGGAACGCCTCTGTGTATCCGACGATCGGGACTAAGACGCTCCCGGCGGGGACGACGCCCCAGTACACCGTCCCGTTCTTCGTCGAGTCGGCTTTGATCTCGAATCCGACGCCGTGGACGGATGTGATCGATAACGCTCCAATAGGGGGCGTTTCGTCTCGAGTCGTGAAATCAAACCGCGTCGGCGACGGCGACGCGTTCGGCGCGTCGCCGTTGTTATCCCTCGTGACTAAGTACGCGGAGTAACTCGTCACCTCGGTGAGCCCGCTCACCGCGCAATACGTCAGCACGTTCGCCCTCGTGACGTTCACGACGCAGGATAACGCCTCCGGGCTCGCCCCGCCCGCGCGGGCCATCACCTGCGCGCTCGACGGCGCCTGCGTCCCGGGCGCTTGCACGACGAGATACGCCACCCCGGGTTCGTCGAGCGCGATCGTCGCGTTCACGAGAAACGCTTCCGTTCGGAACGTCGGCGTGCCCGACGCGAACGCCGGCGGCGCGGCGTCTTTCGTGTTCGCGACGATCAGCGAGACGTACGGCTGCAGCGCTGCGGACGACGACGCGGGGGCGCAGTCCGTCGCCGCCGCGACGACCCAGACGTCGTTCGTCAGCGTTAAATTCGTCACGTTCGCGCTCGCGGTGACGGACGCCGTCGCGACGGTGATGTTCCCCGCGTCCACGGCGCCGTGCCCCCACGTCGCGTTCCCGCCGTGTCTTCCCGCGCGCACCTCCTCCGGCGTCGGCGTCGTCCGCTTCTTTCCCGTGCTCGCGTTCACGACGAGCCCGTGCCCGGGTTTCGTGGCGAGAAAGTACACGCATCCCGGCGCGTCCAGCTGGACCTCGAGCGTCGCGGAGTCGTTCCGGACGAGGTGGCTCGGTATCGCCGGGTACGCGATGCCCCTGAACGCGACGAACGACGGCGCGAGCGTGGCGCCGTACCCCGGAGGTGGAGGCGGGGGAGGCGGAGGCGGTGGGGGCGGAGATTGGCCCGCGGCTCCGCTCGCGAACGACGCGAGGAGGCACGCGAGGAGGCACGCGAGGAGACGCGTCGCGTCGTGGACGCGTCTCCTCGACGTCCTCGAGGGCGTTTCCCTCCGCGGCGAGGCTCGCCGCCGCGGGCGCGCCATCGCCGTCGCTCCGACTCCCTCGCGGGAGCGCCGACGTGTGGAAGGCGACGACGTTCGAGCGATAGTAGTAAATAATGTCAGATTCACAGTTGGTAAATCTAAGCCTCGACGCGCGCCCGCGGCACAAAGCCACGCGCGGAGCGCTGTCCCCGGCGAGACAAGACCGAGCAGAAGCGCCCTACAGAGATGAAGCTCATCTACTTCGACATCCCCGGCAAGGCGGAGGCGATCCGCCTGTGCGCGGCCGTCGGCGGCGTCCAGCTCGACGACGTGCGCATCTCGCGGGAGAAGTTCCACGAGATGCGAGACTCCGGCGAGCTTCCGTTCGGCCAGGTACCCGCGCTCGACGTGGGCGACGGGCGCATCCTCGCGCAGTCGAGCGCGATCCTCAGGTACGTCGCGACGCTCGGAGGGCTGCACCCCACGGACCCGCTCGAGGCTGCGCACGTGGACGCCGTCGCCGCGGCGGAGGAGGACTTCTTCGCGGGGATCTCCGTGTCGAGATACGGCGCGCGCTTCGGGTTCGAGATGTCGGACGAGTACCGCGCGCAGGTGAGGAAAGCGCTCAACGACGAAGTGCTCCCGCGTCACCTGTCCGCGCTGCAGAAGAAGCTCGAGGCGTCGAAGACGGGGTGGCTCGCGGGGACGGAGAAGCCCTCGATCGCGGACTTTGTCTTCTCCCCGCGGTTGCGGTGGCTCGTCGGCGGCGCGAACGACGGCATCGACCCGGGCCTCTTAGAGGGGTATCCGGCCGTGACGGCGCTCCTCGAGAAATTTTACGCGCTCCCGGAGGTTGTGAAATGGTACGAGCAGCCGGACGGGGAGGAGCTCAGAGCGGAAGAGATGCACTCGCCGAAAGGGAACTAGCTACTAGCTAGCTACCTACAGTATAGCTCCGAAATCGTCACGTCCACCGTCTGCGCGCGTCGCCGTCACAGTTGCCCGCTCACGGACTCGACGCTGTCCGAGTCGGAAAAGTCCGCGTCGTCGCCGGCCACGCGCTTCCAGAACCCCCCCGGACCCGATCTCGACCTCGCGTCCGACTCGGACGCCTCCCCGGCGACGCGCCGAGCGTCTCCCGACGCGGCGTCGGATTCGGCGTCGGATTCGGCGTCGGCGTCGGCGTCGGACCGGGCGCCTTCCCGCCCCCCTCGGTCGCGCTCCTCCCCGGGGCTCCGCGACACGCGCGAGAGGTCGAGCTTCGGGATCGACGGCGGCGTGTTCGCGAGATTCCTCGTCGCGGCGTCGTCGCCGCTCGTGACGCTGGCGCCGCTCCTGAAGCGCGGCGCCGCGGTGGCGAACGCGTCGGATCGAGACGCCGACGAATCCGATTTTTCGCTCGCGGCGGGCCTCGCGCCTCCCTCGCCGGCCGCGTCTTTGCTCGGGGTGAGACCGAATAACGTCCCGAAGAAACCGGGCTCATCGTCCTCTTCTTTCTTCTTCGCTTTCTCCTCGACGTCCGGCTGTCTCGACGGCGTCGTGAGCCAGGCAAAAAATCCCTCCTCCTCCTCCTCCTGCTCCGGCTCCGGCTCCTCCTTCGCCTTCACCGGCGTCATCCCTAAGCGTTCGATGACGTTGCTGCCGGAGATGAGCTCGTCGAAGTCCCCGCCCGCTTTCTTCCGTCGCTCGTAGCCCACGAGTTCGCGCTTCAAGACGTCCCTCTCGCGCGCAATCTCCGCGATCGTCGTGGCGCTCGCCGCCGCCGCGTCGCGCGCCTCCGAGAGCTCCACCTCTAAGCGTTCGATGGCCGCCTTCGCGGCGATCGGATCGACGTCTCCCGCCTCCGTGGATCGCTTCCCCAACCGAATGTCTCGCGTCCGGAGTTTCAAATCTCTCGCCTCGTCCTTCGCGAACATCGCCGCCTCCTCCGCGCCCTTCGCGCGGCGCGTGCACGCGAGCGCCCACGCGGTGGCGGACTCCTTCTCGTTCACCGCGGAGGCGAGCTCGACTTCCAACGCGACGATTCGCGCGAGCGCGGCTTTGCCTTTCACCACGAGCGTCTTGCATCGGTTGTTGAGCTTCACGACGGTCTCGACGTGGTCGTCGTCGGACTCGCTTCCGGACTCGCTCCCGTCGTCGTCATTCGCGCCGCGCGGCGTCCGCGGCTCCTCTTCCCAGTCCTCCGTGAGCTGAATCGCGAGGTCTAAATCCTTCGCCGCTTTCGACCGAGCGCGGGCGACGTCCTCGTCCGTGACCTCGTCGTTCTTCCCGACGTCCCCTAACCGCGACACCAGGACTTGGATCTCTCCTCGGAGGAGCGCGATCGCTTCCTCGTGCTCGTCGACCGTGATCGTGCCCCTCTGTCTCGCGCTCTTCTTTTTCGAGGACGAAGCCGAACCCGCGGGCGCGGGCGAGGGCGACGCCTTCCTCGCGGATGTTCTCTTTCGCTCCTCGCTCGCGGGGGAGTTCGCCACTAACGCCGCGGCTTGCCTCGCCGCGGCGAGCTCCAGACGCAGCTGCTCGCACTCTTTCGCGAGCGATTCGCGGTCGCTCATCGCGGCGTTCGTTTTCGCCATCTCCGCGCTCGACGCGGCGTCGCTCAAGAGCATCGACTCGCGCGCTCTCGCCGCCTCCGACTCCGCCTTCGCCGCCTCAGCCGCCTTCGCCGCGGCGGCCGCCATCGCGTCCTTCGTCGCCTTAGACGCCGCCGCGACCAACAGCTTCTGCTCCTCCAGCTCAGAGTGAAGCCGATTGATCTCTTTTCTCATCTCTTCGTCGCCCGCGAGGTTCATCGCCTCCGCGCGCGCGAGCTTCCTCCGTTCGTCCTCGAGCGCGAGCGCGTGCGCCTCGTTCACCTGATCGAGCACTTGCTTCATCTCGTCCGCGTCCGCTTCCATGAACGCGGCGGCGGCTCTCGCGCCTTGATACGCCTTTTGCGCTTCGTCCGCCTTGCGATTCGCGGCGTCCACTTCGTCCTCGAGCGTCGCGTTCCTGTGCGACGCCATCTCGAACGATTTTCGTGACGCGGTGAGCTTTATCTCGAGCGACGCGAGCTGCGCTCGGAGTTGATCCACGCTCGAGCCGAGCTCCAACTTGGTCTGATCGACCGCGGTTTTTACGCGTCGTTCGATGTCCGCGGTCGAGTCTAACTCCTCCTCCCTCGCGGAGGCCAACGCGGCCGCGGCTTCCCGTTTGATCGCCGCGAGCTGCTCCGCGTACGTCGACGCCTTTTGCTCCGCCGCCGCCGCGTGCTGCTCCTCCAACCGTTGCTTCTCCTTTCGTTGCTTCTCGCGCAGGCTCGCGACGGCGTCTTCCTGCGCGCGCCTCGCGTCCTCGAGCTCGCGCCCCGCCTTTCGAGTCGACGCGAGGAGGGTCTCTCGCTCCGCATCCGCTTCCCGGTCGCGTCGCATGAACTTCGCTGCGTATTTCCACCGCTGGAACGACGCGCGCAGTGAGCCCATCATCACAGTCTTGAACCGGAGCGCGGCTTTTTGCAGCGCTCTTTCCGTCGCCGCGATTTTGGCCGCTTGCACCGCCGCCGCGCGCGCGAGCTCCGCGTCATCGAACTGCTTCTGCGCCCTGAGCGTCGCGTTCGTTTGCTTCTCGAGCGCTTCCTCGAGTTTTTTAATCGTCGAGTCTTGCTTCTCCTGGACTTGCTTCGCGATGGATTGTTTCGCATCCTCGATGATTTGCAGCGTTTCCGCTTGTTTCGAGCGCATCGCCGCGACCGTCTCCTGATTCGCTTTTCGCGCTTCCGCGAGCTCGTTCTCGGCTTTCTCCTTCTCCTTGACGAGCGCGAGCCTCTCGGATTGCTCCGTGCGTTCCATCTTCTGGTACTTCGCGACGTACTTCCATCGCACGAACGACGACCGAAGCGACCCCATGAGGACGGTTCGGAACCGCAACGTCGCCGTCTGCGCTGCCCGCTCCCGAGCGGCAACCTCGACCTTCTTCGCCGCCGCGTTTTGCGCGAGCTTCGCCTCCTCGAGATGCTTCTTCGCGGTCAAAATCTCCTCGTTCGACTTTCGCAGCGCGTCCTCGAGCTTCGACACAGCCTCTGAATGCTCAGCTTTGATCGTCTCCACGGCACGCGAATGTTCCGTCTTGATGGCGTCCACACTCTCCTCGTGCTTTGCTTTCATGCCCTCGATCATCTTCTCTTGTGACGCGCGCGCGTCCTCCAACGCCTGCTCCGCGCGTTCCTTCGCCGCCTTGTGCTCGAGCATCTCCGCGCGCTCGACGCGCTCTACGCGCGAGAGAGACGTCTCGTTCTTCCACCGCGTGAACGACGACCGCAGCAAACTCATGAGAACGGTTCGAAACCTCAACGCGGCTCTTTGTTCCAATCGACCAAGCGCCGCGACGGACGCGGCGCGCGCCGCCGCCGCCTGGTTGAGCTCCGCCTCCTCCAGCTGATTTTGCGCCCTGATCGTCGCCTCCGTTTGCGCTTTCAGAGCGTCCTCCATTTTCTTGATCGCCGCCTTCTTCGCAGCCTCCGCGTCGTTCAGATCCTTCTTCGCGGCCGCGAGCGTTTCCTCGCGCTGGAGCTTCGCCGCTTCGCGTTCGCGTTTGGCCTCTTCTCTCGCCGCTTCGAGCATCGCGGCGCCTCGCGCGCTCTCTTCCTCCAGCGCTTTCTCCGCTTTCGCCGCGTTGCTTATGAGCAGCTTCCTTTCTTCCTCGATCGCGCGTCCATTTTTAATGCGCCTCGACTCGCTCTTCCACCGAACAAACGACGCGCGCAGCGCGCTCATCCACACGGTTTTAAATCGCAACTCCACCTTCTGTCGCGCGCGCTCCTTCTCCTTCTCCGCCGCGACCGCAGCCTGCTCGAGCTTCGTGACCTCCCACTCCGCCTCTATTCTCTGCGCGGTGTTCTTCAGCGCGATGATCTCCGCCTGCGCTTCTCGAAGCATCATCTGCGCGTTGGTCTGCGTCTCGTCCAGTTCGCTCTCCATCAGGTCGTGGTCCTCTTGGAACCGGCGCACGCGGATCTTGAACTCCCCGCGCTCGGTCCTGAGCTCGCGGCGGTCCTTCTCGAGCTGACGCGCGAGGTCTTCCATCTCCAGCTTCCCCAACGCGACCGCTTTCTCGTACTCGGCGTATTTCCCCTCCGCGACGGCTTTGTCCGCCTTTCTCGCGGCGTCGTGCTCCGCCTTCAGTCGCCTGACGTTTTCTCGCTCCGCCTTCCGCTCGTCGTCGTGTTTCTTCAGCCGTGCCTCGTGCTCGTCGCACAGGCGTCGCATTTCCTCGCCGAGGCGCGTCGCCTTCTCCTCGAGCCGCTCGTTCAGACGCTTCAAGTCGTCCGCGTCTCTCTCTCGCGCGCGCTCGCGCTCGTCCTCCCTCTTTTCGCGTTCTCGCGACGCCTCCTCCTCTCTCTTCTTCGCTCGCGCCTCGTGCTGCTCGTTCATACGTCTCACCTCTTCCTTTCGCTCGCCGCGCTCTTTGTTCAGACGCGCGTCGTGCTCTCGCTTCAGATTCTTGATCGCCTCGCGCGCCTTCTCTTGCTCGCGAACGAGCTTCGCGTGGAGTTCCGCGTTGAGTTTGTTCGCCGAGTCCAGATGCTTCGGCGTCCACGTCGGCGCGGGCGACGACGCGAGCATGGCGTCCGCGTCCGGGGACGACGCGAGCATGGCGTCCGCGTCCGGGGTCTTCGTCGGCGGCGGCGTCGCGAGACCGGCGGCGACAAGCGCGTTCTCCTTCGCGGGCGACGGCGACGAATGCGAATTCTCGCTCGAGGTTGCGTCGTTCTCGGACGCCGGTCGCCGCGCCGGCGACGGCGGCGCGCGTCGTCCGGGCTTCGGGAGCTTGTCCAGGAGCGCGTGGACGTCGATCGCGAACCCGAACCCGAACGGGTTCCCCCGGCGCTTCGTCAGGAGGTGGTCCGGGCTGCGCTCGCGCGCGCCGCCCGAGGTCGAGGTTGACGTCTCGCGCGCGGGGGATCTCGGCGCGGCCGTCTCGGGCGCCGACCGCGACCTCTCCCGCGCGAGCTCCGGGATCTTCGGCACGGGGAACTCGCGCTCGCTTCTCCGCAGGCGCTCGGAGACCTCGAGCTCCGCGTTCGCCCAGCTCGTGATGGGCACGGTGCGCTCTTTCGAGACCGGCATCGTCCCGGCGCTCCGCGCGGGGCGCGGCGCGGTGTCGCGCGAGCGAAATCTCGCATTTGGGCGTTAGCGTTACGGAGGGGAGACGGGATATTCGTGACGCCAACAGCGCAGGCAGGCGGAGACCGACCGACGCGACGGCGGGTCGCCGCGAAACGCGCGTCGGGGCTGAACGTTCGTGTTCAACGCGACACATCAAAACTACGCGAGCGATCTAAAGAATTACCCCCCATCCCCATCCCCACACTCTCGCCGTGGACGCCGTCTCGTCCGACGACCGACGGCTCGCGCTCACCGGCTCGCCGGCGCCGGCGCGAGCGGCGGCGTCTGCCGGGACTCCGAGACGCCCGCCCCGGACGCTCCCAAGACGTCGCGTATCGCCCTCGCGGTGAGCCTGCTGTTCAACCGCGCGACGAGCTCCGGCAGCACCTCCGTCGCGACCGCGGGCAGCAGAGGCCCGAGCTCCCTGAGCGCCTTGGAGGGATCGCCCCCAGCGAAGGCGGCGCCGGCGCCGGCGGCGCCGCCGCGGCTGCCTCGCAGCAAAAAGTTTAAGAGCTTCGTCACGGACTCCACCGTGGCTCTGTCCTCCGCGGTGACGGACGGGGACACCCTCACGCTTCGGATCCCGGACAAGGGAAGGAGCAGCGGCAGCCGCGCGTCCGCGAGGCCGACCTGCGCGAGCACCTTCGCGGCGTTATCGCGCGACAACGCGTCGATGCCTTTGACCGCCTCGTCGAGTAAAAACTCGCGGAAGAACGACCCCTCGGGGGACAACACGAACGTGAGCGCCTCTCTCGCGGCCGCGTCCTCCCCGGAGCTCGCCGCCGCGGGCGCGGGCGTCGCCGGGAACGGCGACGGCGGCCGCGGGAACCCGGGCGGGATCAGCGCTTCGATCTGACGGAAGAACGCCTCGGGGGTGTTCTCTCCGCCCGCCGCCGCCGCCGCCGCCGCCGCCGCCGCCTTGTCCGCCGTCTTCCCTTGGCTCATCCTGCTCGCGATCCTGAAGCTCTCGAACGCTTCCAAGACGTCGATCAACCGATCCGCGTCGAACACCTGCCCTTTGCCGTACACCATGTACCGCAAGCTCTCCCTCAGGCGCGGAGAGTCGTCCGTGAGCAGCCGCTTGCTGATGTATGGGTACGCCTCGTCCACGAGCGCAAACTCGGGGTTGCCGACGAGCGCGATGCCCTCGAGGACGCCGATCGCGCGGATGATGAGCGCAAAGTACGGGGGGATCCTGAACGGGTAATCGAACGTGATCTGCGCGAGGTCCGCGGCGACTTCCTGGAAGTTGATGTTCTTCGCGCCGCCGCCGGCGAGGGCTTGGTCGAACACGCGCGACAACGGCGGGAGGATCGGCTTGAGATCCACGCCCTCGGGGATGAAATCCAACGTCACGAAGTCCTCCACGATCGCCTCGTAGTCCTTGTGAATGAGGTGCGCGATCGCCTCGATCATCCCAAACTTGATGTTGTCGTCGATGTTCGTCATGAGACCGAAATCGAGGATCGCGAGCCGCCCGTCCGGCGTTCGGATCAAGTTTCCCGGGTGCGGATCCGCGTGGAAAAATCCCGTGTCCAGCAGCTGCTTCAGGTAGCAAATCACGCCGATGTTGACGAGGTCGCCGACGTCGTCCGCGGTGGACTGCGACAACTTCTCGCCGTCGAGCCACTCGGACGTGATCACCTTCCTGCGCGTCCACTCCATGTACGTCTTCGGGACGACCACCTGCGGCAGATCTTCTTTGATGGACGCCGCGAAGTTCGTCTGGTTCTCGCCCTCTTTGACGTAGTCCAGCTCCTCGAAGAACCGCTCCGCCCACTCGTCCAGCAGCGCGACGACGTCCGTGTTCACCTGCGGGACCTTTCTCAGCGCGATGCCCAAACGCCGGATCAAGTACAAGTCGATGGATACGGTCTCGAGCACCGCGGGCCTCTGCACCTTCACCGCGACGACGTCCCCGGTTTCCTTCAAGACGCCCTTGTACACCTGCCCCAAGCTCGCGGCCGCGACCGGGTCCGGGCCGAGCTCGGAGTACACGTCCTGCCACTTACACCCGAGCTGCGCTTCCAGGGTGTCGAACGCGATCTTGTTATCGAACGACGGAACTTTGTCGCACAGCTTTTGGAGCTCGTTCATCGCCGCGGGGGTGAGGATGTCCGGGCGAATCGACAGCGCCTGCCCGAGCTTGATGTACGCCGGGCCCAGGGACGTGACGATGTCCCTGAGCTGAATCGCGCGCTTCACGCTGTTCTGCTCCGTCCTCTTCATGACGATATCGGACAAAATACCGGAGATGAACCCGCCCGCGATGGACAAGAGCTGGACGACGCGTTGCGTCACCGCCGCGGGGCGTCGACGCCAGTACTTCGCGATGAGCTCCGGGTCGTAATACAACGGCAGCGCGTCGTCCTCGCCGTCGGACTGCATCCCGCTCAGGTCGACGACCTGCATCTGCACGCCGTCCGCGGCGAAGTCGGAGTCGTCGATGTTCGTGCCTCGGAGTCCCTGCATGAGCGTGTTGAGATCCTCGTCCTCCTCCATGAGCGCGCGGACGTCTTTGATCTGCGACGAGATGTCGCTCACGCCCGCGCTCGAGCCCCCGCCGCGCTTCGCGTCCGCGGTCGGGCGCTCGGTCGTCGTCACGCGCGCGCGGACGACGCCGGACGCGCCGCGGGCGCGCGCGGGCGCGAACGCGCGCGACGTCTTCATCAGCGCGGCCGTCCCGGACGCGCGAGCGGACGACGACGCGAGATCGGAGGTGGACGACGACGACCGTGGAGGACGGCACGCGCGTCCGACGCGTCGCGGACGCGCGCTCGACGCCGCGACCGAGGTCGAGGACGCCATCGGCGCGGTCGCGGTGGACATCGGGAACGTCCGACCGCTTGAGACCGAGCGCGAGTGATGCTGACGACGCGTGCGCGTTCGTTGTGCGGCGAGGGCGACGACGCGACGACGGTCGTTGCGCGCGTTTCCGTGGCTCAGAGCAATCGCCTCGCAAACGCTCTCGGGTGACGTCACTGCTTTTTGGGTTTTCGTATGAAAAACAGTCAGAAAGTAGTCGCCCGCGTACGTGTAGTAGTTTCGATACCAGTTGTCGTAACCTGTCTCGAGAGAAGGCCCAGGAAAAAGAGTTGTTTTTTTTCGCTCTCGCTTTCTCGCTTTCGCTGCTAAACTTGTTTATCACACAGACTCGTCATCGTCCCTCCCGACTCGACAAAGTCCGCGCGGCTAACGGCGTCCACGACGGCGGCTGTCCGAGCCTTCCCTCTATAGAATCCTTCCCCATCGCCGCCGCTTTCCTACTGCTCGGGCGGAAGTTCACCGGCTTCAGACGCCTGGACTCGGAGTCCATCGCGGGCAGCCCCGGCGTCGGCGTCCCGCCCCTCGCGCGCTCCGATGGCGCCCCGAAATCGCTCGCCACCTCCGTCCCCCACTCGCTGTCCATCGGCGTCAGCGCGCCGCCAACCTTGAAACCGTTCATCGTCGGCCGCGACGGCGTCTCCGCGGGGGTGACGAAGCCGGAAGCGTACGACGGCGACGCCGACCGCGTCGTGCTCGCGCTCGCGCCCATTCGCGCGCGAATCGCCGCGAGCGTCGCCTGGAGCTTCTCGTCCGACTCGATGTCGCTGTCGTCCTCGTACTCGGGCGCGGGCTCGCGCGCGGGTTCGGGTTCGCGCGCGCGGGAGTACGCGTACTCGCGCTCGTTCACGCTGGGCGGCCGCCGAGGCGGGAGCCCGCTCGCGCCGCCGCGCGCGCCGCGGACGTACGCCGCCTCGGGCGGCACCGCCGCCGCCGCCGCCGCCTCGTCGCGCGCGTCGTCCCCCGACGCCGGCGCCATCGCCGCGGCGAGAAACGCGGCGTACTGCGACATCGCGTTCCCCTCGTCCGCGGCGGCGGCGATGTTCACGCTCCCCGCGGACTTCTGCGCGAATTTATCCGACATGTGCTCCCTCGCGGGCTCAAACGAGGACGTCGACGTCGCCGACATCGCGGCGCGCGGCGGGCGTCGCGTCTGGATATACTCATCGCGCGTTCCCGACCGAAACGCGTCCACGCCGCCGTGCAGCCTCGCGGTCTCCTCTTCCCTGTGCACGCGCAACGCGGCGGCGGATAAGACGCCGCTCCCCCTCCCGGTGTTCCCGCGCGCCGCCGCGAAGCTCTCGCGGCTGTTCGGGCGCGTCTGCGCGGGGGAGGACGGGTAGTGCTCGAACGGCTTTTCGCGCTCCGCGGCTTCCTCCTCCGCCGCGGCTTGCTCTCGAAGGACCTTCGCAACCTCCGGCGGGGGGTTATACGGCGACTTTTTCGACTTCGACTTCCCGGGTCTCGTGAACGACGCCTCCTCTCTGATAAAGCGCGCCAGCGTCGGGTCGTTAATGAGCGCTTCGGCGTCCTCGTCCAACGTGGGGTTCGGGCTAGTAAACGACGACCCTGGATACGCCGGGATCGATCGATTTAGCGCTTTGTACCCGCCCGCGGGGAGGAACGGCAGCCTCGGCTCGATGTACTCCTTATCGCGTCCCGTGAACGACGACGACGCGCGCGACGATTCCGATCGCACGCTGCCGTCGCGCGCGCTGTCCTTCCCCGGGGACGACCGCGACTCCTCCGCGTCGAGCCGGCTCAACACTTCGTCCATCGCTCGCTTCAGCTCGACGCGTTGCTTCAGCCGTCCTCGCGTTTTCTTCGTCCCCTTGAGGAAGGAGTCTATCGTGGACATGAGCTCTTCGTCGTTCGTGGCGGACCAGTCCGGGACTTCCACGCGCGGGATCGTCGTCGTCGTCGTCGTCGTCGTCGGCGGCGGCGGCGGCGGCGGCGGGGCTTCCTTCTCCGCCTTGGCTTGCTCTCGAAGGAGCTTCGCTATCTCCGGTGGGGGGTTATACGGCGACTTTTTCGACTTCCCACGTCTCGCCGCCGCTGGCGACGCCTCGCGCTCGGGCTCGCGCTCGCGCTCACGCTCTGGCTCTGGCTCTGGCTCTGGCTCTGGCTCCTCCGCCGCCGCGTTCGCGGTCACCTCCCACATGTCGCCGTCGACGTCGACGTCATCGCTCGCGTACAGCTCCTCCACGAGCTCATCGAGGGCGCCGTCCACCTCCGTCTCACGCTCGCGCGCGGCCTCGTCGTCGTCGTCGTCGTCGTCGTCGATTCCCGTTCCCCCCTCGGTCGACGCGTCGGGAGCGCCTCCCGCGGCGGACGTGGACGCCACCGCGGGCGACGTCTCGTCCACCGCGGGCGACGTCTCGTCCACCACGGGTTCGCTCGCCGTCTCCGTCTCTCCCGCGGCCGCCTCCGCGGCCGCGGTCTCGCCCTCCGGAGACGCCGCGGGGGCGTCGTCTCCGGGATCGGACGTCGTGGACGTCGATTTTCCCCCATCCCCGTCAGCCGCTCCGTCGGGCGCTCCTTCCCCCGCGTCCGCGCCGTCGTGCTCGGCGTTTTCCTCGCCTTTCACCACCGCGCCCACCTCCTCGGCGGCGTCCCCGGTCGCCGACATCACGGAGGGCTCCCGGGTCGACCTGGCGGCGCGCTGTCGGACTGCCGTGGATGGAAATTCGCTGCACGAAAGGTCCTGTCGTTGACTCCTCTCGTCGTCCCAGAGGGTGCCCGCGAATTTATCGTTTCGGTCGCCCGTCGCCGCGCGCGCGTTCTCGTTACATCGTCTCGTGCTATTCTCGTCGCGTCGTCTCGTGCTATTCCCCTCCGTGGCTCACCGTCGCTTCGCGGGGTCGTCCGCGCTCTTCTTCATCGGGCACACGAACTTGCGCTTCGCCGCGACACCCGCCGACGCGCCCGCCGCCGCCGCCCGTCGCGTAGGAGGACGAAACGCCGGTATCCTCCTCGGCCCCGTCGGAGGCGCCGCCGCGGGCTTCGCGGCGGCGAGTTTCGCGACCGGTTCCCTCGCCGCCGATTCGCGACCGCCACCCCGCATCGCCTCCTCCGCGGCCGCTTCCGCGGCCGCGCGCATCTCGTCGAGCTTCCTCTCCGCGTCGCGGTCGGACTTTCGGTCCGCCGCCGCGTTCATTCGCTTCACCGCGCCGACGTCGGCGCACGCGTCGCACGGGACGTCGTTCTCGTCGCACGCGCGCGCGCCGCCGCCAGCGCCCTCGTCGAAGTGCGACAGGAGCGCGGCGCGTCGACAGGATGTCCCGCGGACGTACGCGTCGACCTTTTCCGCTCGTCCCGGGTCGAGCTTGCGAATTTTGTCCAACTCTCCCGCGTCCGCGTACAGCACGCACCGCGACGGCTTCCCGTCCCTCCCCGCCCTCCCGCTCTCTTGATACAGCCCTTCCAGGGACGTGGGAGGCCCCCAGTGCGCGACCCATCGCACGTCCGGCTTGTCTATCCCCATCCCGAACGCGACGGTCGCGACGACGGCATCGATGTCGCCGCCCGCCCAGTTCGCGAGCGCGCGTCTGAGCGACTCTTTGCTCCGTCCCGCGTGGAACACCTCCACGTCCATCCCCGCGGTCGCGAGAAGCTCCGCGACGCGCTCGCACTCGCCGCGCTCGCGCGCGTACACGATCCCGGCGCTCTCCGGCGCGGTCGCTTTCGCCGCGCGCGAGACCGCGACGACGTGATCCACCGCCGCGCGCTCTTCGCCGTCGCCGCCGCCGTCGCCGAGGCACTCTCTCCTCACCACCTCGTGTCCGAGGTTCGCGCGGTTCAAGCTGCTCCGAGCGACGACGTGATCGCGTCGCAGACCGAGCGCGGCCGCGATCGACGCCTCCGTGGCGCGCGTCGCGGTCGCCGTGAGCGCCTGGATCGGCGCGCCGCCCAAGAGTTCGTCCCTGTCGTCCTTCAGCGCGAGGTACGCCGGTCGGAAATCGTGGCCCCACTGCGAGACGCAGTGCGCCTCGTCCACCGCGAGCGCGGCGACGTGGCCGTTATCGCTCGCGACGCGAAGCGCCGCGCGCAGCCGGGGCGTTTGCAGCGACTCCGGGGTCGTGAACAGGAGCGTCAGCGTCGGGCCTTCGTCGTCGGCGGCGGCGGCGCGCAAGTCCCTCTCGATCCTCTCCAGTCGCGTCGGGTCCGTCGCGCCGCTCCACGCCTCCGCGTCCACGCCCATCTCGTCGCACCTCCGGAGCTGGTCCGCGAGGAGGGACAGCAGCGGGGTGACGACGACGGTCACCCCCGGCGCGTTTCGCTCCGCGCGGAGCATCGCGGGAAGGACGTACACGAGCGACTTGCCCGCCCCGGTGGGGAGCAAGGAGAGGCAGTCCCGACCGCGCATCACCGCGGTCATCGCCTCGAGCTGTCCGGGGCGGAAGTTCGCGGTGTCGCACTCTAAGACGGCGCGAAGGAGGCGGAGGAGAGACGCCTCGTCGTGAGACGCCTCGTCGCGAGACGCGTCGTCGCGAGATGCCTCGTCGCGAGATGCCTCGTCGCTGGCCATCGCTTCGACGCGAACGCTCGCTCGTAGTCCCTAGCTAGTAGTGATGAAGAGAACGCCCGCGCGCGGTGCGGTCGTCTACTTCGTGTTCACGCCGACGCTTATCACGGACTGGTGCGCGCCGAAGAGGATCGCCGCGAATGTAGACCCGATGACGGGCCAGCGATACTTCGGGTACGGCCTGCGAGGGTTCGGAGTCGCGTCAGATCGAACGCACAGCTGTCGTCGGCCGAGTTCGAGTTCGCGTTCGCGACGAGACGCACCGCAGAGCGATGCCGAGGACCGGGATCACGGGCGCGAGCGCGATGGGCCACAGGAGCGTGTAGTCGATCTGCTTGCGGTGGATGATCTTCCCGGTCGACGGCTCCTTCGACATCTCGCGTGCGGGGAGCGCGGGGAGTGCCGGGCTCGGTCCGCGCGAAGAAAACTCGTCGCGCGTACGCGTACGGAAATACGGAAGTACGCCGTACTTTTCGTATGCGTTTTTGGTCACGTGCAAAAAGTTTAGACTAATTGCCCCATACAAAAGTACAAGCGACGCCCGAGCACCGCGAAACCTCCTGGTTTTTCCTCTGACCGAGGAAAGGCGCACCATCGCGCACGTACTCGCCCTTTTTAGGGAGCGCGGGACCAGGTCGTCGCGACTTCAGCCAGCACCATGCCGGCTCACAACAACCAGATCGCCAATGCGCACTTCAAGAAGGACTGGCAGGTGCGTGTCGCCTCCACGGCGCCATACTCCGCGCCGAAGAAACCCTACGCGTGAAAGATGAGATTTCGCCGCATCTTCTTCGGTGGTCGCGCGGACGACCCGGGATCGCCGCGCCGCGGACGCCGGCGCGGTCGCGAGCGCGCTCGGACGACGCGTCGCGGCTTCTACGAGCCCCACGACCGTCGCCGATCGCGCGCGGCCGCCCTCGCGTCCTCGGGCGCGTCCGAACGGCGTCCCGCGCGTCGTCGCGCGAGCTTAGGGTTTTCCGTCGAAGCGCGCGTCCCCGCGCGCGGAGGCGTCGTCTTCGCCGCGCCGGGCGCGTCGCGAGCGACCGTCGGTCGCGCGTCCGCGCGGGTCGGACGTCTTCGACGACGCACGGTCGAGCGCGTCGCGTCATCGCGTTACGGCGCGCGGCGTCGCGCTTATCCGCGCGGCGTCCTCCGCGTCCGGCGCGGCGTCGGTGATTCGCCCGAAATGAGCTAGCGCGCTGTTTCTCACCACCCGCCCCTCTCGAGCGACCGAAACCGACTGACGCGTCCGCCCCCGCTCTCCTCCTCTATCCCATCAGGGCAACGCCGGCGCGTGCCGCGTGAAGACGTGGTTCAACCAGGCTGGCCGCAAGAAGAGCCGACGCATCGCGCGCGAGAAGAAGGCGAAGGCCATCTTCCCTCGCCCGACGGCGGGCGCGCTTCGCCCGATCGTCCGCCCGCCGACGCAGAGGTACAACTTCAAGACGCGTCTCGGCCGGGGGTTCACGCTCGAGGAGCTCAAGGTGGCGGGCATCCCGAAGAAGCTCGCGCCGACGATCGGCATCGCGGTCGATCACCGCCGCAGGAACCGGAGCGAGGAGTCCCTCGCGCTCAACTCCAAGCGTCTCAAGGCGTACAAGGCGTCTCTCATTCTCTTCCCGCGCCGCACGGCGAAGCCGAAGCACGGCGACTCCGAGGCGGGCGAGCTCAGCATGGCGAAGCAGCTCAAGGGCAAGCTCATGCCGATCACGAAGGAGACCAAGCCCCTCGAGATGGTGGCGGTGACGGGCGAGATGAAGGACTTCAAGGCGTACCAGACGTTGAGGACGGAGCGCATGAACGTGCGCCAGGTCGGACCTCGCATCAAGAAGGCGATCGAGGCGGCGAAGAAGGCGGAGGAAGACGCCAAGGTTGCGAAGATGAAGTAAATTCACGACGTACGAGCGCGTCGGGTGCTCGGATAGTACCTCTCGCGATGTGTGTCTGACGACGCAGGGTTGGTGGCGCGGGTCGACATCTTAGCGGTTTTGATCCACGCAAACGGAGGAAATCTCCACTCAAAAACTATCTCCCTAAACTCTTCAGCGATCGCCACGCGCGCCAATCGCTCTCCCACGCGCGCTGCCTCGCCTCGGAGCCGTACGGCGTCTCGAACCTGTACTCGCGCTCGCCGCCGTCGCCCGCCGCCTCTGATTTCGCCGGCGGGTGAAACCAGTAGTTTAACGCCAGGTGACCGCCCCCGGCTTCCGCCTCGTCGTCGAACGACGTCACCTCGTGGAACCACCCCGCGGGGAGGTATAAAATCTCCCCGGCGCGCACCGTCGTCTCCGCGCGCTTCGTCTCGTACGCGCGTTTGAACCGCGGAAACGCGCTCAGGTCGGCGCGGTCCACGCGGCTGAAACTCGGCGGGTCTCCGTCCTCCTCTTCCTTCTCCTTCCCCTTCTTCCCGGGCCCCGCGTCGTCGTCGTCGTCGTCCGAGTCCGCGTCCGCGTCGTCGTCGTCCTCGTCGAGGTCGTCGAAGTCGTCCCGGAACTTCCCGCCCGCGGCGAAATCGAAATCGAACGCGTCGTCGTCGTCGTCGCCGCCGCCGCCGCCGCCGCCGCCGCCGCCGCCGATGGCCTCGTCCATCGCGGTCTCCATCCTCTCCTCCGCGATCCTCAACCGCTCGCTCGCGCCGTCGTCCCCGCGCTCGACCGCTTCCTCCGCGAGCTGAAGCTCCTCCTCCGCGTCGCGCGTCGCAATCGCGGCGACGCGCGCGACGAGGCTTCCGTCGTCCCCGTCCTCGGCGGTCTCTCCGGCTTCCGCGTAGTTCACGCGCCCGTTCGCGTGCACGCGCGTCGGCGTCCCAGCGACGTACATGTCCTCCACGCACGACGGCGCGTACAGCTCGAACTTTTTCTTCCCGCGCATCAGAACGTACAGGTTATCGTGGTGGTCGTGGTGCAGCCCCGAGGACGCGCCGTCTCTCGCGCGGCCCATCCACACGTTGACGTTGGCGGGGACGAGGCGTCCCGTCAGCTTCGACGGCCGCACCGGGGGCTTGGAGACGCCGCCGCCGTCGCCGTCGCCGTCGCCGCCGTCGCCGCCGCCGTCCTCGTCCTCGGCGTCTCTCAGGAGCCGCGACGCCGGCGCGGACGCGACGACGCCGCGGCCGTGCGCGTCCGTCGCCGCGGGCGACGCGGTCAGGTACCGCGTGTCGTCTCCGTCGACGAACCTCCGCATGAACTCGCGGAACGTCGTCGTCTCGTACGACCCGACGCCGTACCGATCCCCGGCCGCGGCTCTCACCTCGACGCGGACGGTCGCGTCCCCGGCGGCGTCCGCGAGTCGCCGATCCGTCCACGTCTCGCGCGCGCGCGCCCACGGCGTCCCGCGAAGGTCGCCGGTGAGGACGACGGGGCGTCGTCGCGCGACGTGATTCGCGAAAAACGTCTCCGCGGTGACGGAGCTCGCGGGGACGCGGTCGACGGGATGCGGCGCTCTCCCGGACGCGGACGCGGACGCGGGATCGTGGCCGTCGTACTCCACGCGGACCGCAGACGGGGTGGTCGCGCCGTGGTCGAGCTTGCGGCGCTTCGCGGGCGCGGCGCGCCTCGCGGCGCGCCCCATCCCGGGGCGTCGCGGAGAGTGACGGGAACGATCGCGAGCGCTCGCGTTTACAGGTCGTTTGGCGGTCATCGTCCATCATTGGAAGGGGCGCGTCCGCGGCGAACGCGATACGACCGCGAACGCTCCTCGCGCGGCGCGCTGCTCGATCTCGTCGCGATCCGTCCGCGCCGTCGCGGAACGCCGCGGCGACGTCCTCGACCGGCGCGCGGAGCCGTCGACGCGCGGGGGGCGCGTCTCGCCTCGCGCGCGAAAGGAGGTGTTGAACGCGACGCGGGCGCTCTCGTCGACACGTCGCGATGCCGAAGGAATGGCCGGACCAGCCGCGGTTCCTGGAGGTCCTCCGAACGATGCGCAGCGCGTCCGAGGCGTCGATCGCGGAGCTCGTCGCGCTCGCGAAGAAGGACGCGAAGAGCTACTACAAGCACGCGGCCGCGATCCTCGTGAAGCAGTGCCAGATGCGAAAGCCGCGAGACAGGGTGCCGATCGTCTTCGTGATGAACAAGCTCGCGTCGGACAAGGACGATCACGAGAGCGCGAAGCTGTACGCGGGGAGGTTCGCGCCGGACATCGTGGCGTGCGTCGAGTCCGCGCTGAGCTGCCCGCCGAAGCACATGCACGGCCTGAGGAAGGTGATCGATCGATGGGAGAAGCGGCGAGTCTTCCAGCACTCGATCGTGCAAGCCGTCGCTCGCGCGGTGAACGCGCACGTCCCGGGCGCGGGGGGGGTCTCGGACGACCCCAGCAGGGACCCCTCGAGCGACGACTTGGCGGGGATGGGCGGCGACGACGATTACGTCGTCTCGAGCGACGACGAGGCGCCTGCCGAAGGGGACGGACGACGCGCGGGCGGCGTAATTGGCGGAGGGACCGCGGGAGGCGACGGGCCCGGGGCCGGGCCCTCGGTCGACGTCGACGTCGACGTCGGGGTCGAGGTCGAGCCGGCGGCGGCGCCGACGAGAACGGCGCCCGCGAAGGCGCGCGTGAACAAGTGGCCGGCGAGGCCGCCGAGACCAGACCCGCCGCCGGCGGTCTCGGCCGCGGAGGGGCCGGCCGCCGCCGCGAGCGACGCGCTGCCGCCGGCGAGCAACCCGCCGCCGCCGCTCCCTCCCGGGTATCGCCTGCCGCCGCCCGTCGCCGGGAACGGGGGCGCGGAGAGAGCGCGGACGCCGCCGAGGCAGCGCTCGCCGCGCGTTCCCGCTCCCACGCGCGCGATGTCGCCGCCGAGGCGACGGACGCCGCCGAGGCAGCGGACGCCGCCGAGGCAGCGGAC
>MDSW01114432.1_pt1 | contig 53773 bp, 50 predicted proteins | sample 811171 | NCBI WGS metagenome assembly MDSW01 (sample SAMN05326641, study PRJNA326480) | marine metagenome | isolation source: seawater | place: Atlantic Ocean: North West | collected 2012
CGTTGTTGGATCGTATGGAAGTAATAAGACTACCTGGCTATACAGAGAATGAAAAATTAGAAATTGCAAAAAAATACCTAATTCCAAAACAATATAAGCTAAATGGTTTGAAGTCATCTGAAATTTCTCTATCAGTTCATTGCATCAAGGATATTATACGTCATTATACAAGAGAAGCAGGCGTTCGTAACTTAGACCGTGAGATAAACAAAATATGCCGCAAAGTTGTGAAGCATATATTGATGAACAACACTAAAAAAATTAAAATTACTCCAGCTGAACTTGAAGATTATCTTGGAGTTAGAAAGTTCACTTCCGCTTCTATAGAGAAAAAAGATATGATAGGACAAGCAAATGGATTAGCTTGGACCTCAGTTGGCGGTGAAATATTAAGAATTGAATGCGTAGCAATGACAGGAAAAGGAAAGGTCACACAAACTGGTCAATTGGGCGATGTTATGCAAGAATCTATTAAAGCTGCCATCACTGTTGTAAAGACAAGATCCAGCTCTTTGGGAATAGATATGGAAAATTTTGAAAAACAAGATATCCACATCCATGTACCAGAAGGGGCGACACCTAAGGATGGACCTAGTGCAGGTATAACTATGGCGTTAGCCGTTGCTTCTACCTTATCAGGTATACCTATCAGATCTGATATAGCTATGACTGGTGAAATAACCCTTAGAGGAGAAGTATTAGAAATTGGTGGTTTAAAAGAAAAACTTCTGGCAGCCTTACGTTCAGGCATAAAAGAGGTAATAATCCCTCAAGAAAACGAAAAAGACCTGAAAGAGCTACCTGAAATCATAAAACAGAAAATAAGGATTCATCCAGTGAAATTCGTAGATGAAGTTTTTACTCTAGCACTAAAAAATAAACCTGTTAAATCAAAAAATAAGCAGCGACGAGCTGTTGTACACAAAAATGATGAATCAGATGTTTCAAAAAACTTACAGTAGTTAGCATATTTCTTTTTTACAGTAAATAAAAATATTCAGGATAAAATATATCTTTTTTATTCAATTTTCACCTTTTTAGACAATATTGTTGTAGAATTAGGAAATGTTGATAACGAAATCAACATTCTAAATCTGTATTAAAGAGGTGTTACATATGAATAAAGCAGAATTTATCAATGCTGTATCTGAGGCAGCAGGAAGTAGTAAATCAGAAGCTACAGCTCATGTCGAAGCAATGATTAATGTTGTTACTGATGCACTTAAAGGTGATAATGAAGTTACATTGGTTGGATTTGGAACATTCAAAGCGAAAAAGAGAGAAGCTAGAACAGGAAGAAATCCTCGTACTGGTGAATCTATCCAGATAGCCGCATCTGTTGTTCCATCATTTAAAGCTGGTAAAGCTTTCAAGGATGCTCTTAATTAGTAGTTCTAATTAAGGGTGCTTAGCTCAGCTGGTTAGAGCGCCGCCCTTACAAGGCGGAGGTCGTAAGTTCGACTCTTACATCACCCACCATGAATATATTCTAAGAAGCAGCCTATGCTGCTTCTTTAGTTATCCTCTGTTTATGTTAAGATACTCAACACGGAGGCGTAGTTCAGTTGGTTAGAATGCCTGCCTGTCACGCAGGAGGTCGAGGGTTCGAGTCCCTTCGTCTCCGTGAGTAATATTTATAAAATGTTAAATCTTATAAGAGAAAAATTAAAAACTTGGGTTGTAGTAATCCTTGTTGTTCTAGTTGCAATTCCATTAATTTTTCTTGGGGTAGGTGACTATGGAACAAACCAAGAGCAATATGCCTTCAAGGTGAATGATCAAGAAATCAGTCGCTCTGTGATACTTCAAGAAATGGCACAATTCAAAGATGTCTTGAGAAAGAACTATCAAGGCTCTATTCCTCCTGTCTATACAGATCAGTTTATTAAAAAAATTACATTTGATAATTTAATCCGCAGAAGTATCGAAAATAATATCTCATCAAATATAGGGCTTGTCTTAAGTGATGAATCGATAATAAACACTATTAAAAATACATCTTCCTTTAAAGATGAGGATGGATTTAATCCAACACTTTATAAAAAAAGATTATTTTTGATAAATATGAATCCTGAAGTTTATGAGCAATACATATACCAAAAAGGAATACGTGATCAACTGAGAAAGTCTATAACAGACTCTTCATTCGTTAGTATCATAGATAAAAAATTGAATATAAATGCTAATTACCATAAGAAAAGTGGACAGTTACTTGTTTTATATGCCGATGATATCAAAAAAAATATCAATATATCATTAGATGAAATTAATAATTATTATGAAGAAAACAAAAACTCTTTTATGTCTAGCGAAGAAGCTGAGTTTGTTTATTTGCGTTTAAATAAAAAATCAATTATTTCCTCAATTGAATTCTCTGAAGATGAATTAAAAAATATATACCAAGATAATCTAAATTCTGGCATATATAACCAAGATATACTCTATGAAATTAATCATATTGTTTTTCCAGTAAATAATAATAAACCTTCTGTTGTTCAGGAGGCAACAGAGGCCTATAACAAAATACTCTCTGATGTAACATTCTCATATATTTCAGAAAATTATAATGTTAGTGATGATACAAAAAATAATGCAGGCTATCTAGGAAAAATGACACTTAATGAATTGCCTGATGTTATAAAATCAAGTATTGAAAAGATGAAAGATAACGAGGTTAAAATAATAATATCTGAGTCGAATGCTGTTCATATCTTTAAATTAATAAATACCACTGAACCTGAACCTAAATCATTTCAACAAGTTAAGCTAAGCATAAAAGACAAGCTTTCAAATTCAAAAGGTTCTGAAAAATATTTTGCTATGCTCGACTCAATTAAAGAAAAAATCTATACGAAAAATATTTCCCTTTTAGATATCTCAAAAACATACAACCTTGCTTATTATAAAACACCGAGAATAGATTCAACATACAAGAATGATATCTTGTCTTTGGATACAGTAACCAAGCTTTTCTCAAAAGTATCATCTCAAAGTATATATCCACCAATATATATATCTAATGATGATGTTTTATTCGTTGAAAAAATTAATTACTATCCGCCCCAACAATTAACATTGAAAGATGCAGAAAGTGCAATTAATGCACTTTTGCTTACTCAAGCAACAAGAAAACAGCTTAATAATATTGCAAATAAAAAATTATCTTCTCTCAACTCTGGAGATGCCACTGACTATGAAAACTTTTCCGTCTATAAATATGATGAAGTCTACAATGAAGAAATCATGAGTCTAATTAATAACCAAACAGTTTCGACAAAATTTATATCAAATAAAACCAAATCTGGTGATTTCGTCTTTATAAAAATTAATGAAATTGATACTGAGTTTATAGATCAACAACAAATTGATAAGGATAACTATCTAGATTACTTGAGAAACACACAATCAGAGTCTGATTATAATAGCTTCTATATCTCCAAATATGATACTTTTGATATTAATATCAATGAAGATTATTTAAATCAGTAACCAATAATATTGAATCCATTATCAACATATATTATTTGTCCTGTAATTGCGCGAGAGTAATCAGATAATAAAAAATATGCAACTCTTGCTACGTCGTCTGTATTAATATTTTCTTTTATTGGAGACTTCTCCTCGTATATATCTAGAATTTTATTGAAGCCACTTATACCTGCAGCTGCTAATGTTTTTATTGGACCCGCAGAGATTGCATTTACTCTTATTTTTTTATCACCTAAAGAATCAGCAAGGTAAATCACACTGCTCTCAAGGCTAGCTTTTGCTACACCCATGAGATTATAGTTCTCTATTACTCTTTTAGCTCCTATGTAAGTTAAAGTAATAAGTGATGCTCGTTCATTTAAATTCTCTTGAAATGCTTTCGCTAATGCAGTAAAGCTATAAGAGCTAATATCATGTGCTTGCGAAAAACCATCTCTAGTAACATTATCTAAGTATTTGCCACTCAGCTCTTCTCTTGGCGCAAAAGCTGCAGAATGAATAATCCCATCAATATTACCAAACTTTTTAACTACCGCATCTCTTAGATTTAAAATTTCATCATCTTTAGATAAATCACACTGATATGGATTATCGCTAATCTTTAATTCTTCAGCGAGTTTTATAACACGTTCCTTGAGCCTATCATTTTGATAAGAAATGATAACATTTGCACCGTTTTCTTGTAGGATTTTTGCTATGGCATAAGAGATAGATCTATTACTCGCTATACCTGTCACTAGGATATTTTTTTCTTTTAGATTCATAACTTAATTGTAATATACTACATTATAGAAAGATGAGATTAAAGGAAGTTATAGTTCTTATCATAATCTTAATCATTCAAACTGGCTATACTTATGCAAATCAATCTATAAGCATTGGATATAAGGCGAAGTATGACAATTTTGAATATTTCGATTATGTAAATACAAAAGCCAAAAAAGGTGGTGATATTGTCATTTCTGCATTTGGGACTTTTGATTCTTTGAACCCATTTTTACTAAAATCCCTTCCACCAGCGCAAATAAATAATTTGATGTTCGATACTTTAATGACAAGGAGTCTTGATGAACCTTCGTCAAGTTATTCTCTAATTGCGAAGTCCTATAAACTCGCAGAGGATAGACTTTCAGTTACATATTTTATTGATGAAGAGGCATTATTCAACAATGGAAAGAAAGTTACTGCATTTGATGTTAAATATTCATTTGATCTATTAATATCGGATGATGCACACCCTCAGTATAGAATCTACTGGGCTGACGTGGAATCAGTGATAGTTTTAAATGATCTAACAGTGCAATTTATTTTTAAGAGAGAAAATCCTGAGTTACATATGATAATTGGAGATTTACCAATATTCTCCAGGGAGTGGTTATCGACAGATGAATTTCCAACGAACGTAAAAAAAACTCCAATAACAAGTGGGCCATATACTATCTCAGAATATAGTATAGGAAAATTTATCTTGTATAAAAGAAATAAAAATTACTGGGCATCAAATTTGCCTGTAAGGAAATATATGTTTAATTTTGATGAGATAATGATTAAATACTATAAAGATATGACTGTCGCCCTGGAAGCTTTTAAGGCAGGAGAATATGATTATATTCATGAGAATCATTCCAAAAGATGGGCGAGAGATTATCAAGGACCCAATTTTTTAAACAAGAAAATAATCAAAACAGAACTTATGCATTCTAATAATACAGGAATACAGGGATTTGCTTTCAACACGCGTAAAACAATGTTTACTGATATTAAATTGAGAAAAGCGATTACTGATGTTTTTGACTTTGAGTGGTCTAATGATAAATTATTCTATAACCAATACCTCAGATCAGATAGTTATTTTTGCAATAGTGAAATGAAGAGTAGTATCAATGTCACAGAAAAAGAGCTACTCTTAGCTGAAGAGATGCAATTAGATACATCTAAAGTAAAATCAAAATCAAAACTGCCAATTAACAATAGTCCCTCTGATTACAGAAGAACACTTGTTAATTCAAAGAAAATACTGGATGAGGCGGGTTATTATGTTGATAACAATCAACTTTATTCACCTGATAAAGAGCCCGTAATAATAAATTTTCTACTTGCACAAAAAGGCTTCGAGAGGATTTTAGCGCCTTTTAGAAATAATTTACAAAGGCTAGGAATTGAACTTAACTACAGAACTGTTGATTTGTCACTATATCAACAACGCTTAGATAATTATGATTTTGATATGACTGTTGTAAGCTATCCTCAATCCCAATCACCAGGATCAGAGCTGATGAGTATGTTTTCATCATCCAGTGCAGGTGAAAATGGAGCATTCAATTTCCCAGGTATTATTGATAAAGATATTGATAAACTTATAAATAAAATTATTTACTCTAAAAATAGAAATGAGATGATTGTAGCTGCTAACTTATTAGACAGGATATTATGGAACAGTTATTATATGGTACCGAACTGGTATATAAACTCTCATAGGATTGCCTATTACGATCAATTTAGCATGCCAAGTAAACAACCTTTGTATTATCAAGCAACTAATTATGTTCTACAAACTTGGTCCATGAAATGACTCTATATATTTTTAAAAGACTTTTATTAATGATACCGACATTACTTGGTATACTGTTTCTTACCTTCTTAATAATTCAATTTGTTCCGGGTGGGCCCGTTGAACAATTAGTTAATAAATTATCAGGACTAAATTCAATTACAGAATCCTCTACAGCATCTAATCTTTATAGAGGTTCTAATGGTTTATCTGAACAACACATCAAACAACTCAATGAATTCTATGGCTTTGATAAACCATTTTTTGAGAGATTTACTATTATGATTAGTAATTATGCTTTTTTTGATTTAGGTGTTAGTTATTTCCATAATCAAAGTGTAAGCGAACTTATTTTAAGTAAATTACCGGTATCTATTAGCTTAGGACTATGGTCTTTTATTATCGTCTACCTAGTAAGTATCCCTCTTGGAATAAAAAAAGCTGTTAGAGATGGAAGTAGGTTTGATTTAGTATCAAGTACTATTGTTCTTATTGGATACTCAATTCCAGGTTTTGTTCTTGGCATTGGATTAATAGTCTTATTAGGGGGAGGAAGCTTCTTTGATTTATTTCCTACTCGAGGGATAGTATCTGATAATTGGTCCGAGCTAAGTACCTTCAATAAAATTATTGATTACTTATGGCATATAACACTTCCAATTATATGCTTAATAATTGGTAGCTTTGCTGTTATGACTATGCTAACGAAAAATAGTTTTATTGATGAGATCAATAAACTTTATACAACTACTGCAAGGGCCAAAGGCTTAAGTGAAAACAAAGTTTTATACTCTCATGTTTTTAAGAATGCAATAATTCCTATCCTTACAGGATTTCCAGCTCAATTTGTATCTGCATTTTTTACTGGAAGTATTCTTATTGAAACAATCTTCTCACTCGATGGAATAGGATTACTATCATACGAGGCGATAATTCAAAGAGATTACCCTGTGGTAATGGGAACACTGTTCATATTTACTCTGTTAGGCCTATTAACAAAGCTAATCACAGATATTATGTATGTTTATGTTGATCCCAGGATAAAGTTTACATCGTCAGATTCACATAGAAATTTATAATGAGTACTTTTTCGATCATTTGGAGAAATTTTAAGAAAAGCAAAAGAAGTATATATTCTCTTTATATATTCTTATTTTTATTTACTATTAGCCTTTTTTCAGAAGTGATAAGTAATGATAAGCCTATTGTAATGAGTATTGATGATAAAGTTTATTATCCATATATAATCGACTATAAAGAAAGTGATTTTGGTGGTGTACTTGAAACAACGCCAGATTATAAAGGCTATTATGTAACAAGCTTATTGAAAAAAGAAAAGAACTGGGCAATTTTCCCTATTAATCCTCATTCTTACAATTCTATAAACTATAACAATTCAAACCCTAATCCTGCACCTCCATCGGGAGAAAATATACTGGGCACAGATGATAGAGGGAGGGACGTACTTGCAAGGTTAATTTATGGATTCAGATTATCTGTCATATTTGCGATTGCTCTTACAGCGATAGGTATAGTTATTGGATTATTTTTTGGAGCCATACAAGGATATTTTGCTGGAAGGACTGACTTGTACTTACAGAGATTCATTGAAATATGGGGATCCATGCCCGAATTATATATTCTTATTATATTTGCATCCATTTTCGAACCTAGCATTCTCCTATTAGTAGTTCTCTTGTCGTTGTTTGGATGGATAAGCCTTTCAGACTACGTAAGGGCAGAATTCTTGAAAGGTAGAAATATGGATTATGTAAATGCCGCTCGAACATTAGGTTTAACAGACTTACAAATCATTACTAAGCATATACTTCCAAACAGTTTAATCTCTGTGGTAACATTTCTACCGTTCAGAATAAGTGGTGCAATACTCATATTAACGAGTCTTGATTTCTTGGGTTTAGGTGTGCCATCTACAACACCAAGCTTAGGTGAACTGTTGTCTCAAGGTAAAGAGAATATTGCAGCATGGTGGCTTTCTCTGACAACTTTTGTCGTATTAGTTGGAACCTTGATGCTCCTAATCTTTATTGGTGAAGGTATAAGGGAATCCATTAGTGGTAAATCATCATGAGTGTACTTGAATTCAATAACTTTAGTGTAAAACTTAAAAATAAAGAAAAAACTCTTATAAAAGACTTAAGTTTTAAAATTGATCAAGGTCAATCTCTCGGTATTGTTGGTGAATCAGGATCAGGTAAATCACTGACAGCTCTCTCATCACTTGGGCTACTGAATAAAAAAGTATTCACTACATCTGGAGAGATACTAATAAATAATAAAAATATATTTAAACTTAGAGACAACGAATTAAACAGTCTGAGAGGAAACGAAATATCTATGATTTTTCAAGAACCAATGTTATCTCTTAATCCAGTGAGAAGTCTTTATTCACAGATTGAGGAATGTGTCGAATTATCAGATGAAAAACTTGATGTAAGCGATATTAGAGCAACTCTTGAAGCTGTCGGCTTAACTGATACTGAAAAAATACTCCATAGTTACCCACATATGATATCTGGCGGGCAAAGACAACGCTTCATGATTGCGATGTCAATAATCAGAAAACCTAATATTATGATTGCTGATGAGCCTACAACCGCTCTAGATGTAACACTCCAGAAGCAGATACTTGATACATTAATTAATCTAAAAAAAGATATGAATATGTCTATGATTCTTATTTCTCACGACATTGAACTAATTAGGAGATATTGTGATTGTATTGCAGTTATGAGGAATGGCTCAATTATAGAAAATGCAGATACTGACAAAATATTCTCAAATCCTCAGGACAGTTATACTAGAGAATTAGTAAATTTTAAATCAACTTCATTTAGGAATAACATCATATCAAACAAACATAAAATTCTTGAGACTAAAAACTTATATTGTAAGTATCTTACAAAAGATAGTTTTTTTAAAAATAAAAAAGAGTACTATCAGGCATTAAAAAATATAAATCTTCACATACATGAAGGTGAATCTGTTGGTATCGTAGGAGAATCAGGCTCTGGGAAAACAACATTAGCAATGTCTATAATGCATCTTTTATCATATGATGGGGAGATAAAGATATGTGGAAATATTACCAGAGAAAATATATATAAAGAGAGGACTTTAAGAAAGAATTTCCAAATAATATTCCAAGACCCATTTTCATCTTTATCTCCAAGAATGACGATTAATCAGATTCTATCTGAGGGTATTGTCAGCTTACTGAAAATCGATAATAAGGTAAATATTACAAAGATGTGTCTTGAAATACTTGAAGAAGTAGGACTTGAAGAAAACATGTTATATAGATATCCCCAAGAGTTTTCTGGTGGCCAAAGACAGAGAATCGCAATAGCGAGAGCACTAGTTCTACAACCAAAATTATTGATTCTCGATGAACCTACAAGCGCCTTAGATGTTCTTGTGCAGGATAGTGTAGTTAAACTACTGCTTCAGCTTCAAGAAAAATATAATTTATCTTACTGCTTTATAAGTCATGACTTAAACCTAATCAGAAAAGTATGCCACAGGATTTATGTCATGAAGGACTCTGAAATTATTGAAGAGGGATCGACTACTGAAATATTTAATAATCCCAGAGATGTTTATACAAAAGAGCTTCTTAAATCGTCTTTCATTGATTTATAAAAATCTTTGTTAATATTGTTTTATAAATATTTTTGAGTACATCTAAATCATCATCTCGGATAGATTCATTGATCTTATGTATAGACCTGTTTGTTAAACCTAATTCAATTACTTGATTACACACTTTTGCGATAAATCTTCCATCTGATGTTCCTCCGTTGGTGCTAATAGTTGTGTTGAGTCCTGTAACTTCTTTTATTGATTCTTGACATATATTCAAAAACTCTCTATTAGTTGTTAGATATGGCTCACCGGAATGCTTCCAAGTAATATCATGTTTAATGGCCGATTCTGTTAAAATATGCATAATTTCTTTTTTTATTTCATCAGAATTTGTCTCTGTGGAATACCTTACGTTAAAAGATAATTTAACGTCTCCCGGTATTACATTATCTACTCCAGTCCCAGAATTTATATTTGATATCTGAAAAGATGTTGGTGGGAAGAATTCATTTCCCTTATCAAACTGTATATTAAGTAATTTACTTAAAATATTTGCGCATGAATGGATTGGATTATCTGCTTTTTCAGGATATGCGACATGCCCTTGTATTCCATAAAGTGTTAGATGCCCTGTAATAGAACCTCTCCGTCCGTTTCTAATCACATCACCAATTTCATTTGATGATGATGGTTCACCAACTAAACAAAAATCTAAGTCGCCATCTTTGAAAACATTTTCATCTATAAGTTTTCTGATTCCATTGATTGCATCTCCCTCTTCATCACCTGTAAGAACAAGCTTTATAGATCCGTCGATGCTTCCATTTTCTTTTAAAAATTCACTTAAAGCAGACATAAAACAAGCTATACCACCTTTCATATCTGCAGTCCCTCTACCGGTCAATATACCATTCTCCTCATGGAGTAAGTATGGATTTGATTTCCATTTATCTAAGTCACCTGGTGGAACGACATCGGTATGCCCTATGAATACTAAACATGGTGATTTATCACCAAACGTAGAAATCATATTTTGAACATCATTATATCTTATGTATTCCGTGTTAAACCCTAACTTATCTAAATACTCTTCTATATATTTTTGACAATCTGTTTTGTCTGGCGTAACAGATTCAAATTTTATTAAATCTGCAAGAAGATAGTTTATTTTACTTTTTGAATTCATCAACATTCTCCTCTGATCTAATAGTTAATATTTCAGAGCCTGTTGCAGTGACAAGTACTGTATGTTCATATTGTGCAGAAAGTTCGTGATCTTGAGTAACTACTGTCCAACCATCACTTAATACTTTAGTTTTATGACCACCAACATTTATCATTGGCTCCACAGTAAAAATCATGCCTTCCTCTAATTTAATACCAGTATTTTTTTTACCGTAGTGGAGAATTTGAGGACTCTCATGAAATTTTTTACCTATTCCATGACCACAATATTCCCTCACTACAGAGTAATTGTGTGATTCAGCATATTCTTGAATAGCTGCTCCAATATCTCCCGTTGTTGCACCAGGCTGTATAACTTTAATACCTTCAATCATTGATTGTCTAGTAACCTCACATAATCTCTTGGATTGGATGGATGCTTCACCTACAAGATACATTCTGCTTGTATCACCATGATAACCATTTTTTATGACCGTTACATCAATGTTTATAATGTCTCCATTTTTCAACTTCTTTGTTTTCGAAGGTATACCATGACATATTTGATGATTCACTGAGGTGCATATAGATTTTGGAAATCCTCGATAATTTAGTGGCGCAGGAACAGCATCTTGAACATCTACAATGTAGTTGTGACATATCTCATCCAGTTCTCCGGTGCTTACACCTTGTTTTACATGGTTTTTTATCATCATTAGCACTTCAGAGGCTAGCTTTCCTGCTATTCTCATTTTATTTATTTCATCTTTTGTCTTTACGAATTCATTCATAATATATGGGCATAATTCAATTCAATGAAAAAATTGTAGTAAATAGTTGTTGTAATCACCCAAATATGATACAACACTTTATGAATTTTATTGGAGAATTTTTAATATGATTGGTCTGTCTATCAAGCAAATGATTGACGCTGGAGTTCATTTTGGACATAGATCCAAGTACTGGAATCCTAAAATGGAACCTTACATTTATACAACGCATAAAAAATTACACATAATCAATCTGGAAAAAAGCTCCGAGCATTTCAATGCAGCTGCAAAATACATTCAAACCCTCATTTCAAACAACGGAAAAATTATGTTTATAGGCACAAAAAGGGCTGCATCTGATATTGTAAAAAAATATTCTGATTTAACATCAATGCCGTATGTAAATAATAGATGGCTTGGTGGACTTCTCACTAATTTTAATACCATAAAAAAATCAATATCTAAGTTAGAGGATCTAAGAAATAGATTAAAAAATCAAAAAATTTATAACTTATCTAAAAAGCAGGTAATAGATTTGAAAAGAAATATTGAAAGATTAGAGAAAAACCTATTAGGTATACAAAATTTAACTAAACTTCCTGACGCTATCTTCGTTGTTGACACAAGATACGAAAGAATAGCAATTCAAGAAGCAAATAAATTAAACATTCCAGTTATAGCACTAGTAGATTCAAATAATTCTTTTGAAGGTGTGGATTACATGATTCCCGCAAACGATGATGCAATGTCATCAATAGATTTGTTTCTAAAATCAATTTCAGAGATTATTCTAAAGACTAAACCAAAGAAGATAGCTGACACTTCATCAAATAATCAGAAAAAATCAATTAAATCAAAAAAAACTCTAAGTAACGCCGACACAAAAAAAATATCGGAAAAGATAAAAAAATCGGATGCTTCAAAGGATACTAAAAGTGAGTGATACCCTTAAACTAGTTAAACAGCTCCGAGAACTAACAGGAGCAGGCATGATGGATTGTAAGAAATACTTAGAAAAGTCAAACAACAATATTGATGATGCAATAAAGCTTTTTAGATCAGAGTCAGGAAAAAAAGCAGAAAAAAAAGGTTCGAGAATCGCTGCTGATGGTATTGTAAACTTTTATGAAAACGCTAATTCAATGATAATTCTTGAATTAAACTCAGAAACAGATTTTGTTGCCAAGGATCAGAACTTTATAGCCCTTGCTAAATCAGTTGGTGATGATTTATTAGAAAAAAACGACTCAGATTCTATGAAAATAATTGAAGAGAAAATTAATGATGCCATATCAAAACTTGGAGAAAATATAAAACTCCGTAGATATCTAAAAATAGACAAAACAAATCATGTGTATGGATACTCTCATAACAATAAAATAGTTTCTACCGTTGAACTTAAAAAATCTGATGAAAATCTTGCAAAAGATATCTGTATGCAAATCGTAGCCTCAAACCCACTGTCTATAGACGAGTCTTCTATAAATCAAGATATATTAAAATCAGAAAAAGAAATTTATAAAAAAGAGTTAGATAAATTAGATAAAAAAGATGATATTAAGAGAAATATCCTTGAAGGAAAGCTTAAAAAGTTTATTAATGATAATACTCTTCTAAATCAGCCATTTGTAAAAGATCCCTCAACAACGTTATCAAAGATAATAAAAGATAATGAAATAATCTCTTATAATAGATACGAACTAGGCGAGGGTATTGAGAAAAAATCTGAGGATTTCGCTCAAGAAGTTTATAATCAAATAAGCTAGACTACTATAATGTTTGATAAAATAAAATCTGACACTACGTCATCAATGGATAAAAGTATTGATAATTTCAAGTCAGTTTTATCTAAAATAAGAGCAGGTAGACCTAATCCAAGTATTCTTGATCAAGTTATGATTGATTATTTTGGATCCAATACACCAATCAATCAGCTTGCAAACATTTCTGTAACAGATGCGTCCACAATTTCACTTAGCGTATGGGATAAAAATGCAGTTTCCTTGATTGAAAAATCTCTTAATGAGAGTAACTTGGGAGTCAATCCAGCTGTTAATGGAACTAATATTCATATTAAATTTCCACCGCTCACTCAAGAACGTAGAGAGGAGCTTAATAAGATAGTAAAAAAAGAGGGCGAAAATATAAAAGTCACACTAAGAAATATAAGAAGATCTGCAAATACATCAATATCAAGTCTAGAAAAAGATAAAAAAATATCCAAAGACTTCGAGAGAGACTATACAATTGAGATACAAGAACTTACAGATAAATATATAAAAATCTCTGAAGATATTGTTACTAAGAAAATTGAAGAAATCAGCGAAGTTTAGGCATGCGACACATAGCCTTTATAATGGACGGCAATGGCAGGTGGGCTAATAAGCTAAAGAAATCACGCCAACATGGGCATGAAGTCGGTTCATCAAATGTCTACGATATATTCCTTTCTTGCATTGAACTGGGGGTGAATACAGCAACATTTTTTGCTATGAGTAGTGAAAATATGAGTAGATCTAAAGAAGAAACAGATTTTATATCTGTACTTCTAGATAAATCTATAAAACAACATCTACCAGATCTTTTAGATAATAAAGTACAATTTAGTGTGATTGGTGATTTATCCCATCTTCCAAAAAATATTAATGAGACTGTGATGTTAGCTGAGTCAAAAACATCTCACTTTAATCAGTACAAACTTAATATAGCTTATAATTATGGTGGTCAATGGGATATTATGAATTCAATTAAACTTATGAACGATAAAAATATGGATATTAATGTAGAGAATCTATCAAAAAATTTATCAACTGGAGATGATTTTCCAGATTTAATTATCCGAACAGGTGGATATAAAAGACTAAGTAATTTTATGTTATGGCAAGCAGCATACAGTGAATTGATTTTTATTGACACTCTGTGGCCTGATTTCACTCAAAAAGAATTAACAAGTATTTATCAAGATTATCAGTCAATTAAAAGAAAATTTGGTAAAGTTGATTAATGTCTGAACCAATTAAGAGAATTCTGACAATATTCGTAATTGTTTTTCTGTTATCAGTCCTATTTACTATTGGTACAGATAATTCTATCAAATATACAATTTACGCTATCGCTTTATTAACTTTTTACGAGTGGCTAAGTCTTACATCAAAGCCACCTTTTTATATTGCACCTTTTCTACTTTTAATTTTTATGCTTGATGTTTATATCGTAGAGTGTATTCACACTTTATTACTAATATCACTAGTAATATGGTTATTAGTAATAATATTAACTTTTTATTTTAGAATACTTCTTGAGAGTATTATCAAATCTTACTCATTAATCATTGGAATATATTTATGCACATCCTTATTTCTTTTTTTAATGAATTTATATCCTACTAATACTCTTGATATTGATAAATCTCTAATTGCTAATAAACATTACTTCATCATTTTGATTTCTTTGATATCATTAATTGATATGTTTGCATATATCTCTGGAAAGGCTATGGGTAGAAATAAAATTAACTCATCCATAAGCCCAAATAAAACTTACGAGGGTTATGTTGGGTCGATATTTTTGACATTCTCCGCTTTTATGCTTATCTCTAGCTATATTAATTTTGTATGGACACTTATCGATCTTTTATTTTTATTTATCTTAATAATTCTAGCCTTTTTCGGTGATTTTTTTATGAGCCTCATTAAAAGAGTTTTCTCAACAAAAGACTCTGGTACAATTTTACCCGGCCATGGCGGTTTACTGGATCGTCTTGATAGTTATTTTTCGGCTTTGCCAATTTTCTATTTGTGGTTTTTAATATGAAAAAAGTAAGCATTTTAGGATCAACAGGCTCTATTGGCTTAAATACTCTGGATGTAATATCTTCTTTAAAAGATAACTATTCACTTTTTGGTATTTCATGTAAAACAAATACATTATTACTACATCAACAAATTATTAAATATAATCCGAAAGTTGCAGTAATTACTGATTCAGAAAAATATCATGAATTTACTAAAAAACATGGTAAAAAAATACAAGAAACTAAAATATTATTTAATTCAGATGGATTAGATGAGATTTCCTCTAGTAATGATGTCGATATTGTTGTTGCCTCTATAGTTGGTTTCGAATGTCTTAAGCCTGTTATCAAAGCTATAAAAAATGATAAGACCGTTATGATTGCAAATAAAGAAATTCTGGTTTCTGCTGGTGAGATGCTTATGTCTTTTTTAAGAAAATCACAAGCTAAGTTATTACCTGTTGATAGTGAGCACAATGCACTGCTACAAATTTTTCTGTCATCTGGTCTTGAATATAATTTAAGTAATCAGAGCTACTACAAATCAAGAATAAAAAACATTACTATTACAGCATCTGGCGGGCCTTTTATAGATTATAAAATAAGTGACTTTAAAAAAATAACTTCGGCAGACGCAATTAAACATCCAACATGGACAATGGGTAAAAAAATATCTGTTGATTCATCTACAATGATGAATAAAGGTTTAGAAATTATAGAAGCAAAGGTACTCTTTAATTTAGAATTACAAAATATCAATGCGATAATTCACAGACAAAGCAAAGTTCATGCTTTAGTTGAATTTTTCGATGGTACTACAATAGCTCATATGTCTCATCCAGATATGAGAATTCCTATATCCTACGCATTGACTTTCCCCCAAAGGCTTTATGTTTCCTCAGAAAATAATTTCGAATATAAAGACATCTCATTTGAAGAAATATCACATGAAAGATATCCGTGTTACTCGTTAGCTAGAGAAGTTGCAAAAATTGGTAAAAATTCAGGATTAATACTTAATGCCGCCAATGAAATTAGTGTAGAATATTTCTTGAGAGATAAAATCATGTATACAGATATTCCAAAGATAATTCGTGAAATAATAGATACTTCAGAAATCGTCAGGAATGATAGCGTAGAATCGATACTGGATAATGATTTTCAAGTTAGGAATCTTACTAGAGAATTAATACAGGAAAAATATGGAATTAATAAATAGTATAATTGGTTTCGTTATAGCAATAGGAATACTTGTCACGTTTCATGAGTATGGACATTTTATTGTTGCTAGAATGTGTAATGTTAAGGTTTTGAAGTTCAGCGTAGGTTTTGGCAAACCCATTTTATCAACTGTTTCAAGAAAGTCTAAAACAGAATACTCATTATGTATGATTCCTCTCGGTGGATATGTTCAAATGCTCGAATCTAATAACCCGAATGATGACTCCACAAGTGTTAAAGAAGAGGATTATCAATATTGTTTTGATAAAAAAAATGTTTATCAAAGATTCGCTATTGTAGCAGCAGGACCAATATTTAATTTAATACTAGCAGTTGCTTTTTTTACATTAACTTATATGAATGGCATCGGTGGAATAAAACCAAAAATAGAGCTCAGTAATGATACATACCAAATAGTGTCTGTTAACGACAATAAAGTAGACCGCTGGCAAGACGTAAGAGTAGAATTACTAAATAACATAGTTAATAAGGATAATATTAATTTACAATTGATGAATTCTGAAAATAAAAAAATAGATTATCAATTGAAATATAACTCATCTATATTAAACAAGGAGGGTGATGTAGTTCAGAATATTGGTTTAGACATAGTTTATCCTAATAGTCTACCGATTATTGGTAAAGTAGATCTCCAGGATAATAATGAGAATATTCAAGTTGGAGATAAAATTTTATCTATAAATAATCATATTGTTGAATCATGGCAAGGCCTTGTTCAATTTATTCAAAAAAATCCAGAAACTAAAATAAATATTATAGCTGAGCGTGATAGCACTGTAGTTGAATACTCTGCCAAAGTTCTAAGTAGAGATGGCAAAGGGTTTCTTGGAATTTCTAAACAATTTGATGATTCTAATTTTATCCTTGTAAATTATAGTTTTTACGAATCTCTCAAACGAGCTGCCAGCAGTACATCTGATTACACATTATTGACATTTAAAATGATTGGTCGATTAATAACAGGTGATGCGAACATGAAAAATTTAAGCGGACCTCTATCGATAGCACAATTTTCGGGCAAATCACTCGAAATGGGCCTCTCTTATTTTTTATATTTACTAGCAATACTTAGTGTTAGTCTTGGAGTTCTAAATCTATTACCAATTCCAATGTTAGATGGAGGGCATCTTGTTTACTATATTTATGAAATTCTTTTCGGAAGAGAGTTGCCAGTTAGAATTCAAATGGCAGCACAATTTGTTGGAATAGCTCTTCTTGGATTAATAATGATTATCGCATTTTATAATGATTTCATAAGAATATTTTCATGAAAAAATATCCTCTATTTCTCTTATTAATTTTCGTTATTAATTTTTCATATGCAGAAGAACGTCAGGTAAACTTTATCGTAGTTGAGGGTAACAACAGAGTTTCAACTGAAGAAATTATACAATACTCAAGTGTAGAAATTGGTAAGTCATATACGCAGGAAGATGTATCTCAGATAATTAAAAGATTATTTTCTACCAATCTCTTTACTGACATAAATGTCAGAATTATTGATACCACACTTACAATAATAGTTTCAGAGACTCCAATTATTTCAAAAATACTAGTTGAAGGAAACAAACTAGTTGAAACGGAACAGATTTTATCTTCGTTAAAAAGTATAGGTATTTCGCAAAGTAAACCATACAGTAAAAATTTAATTGATAAGATAGAACAAGAACTTATAAGACTATATTATGATAACGGAAGATACTCTTCATCTATAGAATTATCTGGAGCATATCAAGATAATAATTTAGTAGAACTGTCTGTTATTATAGAAGAGGGCGTTGCTTCTACTATTAAAGAAATTAAGTTAATAGGAAATAAAAGTTTTTCGACACGTCAACTTAAGACGATTATCAAGTCTGGTCCTAAATATTGGTTTGAAGTGTGGTCTGATAAAGACATCTACAATAATTCTTTATTAGATCAAGATATTGATGCAATTATTAAGTTCTATCAAGATAGAGGGTATGCAAAAGTTAGAATCGTATCTAAGCAGGTGAATCTATCAAATGATAAGAGAGATATTTACATTACCATATCAATTAATGAAGGTGATCAATATCAATTTGGTGAGGTTAAAGTCTATGGTCTTCAAGAATTTGACTCTACAATATTTAAGGATATATTTAAGAATAATATAAAGCCTGGTTCATCCTTCTCTAGGGCTAACATAGAGCGAACTGAAGAAATAATAAAGTTTGTTTTAGGGGAAAAAGGTTACGCTTTCCCTGAGGTTATATACAATGCATCATTCAATGATGAAACAGCATTTGTGGATATCGAATTTAGAGTAAACCCTAATCTTAAGTCTTATGTAAGAAGGATAAATATTATTGGAAATACTAAAACAAATGATGAGGTTTACAGAAGAGAGCTTAGACAGTTTGAATCATCGTTATATGGTGAAAATAAGATAAATAGATCAAAGATTAGATTACAACGTCTTAAGTTTGTAAATAATGTCGAAGTAAAGAAAACATTAATAGATGAGACTACAGGGTTGATGGATGTAGACTTCATAATAGAAGAAACTCAATCAGGTGAATTCAAAGTTGGTGCAGGATACTCGGATTCATCAGGTGCAATCTTTAATGTTAGAGTACAGCAAGATAATTTTCTTGGGAAAGGCAATAATGTTGCACTAGAATTAGAAAAAAGCTCATATAGGTCAGTTTTAAAGTATAGCAATACTGATCCTTACTTTACCAAAGATGGCATGTCCAAAACTACTAGCCTAGTTTATAGCGAGACAGATGTCTCCTCTACATCAACAGCTGCCTATTTGTCTGATACTATTGCTTACGGTGTAAGTTACAACATTCCTATTTCTGAAACAAAGTCATATGGATATGGTGCAGAAATTGTAGCAGTTGAATATACCACCACATCTGGCTCTCCCAGTAATGTGACTAATTTTATAAATAAGTATGGCGATACTCACATTGGTTTTTTATTAAGGGCTGAATATACCGAAGATACAAGAGATAGAGTTGTTTATGCGTCTACCGGTAAAAGACAAGGCTTCTCTTCAGCATTGTATCTACCACCAGATTTAGATTACTCCTACGCATCAGTTAAATTCTCTGGCGAATATAATACTCCGTATAGGCTTAATTTTTTGAATATGTTCGATTGGGACACAGTATTTCAAATAAAGCCACAACTAGGATTTGGGCTTGGTCTTCTAAACACCTCAAGCTTACCATTTCATGATAAGTTTTTTGCTGGTGGTGATAGATCTGTACGAGGATTTGACTCGAATAGCCTTGGTCCATTGAGAAATAATACAACGTGTACTGCTAAGACATGTGATGCGATTGGAGGAGATTTCCTCGCAGTCATACAAAATAACTGGGTATTCCCACCCCCTCCATTCCTAGGAGATGACCAAAGAAATTTCAGAGCGTCATTATTTATTGATGTAGGTAATGTATTTGAAGATATCTCTGATTTTAGTTATAGTGAACTACGTGGTAGTTATGGAATACAGGCAAATTTTAGAACTCCTGTAGGTGCTGTATCAATTGGATTTGTTGACGCATTCAAATCCAAAACGGGTGATGATACTAAGCCAGTAATTTTCTCACTTGGAGGTGCATTTTGATGATAAAAAAATACTTTTTTTGTTTAATCGCTTTTTTGATTATCTTACCAATTAATGTTGATGCTGAAGTTAAGATTGGTATTGTAAAACTTGATTTACTTTTTCAAGAAATACCTATTTATAAGGAGTCACAGAATAAAATAAAAAATGAATTTAAACCAAAAGCTGACGAATTAAAAAAAATAGAGACTTCATGGAATAAACTAAATGATGACTACTTAAAAAATGAGAGAGTAATGTCTAAATCTGAAAGAAAAGAAAAAATTAGTGAAATTAATAAAATTGAGAAAGACTTTAGATCTAAACAAGAAGTATTACAAAGAGAACTCCAAGCTAAACAGAATTCTGAATTAAATCGTATTAGAGAAATAGTTGAAAATGCTATAAACGATTATGCAAAAGATAATGACTATGACATTATTTTGAGAGCTGACGGAACTACTTTATATGCCAAAACATATGTAGATATTACTCAAGAAATAATTAATAAACTTAATTAGAATGAACTTAGATAAAGAATATAGTTCTAGTGAACTAGAGAGTTTACTTGATGCACAATGCTCATTATCAAATGAACTTAAATTTGACACAATTTCTACATTATCTAATCCTAAAGATAATTCTCTAGGATTTGTGACAAGAAAAGGAGACTATGACTTATCAAAGTTTGGAGGTTTAATTGTTGATAAATCATTTTCTGAAAAAGTTAATAGTAATACAATACTGTTCAAAACCAGTAATGTATTGAAATCATTATCCAAACTACTATATAACGTATCTAATAAGCATAGCTATATATCCTCAAAAAAATATTCTAATGTTACTCTAGGTGAGAATGTCACTATTGGTAGCAACTGTGTGATTTATCCAGGAGTTTTTATTAATCACAATACAGTTATAGGCAACAATGTAATCATTCATCCTAATGCTGTCATTGGTTCTGATGGATTTGGCTTGTATATGGATGATAATCTATGGCATAAGATTCCGCACATTGGTTCTGTAGTAATTGACGATAATGTAGAAATAGGCAGCGGAACAACAATTGATCGTGGAATGATTGATATCACTCATCTAAAAAACAATTGTAAAATTGATAATCTTGTTCATATTGCTCACAACGTTACAATCGGTGAGAATACTGCAATAGCTGCATGTACAGGAATAGCTGGAAGCACCACCATTGGTGCTAATTGTACAATAGGTGGAGGCACAGGAATAAATGGCCACATTACAATTACTGATAATGTGCATATTCATGGCATGAGCATGATAACTAAATCAATATTATCTAAAGGTGAATATGCATCAGGAATGGCAGCTGATACTGTTCGTAATTGGAGAAAAAATCAAGTATTATTCAGAAATCTTCATAAAAAAAAATAGGTAGCCAAAAATATGAAAATTCAAAATTATTTGCCACACAGATACCCATTTCTTTTGATAGATAAAGTTATCAAAATTGATAGGGGGCAATCTATTGTTGCACAAAAAAACGTAAGTAATAACGAACCTTTTTTTCAAGGACATTTCCCTGATTATGCTGTATTTCCTGGAGTTCTATTGCTAGAGGCCATGGCTCAAGCTACAGCAATATTGGATGTCGAGAGCAATGAAAGAGATATGTCTAAACATCTTTATTATTTTGTTGGAATCGATAACGCAAGATTCAAGAGACAGGTAACGCCAGGTGATATAATAATAATCAACGCTGAACTTGTTCAAAGTAAAAGTGAAGTTCATAAATTTTCAGCACATTGCTCTGTAGATGATGAGATTGTTTGTAAAGCAGACTTAATTGGGGCAATTAGACCTAAAAATGATTCATGATACTGCGCTAGTTGATGTATCCGCACAAGTTGACGGTAGCGCTGAAATTGGCGCCTACGTAACAATTGGTAAAAATGTCTCAATTGGAGCTGGAACGATAATTAAAGAAAATGCTGTGATTAGAGATAATACATCTATAGGTGAAAATAATATAATATTTCAATTTGCTTCAATTGGTGAAATACCTCAAGATCTTAAATTTAATAATGAGGAATCAACATGTACTATCGGTAACAATAATACCTTCAGAGAGTATTGTAGTGTTCATAGAGGCACAAATGATGGAATTTCAGATACATTAATTGGTGATAATAATTTATTTATGGCATACACCCATATTGCGCATGACTGCATAATAAACAATAATTGTATACTATCTAATGCTGCAAGCTTAGCTGGACATGTTAAGTTAGAGTCTCATGTTTCTCTGGGTGGATTCACTTTAGTCCATCAATTCTGTCAAGTGGGTGAATACGCATTCTCAGGGTTAGGCAGTGTAATATCACAGGATGTGACTCCTTACACCTTGGTTGCCGGTAATCACGCAAAAGCGTACAAAATCAATGCTGAGGGATTAAGAAGAAACGGCTTCACACAAACACAAATATCTAATCTCGAAAAATGCTTTAAGCTTTTTATAAAATCAAAAAAGACCATTGCTGAGAGAAAAGAAATTTATGATAATTCTAATTTCTCAGACCAGTACACAGATAAATTTATTGAATTTATAATCAGTAGCGAAAGAGGAATCACAAGATAAACTCACAGCACATCTTTAACAATATCTTTAAGATTCTTCGATGGTTTTTGTGATAATTTATATCTAATATTTTTAAATCCGCTTATCATCGCTTTCCTATATTCCTCATCATTATCAATCTTATTTAGCTCAACCATTAGTTCAATTTGATCAGAGTATGTTGGTTGTATATATTCCTTCACAAGTGGTTCGTCCCCAATATTCCTTCCTAAAATTAAATTCACCAATCCTATATATTTAATACTTATAAGTGCTTTCATGATTATGTAACTTACATATGATAATTTATACATAATAACCATTGGAATCTCCAACAAGGAAAGCTCCAAAGTTATAGTTCCTGATGCACATATTGCTTTTTTACAATGGCTTACTCTGTCAATATCACTGCCAGATTCTAGTTTTGAATGATACTCATCAGGTAGCAATTTCATTAGTAGGTTTTGTGATGTGTCGTTTGCATAAAATATACATATATTTTTATTTTTATTTTTTTGTATACAATCAAGCATAATATAGATATTGTTTTTGATTTCAGATTCTCTGCTTCCAGGAAAAATACCTAAGTCAATCTCTCTTTGATCATATGATTTGACTGAACTAATTATATTTTCGTTTTCAACTAAAGGATGACCAACATAAGTAACTTTATCAGTATATTTTTTGAAAAAATTCTCTTCAAATGGGAAAATAACTGCTAAATGGTTTATATTCTCTACTAGCAATTTAGCTCTTTTTTCACGCCATGCCCATAACTGAGGTGCAACATAAAAAATTACTGGAATATTTAACATTTTTGCATACTTTGCAATTTTCAGATTAAATTCTACATAATCAACAAGAATAATTAGGTCTGGCCTCTCATTATTAATGTATTTCTTTGCAATTTTGAGAGCATTTAATATTTCAACATATTTAGACAATACCTCAAGGATTCCAACTACTGCAATCTGTTCAGTATCATATATTAGATTATCACAAACTTCCTTCAGTTCTCTTTGGCCAAAAGCATCAAATATTATTTCAGTATTTTCCTTTTTATGATTTCTCACATAATCAGCAGCATGTTGGTCTCCTGAAGTTTCTCCGGCAATAATAAATATTCTTTTGCTAGTCATAATTATTTAAGACATTGCAAATTGTCTTTACCTCATTATGATTTAACTCCGGGTAGATAGGTAATGAAATGCATTCTTTGGATACTTTTTCAGCCATAGGAAGATCTTTGTATGTATAATCTCTCAAAGCTTTGTATTTGTATATTGGTTTTGGATAATATACACCATATGGTATTTTATTTCTTTTAAGATGATTAATAAATTTTGATCTATTCTTTACTCTTATGGTGAACTGATTGAATGTATGTTGAGACGCTGTATCTCTAAAAGGTAATCTTATTTTAGAATTATTAATAAGCTTATAGTATGAGCTCGCTATTTTAATTCTTTGTTTTAACAGCTTATCTATTAATTTTAATTTAATATTCAATATCACAGCTTGTATTTCATCAAGGCGGCTATTATATCCAAATAAATCATGCTGATCTCTTTTAATCCCTCCATGGGTTCTTAGTTTTAGGAGAAACTCATATTTTTTCTTATTTTTTACCGTAACTAAACCACCATCACCAAAGCAACCTAGATTTTTAGTAGGAAAAAAGCTAAAACAACCCATGTCTCCAAATGTGCCACTTTGTTTATTCATTAATGTAGCACCAAATGATTGTGCGCAGTCCTCCACATGATATAGATTATTTTCCATGGTGATTTTGTTAATTTTATCTAATTCACATGTTTGACCAAATAAATTAACAGATAGGATGGCTTTAGTTTTTTTTGTTATTAATTTCCTTATTTTCTTTGGATTAATATTAAAACTATGAGGATTAATATCAGCAAAAATAGGTCTTGCCCCTACAAGTGCTATAGCTTCTGTTGTAGCAAAATACGTAAAAGGAGTCGTAATTACCTCATCACCAACGCCAACATCAAGAGCACGTAATGACATAATTAAAGCATCAGTTCCTGAATTGCAGCTTACAACATATTTAGCACCAAGATATTCTCTAACGTCTTTTTCGAATAATTTTACATTTTCACCTAATATATAGTTTCCTGAGGCAAGTAATTTTTTTACATCCCTATTAATATCTTTTTTTAATAGTTCAAACTGTTTAGTCAAGTCGAATATTTTTATCATTTATAAACTCTTGGTTATTTCTTTTGCAACCATTAATGCATTCTGTCCACATTTACCTGTTGTCATTGATTTCTCTTGTCCTCTACAAGTATTGATAAAGTTTTTTATTTCCTCATTAAGAGGATCAGCTTTTTTAAATCTGTATTCAACTGACTTAAAAGTATCATTTTTATTTTTTTTCAGTTTTTTTAATCTATTATTGATGAAATCTACCGAATAGTATGTATTTTTTAAAAATACTCTCATTTTACGTTCATTTTTCGTGCTTATTCTACTTGCTGTCAGATTTGCTATAATATTTTTTTGAAATTCTATCCTCACATTAGCTATATCAGTTAATTTTGTAATTACTTTTTTGCCAGCTACGGAAATATTTTTAATCCTCTTATTTACTAGGGAAAGAACAATATCTATATCATGTATCATTAAGTCTAACACAACATCAACGTCAGTTGCTCTTGGATTAAATTTGCATAGTCGATGCACCTCTATAAATTCAGGATCAGTGAGCTCGGATTTTAATTTTCTGATTGCGGGATTAAACTGCTCTAAATGACCTATTTGCAATATACATTCGTGTTTTCTTGCCAGATTATTGAGTAATTTTGCCTGATTAACAGTTTCAGTCATTGGCTTTTCGAGAAGCACATTAATTTTGTTCTTGAGAAAAAACTTAGCTATTTCATAATGAGTTATTGTCGGGGTGACAATCGATACCGCATCAACCATATCCACTATCTCTTCATAGTTGTTAGTTTTGTATAATTTAGAATATTTGATTGAATCAAGGTTATCATTATTTATATCAGCTATACTGGTTAGATTAACTGATTTATTCATTTTATACTTTTCAAGGTGAAACTTACCTAAATATCCAACACCTATAACGCCAACTCTTATTTTATTTCTATTCATCTATAATTTTATCGTCTTGATTGGTAGAATGGTTATTATATACCATTTGAATGAAATCAAGAAAGATAATAGCTGGAGTTGATGAGGTTGGACGCGGTAGTCTGGTGGGTTCAGTTTATTCAGCAGCTGTAATTCTCCCAGACGAAACTTCGATTGATACTATTAGAGACTCAAAGCAACTCAGTGAAAAAAAAAGAATCTCAATCTCTAGTAATATTGTATCTCAATCAAAATGTGTATCCATTGGCATTGCATCTAAAGACGAGATAGATAAAATTAATATTCATCATGCAACACTATTGAGTATGAAAAGGGCCATCAATAACCTTGTCATCAAGCCTGATTTGATTCTAATTGATGGCTTATATACACCAGATGTGGATTATAAATGTGAATCTATTGTTAAAGGTGACACTAAGGTAAAGGAGATAGCAGCAGCTTCTATTATAGCTAAAGTTTCAAGAGATAATGAAATGAAATTCATACATAATAAATTTAAAATGTATCTGTTTAATAAAAACAAAGGATATGGCACACCTAAGCATATTGAAGCTATTAAATGTTATGGTAAAACTATATATCATAGAAATTCATTTATAAAATAATATGAAAAACTTTACTCATCTTCATCTTCATACATCTTATTCATTTAATTCTGGAACTATCAAAATTGATCAGCTAATCAATGAAGCAAAGAAAAGAAAGATGTCTTGTCTTGCCATGACAGATTATTTGAATATATTCGGTGCAGTAAAGTTTTATAACAAATGTATTTCTGCCTCTATCAAACCTATTATAGGCTGTGAGATACCATTAATCATAAATCAAGAGAAAAGAATTGAGTCAATTGTATTACTTTGTCAAAATTTAGACGGTTACTATAACCTTAACAAAATACTTTCTTATATTCATAAATCTAGATCTTTACATTTAGGCGCCTCTATTGAGTTGCTGGAAAAATATAATTCGAATCTTTTATGTTTATCAGGTGGCAGGAATGGTGTATGTGGGTTGTATGGACTAAGTCAACCATCAAGCTCTATAGAGGATACACTAAGAAATTTATCGACTATATACAATAATCGTTTTTATATAGAAATTGATCAAACTAAAAGAAGAAATGAGGGCGAGTATAATAACTTAGCATTATCTCTAGCTAAAAAACTTGATCTACCTCTTGTAGCAACTAATGATGTTTTATTCATTGATGAAACGGACTATGAAGCAAATGAGGTAAAAGTTTCTATAATTCAGAAAACAAAACTTGAGGATAGAGCTAATCAAGTTGAGTATTCTCCAAGTCAATATTTTAAATCAGAAGATGAGATGACAGAATTATTCAAAAATTATAAATCTGCAATGCTAAATATTTCACATATAGCTGAGAGATGTAATTTTAAATTTCCTGATTTCAAATATCACCTCCCTAAATTTACAAATCCAACTAAAATGGAAGATAACGAATATTTTCGTGATATATGTGAGCAAGGTCTTGAGGAATATGTCCAATCTAATGAGGTAGAAAAAAAATTATACATATCTAGGCTCAATAGCGAAATATCAGTTATACAAAAAATGGGATTTTCTAGTTATTTTCTTATTGTTCAGGAGTTCATATCATGGGCTAAACAAAATAATGTTCCTGTAGGCCCTGGCAGAGGCTCAGGTGCTGGTTCATTAGTAGCTTTTGTTTTAGGTATCACAAATATAGACCCAATTAAATATAATCTTCTGTTTGAGCGATTTCTTAATCCCGAGAGAATTTCCATGCCTGATTTTGATATTGATTTTTGCATGAATAAAAGACAAATGGTCATAGATCATATTATTGAAACATATGGTCAAGACAAGGTATCCCAAATAATCACATACAACACTCTCTCAGCTAGAGCAGTCATCAGAGACGTTGGAAGAGTATTAGACTATTCATATGGTTTTGTTGACTATATAGCAAAATTAATCCCATTTTCTTTAGGTATAACAATCGATGAAGCACTTAAGGCCAGCAAAGAGTTAACAAAAGAATATAAAACAAGAGATGATATCAAAACACTCATTGATCTTGCAAAAAAAATAGAAGGACTCCCAAGAGGTGCTGGTACTCACGCTGCTGGTATAGTCATATCTCCTTCTGATATCACTAACTTTATGCCTGTATATTCACTTGAGGATAAAGATGAGTTAATCACTCAATTTGACAAGGATGATATTGAAACACTAGGTCTCGTTAAATTTGATATTTTGGGTCTCACTACATTGACTGTAATAGATGAAGCGATGCGGATGATTTCACAGTCGGAATCATCGTTTAAATTAAATGGAATTCCAATGGATGATGATAAAGTCTTTAACTTATTGAAGAATAGGATGACTACAGGGATTTTCCAATTAGAATCACTTGGAATGAAAAAATATATGGCACAACTTCAGCCAGATAGATTTGAAGATATTGTTGCATTGGTAGCGCTCTATCGACCTGGACCACTAGGCACTAATATGGTCGATGATTTTATAGCGAATAAACACGGGGCAGAAATTAAATATGAGCATCCACTCTTAGAGGGGATACTTGCGGAGACTAATGGACTTATTCTCTATCAAGAACAAGTAATGGAGATTGCTCGTACTCTCGGTAATTATTCATTAGGAGACGCAGATCTGCTTAGGAGAGCAATGGGAAAGAAAAAGCAAAAAGAAATGGAGAATCATAGATCTAGATTTATTGAAGGTTGTAGTAAAAATAATATTAATGAAAATATAGCAAAATCTATCTTCGATAAGATGGAAAAATTCGCAGGCTATGGATTTAATAAATCACATTCAGTTGCGTATGCCTTATTGTCATATCAAACTGCATACCTGAAAACTTATTTTCCAACTGAGTTTTTCTCTGCAGCACTCTCATCTGATATGGATAATACAAATAAAATAATAAATTTAGTAGCAGCATGTAAAGAGATAAACATAAAAATTAATCCACCAAATATAAATGTATCTAATTTTAATTTTGAGCCAGTTAATAAGGAATCTATAAACTATGGATTATGTGCTATAAAGGGAGTAGGAGAGAGTGCAGCAAAACACATCAGTGATATTAGATTGAATAGTGGTATCTTCACTAGTTTAGAAGATTTCTGTTCAAAAATTAATCTCAATACGGTCAATTCAGGTACTATCGAGTCACTTATATCATCAGGATGTTTTGATTCTATTAGTGTGAAATCAAGAACAGAGAACATAGAAAATCTTCATAGTATTATGTTGCAGGGTCAGAAGAACCAAAATGATATAGCTTCGGGACAAAATCAATTATTTATGAATGATAAAAAAACTTCTAATCATGGAAATATGGAAGATATATCAAAAAATGTCACCTCAAATAATGAATTGATAAGAGAGAGAAAAGTTCTTGGATACTACTTGTCGAGTCATCCGATGAATAAGCATTATGATGAATTATGTGCGATGAAACTTAAGAATATTCTAGATATTAATAATCTAATATTACAAGATAAAACAACAAAGATTAATACGACAATTGCAGGTGTAATTGTTGACTCGAGAACACAAAAAATAAACAAAAATAAATATATAAATATATTTAAAGTAGACGATGGCAATCAATACATAAATATATCCTTCTTTGAAGAAAAGTATCTTAAGTATAAAAACATAATCAAGGAAGACATAATTTTATTTTTCACAGGAGAGACGTTCATTGATGATTATGATTCACAATTATCAATGCGTGCAGATGATGTATATACTCTTGATACTGCGAGAGATAAATATTCTAAATATATACAAATTGTATTGTCATCAGACTTAATATCAAGACAAAAAATATTAGATATCAAAAAAATAATTTCGCGAAACAATTCTGGTAAAACAAAGGTAATGCTTACGTATAAAACTCGGGACGTGATCGCTCCCATAAACTCAAAACAAGATTTGTATGTAAAAATTAATGATGAATTCTTATCTGAAATTAGATCTATAGCTGGTACAAATAATGTACAAATTAAATACCAATAGTATTTTTTCAATAGATTTCATATAATAAACATATGTCTGAATATAATCCAAACTATCTAGACTTTGAGCAACCTTTGCTTGATATAGAAAATAAAATTAATGCTATAAAAACTAGTGCAAGTGCATCTCAGAAAGATCTAAATAAAATTGAATCTCTAAATAAAGATTTAGATAAAAGTATTTCTAAAATATTTTCCTCTCTTTCAGATTGGCAAATATCACAAATTGCCAGGCATCCCCTACGGCCATACACACTTGATTACGTATCAAATATGTTTACTGATTTTATTGAAATACATGGTGATAGAATGTTTGGGGATGATAAAGCTATTGTATGTGGATTTGCTAAAATAAATAATCACTCTGTTATGCTAGTGGGGCATCAGAAAGGGAGAGACTCAAAAGAGAAGGTCTATAGAAATTTTGGAATGCCAAAACCAGAGGGATATCGAAAGGCTTTACGTGCAATGAAACTTGCTGAGAAGTTTAATATTCCTATTTTAACATTTATTGATACCCCGGGTGCTTATCCTGGTATTGATGCAGAATCGAGAAATCAAAGTATTGCAATAGCAGATAATTTATATCAAATGTCAAAAATTAAATGTCCCATTATATCTGTCGTCATTGGAGAAGGAGGTTCTGGTGGTGCTCTTGCTATAGGTGTTGCAGATAGATTAGCTATGCTTCAATACAGTATCTACTCAGTTATTAGTCCAGAGGGCTGCGCATCTATTCTTTGGAAAGATTCATCTAAAGCAAATATTGCAGCAGAAGCCCTCTCAATCACTTCAGAAAAATTATTAGGACATAATCTTATTGATAGAATTATCCCAGAGCCATTGGGAGCTGCACATAGAGATTATAATGCAATGTACTCATCGCTCAAGTCAAATATTCTGGAGATGATAAGTGAAGTTAAAGATACACCATTATCAGAGTTATTAGAAAATAGATCTTCAAAAATCTCATCCTATGGACAATTTGAAACTAGCGCATCTTAATGATCTTATCTCACAATCTTTAAGTAGATCAGGGTGTAAGAACTTTTTAGTAGGAATAAGTGGTGGAGTAGATTCATTAGTTTTATTGACTATAATTAATCAAATTAAAGATATTAATCAAATTAATATTAGAGCTATCCATATAAATCATAATTTGTCGAAAAATTCTAAAGATATGCTCAATTGTTGTCTTGATATTTGTCAAAGGCACAATATTGAGCTCATAACGCGAGAGATTGATAATACCCCAACAACAAATATCGAAGAGTATCTGAGATTAAAAAGATATCATTTAATCTTTGACTCATTGAATGATGATGAGGCTTTAGTTTTAGGGCATCATCTTAATGATCAAATAGAGACATTTTTCTATAGATTATTCAGAGGTTCCTCACCCATTGGTTTATCCTCTATGAGAGAGATATCAGAATTTAATAATCATATAGTTTGTAGACCGTTACTAGAATTACCTAAGAATAATATATATGAATATGCTAGGAGCGTGAAATTAAGATACGTTGAAGATGAATCAAATTATGATCTAAAATATCAAAGAAACTATATTAGAAATAAAATAATTCCTGAAATCAAAAAGGAATGGCCAGGAATAAATAAAGTAATGAGACATAACATTGCTCTTCAAGATATATATAAAAAAATTGCCGAGGACTATTGTGATTCACTTTATAACCAAATCATTATAAATAAGCAACTGTGTATAAAAACTATAAAAAAGTATCCTGAATACCTGAGAAGTATTTTTTTAAAGTACTGGGTAAACAGAGAAATGAATTACGACCTAGGGAGAAGTGAAATTAATAATCTGCTTATGCTTCTTTCAAATAAAAATAATGATTATCCTAAAGTAATCCTTAAAAATAAGAAATCTATAGTCAGATATAATAATCTCTTCCATATCGTGGATACGAAAATTAAAGCTCATAACAAAGAGATAACTTGGGATTTAAAAAAGGATATTTTATTTGGTGATCAAAAAATCTTAATCAATAATTTAAAAGCAAAAGGTATTTATGATAACTTATACAAAAAAGCACCTATTACTCTAAAAAATATTTCCGGTAAAGAGAGGATGATGCTAAATAATAGAAATCATCAAGAATTAAGGAAAATATTTCAGAATAAATCTATACCAACCTGGGAAAGAGAGAGATTTATACTTCTTTTTTCAAATAATGAATTATTGGTTGCATATGGAGATCAATATATGTTTATTTCATCAGATATAAGATAAATATATATCTTTTTGGTTTTATGGACTATAATTTAAAAATCTGAATGGCTAGATATATATTTATTACAGGTGGTGTCGTTTCATCCCTTGGAAAAGGTATTACAGCCGCCTCCCTTGCATCTTTATTCAAACTCAGAGGATACAAGATATCACTCCAGAAACTTGACCCATATATTAATCTAGACCCCGGAACAATGAGCCCATTCCAGCATGGAGAGGTATTTGTTACTGAAGATGGTGCTGAGACTGATCTTGATTTGGGTCATTACGAGAGATTTGTTGGGATTACCATGAGCCAGAACTCTAATGTTACTGCTGGTAGAGTTTATTCAAATGTTATCAAAAAAGAGCGAGAGGGTAAGTATCTTGGGAGTACTGTTCAAGTAATCCCACATGTAACGGATGAGATAAAGAAACTAATAAAAAAAGCTTCTAATGGAGCTGACATTTCTTTTGTCGAGGTAGGTGGAACTGTAGGTGATATTGAGTCTCTTCCATTTCTTGAATCTATAAGACAGTTAAATATGGAGATGGGAAACAATCACACGTTATTTATACATCTGACATTATTACCCCTTATAGAAGTAACAAACGAGATCAAGACTAAACCTACACAACATTCTGTTAAAGAGCTTAGGTCAATTGGTATCCAACCAGATATTCTCTTATGCCGTGCTAAAGATAAAATTAATGATCATATTAAAAACAAACTATCATTATTCACGAATGTTCACAAAGATGCTGTGTTTTCAGCACAAGATGCTTCATCAATTTATCAGATTCCAATAGAATACAAGAATCAAAAGATAGATGATTATATTTTAAAAAAACTAAAGCTCCCTCATAAAAAATCCTTCATTAAACCATGGGTAAACTTCACTAATAAATTAAATAAATGTAAAAGAAAAGTAAAAATAGGTATGGTCGGAAAATATGTAGAGTTAGCTGATTCATATAAATCCTTAAACGAATCCCTTCTTCATGCTTCTGTTCATAATAACATCTCGTTAGATATAGAATTCATTGATTCTGAAGATATTCGGAAAACGAATATGAAAATTTTAAATAATCTTCAAGGAATAGTTGTTCCTGGAGGATTTGGTAATAGAGGCGTTGATGGAAAAATACTCACTGCAAAATTTGCTAGAATTAATAAGATTCCATACTTAGGTATATGTTTAGGTATGCAGATATCAGTGATTGAGTTCTCAAGAAATGTTCTTGGTCTAAAAAATGCCAATAGTACAGAATTCGATATCAATACACCCTATCCAGTTATCTCTCTTGTCTCAGAATGGGATGATTACAAGAAAGGTAAACTTAAAGGAACTATCGAGCAACTTGGAGGTACCATGAGATTAGGGGCTCAGAAATGTAAATTAGTAAAATCACCACTGGCACACAACTTATATAAGAAAAGCACTATTACAGAAAGACATAGACATAGGTATGAGGTAAATAATAAATACATTGATGAATTCAGTGGAACTGATTTGTTATTTTCAGGTTATTCGGGAAATAAAGTGTTAATGGAAATACTTGAACTTAAAAATCATCCATGGTATCTAGCAAGCCAGTTTCACCCAGAATTTACATCTTCACCAATGAATGGACATCCATTATTTAATAGTTTTATAAAGAATGCACACAACACAAAATAAATTTAAACTTGTATCAAGAGATTATCTAACATTAATATCTGGGCCTTGTGCGATAGAATCTGAGAAGCTAGCGCTGTCTACTGCTGAATTTCTTAAGAATATTACTAACAAACATGGAATAAATTTTATTTATAAATCATCTTTTGATAAAGCTAATAGATCATCTCATGATTCGAAAAGAGGTGTTGGTATTAGTAAAGGTTTGGAAATACTTAAAAAAATACGAGATGAATATGAAATTCCTGTATTAACTGATGTACATGAATATACACCTTTTGATGAAGTCGCTGATGTAGTGGATGTATTGCAAACTCCTGCATTTTTATGTCGACAAACTGACTTTATCACTAGAGTTGCGTCTACACAAAAACCAATAAATATCAAAAAAGGGCAGTTCATGTCACCTGAGGAAATGCAATTTGTTGTTAAGAAAGCTCACTCGACTGGAAACAAAGACATATACTTATGTGAAAGGGGATATATGTTTGGTTATAATAACTTAGTATCTGATATGAGATCACTAGTTATTTTGAAAGAGAATGGATGCCCTGTTGTATATGATGCATCTCATTCAGTGCAGAGACCAGGAGCTAAAAACGGGTCATCAAGTGGTGATAGTAAATACATAGCGCCACTAGCAAAAGCAGCCGTAGCTGTTGGTATCGATGCTTTATTTATTGAATCACATCCTGATCCGTTGAACGCTATGAGCGATGGAGATAATTGCATAAATATCAGAGATTTAGAGAGCTTAATTATCAATATAATGAATATTAATCAAGCTTGTAGAAATGGAGTTTAACCATATATGATTAAAATAAAAAAAATAATAGGACGTCAGATTATAGACTCTAGGGGTAATCCTACTTGTGAGGCAGATGTTGTATTGGATAATGGAATAATTGGTAGAGGCGCTGTGCCGTCTGGTGCATCTACTGGTAAGCTTGAAGCACTCGAACTAAGAGATAACAATATGGATAATTATTGTGGTAGATCTGTAAATCAAGCTGTCTCAAATATAAATAAAGAGATATCTTTAAACATTGATTCTTCTATTGACTACAATCAGTCTACATTTGATCAGTTCTTAATAGAATTAGATGGAACCGAGAATAAGGAGAGGCTTGGCGCAAATGCTATCTTAGCTAGTAGCATTGCATTTGCAAAAGCATATGCACTTAATAAAAATACTCCTTTGTATCAGACACTTACAGAGGATTCATCATACATATTACCAATACCAATGATGAATATTATTAATGGTGGTGCACATGCAAATAATCTCCTTGATTTTCAAGAATTTATGATTATGCCCGTAGGTTTTGATTTAATTAGTTCGTCAATCAAAGCAGGGTCAGAAATTTTTCATACACTGAAAATGGAATTAGAAAAATTAAACATGACTACTGCTGTTGGTGATGAAGGTGGATTCGCACCTAATTTAAAAGGAAATAAGGAAGCAATTGATATCATTCTAGATTCCATTATAAAAGCAGGGTATAAACCAGGAGAAGAGATTTTTTTAGCACTTGATGTAGCCAGCAGTGAATTTTATCAAAACGGTTACTATAAGCTTGATTCAGAGAACCTACAATTGAACTCAAGTGAGTTTGTCGATTATTTGTCAACACTTAGGGATAGCTATCCGATCATATCAATCGAGGATGGATTGGCTGAAGATGATTGGGATGGCTGGGTTGAGTTAACACAAAGGCTTGGAAAAAATACCCAACTTGTTGGAGACGATTTATTTGTAACAAATCCTAAAATATTCAGAAAAGGTATAGAAAAAAGCATCGCAAATTCAATTTTAATAAAGTTGAATCAAATAGGTACAATTAGCGAAACTTTGGAGGCTATAAATATCGCAAAAGACAACGACTATAATTATATTATTTCACATAGATCAGGCGAGACAGAGGATGTAACTATTGCCGATTTAGCAGTTGCTACATCGTCAGGGTTAATAAAGACCGGTTCTATGTCAAGATCAGATAGAGTAGCTAAGTACAATCAGCTACTCAGGATAGAGGAAGAGCTTCCTACGCTACTTCCAAATAATAAACTTGATAAGTATATTAGTTAATGAAAAAAATACTATTTTTGTTAGGTTTTTTAGTTCTAATCAATCTTCAATATTCTTTGTTTTTTAATAACAATAATATTACTGACTATCTCTATTTATACACACAAAATAACACTCTATCTAGTAAAATATCTACACTTGAATCTAAGAATACAAAGCTTAAGTATGAAATCAATGAGCTCTCATCATCACCACATGCTTTAGAGAATTTTGCTAGGTATAACCTAGGTCTTGTAAAAAGTGATGAAACTTACGTCCATATAATTGAAAAATGAATAAAGAGATATCTGTAGTTCTACTAGGCGCTGGGAAAAGCAAAAGGTTTAAGTCAAATATTTTAAAACAGAACTATAAAATAAAAAATAAGTCAGTAATTACATATTCAAGAGAATTCTTTAGAAAACATTTTCCTAATACCAACATATATATTGTGATCAATAATAAAGTCTTCATCAATAATATCCATAATAATGAACATATTATTTATGGTTCCTCCTCAAGACTTAAATCTCTTAACAGTTGCTTAGATTATATACATAAAAATAAATTACAGACAAAATATACCTTGATTCATGATGTAGCAAGACCGATTCTCAATATAAAAGATATACAAAATATAATCATTGAAATAAAAAAAAATATAGATGGTACAACATTGGGTTATCCTATTAGTAATGCTATCAAAGAGGTTAAAAAACATTCTGTAGACTTTAATGTATATAGAGAGAACCTCTGGTCTACCTTCACACCTCAGATATTTAAAACTAATAAATTATATTATTCAATTCAGTCATGTATAGAAAATAAATATAATATTGATGATGATATTGAAGCCTTAATTTTGAATAATTTCAAATGTTCTATGGTGCTGTCGAGTCCGCTAAATATAAAAATTACCTATCTTTCAGATATCAATGATATAAAGAGGCTACTATGAATGATGTTCGTATTGGTTTTGGTTATGATTTTCACAAACTTATTGATGGAAATTCAATTACTCTTGCAGGCTGTATAATTGAGTGCGATTATTCAGTTGATGCTCATTCAGATGGTGACGTTGTTCTACATGCATTGTCTGATGCAATTTATGGCTCTATCGCAAACGGAGACATAGGAGTCCATTTCCCATCAAACAATGAAAATAAAGATATAAAAAGCACTATAATTCTATCTCATGCATATAAATTATTATGCGATTCTGATTTCAAAATTAATAATATCGATATAACGATAGTTCTTGAAAGTCCGCATATTAGGAACTATGTCGACCAAATGAGAAAAAATATTTCTAATTATCTATCAACTGAGATTCATAGAGTAAGTATAAAATCGTCTACCTCTCAGAAAATTGGTCTCATTGGCAATAATCAAGCCATAGCATGTTATGTTTCTATTCTTGTTAAAAAATGACTAAAGTATCTGGTCCACTTATCATTAACTTAGATTCTACGGCTCTTAGTAATCATGAGACTAATTTATTAACTGAGAATATTGTCGGCGGAGTGATTCTTTTTGACCATAATTACTCTAATAAAAAACAAATTAAATCACTAATTAGTTCTATCAAAAGTATAAAAAATGATATTTTAGTAGCAGTTGATCATGAAGGTGGCAGAGTACAGCGTTTTAAGAATAACTTTACTATGCTTCCATCATTTAGTGACATTGGAATACTATACTTGAGTGATAATAAATTAGCTGATGAGATTGCATACAATAGCGGATATATTGCAGGTTATGAATTAGCTGAAATTGGCATTGATATTAATTTCTCTCCTGTAATTGATTTAACATCTAATAGCCGCGTACTATATGGAAGAACATTCTCATCATCATATGAAATTATTATTCGGTTAGCATCTAAATACATAGAGGGCCTTCTTGACAATGGAGTATTACCAACACTTAAACACTTTCCCGGTCATGGAGCAGTGCCGTCTGATACCCATACTGATGTATCCACTTGTGATTTGTCTTATGAGGATTTAACCCAGCATATCTCACCTTTCAAATACTTACACGGAATATATAATATTCCGATAATGACAAGCCATGTAATTTATAATAGCGTATCAGACAGTCCTGTAACTGTTTCTTCGAAATGGCTGAGTAATTTATCTGAATCTATTTTTAAATCAAAACCTTTTTTCGTTAGTGATGACCTTGAGATGGGCGCTATTGTCAATAATATAAGAGGTAAATCTAAATTAGAGATTTTAAATCAGTCACTTATTAATGGTTGCAATATGGTGATAGTAACGACAATGCAAAATCGAGAACTTATAGATAATAAAATAAGCTATAAATTTTATAAGAATGAATATATAGAAAATCATATAGAAATTATAAATGAAAAATTTTATAACATTGATTTGCCTTCTATTGAAAATATAACCTATAATAAAAGAGATGCTCGAACTTATCAAAAAGCTATTGAGAGCTTAAAAGGTTTATTTTAGATAATATGAATATGTTTATAGAAAACGTTTATTCAAATTTTATTATGTTTAGCGTAATAACTTTGATTCTTCTATTTATAAAGAATAAGCTTATTAATTTTGTTTTAGCTATCTCGGAAAAAACGAATACAGTTTATGATGAGCTCCTGTTACACTCAATTAAAGTCCCATCTTCCTATTTGATAATTATCGGCTATATACTTATCTCAATTGACGATTTTATAGCTAAAGGAGTAATCGATTATTCATTTGCTTTATCATCATTTTTATTCCTACTGGTCACAATAGTCATTTCATGGTCTATGTTGCGTGGTCTTAACTATTATATGTCAACGAAACCGTTTATTAAAAACTTATCAAGCGATGATGATGAAACATTAGTTTCTGAGACATATGAAATTGTGATTCGAATTATGAAGGTAATCGTTGTGATCTTAACACTCTTGATTATTATGCAAGAACTAGGATTAAGTATTTCTGGCCTTCTTGCTTTTGGTGGGGTTGGCGGACTAATAGTAGGATTAGCAGCAAAAGATTTACTATCAAATTTTTTCGGTGGAATGATGATTTTTTTCGACAGACCATTTAGAGTAGGGGAGTTTATAAAATCACCTGACAGAAACATTGAAGGTATAGTTGAAAAGATTGGTTGGCGGTTAACTGTAGTACGTACATTTTCTAAAAATGTTCTTTATATTCCTAATACTGCTTTTTCAAGCATAATTGTTGAAAATGCTACTAGGATGTCAAACCGAAGAATCAATGAAACAATTGGTATTCGATACGATGATTTAGGTAAAATGAAATTAATTTTAAATGATGTTAATACGATTCTAAGTAAAAATACTCTAATTGATCAATCACAAAAAGCAAAAGTTTATTTCAAAAGTTTTTCAGCATCATCATGTGACTTTTTTATATATGCTTTCACGCTTACAAAAGACTGGGAGGAGTTTCTTGCTATAAAACAAGATATATTACTTAAGACAGCAGATATTATAGAAAAACATAATGCTGAGATAGCTTATCCTACGTCTATTGTATACTTGAACAAGAATTAATCAGACAATTCTTTAATTATACTTATCAGATCATTACATTTTTTTGAAAAATCATCTTCTAAACTATAGCTATACTTCAAATGATAATTATCAGACAGTTTTAACTTCTCTTGAAGTATGAATTTATTTACTAACTTATTATTATTTATTTCACTTCTATCATTTAATAAAATCATTGCATTATCTCTGTTTAACTTGATTTTTTCTGCACGTATATAATTCGCTGCAATTTTTACACGAGTTAAATCGAGAAGATTGCCTAGATGTTCTGGTACAGGTCCATAAATATCCTCTAATTTCATAATTATATGATTTATATCAGATTCATTTTTTGCATTTGAAATATCACTATACATCTCTAACCTTAAGAAAATATCTTCTATATAATCTTGTGGGATCAGAGTTGAAATATATGAATCAATTTCAGTATAATCAGTGCCTATCTCCTCCTTATTATTCTTAATTTGGCTAATTGCCTTCGCTAACATTGTAGTATACATACCAAACCCAATTTCAAATATTTGACCACTTTGCTCTTCACCTAGTAGTTCTCCAGCACCTCTTATTTCTAAATCATGTCCTGCAATATCAAATCCACCAGCTAAACTATTTGTTTTTATAAAGGCATCCAATCTTTTTTGAGCGTCATCAGTTATTCTTTTCTGATTACCCAATAATAGACCTGCATAAGCTTGTTTGTTAGAACGTCCTACTCTCCCTCTGATTTGGTGAAGTTGAGATAAACCAAAATTTTGCGCTTCATTTATAATAATTGTATTTACATTAGACATATCTAATCCACTCTCTATAATGCTGGTACAAACGAGTATATTAATTTCCTCGTTCAGAAACTTATTCATTATTTTTTCAACTTCATGGTTTTTTAGTCTTCCATGAACTTTTTCAATACAATAGTTTTGATTTAAGTTCTCTAGTAGAGATATCTCTTTATCCATAGTCTCTATCCTATTGTGTATATATAATACTTGGCCACCTCTTGAAATTTCTCTATCAATATAATTTTGAATATTGATTTCTGATTTATCAATGATACTAGTTTCAATATTTTTGCGTCCTATAGGAGGAGTATTTATTATGCTCATATCTTTTATTTCAGATAGAGTAGCATTAAGAGTTCTGGGTATAGGAGTAGCAGTCAGTGTTAATACATCAATATTACTTTTCATGCTCTTAATTAACTCTTTATGTTTCACACCAAATTTATGCTCTTCATCGATAATTAACAGCCCTAAACCCGTATAACCAATATCTTTATTTAGTAGTGCATGCGTTCCGATAATAATTTTGCTGATATTATTTTTTATACTATGAAATATTTGTAATCTTCTTGATTCTGATACAGCTCTGGTAATAAGGTCTATTTGAATATTATAGTCTATAAATCTTTTTTTGAATGTTTCGTAATGTTGATTTGCAAGAATTGTAGTTGGTACAATGATAACTACTTGCTTATTATTGTTTATAGCAATCAATGATGCTCTGAGCATAACTTCTGTTTTACCGAAGCCGACATCACCACATACAACCCTATCCATGCTTTTAAGGGAACACATGTCCTTAATCACATCATTTATACATTGAAGTTGATCATCAGTCTCTACATAGGGAAATTGATTACAAAATTTCTCATATTCATGATCATTAAATTCAAACTTAAAACCATGATTGAGATCTCTTTTTGCTTGAATAAGTAATAATTCAGCAGCAGTATCTTCAATTTTCTTTTTTGCTCTTTGTTTTATTTTTAACCATCTATCAGATCCTAACATTGATAATTTAACACCTAGACCACTGCTACCAATATAACGTTGTATAAGAGATAATGAAGTAACAGGCATATAGAGATTATTACTATCTGCATACTCAAGTTTAATCAATTCAATCATTTTATCCTTAATATCCATGGTTTTTAGTCCTTTATATTTTCCTATTCCATGTTCTTGGTGCACTATATAATCACCAAGCTTTAAATCGGAGAGACTATTTATCATGGTAGATTTAATGACTTCACTAGATGATAATCTTGTTTTAATAAGACCAAAAAGATCACTCGAAGTTATGTAAACTACCTTATTATTGTTGTCAATGAATCCTTCATTTATATCCTCTCGTAATATCTGGATTTTATCTTTGTGCTGGAATAATTGATCAACATTTTTATAAGAAATGTTTTTTGAGGTTAAATAGTTAGTTAAGGTTCGATAATTATCATTTCTCTTGATAAAAAAAACATAATTATATTGTGAGTTATTAAAAAACTTCTCGAAATTAATAAAGGGATTCTTATAGTTATAATTGATTGCTATTAATGGTATAGGTTTATAGCTGGTTTTTAGTGTTTTACTATTTGTATAATCTGACGCTAAGTAAAAATAGTTATCATTCACTATTTTACGAAGTTCATCCTCAGAAATTAGTAAGTCCGATGTTTGAATTATATGTTTATTTACTTTCTCTTGTGAGTATACGTTTTGTAAATGATTATATTGATTTTTAAATTCTTCAATTATATCTTTGTGTAAATAGGATATAAAGCTGCCATTAATAGTAGACAGTAGAGATGAGGTATGTTCAAACAATATAGGTATCAAGTTATGAATATTCCTGTTGTCTTTTTTATTTACTATCATTTCATACTCAATATCCTCTATGTATTCTTGTGTAAAATAATTATCAATTCCTTTTTTATAAAAATTAATATTTTCATTACCAATCATATATATACCCTCTGAGCAAATCATAGCCTCTTTAATTTCTGCTTCGGATCTCTGCGTAGCAGTACTAAAGTATTTTATATTTTCTATACCATCACCAAAAAAATTTATCCTTATTGGTTTATGTGATGAGATAGGAAAAATATCTATTATAGATCCTGATATTCTAAACTGTCCCGGCTCACTTACTTTAGATGTTCTTTCGTAGAGAAATATATTCATCATATTCAATATTTCATTATATTTTGTTTTGTATGATATTTTTTTCCATGACTTTGCAACATCATTTAGAGAGGGTATTTTATAGAATACAGATTTGTAAGTAGTAATTATTATACTTCTCTCTTGATTATTGGAATATAGACTCATAAAACAATTATAACGGTCCTTTATTATGGTCTTATCAATTTTGGTGTTGTCATATGCACCTAAACCATAATCCGGAAATTTTAGAATATTCTTATTACTGTATATATTATTTATTTCTTTATAAAGTGCATCAATCTGATGATTATTGTCTAGTACTATTACTGTATAGAGATGTTTCATCGATAGTTTATCTATCTCTAACAAGTATGACGATCCAGCTAGACCTTCGACTATATTTATTCCTTTGTTAACAAGCATTAATTAAACCTACCTAGGACATAAAAAAAGCAGCACATCTATGAATGTGCTGCTTTATTTGAGCAAGAAGTTTTATTTATTTGACAGTATTGAATCCTAGGTTTTCCCAGTTTTGCATACCACCACGATACCACTTGATTTTATTAGCAGGATATCCATATTTTAATAAACTTTTGATGTTATTAGGTGATTGACCGCACCACATTCCATTACAAAACATAACTAACGTTTTTGCATTGTCAAAATAGAATAGGCCGTTTTGCTCTTTTGCACCAAATTTTGTGGTCATTAATTCGGCAATTGATAACGGATCTGCCCCCTTTCTCTCGCTTAGTAATGTCCATGGTAGATTCACAGCACCTGGTATCGTACCTTTAGCAACCCAGTCAGGTGTTCTTGAATCGATTATCATGATTTCTGAGCCATCAGGCATTTTCTCGCCCTTGCTCATCATAACTGCGTAATGAATTATTTCCTGCTCACCAAGTGTCTCTATACCAGGTCTTAGTTGCATAGGTTGTATGCAAAATGGCGGACATGGTCTAGATGTCTTAGCGAACGCTGGATTAACTGTAGCGCTGTTATCTTGATTTCTCATAATTTTGTGTTCACCAACTGTGACAGATACTCCAATTTCTAGAGAATTAGGACCATCGCTTTTTGAAATAGCAACTGGTTTATCTGCAACAGCAGAGAGAGACACTAATATAAGAGAAAGCAATGCAGCTGATAATATATTATGTTTGATTTTTAACATATCTCCTCCCATTAATTATTCACAATCAGGTTCTTCATCTTCTGAAGTTTTTGTCTCGTCTTCGGCAAAAATAAGCTCTGAAAAAGAGTTAGAATTTGCGAATGATGGCATAGATACCGAAAAGCTCATTATTAAAAGCATTAGCATTATTGTAAATATTCTCATCTTTTTAACGTCTCCATGATTTAAGAACTAATTGATTTAGTCATATTATAATCTTTACTTTTGATATTTGACACGATTATTTGCACATTATGGGCAGTTTATTGTCTATTCTATGAAATTCCACAATCTTTTTGACGTAATTTGGTGATTTGTATACACTTGATAATGCATTACGCTCTCATTTTTGAGCAACTTTTTTGCTATAGTACCATTGCTGTCTGTAATAAAACTTGATCCCCAGAAAGTAACCGAATAAGGTTTAGAAGATTCCTTTCCTATTCTATTTGATATTAGAATTGGCGTGTTAATCATTAAACTATTAGCTTTTATCACCTCACACCATTTTTCTTTTTCATTGGGTAGGTTTATTTTTTTATTGTTTTTTTCAGTGAAGCCAATTGCTGTAGGACATATGATCATATTAACTTTATTTTTTTTCATAAATAAATATGGAGCAGAATGCCATTGATCCCAACATATGAGAACACCAATCTTGACGCCGTTTATACTAAAAAGCTTATAATTATTACTTGGTTGTTTGAAATAATATCGTTCCTCATAACATTCTTCTGAAGGTATGTTTTTTTTATTATATTTTAGGACTATCTCACCGCTAGTATTGAGTATGACGAGTGTATTGAAATAGTTGTTTTTATTTTTTTCAAAAATATTTATACATAGATAGATATTATATTTTTTAGTGATTTTTTTCACTTCATCAAATATTGGTGATTTAAGATCTATTGCTTGATTAAACGATTTCTTATCCTTAGTGATACAAATATATTTTTGCAAAGATAATTCCGGGCATATGACTAATGTTTTTTTCTTTATTTTTTGTTTGCTTAGTATTCTATCGATTTTTTTTATACTTTCATCTGCATTTATGCAGGGCTTGTATTGCAAAACTAGAGTATCTATATGTTTGCTGTTAGACAATGTAGACCTCCACTTTCTAGTAGTGATGTTTCAGTATTAACGATATATGTTTTGACATTAATAGGCAACTTAGCAATTTCAAGCTTCAATATATCTTCATTACTCTTTAGTGTTGGAAAAATAAACGCATTCTTTGCAGCAATGAAGTTAAGTTTTGAATAAGGATAAATTTTATTGTTTTTTATAAAAACATCAGACTCATCATGATACATTGGAATCATATTTTCAATAATTTTACTTTTGTTAACAATTTTTTCTAACTGTTTCTCTAACTCACATGCAACTCCATAATTACAGTGAGTTTTTTTCTTAGATGCAAAATAAATAATCGTATTTCTATTAATAAATCTCACTAAATTATCTATGTGCCCATTAGTATCATCACCTCGTAAAGCAGGGACATCAATTAAATGTACCTCAGGTATATTAATCATTTCTTTAATTTGAAATATCTTTTGGTTAATGTGAGATGTTTGATATTTAATATTATTTCTTACTATAGAATTTATATTTGTTAATAGGACGCCATCTGGCGAGAACTCTAAATTACCACCTTCAAGTACAATATTTCCTAAATCAATATAACCATAATTAGAATTAAAGATATTTTTAAAATTATTATCATTATGGTAACTGTACTTTTCTCCATAAGCATTATACTGATATTTAATCATTTTTTTGTTTCCGCCAGATATTGAGATTTTTGGACAATAATCTCTTATCCATATATCATCACACTCATAGAACACTATATTAACCAAAGGATCTGATTCTCTAATATAGTAGTCTGAATAATTCAATGAATGATTGAGAATTATTGTTTGTTGAATTTCATTTTCCAAAAACAAATAATTAAGATGTGAATATAGCTTTACTAGATTGTTATAAAAAAATTTATCTTTGTACATATAAGGATGAACCATAATGATATGATTTGAATCAAAATCAGCTAATAATTTGTCAGTTAAGATACTCATCTTATATTTATTTTTGTTATAGTAGATAAATGAATTTTCTCATTGCATACAGGTTACTATTTTCTAGATATAATTTATCATTCATATCAATAATTTCAAAAGTATCCGTTGTTGGTTTAATGTTGGGTGTCGGTATTCTCATTACAGTTTTGTCAGTTATGAATGGTTTTGAGAGGGAACTAAGAGATAAAATCCTTTCTTTTACATCTCATATAAATATATATCCTCAAAATAATTTGGACATCAATACACTCAAATCAAAAATAAGTTCTCAAAATAATATTCTTGGACACTCGATAGTATATAGAAATGATGTCTTAATTACATCACAATACGCAGATAACATACCTATTATCATACATAATGTAAATCAGCAATTAGAGACAAAAACGAGCGAGATTGTTGATTTATTAGTCCAAGGCGAATTCAACTTATCTCAAGAAGAGTTTATAGTGATAGGCAATGTTCTAGCGAATAACCTTGGTGTTTCTGTCGGAGATAAAATTAAACTCTCTAACTATAATAATATTTTTAAGTTAAATGATTTCATTGTAACTGGAATTTTCGATGCAGGTATCCATGAATATAATCAAAGATTTATATATGGCAGCGACCTTGCACTTAATGATTTAACACAATTCACCTATGTGAAAATCAAATTATCAAATCCTCTTGATGCTATTGATACATCTAGAGAATTATTTAATGAATATTCATTAATTTCAAGTAATTGGACCGAGACACATAATGCTCTATTTCAAGCTATAGCAAATGAGAAAAGAGTCATGTTTATTATATTAGCTCTAATTGTTGCAATAGCGTCATTTAACATTGTCTCATCATTATCACTTCTGGTCCTTAATAAGCAAAAAGATATATCAGTTTTAATATCACTAGGATTCTCAAAAATCACCATTCAGTCTATATTTCTCATTCAAGGGATCATCATTGGTACATTGGGGATCTCTCTTGGTGTATTGCTTGGAATATTATTGTCATCAAATATCAATGATATAGTTCTATTTTTAGAGTCATTGTTTAGTATTTCACTTATATCTCCTGATGTTTATCATTTAGATTCTGTGCCATCAATTATCCTTCTCTCGGACATATATAGTATTATTTTTATCTCATTATTAATGGTCTTGTTTTCATCTATATATCCTGCAAGAAAGGCAGTAAACATTGTCCCGTCACAATCTTTAAATATATGAAAATAATATGTGAACAAATCTCCAAGTCATACTCAAACACTGGTAGGAAGGTAATTGATGGGTTATCTATGGAGATTGCATCAGGAGAATCTTTAGCGATATCAGGGCCCTCAGGTGCTGGTAAATCAACTTTATTGAATTTATTATCAGGACTAGATAATCCTGATAAAGGCAATATTTACTTTGATGATATATGTTTCAGCAAGTTAACAGATTCAAAAAAAATATTATTTAGGCTTAAAAATATATCTATCATATTTCAGTCACCTAATCTTTTAAATGATTTTAATGTTATAGAAAATATCATGCTTCCCATAAGATACATAGGATCTTCATATAAGGCATCAAAGGACATAGCATTACAATGTCTAGACAGTGTTGATTTAGTTGACTTTGCGAACGAGCCAATCTCCACATTATCTGGGGGTGAATCTCAGAGAGTTGGTATCGCTAGGGCACTAGCAATGAAATCAAAAATTATTTTTGCTGATGAACCAACAGGTAACCTAGATACAAAAATTACTGAATCAGTCATTAATAGTCTAATTGATATTTGTAACAAAAAAATGATCACATTAATTACAGTTTCACATGATGAAAGTGTTATCTCTAAGATGAGTGTTCAAAAAAAGATTATAAACGGCAAGCTATTTAGTATTTGATTTTAATCTTTTTAATTTTCTATAGGCTAGCACTTTCCAAATTAGATGAATACTTATGTAACCAAGTATTGCAGATACAATTCCAATTATCATTGTTCCAGCAAGTAATGGCTGCCATATTATGGAAAAAACACTACCTATCCATTCAATACTCGCTTCAAACTTCTCAAATAAAGGCTCTATACCTAAAACAACATTACCAAATTCATAGCCCAAGTACATCATTGGCGGCATTGTAATAGGATTACTGATCCATACTCCAGCTAGAGACAATGGCAAGTTAGCTCTGAAGTAAACTGCACAAAATGCTGCTGGAATCATCTGAAAAAACATTGGCATCCATCCCCAAAATAAACCGATTGCAACTGCTCGGGATAAGCTATTCTTGTTAATTGTCCAGAGTTCTTTCTCAAATATTGAATCTCCAAGCACTCCTAAAGCTTTATATTTCTTTATATCTTCAGGTTTTGGTAATTTATCTTTAAAAAATTTTTTCATTTTTACGAACTATATTTGAAAATTATTGTATGTATATTTCAATGCATAAATAATATCATGTATGATAATCAAATATCCTCATAATCCAACTATTTATAATGATACAAAATAATAAAAATGGACTACAAATCTACAAAAGGCTTCTGAAGAGCACTAGAATCTATAGAGGGGTATTTTTTCTTGCTGTCATAGGTATGATAGTACATGCAATAACGGATACCTCATTCGCTGCCATAATAAAACCCCTTCTTGATGGGAGCTTTATAAATAAAGATCCAAATTTTATTGAATTGATGCCCATCCTTATTATTCTTATTTTTGTATTTAGAGGAATAGGTTCCTTTATGTCTACTTATGGAATGGCTTATGTTGGGCGAAGCATTATAAGGGACATAAGGAGAGAGATGTTTGATAAATTGCTGCTCAGGTCGTCGTCGTTATTTGATGAATCAATAACAGGAAAACTTGTCTCTAAGATAACGTTTGATGCAGAGCAGGTTGCTGAAGCTGCTACTAAAGCAATAACAACTATTATCAAAGATGGTTTAACGATTATAGGATTGCTCGCTTTAATGTTTTACTATAGCTTTGAACTCTCAGTTGGTCTGCTATTGATAGCACCACTAGTTGGACTTTTTTTGAAAATTATGAGTACAAAGTTTAGATCTGTGAGCAGGGATATTCAGAGTTCTATGGGAGTCATAACTAATATTGTTGAGGAATCAATAATAGGGCATAGAATAATCAAGATTTTCGGAGGGAAAGATTATGAGAGAAATATCTTTAGAAGCGCGAATGCATTCAATCGTGATAGAAATCTAAGATTAATATTTATTCAAAGTATTAGCATACCTTTGATGCAATTAGTAATAGCAATATTTCTTGCGACAATAATATTTTTTGTTACATCAAATAATTATCTCGAGGAGATATCTATTGGTACATTTATGTCCTACCTTACTGCAATGATAATGATGTTTGCACCTATTAAGAGGTTATCCGAGGTAAATGTTATTCTTCAAAAAGGTATTGCTGCAAGCGAGTCAATATTCGAATTATTAGATTCTCAGAGTGAGTATATCCAAGAAGATAGTATATTAGAATCAAAAGAGAGCATTTCAATAAGATTTGATAATGTCACATTTAAGTACCCATCTTCACAATCTCATATTTTGAAAAATATCAACTTTAAGATTAATGCTGGTGAGACGGTTGCCATTGTAGGTAAATCAGGGAGCGGTAAAACAACTCTACTTGACCTTATACCAAGATTATATGATTTACTAGATGGCAATATATTATTTAATAACTCAAACATCAGAGATATCAATCTGAATATAGTCAGAACTTATGTATCTTATGTCGGGCAGGATTTCACATTATTCAATGACACTGTATATAACAATATAGCGTATGGTGAATTGAGCTCCCATAGTGAAAAACAAGTTTATGAGGCAGCCAATTTTGCTAATGCAAGTAAATTCATAGATGAATTACCTGATAAGTTTGATACTTTAGTTGGCCAGAATGGTGTTTTACTGTCTGGGGGACAGAGACAAAGAATAGCTATCGCAAGAGCGTTACTGAAAAATGCTCCTATACTTCTGTTAGATGAGGCAACAAGTGCGCTTGATACTGATTCAGAAGGATTGATACAAGAATCACTAGCAAAGCTCTCAAAAAACAAAACTACTCTGGTAATAGCACATAGACTGTCAACTGTGAAAAATGCAGATAAAATTGTTGTACTTGATGATGGTAGAGTCATCGAAGAGGGTAGACATGAAGCACTTATTGAAAAGAAAGCTGCTTACTATTTACTTTATAATTCACAATTTAAGACATAGATGCATAAAATTATTTTTTATATATGGTATAAAGTGCCGAAAATTCTTTTAATACCAATCCTACCACTGTCAGTATTATATTTTTTTATAATTTTATTAAGAAAATATCTATTGACTCATGTAATAACGCAGTACAAATCAAACTCAAAAGTCATCATTATAGGAAACCTTAACGTTGGAGGATCTGGTAAAACACCTTTTACAATTTGGTTAGCCCAATATTTAATTGATAAAGGAAGAAAAATAGCGATTGTATCGTCAGGATATGGCTCATCGGTGACGTCACCCGTTCAAATTGATATAACATCAAAGCCTGAATCTGTAGGTGATGAAGCTATATTATTATTTGAGAAGACATCATCACTCGTTGTTTCTAGCAATAATCGCGTATCATCTACAAAATATATAGATTCCATGGAAAAAAATAAAATAGATTACATTATCCACGATGATGGATTACAACATTATCATTTATTTAGAGACTATGAAATTGTTGTTAGCAGAATCAAAAAAGAGAGAAATAATTTTTTCATACCATGTGGACCCATACGTGAGCCAGCAATACTCCATAGTGATGCTAATTATGTTTTTAGTAATAACATGAAAAATAATGTCCCTGGTTTTTACACAAAAATATCTAGGGTTAGGTCTGCCATAGGCAATGAATTATTTAAACTTACAGATAATAGATTTCGTAAAGCTACTTTAATGACTGCAATAGCTAGTGACATAAATCTAGTAAATGAGCTACAGACGAATAATATTGAAGTAAGTCAATTGAGCTTTGAAGATCATTATCAGTTCAAACAGAGAGACATACCAGATATCAATAAACCAATTTTAGTAACTGAGAAAGATTTTACTAAACTCAGGGATTTTAATCTTAAGAATATATACATACTTGAGCAAAAAATATTTCCAAATGATAAACTAATGAAATTATTAGAGAATCTATAAATGGAAACTTATATTATATTACCTGCAAGATTAGAGTCATCAAGACTCCCAAAAAAACTAATTCAAAGAATAGGTGATAGTGTACTTATAGAACATATGATATTAACTGCAAAAAAGATTAAAAATTCAAAAGTTATTGTTTCAACAGACTCAAAAATAATACAAAGCTATGCCGATAAACACAATGTAGAGTCAATATATTCGACAAGAAGCTTTAAAAATGGAACTGAAAGGTGTTATTTTACTGCAAAAAAAATTAATGCTTCAAAAAATGATATAATAATAAATCTACAAGCTGATGAATTTAACATTAATCCAAATGATGTAACAAAACTAATTAGGTTACTAAAACTATCATCTGATATAAAAATTTGTACATTAGTTTATGAAACATTCGATAAAAAACACTATCTAAATAGTGACTACGTTAAAGTGATTGTGGATAAACAACTTAAAGCTGTAACATTTACTAGAAAACCAATTACTTCATTATGTTCAAAATATCTTATCCATCTGGGTGTATACGCATTTAAATTTGAATCACTCGAATCATATTCAAAATTGAAAGAATGTCATTATGAACAAGAAGAGAGCCTTGAACAATTAAGATTGATTTGGAATAATGTACCGATATATTGTGTTCAAGTAAAAAATAATAAATCGATTGGAATAAATTCTGCTCGTGATTTGAAATGCGCAAGAGAGTTATATGATAACTAAAAATTTAGCAATCACCGGTGCAGCAGGAAATATTGCTTATTCTCTAATATTTAGAATATTGTCAAACCTACCATTTAAAAATACTGATAAGGTTAATATAAATCTTCTTGATATTGCTCCTATGCAAAAATCTCTAGTAGGGTTGAAATATGAAATAGAGGATTGTGCATTTAATTCGCTAGAAAATGTTATTACAACCGATGATCCTGAAGTAGCCTTTGAAGATACAGATTTTATTATAATGGTAGGTGCAAAGCCAAGATCCAAAGGCATGGAGAGATCTGACTTGATATTGGATAATGCGAATATATTCAAGTCCCAGGCTGAGATAATTAATAATGTTTGCTCTAAGAAAACAAAGATCATTGTAGTAGGTAACCCAGCTAATACAAATGCCTTGATACTTAACTCCAATACACCTGATATACCGAATGGGAATATAACCTCTTTAATGAAACTTGATCAGAATAGAGCAAAAAGTATTCTAGCCTCTAAGCTAAAAGATAGAGTTGAAAAAGTGAAAAATATGATAATTTGGGGCAATCACTCTACAACACAGGTACCGGATTTATATAATTGTTTAGTTGACTCTAAAGTCATCTCTTTAGATGATTCCTGGATACATGAGACATTTATCCCAAAAGTACAAAAAAGAGGTGGTGAAATAATTGAGTACAGAGGACTATCAAGTGCTGCTTCAGCGGCATCTGCAATATATGATCATGTTAATGTTCTGGAGAATGGTTCAAATGATATTGAAGCAATTGGAATTTTATCTTCGGGTGAATATGGTTTTACGCCTGATTTAATGTTCTCTTTACCATTAAATCTTACCCCGGGTCAATACAGCGTTAATAAAGATATTAAAATTAATCCTAGTTTAGTTGATTTAATAAAAGCATCAGAGGATGAGCTTATTAAAGAAAGAGATATTGTCAAACAGTATCTTCCATTGTAACTACCTGTATTTTCTTATGGTCTAAATATAAATCATTAAAGTCAGCACTATCTCTCAAGATACAGTGTGATAATGCGGTATTACCGCAAACAAAAGTCTCACCAATCAATTCACCAATACTTTCTCCATCCTTTGTGGTTATACTTTTCTGGTTTTTTGTTGACGCATCAACATGGACAAGATAAGCATGTTTTTTAACATTCCCAAGGTAATGGGTTCTCGCAATTACTTCTTGCCCTGTATAACAACCCTTTTTGTAGTTAACAGTTTTAAGTTGATCAGAATTTAAAACTTGAGGTATAAACTTCTCTATATCATCTTTTTTCAATCTGGTATGCATACTGAGTATATCTAGTAAACAAGTTTGATTATCATCTAGTTTGTTGAAATCAATGTTTTCATAGTTTTTAGATTTCAAATCTATGTATCTGCATTGATTAAATTTTTGATTAGACATATTAATAATAAAAACATCATCACTAATTTTCTTAAAAGATTGAATCTCATTAATCTCATATTTGTTTAAAAACTCTTTTGCTTTCTCGTCTATCATCCAAAGAATTGTACTATCTTCGTATTCTGTAAATTTAACATCAGACATTAATATATATTTCGATATTTTTTCCACGAAATAGTTCGAAAGTATTTTTGGCAGAAGTAGCACTATGTCATCGCCACTTGCAAAAACTCTTATATTCGTAATCACTTTTCCTTGGTGGGTGCAGTAAGAAGCAGATATCTGTTTATGTGAGAGTTGTTCAATATCATTTGTAAGTTGACCTTGAAGAAACTTTCTACAATCTTTGCCAGAAACAATCAAACAAGTAAGAGTATTGTCTTGATATATTGAGTCGTAAGAAAATCTAATTTCAGATATTACATTATTCATATAAAGTATTGATTATTATAGTATGTTAATTACCTACCAACCTAGTCTAACCTATTTAAGTATATCCTAATAAATTACTATTTATTTTAAAAATATTTTCATATAATATCCAACAATGTTATTTAGGGATAATCATGGGAAATAAGAGTAATAAAAGTAAGCTTATAATTCCTACCAATAAGGGAAAGAAACCCAAAGAAATTGGTGGTAGAAAGGGACCAGAACCGACAAGATACGGTGATTGGGAAAAGAACGGACGCTGCATAGACTTTTAATTATGAATGCTACAAAAAGACCATTATCACCTCATTTACAAATTTATAGGCCTCAACTGACATCCGTTCTATCAA
>MDSW01018303.1_pt1 | contig 53738 bp, 49 predicted proteins | sample 811171 | NCBI WGS metagenome assembly MDSW01 (sample SAMN05326641, study PRJNA326480) | marine metagenome | isolation source: seawater | place: Atlantic Ocean: North West | collected 2012
ATAACTGTGGTACATGTGATGATATAGATTGGAATGATTGTGACACAGCTGTAATTGATTTACATGATAATGCTAATTTATCAAGCTTTTACACATTACCTGAAGATACATCTGTTCAAAATATATTTGCTGGCGTAACTTCTAATTTATTAGCTGTAGCAAGTCAAAGTTCTGCTGCTCTTTATGATGATGGTCAATGGTCAGGTAGTTTAATTGATTTAAATCAAGAGTCTGGTTACTGGATAGTAATGAATGATGCTGATGAGTTAAGTATTTTAGGTACACCTATTAATCCTGAAACTTCATACGCTTTAGATGAAGGATCAAACTTAATTGGGTATCCATTAAATACTAATACTGAAGTTTTAGCTGGACTTGGAAGTGAAGTTGATGCTGGTAATATTTATGCTATTTTTGGCGAAGGTATTTCTGCTTATAATTATGGTGGTTTATGGATTGGTAGTCTTCAATACTTTACACCAAATTCTGGTTATTGGTTCCTAAGTAATGCTGATATTGATTTTGTTTATGATAATAGTGATGATTTAGGAAGAAATTCAATTGAATTTACTGAAGTGCCTAAAAACCCTGAAAATTTTGAATATAATCAATCTAAAAAACAGTCATTTTATTATGTTGAAAGCATTGAAGATATTGAAATTAACGACTGGGTATTAGCTTATAATAATGATGTTCTTGTTGGTGCAAGACAATATAATGGATCAATGGTAGATATACCAGTAATGGGTGATGATAATACTGAGTTTACTGCAGGATATTGTCAAGAAGGTGATGTTCCGCAATTTAAGTTATATAGAGCTTCAAATGGAATGTTAAATGATTTATCAGGAAATATTAACCTATGGACTTCCAATTCTGTTGATGTAATAGATAATTTATCTACAACTAATATTCCAACAGAAATTAGCTTAAGTCCAGCATATCCTAACCCATTTAACCCTTCGACAAATCTATCTTATAATGTTCCTCAAGATACACATATTAAATTATCTGTTTATGATATAAATGGTAGATTAGTTGAAAATTTAGTTAATTCATATCAAGATGCAGGTAGTTATAATACTGTTTGGAATGCTTCAGCTGTTTCAAGTGGTGTTTATTTTGTAACTTTAACAACATCATCTGATATGTTGACTCAAAAAATTATGTTAATCAAATAATGATTTAATTTAATTTAAAAAGGCAGCTTTATAGCTGCCTTTTTTTTTATGTAATATTATGTAAATATTTGATTTATTATTAAATTTTATTCTTATTTTTAAATGAGGTATATGTCTGTATGATAAGATTTTTTTGTATTATTATAGTATTTAGTTCATTGATAGTTTCTAAGGATTATGAATTTTCAAGTCCTTATCTAAAAGATAGTACCCTAAATAATACTGATCAACTTTTAAATTATGATTCCATATCTAAAGTCATTAAAAATAATTATGATAAAGCGATTTTTTTTCAGGCAGTTTCTTATCATATTTATAAAAATACTTTAAATATTGAACAGGAAACAATAAAGCTTGTTGATAATTATTCAAATTTAATTAATGATCTTGAGAATAGATTAGGGATACAGCCAACCAAAATTTCATATAATTTAGGTTCACCTGGCTATAAAACTCATTTTATTTTTAAAACAATAAATAGAAAATTAATTAAATCAAATTTTTATTTAACTCACGTTGAAAATTTAAAAAATCAATATTTATCTTTTTTACGTTACAGATCAGAATTGATTAATTTATGTGAATCAAGAATATCAGAACTTATTAATGAATTAGATAATTCTTCTATTGATAAAATATATGGCGATTTAGGATTAGATAAGCAAATAATCTTAATGAATTTTACTAATATATCTAATTTTGAAAAATATGATAATTTTTCTAATATTTTTCCAGAGATAATAATGAATAGATATAAAAATAGAGATGATATTTATGTTGATTATTCAGGTAAAATTTCACCTGATACAAATACATTATCAATTAATAACCTAAACAAGTTTTTGTTAGATGGTTCTTTTAATATCAAAGGTAATACTATAATGATAAATTATAAATTGTATAGTATTAGTGATTGGAGTTTACTAATTAATAAAAGTCAAGAATGTGATATTAGAGATACTAATTGTATATACGATACTTTTTTATGGAATTTAGAACAATCTATAAATCCCTTATTAAAAGGTGTTCCTTATAATGATTTTTCAAACGAAGATAAGACAGTCATAATTAAAAAAAATAAAACAGATAATAAAGATGAGTTGTTTAATAAAATTTTGGATGATTTTGTGGTTCAAAAAGATTATGATTTTAATATTGATTTTAAAGGTATGGATATAGGTGATAACTCTCAATTTAATACAAAAGAATTTGATTTTAAGAACCATCCAAAAAGTGTATCATCAAGAACAGAAAAAACAAACAAATTACTTCAAATATTTTCAGATTTCATGTTAAATCCTTATAATATAAATATTGGCAATATTGAAATGAACGTAAACAAAAGTGATAATGCTTACGTAGATTTAAATGTACCTGTTTCTTACAGTGTTAAAGAAAATGATTTCAAAAAATCATTAAAAAACTTCAAATATAATAATCAAAAGAATAAACCAAATATTAACATTTATGAATTTTTATATGAGAATTATAGGTTTCAAGACATCCAATTACAAGATTTATATAGTAATTCTAGTGAAGTCTTTCCTGTTCTATTTTTTACTGATGTAAATGGTAATATACAAAAAATAATCATTGATTCTTGGGATACCAGATATGAAAATTTATATTTTGGTGATTATGATGTATCAAGGTACGAAATTTTTAATCAATTATTTAGCGTAATTGAATCAAATAATGGTTTTCTTTTTCATTTGAAAAATAAAGAATTTAATACTAACTATAAATTAACAATGCCTATATCAGTTCTTGATAATTATACAAAATTAACTATCAAGTTATTTTCAAGGAAGGAACTTGATAAATATCTACCAATAACAGAATTAAAGTTTTAAGGGGATTTATGAAAACACGTTATAATTATTTTCACTATTTTATTGTACTAATGTTAAGTTTTTCATTTTCTGAAGAAATAAATGATTCTAAATATCAAAAAATACCTGACATTATACTCAAAGACATAAATAGAAAAAAAATTAAATTGATGGACATAGCTAAAGACAATTATGTTGTGTTTAATTTTTGGAATATGGCCTGTGAGCCATGCAAAAAAGAAATGAAGTTTTTAAATGAATTTCATAAAAAATATAATCAGTATAACTTTAAAATTATAAGTATAAATATGGACACACCAAGAAGTATGTCTAAAGTAAAAAAGTATGTAAAATCATCAAAATATGAATTTGATGTTTTAACTGATCCCAGACAAGATTTATTTAAAAAAATGGGAGGAGCAATAATGCCATTTGTAGTCGTAGCTGATAACGAAGGTAATATTATAAATAAACATGTTGGTTATAATCTTGGAGACGAGGTAAGTCTAGAACAAGAAATAATTAAACTTATCAACTTTTCAAATGAAATTGATGGTAAAAATAAATGATTCTATTTCTTATGATTTTTAATTTGTTTTTTGCTCAGCAAAATTTGGCATTTAATTTAGAAAGTAAATATGGTAATGGTACCAATATAAACGATTTAAGTCAACAAGAAGTCCCTTATAGCTATTTTGAAAATCTTATGGAAGTTAATTTTAGTTTCGATAATATTTTTTTATTTACGCAATTAGAGTATAGTAACTCACCTATATATGGATATGATAAAACATTAATTTCTGATTTATTAAACACATATTATATTGAAATTTATAAACCTAATTTTTTTGCTAAATATGGACATATTCAAACTCTATATGGATATGGTTTGTCAGTCAATATGTTTCAAGATCAATCTACAGACTTCGATAATAGAATTAAAGGTTTAGAATTTGTATATACACCTATTGATGAATTAGAGTTTTTTATATTATCAGGATCAGGAAATTATGGGATTAAGTCAACAGGTGAATCTAGATTTAATGATTTACAGTTTAATCATGAAATTAATTTATATGGTATGCAATTTTATACCAAACTTGGAAACATATTAACTTCAATCAGTAATGCAAAGACTGAATTTAAAAGTGGAATTCTTAATGATTATTTAATTAATCAACCCTTTATGTCATCAGATACAAGATTATCAAAAGACTTACAAGCATATCAATTAGAATTAGGTTTTTCTGAATTTAATGAGAAAGCAAATCAAGATAGTTATGTTAATTTAAATTCTTTAAATGTATCTTATAGTAATACTTTAAGTATTTTTGATATATATTATGAAAAAAGCATAAATACATATAATAAAATACTAAGAAAAAATCAAGATCAAGAAGGTTGCTTTGATTATTTTTCTTTATCAACCGATCTACTTGGTGTAAACTTTTTGTATGAGTTTAAAGATTATAATATGCTTTATTATATGCCAATTCATTCTAATCCGCCTCTTGGTTATATGGAAACATCATCTGTATTAATGTCCAGAAATCAACATACAATAGATTTTTCTGATGAAATTGGTCATCAATTTGAATCTAGATTTAATATAAATAATATATCATTTGTATTTAATTTATCATTTGGTGCAAAACATCATGGAGTAGAATACAATGAATTTGACCCTGAAGAAGGTTTTATTACTAGTACATATAATAAAGTAAGTTGGTATGATATTTTAACTATGGATTTTCTAAATGAAGATTTAGTTGCTCATAAACCATTTAGAGATATTTATGGTGAATTTAGTGGTTGGAATAAATCTAATACTTTTTATTATAAATTAGGTCTAGGTTCACAGTTTAGTTATGATAATATTTCAAGTAAAAATTACCAATCGTTGATTATCCCAACTCAATTTGTTTATAAATTAGCTAATAATAATTCTTTTACAATTTACTATGAAAGTCAAACACTTAATAATTTGTCTGCAGATGTAGCTTGGGACTCATTTTTTGAAAGAGAAAAGTATGAAAATAACTACTTTAGTATTTCCTATAATATTAATAAGTTTGGTAGTATATCGTATTTTTTTGACCAAGAAATAAAGAATTTTTATAATTCAATGAATGAAGAAATATCAAGTAAAAATAGTGATTGGACTGGTTTTGAATTAAATTTTTTAATTTCTTCTTCAACACAATTATCAATTTTTAAAGGTTCTCAAAAAGGTGGTTTAGTTTGCGCTAATGGCATTTGTGCTATTCAGCCATCATTTGAAGATGGTGTAAAATTAACTTTCAGAAGCTCTTTTTAGTTACATATTTTTACGGGACAATTATATTTTATATTTTGTAAATTGTGACAATTGTAGTATTTTATTTTAATGAGGATGAATCATGATTAAATATATTTTATTGACATTTTTTTGTTTCACTTTTGGTCAAGTTTACAATGTTGGTCAAACTATGTCCAATTCTCATCAAAATATTACTCATTCTGTTTGTTATGGTGAAACAGACTATGGATCCTCAAACACTTTAAGATTTGCTGATTACAATGGCGATCTTAACGGTGGTGACTATCACGTTATTTTTGTTGATATGTCAGCTAGTTGGTGAGGTACATGTTATAGTTCCATTGGTCAAATGGCAAATATAAAAAATGAATTCATAGATAACCCTAATGTATTAATTTTTACCAATTTAGATGATATAGGTCAGCCTTATAGTTGTAATCAGTGGGGTAATAGGCATACTCAATACGGATCTGATAATCCAATAATAACAAATGACAGTGGAAGCACAATATGGAATTGGTTTAGAACTGGTGCATATGTCCCAAGTTACGCATGGATTGATCATAATATGACTGTTCATCATAAAAGCAATTATATTAATCAAGGTTCATATAGAATTAATCAAATGCTGGATAATTGTGGATCATTGTGTTTAGGAGAGCCTATTCTAGGTTGTATTGATATTCAAGCATGTAATTATAATGAAAGTGCGGAAGAAGATGATGGTACTTGTGATTATGAAACATGTTTGGGTTGCACTGATTTTTTAGCAAACAACTATGATAGCGAAGCTACAATTGATGATGGAAGCTGTACATATCCGATTAATGTTACCTTTGGTAATATTAGCTCATCATCCATTGAAATTAATTTAGAAAATGAATATGCAATTCAAGGTTTTCAATTTACAGTTACTGATAATCCTGATCAGATTACAATTACTGGTGCTTCAGGAGGGCGGTCTGAGGATTCAAATTTTGAAGTTACTACATCTACATTAGGTATTGTCATTGGATTTTCATTTACTGGGGATCTTATTCAGCCAGGAAGTGGACTTCTTACCACTCTTTCTTACGAAGGAGTTGGTCCCACTGATATTTGTTTTCAAGATGTAGTTTTTTCAGATTCAAATGCTAATTCAATTGGTGTAGGTTCAGCTGATTGTTTATTATTAGATATACTAGCTAATCCTGGAGATACAAACTTAGATAATCAAGTCAATGTTCAAGATATTGTAATATTAATTAATTTTATTTTAGGTTTTAATGAACCAAACTCACAGCAACTCTTAAATGGTGATATGGATGAAAATGGTTTTTTAAATGTTTTAGATGTTATTAGAGTTGTAAATCAAATTTTGGGTACAGCTATTTCATATGATAGAAATGATATTAAAAGTGGTATCATTAACTATGAGTATGTAAACGATAATTTAGTGCTTACTATTAGTTCTGAAAATGATTTTTCTGGTATACAGTTAATGATAAATTCTATACACAATCATGACATTGAATTAAAAGATAACAGCCATATTACAATTAAACAAAATTATAGAAATCAACAAAAAATTGTTTTAGCATATTCTATGTTTAATGATAGCTTTGATGGACATAAGGCTGAATTTAAAATTTTTAATGCAAAAACTTTGAATATAGAAGATATTGATGTTATAGTATCTAATACCAGCGGAAATGAAATTCAAATGATATATAATCAAGTACAATCAGATTTTAATTATACTTTTGACATTAACTCGATTTACCCTAATCCATTTAATCCATCAACAGATATAGATTTTACATTAGATAAAGATAGTTATGTAAAATTATCGGTTTTTAATATTAAAGGTCAAGAAGTTGATGTAGTTTTTGAAGGATTTCAAGAATATGGTAATCATTCTTATACTTGGAATGCAAATAATTTTGCATCAGGTATTTATTATTTTAATTTAAAAGCAAATGATAGCATAGCGATTAAAAAAGCTATGCTAATTAAATAAATTTTAAGGAGAATTAAATTATGAAATTTTATTTTAGATTTTTTATTTTATTATTGTTGTCTTTTTCTTTATCACAAAATTATAATGTTGGTGAACAAATTAGTGAAGCGCACCAAAACATACAATTTAATATATGTTATGGAGCTGAGGAACACGGTTTTGGTGGTCAGTTAGTTCCTAGTTTATCATTAGGTGATTTCAATGGTTTTAATAATGGTGGTATCTTTTATGTGCTTATGATAGATATGGCGGCTTCGTGGTGAAGCCCTTGTTGGAACAGCATTGGTACAATGTCTGGAATAGAGGGTTGGTTTCAAGATAATCCTAACGTAAAAATAATTACAAATCTAGATGATATAGGTCAACCTTATAGTTGTTCTCAGTGGGGTGATCAACATCTCAACTTTGATGCAATTCCATTAATGACTGACGATGGAAATCAAGATATTATTTGGGGATGGTTTCATACTGGTTTTGCGTTTCCTAGCACTGTTTACATAGATCATACTATGACAGTTTATTTTAAAGCTAATAATCCAAGTCCATCAACAGCTATAGCAACAATTGATGCAATGCTAAGCGATTGTGGGCAATCTTGTGTTTTAGCTCCGCCAGCTGCACTATATGATTATGCTATTGATGGTAATACAGTTTCATTTTTTGATTTATCAGAGATTATAAATGAAGGATGGATTGTAGAAGAGTGGTCATGGAATTTTGGAGATGGAAATACAAGTAATTTACAAAACCCTATACATACATATGAAAATGATGGCATTTACGAAGTTTCACTTCAAATAACAACGGATACTGGCCTTGAAAGTGAATTATATGTTGATAATCTAACAATTGGTACATTATCTGTATTTGAAGATTCATTTCCTGGTGAGATATTAATTTCACAAAATTATCCTAATCCATTTAATCCAAGTACCTCAATTAACTTCTATTTACCAGATTCTAATTTTACTAATATAAATGTGTACGATATTTATGGTAAAAATGTAGAAAGTTTAGTAGATGGTTTTATGAATGCTGGTAATCATGAAATTGTATGGTCTCCTACTAATTTATCTGCGGGTATCTATTTTATTAATATCCAACAGACTGACATATCCAAACAAATCAAAGTTATGTATGTTAAGTAGATAGTTTTTTATCAAAAAGGGACATTTTTCTGTCCCTTTTTTTTTATATAAATGTGTAAATTTAGATAATTAAAATGCACCCGTGGCTCAACTGGATAGAGCATCTGACTACGGATCAGAAGGTTGTAGGTTCGAATCCTACCGGGTGTACTATGAAAAATATTTGCATATTAATAATTTCAGTCATTTTTTTATTTAGTTGCTCAATTGTAGTTAATAAAGTGGCTAATATTAGGGATATCAAAGAAGTTACAGGAGAATTTGCCATTGGGACTAAAAGGTTTCAAATAATAGATTCTACTAGAAAATCATGGTACCTTGATGGATATGATGGATATAGAACTTTAATGCTGCAAGTTTGGTATCCTTCTGATGTTAATATTTATGATATTAGATCATCATATATTGATAATGAAAAAGCTTTTACTTATACTTTAAAAAATCAAGGTTATGGTGTTCCATCTATGTTAACAGATCAAATTGGATCTATAAAGTGTAATTCATGGGATAGTTCAAAGCCATTGAAAAATAATAAATTTCCAATAGTTATATTTTCTCATGGACATGGAGGTCTCAGAACCCAAAACACAAATCAAGTCGAAGAACTTGTTAGTCATGGTTTTATTGTTATGGCTGTAGATCATACATACGATGCAGGTTTTGTTGAATTTCTAAATGGAAATATTGAATACAGCTTAACTTCAAGACCAGATAGCAGTCCAATTATAGAATCTCCTGAAGAATTTAATACAAGGTTTTTTTATAGAATAAATGATATAAATTTTTTAATAAATCAAATTAATTCCTTTCACATTCTTGATAATGAAATTTTTTCCATTATGGACACTAGTTCAATTGGAATATTTGGTCATTCACTAGGTGGTTTAACCTCAATTTATGCTGCATTAAATAATAAATCAATTAAATCCTGTTATGCATTAGATGCATTATTTGAATCAGTACCTGATTCCATTTTGAATAGAGATTTTAAAAAACCTATTTTTCATATTGGTCAAAATAATAAAGGAGATACACAATATTGGGAGGATTCAAATTTTGATAACCTCAAAACTTTTTTAAATAATAATTCAAATAACTCGATAATGATAGATATACCAGGTTCATATCATTATGATTATACAGATTTTACATATTTTACCTATTTAACAAAACGTATGAATTTTTCTGGAGAAATATCAACAGATGATATGGTAAATATTATGAATGAAACTTTATTAGATTTTTTAAATGCATCTTTAAAAAATTATAATTTTATAGATCCTACTATTTATAAAACAAAATATCCTATGATAGATCTGATTATTAAAAATTGATGAATTACTTCTATTCAAATAATATAAAAGAAAACCAGTTATTTTTAGAAAATCAAGAAAAAATACACTGTATTAATTCTCTTAGAAATAAAATAGGAGATACCGTAAATGTTGTTGATGGCAGAGGTAATTTATATGAATGTAAAATAATAAAAATAATGGAAGCTACATGTAAGCTTAATATATTAAGAGTTAAAAATTTTTCACAAGACACAAAAGTCCATATTATGATAGCTCCAACAAAAAATCATAAAAGAATTGATTGGATGGTAGAAAAGCTTGTAGAAATAGGAGTTTATAGAATTTCTTTTTTAAAATGTCAAAATAGTATAAGAAGAGAAATAAATTTAAGTAGATTAGAAAAAATAGCTTTATCTGCTATGAAGCAAACTCAAAATTATTTTTTACCTATTATTGATGATTGTATAGATTTTTATGATTCATTTGAATTAGTTGATAGCGATGAAAAATATATAGCTCACTTACATTCTAATTCCCTTAACAGTTTAGTTGAAAATTTAAAAAAAAATAGTAAAAAGTGTATATTGATTGGTCCTGAAGGTGATTTTACTGTAGATGAAATTAATTATGCATTAAAATTGAACTTTAGTGAAATTAGTTTAGGTAAAAACAGATTAAGAACTGAAACTGCAGGTATTGTGTCAGCAACAATATTAAATAATTTATGAATAAAATTCATGAAAAATGGATGAGATATGCTATTAATGAAGCTGAAAATGCATATAAAAATAAAGATTTACCAATTGGTGCTATAATTGTATTGGATGGCAAAATTATTGCAAAAGGATTTAATCAGGTAGAGCTTTTAAATGATCCAACAGCTCATGCAGAAATGATAGCTATTACATCTGCCTCTAGTTATATAAATGATTGGAGGTTATCAAACTGTGATATGTATGTAACATTAGAACCTTGCGCAATGTGTGCAGGTGCATTGATTAAATCAAGAATAAAAAATATTTATTTTGGTGCTTATAATAAAGAAGGCTGTGTAACTTCTTTGTATAATTTATGCAACGATAAAAATTTTAATCATCAATGTGGAACAATTGGTGGAATTTTAGAAAAAGAATGTAGTTTAATGTTATCTTCTTTTTTTAAATGAATTATATGTCAAAAAATAGAAGAATAGGAGAGGTGTCCGAGTGGTTTAAGGTGCACGCCTGGAACGCGTGTATAGATTATATCTATCGCGGGTTCGAATCCCGCCCTCTCCGCACAAAAAAATAATATGAATTTTTTTATTTTACTTATTGTATTTTCATTTTCATTTTCCCTTGAGTTAAATGATACACTTTCGTTTGAAAAAGACACCATTTCTAATGATTTTATTTTAATACCTGATTATAGCAAAAAACATAATGATTTCAAAATTGAATATTTACATAAAAAAAGAAAGTTTTTTTATGAATTCTCAGTTGGATATTTAAATGATTATCAGTCAATAAATACAGGTTTATCTACAAAGATTAGTACGAGACAATTAAAATTTAAATTTGATTTTGAATATTATTCTAACTTGGAACAAAATTCTGAAATTGATAATAATTATACAGTTATGAGTTTAATTGGAATGATTGATTATTTAGATCTTTCATTTAAGAATGATAATTTAAACTTGTACTTTGGAAAAATTAATCAAATTACTTTTGGCTATGGCTATCTCTTAAATAGATATTCTAATAATCTTAGTTATCCTTTTACCAAAAATTCAGGATTACAGTTTTCATTTAATAATTCGAATAAAACTATCAAATTTAACTCATTTATTTCAAATATTGATAATTTCATTGATAAAGGTGGACTTTTAGGTAATCATTTTTCTTTTATAATTTCTAGTAATTTTCCTCTAAGGATTGGGTTTGGGCATGTGATTGATTTTGATCAATTTGTAAATTTTAATGAACAAATTCAATATAACCGTCAAATAAATGGATATGAATTAGATTTTGATTTCCCTTTGTTTAACCTTTTTAAAAAAAATGTAATGTTGTTTGGTGAATTTACAGCTGTAAAATTTCCTGAAACGCGTTACTATAAAAGAGTTGATGATAATGAATTCACAAATGATAAAAAATCGAGAAATGGTGTTTGGGGAATGTTTTTCCCTGGCTTAAGATATACTAGAAATGATTCCAAGATTATGTTTGGTCTAAATTTTAATTCGTCAATTTTTAATCCAAAGTATTTTAATAATACATATGATTTTGAAAAAGTTAGGTTTAGGCAATACAATATTGATTCAAATGAGCAAAATTTTTCAGATGAAGCTAATCTTTTGATGACTTTTGCTAATGATACAGTTAACCAAACAGGAGTTTATATACCAAAAGATTTACTTGGTATGATTAACAGTTTTGAGAATACATACCCTACTTATGGGTTATCATTAAATTTTGAAAAAAAAATTGCTGAAAAAGGATATTTTTCATTTGATTTTTCACATTACAAGGAAAATAATTTAAATTCAAATCTATTTTATAATGATGTATATTTTAGTTTAAAAGATAAAAAAAATATATTTTCTATTCCCACAGAATATCAAATTGTTATAAGTAAGACATTTTTTGAGAGTAACAGTATATCTAAATTAGAAGAAAATTTATTTTATGGTTTAACTGCTAATTTAAATATTTATAAAAATTATAGTTTGATTATAGATTATAAAAATTGTTTTTATGATGTAGATTTTGATGGTGTGATTGATGAACACTTATATTTCATGAGCAAAATAAAAATAAAATTTTAGAAAGATATTAATTGTTTTTGTAATTGATTTAATATTGTCTATTTTTTATTAACATTTAATTTAAAAATAATTGGGTAAAATATGATAGTCAGAAGAAAGATTAACTCAGCTAAAAATGTAAAGGTTAGAAGAAAAGTTAATTCAAATATTTCAAGATCCAAAAGAATTAATGAAAGCAATCTTGTTTCAGATATTGAAAATAAGTTAATTTCTATTAATGAAAAATACGGTCCTGTTGTTTATAATGAGTTACAATCTCGTTTAGATAAGACAGTAGAAACTTTTAATAAGGATGTTGAAGCAATGTTTAGTTCTTTTAAAACTTTTAGTAAGAATGACTCTAATCTATCTAAAACAAAGAAAAGCAAAGCAATAAAACCCAAATATATAAGTGACTACGAAAAGTCAAAAAAATAAATAAACTTTAAACTGTGCTAGATGGGAAGTTAGCGGTTTCCTGTAGCCTGAAATCCGCTTATGCAGGGTTGAACTCCGAAAGAAGGATTCTGCTGAGCTTAGAAATTTTTTAAAAGTGGTGTTGAAGTTTTCAGCTCTACGCAATAATTTTTGGTTGAACCCCGTCAGATCTGGAAGGAAGCAGCGGTAGATTAAAATTTTATGTGCCGTGGAATAACTGATTATTAGCTAACTATAAAAATGTTTCTATTCAAACAGAGTATTCAACTTTCGGTGCACAGTAAAATATTAAAATGGAATATCAAGTACTTTCAAGAAAATATCGACCTCAAAATTTTAAACAAATTGTTGGTCAACAACATGTTGTTAATACCCTAGTTAATTCAATTAACTTAAATCGTATAGCACATGGTTATTTATTGACAGGTTTAAGAGGTGTTGGTAAAACTACTGCAGCGCGTGTTTTTGCTAAAACACTAAATTGTTTATCACCAAAAGATAATTTACCGTGCGGAAAATGTCAAAATTGTATTGAAATAAGAGAATCAAGAAGTTTAGATGTATTGGAGCTTGATGGTGCTTCAAACAGAGGTATTGATGAAATTAGAGAAATAAAAGAAACTGTTAAATATCCACCTGTTTCAAGCAAATATAAGATTTTCATAATTGATGAAGTTCATATGTTAACCAAAGAAGCTTTCAACGCTCTATTGAAAACACTTGAAGAGCCTCCAGAAAATGTAATTTTTATTTTAGCAACTACTAATGCTTTTAAGGTTCCTGATACAATCCTATCAAGAACTTTAAGATTTGATTTCAAAAAATTTACAAACAATCAGATTCAGAGTCATTTAAACTCAGTTCTTCAAAAAGAAAATATTAAATATGAAGACAACGCAATAGAAATTATTTCAAAAAAAGCAGATGGCAGCATGAGAGATGCATTAAGTATTCTAGATAAGATAATTTCATATTCAAATCAATGTATAACATATGAACTTGTTAAAGATTCACTTGGAATTATTGAAGAAGATGTTTATCTAAAATTATTAAAATTAATTGTTGATAAAAATATTGACGACATTTTAGCTGAAACTAATGCTGTTTTAGAACAAGGTTATGATTTAAATAACTTTACAAATGGATTTAATAAATTTTTAAGTAATTGCCTTATTTATACCTCAGGTTATAAATCAGATAAAAATAATACTGAGACAACTATGAGATGGTTAGATGATAATAAAACTAAAGTTATTAATTTAGATATTATGCGAATGATTGATGAAATTAATAAATATGAAGTTCAATCAAAATTTTTATTAAATCCTAATATAGCTTTTGATACGCTATTAGTGAAATTAGCGATGATGGATCAAACTGTGTCTTTAGATCATTTAATAAGTAATATTAAAGATTATTCAAATAATAATCAAATTCCCAATGATAAAATTAATGATAACTCAGATATAAAAAATGAAAATATAAAAAGTGAGCTTAATGATAAGGTGTCTGTTTTGAACAAAAGTATCAAAAAGAAAGATGTTAAGGAAAGTAAAATTAATACATCTCACGATACTAATGTGAATGATGAAGTTCCATCTGTAACAGAAAAATGGAATGATATTTTAGAGATTATTAGAAATCAGGATAAACGTTTATTTAGTTTACTAGAAAATGTTGTTTTACATCCTGATAGTAATAAGTTAATATTTGATTTAAAGAATCAAGGAAACGATTTTATAAAAAGAACAATTTTAGATAAGTCAAATATTATTAATGATGCTATAAGTTTAATAGTAAAAAAGAGATATGAAATTAAGGTTAAATTTCATATTAAAAACGATGATAAAATTGAGGAAAATCATCCACTGTTAGATAAGATTAAAAATAAATTTGACGGAGAAATAATAAAATAGGAGAAATTATGTTTTCAAATGGTAATATGGGCAAATTAATGAAGCAAGCAAAAGAAATGCAAGATAAAATGATGAAAGCACAAAAAGAAATTGAAGAAATGGAAATTGATGGCGACGCTGGGGGTGGTGCTGTTAAGGTAAAATTAAATGGCAAAAAAGAATTATTATCTATAAATATTAGTGATGATTTGTTATCAGAAGATAAAGATATGTTGGAAGACTTAATTATAGCTTCTATTAATCAAGCTCAAAAAAAAGTTGATGAAATAAGTAAAGATAAGTTAGGTTCGATATCTGGTGGTTTACCAGGGATGCCAGGTTTTTAATGAAATTTATGCCTGAAATATTAGACTCACTAGTTTCTGATATATCTAAATTACCAGGTATTGGTAAAAAAACAGCAGAAAGATTAGCAATTTTTTTACTGGACGCAGATAAAAGTTATTTAGAATCATTTTCTTTTAATATTGGTAATCTTAATGAAAAAATAACATCATGCGATATATGTCATTGTTTTACTGATAGTAAAGATTTATCTAGTTGTATTATTTGTTCAGAAGAATCTAGAAACAAAAATTTGATTTGCGTATTACAAAAACCTTCCGATGTAATTTTATTTGAAAGAACAGGTTATAATGGATTGTATCATATTTTAGGAAATTTATTATCACCAATTGATGGTGTTAATGAAGAAGATTTAAATATTGACACTTTAATTGATCGATTAGATTCAGTTACAGAAATTATAATTGGAACTGATGCAAGTTTAGAAGGAGATTCAACAGCCTTATTTTTGACAGAAAAATTAAAAGAATATCCTTTGAAAGTAACTAGACTAGCTAGAGGTTTACCAATGGGTGGTTCGCTAGAGCATGTAGATCAAACAACACTTAGTAAGTCTGTTGAAGATAGAGTTGAGTTAAAGTGATTAATATGTCATATTATTTTAAAAATATTCCAAATATATTAACAATTTCTAGGATAATTATTGCTCCTATATTTTTTTTATTTTTCATTTATAATAATTATTTAGTAGCGTTTATTTTATTTGTAATAGCCAATGCTACAGATGCTTTGGATGGTTTTTTTGCTCGCAGGTACAATATGGTATCAAATTTTGGTAGCATTTATGATCCACTAGCTGATAAGATTTTAATCTTATTTGCATTCATGTGTATTTATTTTAAACCACCTTTTGTATTTACTGAACCTCCATTAGATATGTATGTTTTAGAATTTTTATATTTACCTTTATGTTTAATAATTTTTAGAGATATTATTATTAGCTTTCTTAGACAGTATTTAAAAAAAAATAACATAATACTCAAAGCTGCAATAATAGGAAAAATAAAAACTTGGCTTCAATTCCTTTTTGTATCGATTTATTTAATTGAACTTTTGCTTTTAAATTCAAATTTATCAAGGTACAATTTTAATTATGGTATTTTGGAACTAGATATTGCAATATCCCTATTGTTTGGTCTATCTTTCTTACTAATTTTATATATCACATCTCTAATTTCTATTATAAGCGGTTTTTTTTATATTTTTAAAAATAGATCTCATATATCATGAAAAATGCAGGAATACTAACTATTGGCAATGAGATATTGCAAGGTTATACTCTTGATACAAACACCAATCATATTTCTAAAGAATTGACACTTAGAAACATAGAGGCAACGGTTCATTTAACGATAGCTGATAATAAGGAAAAAATTATTGAAAAAGTTGATAAATTTTTAATCAAAAACTATGATTATATATTTATTACTGGCGGACTAGGACCAACCCATGATGATATAACTCGACATTCATTAAAAGAATTATTTAATTGTAAGTTATCCTTTTTAGAAGAGAGACATAAAAATATTAATAAGAGATTCAAAAAAGCAAAAATACCTAAAAATCAATCACAAATTCTAGATATAGCAAAACCACTTGAGAATGAGTACGGAACTGCAATTGGAATGTATTTTAAGCATAAAAATTCAAAGATAATTGTTCTCCCTGGTGTTCCTGTTGAAATGAAAGGAATGTTAAATTTATATTTTGATAAACATAGTAATGATTTTAAAAAAAATAATTCAATTTTTACTTTAAATACATGTGGTATTTATGAAACAAAATTGTATGAAAAAATGAAACCATTAATTTCAAAATATGATAATAAAATTTACTTTTCATTTTTACCTAGTTATAGCGGAGTAAAATTAAGAGTAAATATTAAACATAGATCTATTAATCGCAAAAGTATAGAAAAAGAATTAATTGACTATCTTAATGACTACGTTTATGGAATTGATGATATTACTATTGAACAAATTATTTTTAATAACTTAAAAAAAACTAAAAAAACAATTTCTTTAGCCGAATCATGTACTGGAGGTAGTATTTCAAAAAAATTAACTGGTTTACCAGGCATTTCAAAGGTTTTTACTGGCTCAGTCATTGCATATAGTAATGACATTAAAAATAAAATTTTAAATGTTAGCTCCAAATTGATTGACGATTATGGTGCTGTTTCAAAACAGGTCGCTGAAGAAATGGCTTTTAATGTTAAAAAAATATTCAAAACTGATATCGGAATTTCGTGTACGGGTATATCTGGACCAACTGGTGGAACTGTAAATAAACCTGTAGGTACAGTTTTTATTTCAGTTTGCTATAAAAACATTTTTTTGACGGAAAAATATTTTTTCAAGGTAGATCGTCAATCTCATAGAAAGTTGACTGAGCATGCAGCTTTATATATGCTTTGGAGAATGCTCATAAAAATAAAATAACAATTTATTTCATATAATGAAATCTGTATATTTTATATACAACTTAATGACTTATTTAAGGTTTTAAAAAGGGGTTATGATGGACCAAGATAAAAAACAAAAAGCAATAGAAACAGCTATAGAACAAATCAAAAAACAAACTAAAGATCCAGAAGCTGTAATTAGATTAGGTGATGAAAGCAAAAAGAAATATGCTAAAGGCGCTATTCCTACTGGGTCAATTTCCTTAGATTCTGCCATTGGAATTGGAGGTGTTCCAAGGGGTAAAATTATTGAAGTATATGGTCCTGAATCATCTGGTAAAACAACGCTTGCATTACATATTACTGCACAAGCACAAAAAGGAGGAGGTTATGCAGCTTTTATTGATGCTGAGCATGCTTTAGATCCTAATTATGCTAAGAATCTAGGAGTTAATACAGATAATTTGCTTTTATCTCAACCAGATAGTGGTGAACAAGCTTTAGAAATTGTTGAATCGTGGGTTCGTTCTATGGCACTAGATTTAATAGTTGTTGATTCGGTTGCAGCTCTTACACCTAAAGCTGAGTTAGAAGGCAACATGGGTGATTCGCACATGGGTCTTCAAGCTAGATTAATGTCTCAAGCTCTTAGAAAATTAACAGCATTAGTTAGTAAAACAAATACAACTATACTTTTTATCAATCAATTAAGGCAAAAAATTGGTGTTATGTTTGGAAGCCCAGAAACTACAACTGGTGGTAATGCTCTAAAATTTTACTCTTCACTTAGACTGGATATTAGAAGAATTGGTCAAATTAAAGAAATGGATATGGTTGTTGGTAATAGAACGAGAGTTAAAATAGTTAAAAATAAAGTAGCACCACCTTTTAAAATCACTGAATTTGATATAATGTACGGCAAAGGTATATCATATGAGGGCGATTTAATTGATTTAGGGCTTAAAGCAGGAATAATTATAAAAACAGGTTCCTGGTTTTCATTTGAAGAAAATCAAATTGGTCAAGGTAGAGAAAAAGTAAAAGTTGCATTATTTGAAGATAAAAAACTTAAAAATAAAATTGAAAAACAAATCAAAGCTTATCTAGGTACCTAATAATGAAAGATGAAATTTTAAGTTATTCAATTAATCCTCAATTATGGATAACTAGTGTATCAGTTACAATGTTTGTTATAATTGCTATTTTAGTGATAGGATATTTTATACCTGAAAAATATAAAAATCATTTAACTTTATTTCTTGGTTTTTTATTTTTTGCTCGATTTGTATTTCTTCATGGATATATGGTAGGCATTGGGCATTGGGATATTCATAATAGTTTGCCACTTCATTTATGTGGTATTAATTCAATTATTTGTATTGTTTTAATGTTTAAGTTTAACCAATCTTTATATGAGTACTTAGTATTGTTAGGGGTTCCCAGCGCTTTCCACTCAATTCTAACACCCCAATTTATAAATGGATGGGATGGATATTATTTTCCCGAGTTTTATTTGTCGCACGGTATAATTTTTTTAGCTCCCTTATACCTTACAATAGTTAATGGGCATAGTTTAAGATTTAATTCATGGAAAAATTCGTTTATATACGGATTAGTAACAGTGGCTATAATTGGTATTATAAATTTAGTAATAAGTTTCTTTACAGGAACACTTCCAAATTATATGTATACTTGTGTAGCACCCGAAGCAGACAATCCACTTATCATGACAAAAAAGTGGCCGAACTATTACATAATTTTAACAACTTTCACTTTTGCTCATATTTTAATTGTATTTTATCTATTTAAACTTTTTGGAAAGGTTAAAAAATGAATAAAAAAATATTTTTAATTTTTACATTGTTTACTTTAATATTTTCTGAATCTTTCCTAGAACAAATTGCAGCTCAAAAACCCTTATGGACAGGTAGCTTTGGAACTGTTAGTATTGATGGTAATACTTATAATCAAATATCTATGCGACCAGAGTTTAATTTTGGAAATTGGGGCGCAGGTTTTGATTTTTATCTTTACATTGATAGTAATGGCAATATATATGATGATAGCTGGAATTTTTCATCTTTTAGAAATGGGTATCAGACTATAGTCGATAAACTCAAATATGTTAGATATGGTTATCCAGGTGATCAATTTTATTTTAAAATCGGAACACTTTCAGATATTGATTTAGGTCATGGAATTTTGGTTGAAAAATATTCAAACATGATGCGTTATCCAGAAATCAGAAGAGTTGGTTTTCAATTTAGTAGCTTTGTCGCAAATGGAATAGGCTTTGAATTCATTCTTAGTGATTTCAAGTATTCACCAAGTTTATTAGCAACAAGAATTAATTACCCAATTTATGCAAATTTTGATATAGGTATATCAGTTGCAACAGATGTAAATCAAAATGCTGGTTTAGATGATATTGATGGCGATGATGTACCTGATTTTATAGATCCATTTCCAAATCAAGATAATTTTTGGCTCGATACAGATGGTGATGGTATACCTGATGAATTAGATTACGATGCAGATGGAGATGGTTTTGATTGGTTCAATTATGTTGATGATCCAGCTGATACAGTAATATTCAATGATCAAACTAATTTAGACCCTGATGGAGTTATTACTAATCAACAGCAAAAAATAACATTTGAAGATTTAGAAGAATCTATGACAGGTATTGCAGTTGATTTTACTTATCACATAAATGAAAATTTCAAATTATATTCTGAATTTTCTAAGCTATTTTCAGAGGATTATAAATCACCTAATGATGAATCTTTTAATGCTGGCTGGGGAATGATTCCATTAGGTTTAAAAGGACATTATGGACCCTTCAGTTTTGAATTTGAATTTAGAAAGAATAGTGAAAACTTTGTATATAATTATTGGGATAGAATGTATGATTTAAATAGATCAGTATTAGATGGAAATGAAATTAAAACTAAGTCAAGTCAGTTATATAAATACGGTGCCTCTCAAGGTATATATTTAAGCGGATCAGGAAGTCTCGCAAACTTTATTACTTTGGGCATTAGTTATCAAGATTTAGTTGGTCAGGCATGGAATGATACAGCAGGGTTAAATGGAGCTGGAGCACTTGTTGATGCTAATATACGAAATTTTTTGTCTACTTTTGCATTTAATACAAATTCAATTCCAAAAGTTAAATTTTTGAATGGATTTTATCAAAAATCTAATTTTAATAAGTTTAGCTTAAGCAATCCAGATCAAAATACAGTTTATGGTTTTGATATGGGGATAGATTTTTCTGAATCAATGATTTTAGTTTATAAATCAAGAACTAGTTATGAACCAAATGGAAGTGGTGATTTTACTAAAGTAAATTCGATGTTTATAGAAACTCAAATCCTATTTTAATGATAAAATCAGATATTATAAGAAAGCAATTTATTGATTTTTTTATTAAAAAAAATCATAAGCAAATAAGAAGCTCATCTGTTGTTCCTATTGATGACCCTACATTGCTGTTTACTAATGCAGGAATGAATCAATTTAAACCTATTTTCTTAGATAAAGAAATTCCAAAAAATAAAAGATTGGTTAATTCTCAAAAATGCATACGAGTAAGTGGTAAACATAATGATCTTGAAGAGGTGGGAGTAGATGATTATCATCATACATTCTTTGAAATGCTAGGTAATTGGTCATTTGGCGACTATTATAAAGAAGAAGCTGTAGTGTGGGCATGGGAATTGTTAACCAAAGTATGGAAAATAGATAAAAAGAGATTATGGGTTAGTGTATATGAAGAGGATAAAGAAACCAAAGAAATTTGGTTATCTAAAACGGATATAGATGAGAATAGAGTTTTAAATTTTGGTAAAAAAGAAAATTTTTGGGAAATGGGCGAAACTGGTCCTTGCGGCCCGTGTACTGAAATTCATTATTTTTTTGGAGATGATTTAAATAAACAAAGCTCTGAAGGAGTAAATGTACATGATAACTATAGAGAAATATGGAATTTAGTTTTCATTCAATACAATAGAGATAAAAATGGTAGTCTCATAGATTTACCTCAAAAACATGTGGATACAGGCATGGGTCTTGAGCGAATTGTAGGTGTTCTTAACAATGAAATTTCAAATTACAGAACAGATTTATTTCAAAAAATTATAATTGAAATAGAAAAACTAACCGGGATAAAGTATTATGATGATGAGCGTGGGATTCCACATAGAGTTATAGCAGATCATATTAGAATGTTAAGTTTTTCAATTGCAGATGGTGCTATGCCTAGTAATGAAGGGCGAGGTTATGTTCTTAGAAGAGTATTAAGGCGAGCAGCTAGATTTTGTAGAACGTTAAATGCTAAAAATGAAATTTTATATAAATTAGTTGATTCAGTTGTTAATTTAATGAAAGATCCATACAAAGAATTACAAGATAAAAAAATACATATTGAAAATGTAATTAAAGCTGAAGAAGAGTCATTTTGTAAGACACTTGATAAAGGCTTAGATGTATTTGAGCAAATAATTAATATATCAAATTTAAAAAAATATGAAAATTTAATTATATCAGGTAAAGATGCATTTAAATTATATGATACATATGGCTTTCCATTAGATCTAACAAAACTTTTAGCAAAAGAAAAAAATATTTCAGTAGATGAAAACGGGTTTAATAAATTTATGGATATTCAAAAAGAGAGATCAAGAAAAGGTTCTGATTTTAAAGTATTTGAAAATGAAATAAAATGGAAATTTGATGCCACAAATAATGCTTCTTATTTTATTGGGTATTCTAATATTTCAACTGAGACTAAAATTTTAAATTATAGAAAGATTGATGCAGATTATTATGAAGTTATTTTAGAAAATACACCTTTCTATGCAGAATCTGGAGGTCAGATTGGTGACACTGGCTATATAAAAAATAACAAGATATATTTTGAAGTTAAAGATACTCAAAAAAATGATAATTGTATTTCACATTTAGGTTTTTTGAAAAAAGGCAATTTTAAACTTAAAGATAAAGTGGAAGCTGCAGTTGATAATGAAAAAAGGCTTCGAATTAGAGCTAATCATACTGCTACACACTTATTGCATGAATCTTTGAAACAAATTTTAGGTAATCATGTTCAACAAGCTGGCTCTTTAGTTTCAAGTGAGAAATTAAGATTTGATTTAACACATTATGAAAAAATATCTAATAAAGAGATTTCTAAAATAGAAAATTTAGTTAATTCAATAATCAGAAAAAACATAGAACTATCTACATCAATTCAACAATTTGATCAAGCTAGAGCAAACGGAGCTACCGCATTATTTGGTGAAAAATATGATGATCAAGTTCGTGTGGTTGATATTCCAGGTTTTTCTATGGAATTATGTGGAGGAACACATGTTTCAAGAACAGGAGACATCGGACTATTTAAAATTATTTCTGAATCATCTCTTTCGTCTGGGGTTAGAAGAATTGAAGCATTAACTGGTCAAGAGGCCCTAAACAGAATAATTAATATTGAGCAAATTTTAAATCAATCAAAATCAATTTTAAAAACTACAGAAAATGACTTAAATGATAAAGTTTTAAATTTGATAAATTCTAATAAAAATTTAGAAAAAAAAATAAAAAGTGGTATTTCTAATACAAATTTAAATTTTTCTAAACTCAATGAAGGCTCAAAAAAAATTAATCAAACAAGTATAATCTTTCATGATATTAAAGACTTCAATGGTGATTTAAAGCAGATAGGAGATTCATTCAGACAAAACAGTATATCAAATTCTATATTTATTTTATCATCCTATGTTAAAGATAAAATTAATGTAATGTGTGCATTATCTGATGATTTAGTTTCATCTTACAATGCAGGAGATATAGCTAAGGCTATTGGAAAGTTAATTGATGGTGGTGGTGGTGGTAAAAAACATATAGCAACCGCTGGAGGTAAAAATTTAATTAAATCAGATGAATTATTTAAAAAGATATTTGATCATTTAAAAAAGGAACTAAGGTAAACGAATGATAAGAAAAACACCAATTATATTCAAAAAAAGTATTCCTGGGAAAATAGGGTGCACAATTCCAAAATCTGATGTACCTGATTATAAAATTGAAGATTTTATTGATTGTAAAAGTATTCGAGACTCAAAAGCAGGACTTCCAGAGGTTTCTGAACCTGAAGTTATGAGACACTTTGTTAATTTATCTGTAAAAAACCATCATATTGATAAAGACATATTTCCTTTGGGCTCTTGTACAATGAAATACAATCCTAAAATTAATGAACATATAGCATCCTTAAGTCAATTTTCAGGTATTCACCCAAACCAATCTGATGCTAGTTCTCAAGCAGCGCTACAAATTATATTAGAACTTGAACAAATGCTTAAAAAGATAACAGGTATGTCTGCATTTACACTTCAGCCATCAGCTGGTTCTCAAGGCGAATTTGTAGGTCTTTTACTCATGAGAAAATATCATGAATCTAAAAATAATAAAAAAAATGTAGTATTAATACCTGAAAGTGCACACGGAACTAATCCAGCAAGTGTTATACTAGCAGGTTATAAACCAGTAGAATTGGGAACCGATACTAGAGGAAGAGTTGATATTGATGATTTAAAAAGTAAAATTAATGATGATGTTGCAGGCATGATGCTTACACAACCAAACACTTTAGGTCTGTTTGAAGATCAAATAGCATTAATTTCTCAATTAATTCATGATGTTGATGGTATTATGTATATGGATGGTGCAAACTTAAATGCTTTAATTGGTTTAGTTAAGCCAGCTGAAATGGGTTTTGATATTACACATATTAATCTCCACAAAACTTTTTCAACTCCACATGGTGGTGGAGGGCCCGGTTCTGGTCCAATAGGAGTAGTAGATAAATTAAAGGGTATGCTTCCTTATCCGATTGTAGATAAAAAAAATGAAAAACTTTTTTGGAATTATGATTTACCACAATCTATTGGGAAATTGCATAGCTATAATGGTAATTTTGGTATTTTAGTTAGAGCTTATGTTTATATTAGGATGTTGGGAGAAGATGGGGTAAAAAAAATGACTAAACATGCTATTCTTAATGCAAATTATATTAAAAAGTCTTTATCTCAAAAATTTGATGTACCTTTTTCTGATGGAACTCTTCATGAGTTTGTTGTATCTGCATCAAAACAAAAGGACAGGGGTGCAAAAGCCTTAGATATAGCAAAATCCTTGCTTGATTATGGGTTCTATGCACCAACTATTTATTTCCCAACAAACATCCCAGAATCAATAATGATTGAGCCTACAGAATCAGAAGACAAGCAGACATTAGATAGATTTATTAATGCAATGTTAGAAATAGATGAAAATATTGATAACGATTTAGATAAAATAACAAATGGACCTTTTAATACGCCTGTATCTAGATTAGATGAAACAAAAGCTAATAGAGAGTTAAATTTAAAATGGACAAAAGATGAATTATAAAAAAATAAAAGATAAAATATTTGTTTCCATTGATAAGGGTGAATTTATTAATAAAAAGCTATTAGAAGTTTCAATGAAAGAAAATATAAAGTCAGGATGGATTAATGGTTTAGGTGCAATATCTGAAATTGAAATTGGTTATTGGGATATAGAAAAAAAAATATATGTAAAAAAAATGTTTAATGAAGATTATGAGCTGCTTTCTTTAATAGGTAATGTTTCCAATTTAAATAACGAACAATTCATTCATACACATATTAGTTTTTCAGATACTAAGTTTAATGCATATGGAGGTCATTTATTTGATGCAAAAGTAATCGCAGCTGCTGAATTTTGTATTTTTACATCTGAGCATTTATTAAAAAGGAAATTAAATTGTGAAATAGGGTTATCATTATGGGATATAAATTAAAAACTGTAAATACTAAAGATGCACCTCAGGCGATAGGGCCTTATTCCCAGGGAAAAATTGTTGGGAATTTGGTATTTACTTCTGGACAAATACCATTAAACATAGATGGTGAAATTATTAAAAATAATTTTGAATTAGAGTGCAAACAAGTCCTTACTAATTTAGAAGCAATTTTGTTAGAATCTGGCAGCTGTTTAGAAAACATTATAAAGTTGACAGTATATTTAACTGATTTGAATAAATTTGGAATTTTAAATGATATTTTTAAAGAATATTTTGATAAACATCTCCCAGCTAGATCTACAATAGAAGTTTCTAATTTACCAATGAATGCCAGAATTGAAATTGAAGCGATTGGACTAATTAATGATTAAATATTTATTTATTTTACTTTTTTGTTTTTCTATTTCAAAAGATATTGAAAATAAATTTAATTGGAAAGGTAATCTGATTCCTACATATGGGCAGTTTAAAAATAAAAAATATTTTAAAGCTTTTACAATAGGTCTATCTCAAGTGTATGCTGCTGGTAAATTTGTAGAATATAGCGATAAAAATTATATTGGTAAAAGAAATACATACATGTGGTGGATGCTTGGATTATATTTTTATGGTATAATTGATGCTTATGTAGACTTTAATTTAAAAAATTTTCCTAATAAAAATATAAAGGACGAGTAAATGTGTGCAATTACAGGTATTTATAGTGAAAAACCAAATGTATGTTTATCCCTATATAATGCTCTAACTGTTCTACAGCATAGAGGTCAAGATGCAGCTGGTATGGCTACATGTGATGAGAATGGTTTTCTCAAAATGCATAAAGATAATGGATTAGTCAGAGATGTTTTTGATGATAAAAGTATGTTAAACTTAACTGGTCAATATGGTTTAGGTCATACTAGGTATCCGACTGCAGGTAGTTCAAATATTAATGAAGCTCAACCATTTTATGTTAATTCTCCATTTGGTTTAGTTTTAGCTCATAATGGTAATCTTGTTAATACAAGTGAATTATCAAATAAATTATATAAAAATAATTTACGTCATCTTAACACTAAATCTGACTCAGAAGTTTTGTTAAATGTTTTTGCGCATGCATTACAAAAAACTGCAAAAAAAGAACTAGAAATTGAAAATATTTTTTCTGCAGTTAATGAACTGCATGATAGAGTTAATGGTGCTTATGCAGTAATTATAATGATTTTAGGCTATGGAATATTAGCATTTCGAGATCCCAATGGTATTAGACCTCTTGTTTATGGAAAAAAACATAATAATAACCATATGTTTAGCTCTGAAAGTGTTGCTTTAGATTGTTTAGGTTATGATAATGATGTTAGAGATTTAGATCCAGGTGAGGCTATATTCATAGATAAAAATGGTAGTATGCATTCAAATAAATACACTAAAGCTAAAAAATGCACCCCATGTATTTTTGAATATGTTTACTTAGCTCGTCCAGATAGTACTATGGATTCAATTAATGTTTACAATAGTAGATTATCTATGGGTAAATATTTAGCACGTAAAATAAAGTCAGAAATTTCAGAAATCGAATTAAATGATTTAGATGTTGTTATACCAATACCTGACACAAGCAGAACTAGTGCATTGCCAATTAGTATTGAATTAAAGAAAAAATTAAGAGAAGGATTTGTAAAGAATCGATATATAGGTAGAACTTTTATTATGCCTGGTCAGAGAGTTAGAAAAAAATCAGTAAAACAAAAGTTAAATACAATTAACTCTGTTTTTAAAAACAAGAATGTGTTATTAATTGATGATTCTATAGTTAGAGGGAATACAAGTAAACAAATAGTGCAAATGGCAAGAGATGCAGGTGCTAAAAAAGTATATTTTGCTAGCGCTTCTCCACCAATTATATTTCCTAATGTTTATGGTATAGATATGCCATATGTTGAAGAGCTAATAGCATATAATAAAACTATTGATGAGATATGTAAAGAAATTGGCGCTGATAAACTAATATATCAAGATTTGGATGATTTAGTTTCATCAGTTAAGGAATTGAATACATCAATTGATGCATTTGATACATCTTGTTTTGATGGTAGCTATATAACAAAAGGTGTTACTACTGAATACCTTAATAATTTAGAAAATATTCGAAAAAATAAAGTTTAATGATTAAAAAATTCTTTAAAAATCATTCTATTCATAAAAAAATAGTTAAATATTTTGACTATATATTTTTACTTAATCTTCCTTTTTTCTTTATTTCTTTAATGGTTTTTTGTTTAGGTATGTCAGCGTCCTATTATTCGACTGAAAATAAAATATTTTATTTTAATTTATCTTTTAACAATCAAGAATTAATTTTCTTTTTCTTTTTATTTTTGTTTCTTTCTTTAATAAACGTTGAAAATCAACTGAAAGAGATAAAAGATATTAAATGGGATATGGTTAATGGCAAACATAAAAAAAATCTTAATTATTTATATGTGTGTCCAAATTTTGTATCGCTTAAAAAAGTAGAATCTTTGTTTAATTTTAGATTACTATTATTTATATCATTGCCTTTAATTTATTTATCTTGGCAAACTTATATTTTTTTGATTTTTCATTATATATTTAATCTATTAATGAATAATAATTCAAAGACCTTATCAAAAAATTATATGAAGTATTTTTTAAGTTTTAATAATCTTTACTTACTTTATTTATCAGGATCTATATATTATATGAATTATAATATCTCATTTCATATTTACAATTATTTTCTATTTTTTTTAGCTTCAATCCCAATAATTATAATGAGTGATATAGCGCTATCTAAAAAAATTAAAAAAACTTCAAATTTTACAAAAAAAAGTATAATTTTTAATTCACTAATTTCTGTACTAATGTTAATTATTTTATTTATCATTTCATTTAATGATTCAAATCCGATTTATTCACATTATTCCTTAATCATTTCACCATTTTATTTTTTTGCTTTATTTAGAGCTAAAGATAAAGATTTTTATCGTGCTTATAATTATCCAATTATGATTATGAATGTTCTTATATCATGGACTATTTATCCTATTTTATTAGTTTTTCAATTATTTGTTTACTATTTTTCAAAATATTACTACTGGCATAGATTTAATTTTCATTTTCCAAAATTTGTAATTGAAGAAAATGAATAATAATTATGATATAATAATTGTAGGTGGTGGTCCAGCTGGTTCTTCGGCAGCTCTATATGCCAAAAAAGCTGGTCTCAAAGCAATAATTCTAGATAAAAATACATTTCCAAGAGATAAAATATGTGGTGATGCACTTTCTGGTAAAAGTGTTAAATATATGCGAGAATTAGGTGTCCTTAATGAAGTGCCTAAGCTTAAGGGAGCGACAATAAATAGAATAACTTTTGCTAGCCCATCTCATAAATCTTTTGATATTAATTTGAGTGGAACAAAAAAAGAAAATATTAAAGAAGGTTATGTTGTACCAAGAGAAACTTTTGATAATTTTTTATTTGAAAAAGCTAAAAAAGTTTCCGATGTAAAGGAAAATTTTAAAGTAACAAATCTTATTACAGAAGGTAATCAAGTAATTGGTATTAAAGGTATATCAAATAAAAAGACTGAAAAAATTTATGCACCAATTATTTTAGGTTGTGATGGGTCAAAGTCAGTTATTGCTAGGAAATTAGGTTACCATACTGAAGATGAAAAAAATACAGCAATTGCAATTAGGTGTTATTATAGTGGAGTGGAAGGGTTAACAGACCAAATTGAATTGCATTTTGTCGATGAAGTTCTTCCTGGATATTTTTGGATGTTTCCAGCAGGTAAAAATATTGCTAATATTGGAATTGGTTTAAGTAAAAAAAATGCAAAGAAAGACGAAAGAAAACTTACACAAATTCTTGATGAAGTAACAAAGTCAGATTTTTTTATTAATAGATTTAAAAATGCAAAAAAATTGGAAAAACCTAAGGGATGGTCATTACCCTTAGGAAGAATTAAAAGACCAAACCATGGTAATGGATTTATGTTGTTAGGTGATGCTGCAGGTTTGATAGATCCTTTTACAGGTGAAGGAATTGGTAATGCAATGGGCTCAGCTAAAATTGCTGTTGAGATTTCAAGTTTAGCTCATCAAAAACGTGATTTTTCCAAAAAAATGTTTTCTGAGTACGATAAACTAGTCTGGAAGGAGTTTGGCCCAGAATTAAAAACAAGCACAAAATTACAAAATTTAGCTAATTACAGAACACTCCTGAATTTAGTTATTAATAAAGCATCATTAAATAAAAATATTCAGGAAATAATTTCAGGTATGCTAACTAAGGAAATCCCAAAAGAAAAGTTATCAAATCCAATGTTTTATCTTAAACTTTTCTTTTCATAATAAAAAATAAATTGAACCGTTTAAATTTACTTAAAAAAATAAAATTTTCAGAATTTGTATCATTAGATCTTGAAACAACAGGTTTATCAAAAACCGAAAATGAAATAATTGAAATTTCTGCATTATTTTTTAAAGATGGTAAAGTTGTGAATGAAATTACCACTTTAGTAAAACCTAATCAAAGTATACCTAAAAATATAACAAATATAACATCTATAAATGATTTAATGGTTCAAGACTCACCAATGATTAATGATGTATTGGATGACTTATTAAATTTTCTTAATAATAAAATTATTGTAGGACATAATGTTGGCTTTGATATAGGTTTTTTAGAGCAAGCATGTATAAAGAATAATAAGGTTCTAAATTTTAAATTTCTATGTGATACATTGTCTCTTTCAAGAAACATATTATTTAATTTTGATAAATTTAATTTAGAATTTTTATCAAATGAATTTAATATGAGTGTGAAAAATGCTCACAGAGCTAGATTTGATGCTCTTAATACTGGGAACTTATTTTTAATCTTAATAGAGCAAGCTGCATCATTACCAAAAAATGTTTTAAATAATATAAATAAAATAATTAATGAAAGAGATATAGCCAATTCACTTTTGTTTAAAAATTTATACAGATATCTTGATAGTGAATATCATGATAGACCGATTGAAATAAAATTAAATCATAATATACTTTACAATAAATATGGTGATAAAAAAAAGTTTGACCAACCAATCAATGAATGGTTTGTTAGGGAAGGTATTTTTTCTTCTTTATGGGATAATTATAAAATAAGAGATAGTCAAATAACTTTAGCAAATGATATTTATGATGCTTTTAATGCTGAAAATAACTTTATTGCAGAAGCTGGTGCAGGTTTAGGTAAGTCTCTAGCATACTTGACAAGCGGTTTAAAATATATTAAAAACCATAACAAAACTCTCATTATTTCAACTTACACAAAAACACTTCAAAATCAATTATTTGAAAAAGATTTACCAATATTTTCAGAATCATTAAAACTTAATATTAAAGCTGTTATTCTTAAAGGTAAAAATAATTATATATCTAAAAATAAATTAAATAAAATCATAAATAAAACGCATATAAATATAGATGATAAACAAATTAATGAATGTATTACTTTAATAGTATGGTCTAATTTTACTACAACTGGTGATATTGAAGAATGTAATGGTTTTGATAAAACGAGATTTAATGATTTATGGAGTATAGTAAGCTATTCTTCAGATAATAGTTTATATAATTTTAATGATAATGATTATTATAGTAATGTTATAAATGAGTCAAAAAATGCTGATATCATTATAGTTAATCACTCTTTACTTTGTAGTGATTTAGAATCAGGTAGCTCTATAATTCCTGATGATTCAATTTTAGTTATTGATGAAGGGCATAATCTGGTCTCATCTATTAGAAATCATTTAACAAAAAATTTTAATGATTTTTCTTTTAGAAATTTATTTTATAATTATATAAAATTTTTAAATGAGTATGAAAAAAAATATATTAACTCGAAAATAAATATTAAAAATCAAATTAATATAACGAAAAATTTAAATGAGAAATCAAAAATTTTCTTTGATGATTTTAAGTTTAATTATGATGATATTTATTCTTCATTAGATTTTAATTCACATGATATTAATTTTAATGATTCAAATATATCTTATGAAATTAATTTTGAATTACTCTTATCTTATTTAATTGAATTTGAAAAATTACTAAAGTCATTTGAAAATGAAAAATCAATTAAATTTGAAATAATAAAATTTCAGTCTATCATTAATGAATTAAAAGATCAATTAGAAATTATATTGAATGCTAATGAAAATTTTATTAAATGGATTTCATTATACAAGAGGGGTGATAATAAATATTTAGGTATATTTTCCTCCGATTCAAATATTAAGAAATTCATAATAAATAAATTTATTAAAAAATTTAATTCTTTTTTTATGTGTTCGGCAACATTCTCAATAAATAATGATTTTACATTTTTTTTAAATAAGCTAGGTGTAAACAATGATGTAAATTTATCAATTTCAACACAAATTTATAGTTCGCCTTTCATTTATGAAGATCAAGCCAAATTTTATGTTTATTCTAAAAAAATCGATATTAATTCATCAGAATACATTAAAGATTTATCTAATCAAATTATTTCTGTAAGTAATTATTGTTCAAAAAGAATTTTAATTTTATGTACATCTTATAAACAGGTCCATTTAATTGGTAAAAATCTAATGGATAGTGCAAGCTTAGAATCTCAAAATATTTTTTTACAAACATCAAAATTTAGTAAAAATTCTATTTTAAGAAATTTCAAAAAATACACAGACAGCATTTTAGTTGGTACTTCAACATTTTGGGAAGGTGTTGATTTATCAAAAGATTTACTAGAAATTCTTTTCATAGTAAGAATTCCATTTGGTAATCCTTCAAATCCTTACAATAAGCATTTAAGTGATCACATTAATTCTATTGGTGGTAATTCATTTTACGATTTAGAATTGCCAAATTCAATTTTAAAAATTAAACAAGGTATAGGTAGACTTATAAGGTCAGACTTAGACAATGGAGTATGCTTTATAACTGATCCAAGAATATGTAATTCACGGTACGGTGAATTTATAATAAATGAATTGCCAGTAATTCCAGAAAGTTATAATGAAATAAATGAAATTATTCAAAGTGTAGATAATTTTTTAGGTTAATATTTTTGTTTTTAATAACTTAGGTCCAAATTTATAAGGGTTTTATATGATTGAAATAACAGGTTATAATTTAGATATTCAAACACTTGTAAATGTTGCGCGAAATAAAACTAAAATTCAACTATCTAATGAATCAATTCAAAAAATTAGTGAATGTAGAGATTTAGTTGAATCAAAAATTAATGCTGGAGAAATTATGTATGGCATTAATACTGGTATTGGAGAATTCTCTGAAACTATTCTTGATCCTAATCAAATTAAGGATTTCCAAAAATATTTAATTTATAATCACTCTGCTGGTATTGGTGATCCTGCTCCAATCGAACATGTAAGAGCAGCAATGGTTAGTAGGATAAATGTTCATGCTAAGGGTATGTCCGGATGTCGATTAATTATCACACAAACTCTAATTGAAATGTTAAATAAGCAAGTTACACCTTATGTTTGTAGTAAGGGTTCCGTAGGTGCATGCGGTGATTTAGCTCCAATGTCACAAATAGCGCTCGTATTATTAGGTGAAGGAAAAGCTTATTATAAAGATGAATTGTTATCTGGTAAAGAAGCCATGAATAAAGCTAAAATTAGTATTCCTGGTTTAGAAGCAAGAGATGGATTAGCAGTAATTAATGGTTCTAACGTATTAACAGGTATGAGTGCATTATTTATTTACGATGTATTGAATTGGATTAAACAAGCTGAAATTGCAGCAGCAATGTCATATGATGCTTTACTTGCAAATACCGGTCCACTTAATAAATTAATTCATGAGGTAAGAGGTTTTAATGGTGCAGTTTTATCTTCATGCTCTTTAACAAAAAATTTAAAAAATGGTGACTTAATAAACAAAAAAATTAAAACCAAATTACAAGATGCATATTCATTACGTTCTACACCTCAAGTTATAGGAGCTGTTATCGATAGTTTGAAATATTGCAGAAAACAAGTAGAAATAGAATTAAATGGTGTCGGTGATAACCCAATATTTTTTACTGATAAAAAAATTCAATTATCTGGAGCTAATTTTCAAGGAACACCTGTTTCGCTTCCACTAGATATGTTAGGTGCTGCAGTTACTATGGTTTCCGTATTATCAGAAAGAAGGATGAATAGGTTAAATAATCCTGCTTTAAATAATGGTTTGCCAGCTTTTTTAACAAAAGGTGCAGGTATGTTTTCAGGTTTAATGCTTAGTCAATACACAGCTGATATGCAAATAGTAGAACAAAGAATTTTATCTGTACCTGCTAGTATTCAGTCTATTCCTGCTGCTGCAGATCAAGAAGATTTTGTATCTATGGGTATGAATACTGCTTTAAAAAATATTCAAATATTAGATAATGCATATGGAGTTTTAGGTATAGAATTAATGGCTGCCGCTCAAGCTTTAGATTTTAGAAAACACAAATTAGGAGATGGTGTTAAAATTGCTAAAAAAGTCATTAGGAAATATGTTGATTTTCTTGATATTGATAGACCTTTATATGATGATCATAATGCTATGAAAGAATTAGTTAAAAATTGTGAAATCCTTAAAACTGTTGAAAATAAAATTGGTAATTTGCATGAGGAGGATTAATAATGAAATTTAATGAAAATTTAACATTTGATGATGTATTAATGGTACCAAAATATTCTGAGGTTTTACCTAGAGATGTAGATATTACCACCAACATTACTAAAAATATAAAATTAAATATACCTCTAATGAGTGCTGCCATGGATACTGTAACTGAAAGCAAGACTGCAATTGCATTAGCTAGAGAAGGTGGAATTGGCATAATACATAAAAATTTAACTATTGAAGAACAATGTATTGAGATTGATAAAGTTAAGAGATCAGAAAGTGGAATGATTTTAGATCCTGTTACTATTTCTTCAAACAAAACTTTAGATGAAGCCTTATCCATTATGTCTAAATATCATATTTCAGGCGTACCTGTAGTAGATAATGGAAAGTTAAAAGGTATTTTAACTAATAGAGATATAAGGTTTGAAACAGATTTATCTTTATTGGTATCAGATAGAATGACAGAAAAGCAACTTATTACTGTTAAAGAGGGTACGACTCTAGATGAAGCTAAAGAGGTTTTACAAAAATATAGGGTTGAAAAGTTATTAGTTGTAAATGAATCTGGAAATTTAACAGGACTAATTACGGTTAAAGATATACTAAAGAAACAAAATTATCCAAATGCTGCTACTGATAAGCATGGAAGATTATTAGTGGGTGCTGCAGTCGGAATTGATAATGATACACTTGATAGAGTTGGGGAGCTAATTAAAAATAATGTGGATACTATAGTTATAGATACAGCTCACGGACATTCTAAATCTGTTATGGATATGGCTAAAAGTATAAAAAAGAATTATTCAAATGTTGATTTAATCATTGGAAATGTTGCTACAGCTGAAGGAGTACAAGCATTGATAGATTCTGGAGCAGACGCAGTTAAGATTGGTATTGGTTCTGGTTCTAGTTGTACAACGAGAATGATAGCTGGAGTTGGTGTTCCTCAATTGTCATCAATTTTAAATTCTTATGAAGTTGCCTTAAAAAATGGTATCCCTATAATATCTGACGGTGGAATGAGATATTCAGGTGATATAGCTAAATCTCTTGCTGCTGGTTGTGATGCAGTTATGCTTGGAAGTATATTTGCAGGAACTGATGAAACTCCAGGAGAAATTATTTTATGGGAAGGAAGAAGCTATAAAACATATAGAGGAATGGGCTCTATTTCAGCTATGAAATCTGGAAGTAGTGATAGATACTTTCAGAAAGGAACTAAAAATAAAAAACTAGTGCCAGAAGGAATAGAAGGAATGGTTCCTGTCAAAGGTTCTTTATCAGAATTAGTTCATCAACTCTTAGGTGGAATCCGATCTTCTATGGGATACTGCGGAGCAGAAGATCTAAAATCTTTTATTAAAAAAGTAGAATTTATCAGAATAACAAGTGCTGGTATGATTGAGAGTCATCCTCATGATTTAGATGTAACAAAAGAGGCTCCAAATTATAGGAAGCCTTATTAATCTAAATATTTTTTAAATGTTTTGATACTCGAGATTTTTGATTTGCGGCTTTATTCTTATGTATTACACCTTTGGATGCAACTTTATCAATTGTAGAGAAAGCTTTGTCAGCTAATTTAGATGCATTATTTTTATCAGTTTCATTCAAAACTTTTTTAATGACTGTCTTCATAGCGGATTTATAATTTTTATTTCTTTCATTCGCTTTTCTTGATTGTCTAACTCTTTTTAATACTGTTCCCTTAGCGCTCATTTAATCCTCTTTTTTTAAATTAGAAATAGGACCAAATTTATAAAACCTAATACAAATAACAAATAATACTTTTAAATGGTGTAATCCTAATATTAAATTTGGTTTATATAATCTTTACTATTATAGAAGGAGACACAGATGTCAGAGTATTCATTAAATGGCATAAATATCTTTTCTGATTTAACTGATGAAGAATGTGATTCGTTAAAACATTTATGTAAGCCAAGAAACTATTTGAAAAATAGTATGATCATACTAGAAGAAGAATATGGTGATTTAGTTTTCGTTGTTAAAAAAGGAACTATAAAAATTACTAGAGTAAATGATGAAGGTAAAGAAGTTATTTTAGCGCTTCTTGGACCTGGTGAAATGTTTGGAGAATTAGCTATTTTAGATGGTGAAGCTAGATCAGCAAATGCACTTGCTCAAGAAAATTGTGAATTGCTTGCTATTAATAAAGAAGATTTTCTAGACATTTTAAAAAATAATTTTGCTGTTTCTTATAATGTTATGTGTGAACTTGCAAAAAGATTAAGAAAGTCAGATCAACAAATAGAAGCTTTATCATTATCTGATGCTGAGCATAGAATAGGAGTATCATTACTTAATTTAGCTGAAGATATGGGTGTTATAAGAAAAGGAAAAGTTACAATTCAAAATTTACCGTTTCAACAAGATATAGCTAACATGGCTGGAACTTCAAGAGAAACTGTATCTCGTGTTTTAAAAATTCTGGAAACCAAAAATATGATTTTTAAAGAGGGGCACACTCTAATGATACCTGATTATTCTTTCTTTAAACAAATTTTTGGCAAGAGTTTTTAAACTGTATGTTTGAAAATCTTTTAGATAATCTTAAGAAAAAAGATGTAAAAACAATTTCAAAATTAATTTCATTTGTTGAAAATGAAAAAGATGGGTATTTAGAATTACTATCAAAAATTTATCCTTTAACAGGCCATTCCTACAGGTTAGGGATCACAGGTCCACCTGGTTCAGGTAAGAGTAGCTTAACTAATCGTTTAGTTGAAAAATTTACTAATTCTAATTATTCAGTTGCAGTTATAGCTATTGATCCAAGTAGTCCATTTAATGGAGGTTCAATTTTGGGTGATAGAATAAGATTTTCAAATAATTTTGATACAAGTAATACCTACTTCAGAAGTATGTCAACCAGAGGTTCGCAAGGTGGCTTATCTAAATCTTCTTCTTTTGTAGCAGATATTTTTGATGCAGCTGGATATGATATTACAATTTTTGAAACAGTTGGTGTTGGTCAAATCGAAGTTGATGTTATTGAAGCAGCTGATACAGTCATGGTTACATTAGTGCCAGAATCTGGAGATGATATTCAGATGATGAAAAGCGGATTAATGGAAATTGCTGATTTATATATTATAAATAAATCTGATAGAGATGGGTCTGATAGACTTTATAATTCGTTAAATAAAATATTAGAATTAAATATGAGCAATAAATGGAACCCTTTAATATCAAAAACTAGTGCAACTACTGGAGTAGGTGTTGATGAATTGTTTAATAATATTAATATGCATAAAGCATACCTGAAAAAAAATAATATACAAATTTCTAAAATGGATGATAGATATCTTAAATCAGTACAACATTTTATTTCTGAGAGTCTTAATAATAATTTTTGGAATTCAAATAATCATATTTCAGACATTTTAAATCAGGAATTGAAATTAAATCATAGTAAAAGATTGTCTCCTTATCAAATTGCTCAGAAACTATTAGACTAATGAATGGAATCAAAAATATGACCTTTATTCAGCATTTAGAGGAATTAAGGTGGGTCTTGTTACGAATTTTAATAATTAATTTTATATTAATTTGCTTTTCTTTTTATTATTCAAATTTAATTCAAGGTATTTTATTAGAACCCATTAATTCAATGAATTTGACAAATTTTAAGTTACAAGACATTAAAATCACAAGTCCTTTTACAGCTAAAATAATAATATCTTTATTCACGGCTGTAATGTTTTCATTTCCTTATATAGTTTATGAGTTTTATAAATTTATTTATCCAGCATTTAATAAATTATCAGTTTTTTTTATAATTTTTCTTTTTTGTTTTTCGATTATTTTATTTGTAAGTGGTTGTTATTTTGGATATAGATATTTATTACCAATTTCAATTTCATTTTTTGTAGGATTAATTGATAATCAGGTACAGTTTTCTCCAGAAAGAGTAAGCTATATATTTTACTCATATTGGTTAATATTAATTTGCGGATTAGTATATCAATTACCTGTAATAACATTGTTTTTAACAAAATTAAGAATTATTACCTATGAATTTCTTAAGCAGATGAGATCGTATTCTATCATTCTATTTTTGGTTATGGGAGCACTTTTAAGTCCACCAGATCCTGTTAGCCAACTTTTATTAGCATTACCTCTATATATTCTTTATGAAATTAGTATTATGATTAGTTATTTTTTTAGGGTTAAAAAATGAAAAATATGTTAGAAAAAATATCAGAACCTATTTTGGATGAATTGAAAACATTTGATAAAACTTTTGATGAGTCATTAAAATCTGATGTTAAATTAATTAATACTGTAGTAAGATATATTGTTAGAAAAAAAGGTAAACGTCTTAGGCCAAGGTTGTGTTTAATATCAGCTGGCATGTGTGGAGAAATTAATCAAAAAACTCATATTGTTGCCTCTTTACTAGAGATTTTACATGTTGCAACTTTAATTCATGATGATGTAGTAGATGATTCTCATCTTAGAAGAGGTTGGCCTTCAATAAATAAAATATGGAAGAATAAAATAAGTATTTTAGTAGGTGACTACTTATTTTCTAAAGCTTTAATTAATATGGCCAAAACAGATTCAATGGATTCAGTTAATATTTTAGCAAATTTAGCATCAAGATTAAGTCAAGGTGAAATATTACAAATTGAAAAAGCTTTAAACAAAAATATAACAGAGCAAATTTATTTCAAAATGATTAGTGATAAAACAGCTTCTCTTTTTGCAGCTTCCTGTAAATTAGGTGCAATTACATCAACCACTGATCAAAAGAAAATTAATTCTTTATCTAATTTTGGGGAGTTGTTAGGTCAGGCATTTCAAATCAAAGACGACTTATTTGATATTTTAGGTTCTGAAAGTGAAATAGGTAAGCCTTCTGGATATGATTTAAAGAAAAATATGTTAACATTACCATTAATTTCAATTCTAAATAATAAAACTGGTTTTTCAAAAAATACATTTAAAATTAAACTTAAAACTTTATCTCGTTTAGGTAATAATGAAAAAATTAGAAAATTAATCATAGATGAAGGTGGAGTGGATTATACTGAAAAAAAACTACTAGAAATTTCAAAGTTAGCAGAACAAGAGCTTGATATTTTTGAAGATTCAAAATACAAGGAATCCCTTAAATTAGTTTTAAATTTTAACTATAAAAGGACTGTTTAATTGAATTTATTAAAATCATTATTTAATGCAGCTAATTTATTAAGTTTATTTAGAATTTTCTTAAGTTATCCATTATATATAAGTTTAGCACAAATTAATAAGGCAAGCAATTTTAGTGAAATAAATATTTTTCTATTTGCATGCCTTATGATTGGCTTGACAGATATTCTTGATGGATATTTTGCCAGACTATTTAACACAGTTACTGATATTGGTAAATTTTTAGATCCATTAGCAGATAAAATATGTGTATTAGTTCTTATAATTTTTTTGTCATTTGAATTTGGTAAAATTTACTCTTTATTATTTGTCGTACTTTTAGTTAGAGATTTGATTATAGTATTTTTTTCAATTTTTTATGCTAATAAAGAAGGTATTTATTTACAGGCAAATTCTTTTGGTAAGCTTTTTTTATTTTTTATTTCGTTTAATATGCTTTTAGCTGTTATTACAATTCCAGAAATAGTTAAAAACAACTATTCATATCTTATAACAACTAGAGATATCTTATATTTTTTAGCTATATTTTGTTTCATCTTTAGTTCAATTAAATATTTTTCAACTTATATTAATTTGATTAGGAAGAGTTAATGTTTAACTTTATAAAAAAAACTTTTGAAGGTTTAAATAAAACAAGAAAAAATATTGTAAATACTTTTTCAAAATTCCATGGTAAAAGTTATTTAAATAATAATGAAATTGATGAATTAGAATCTGTTTTATATCAGTCTGATTTAAGTTATGAATTGGTTGATCTGATTACAGAAAATTTTAAAAATAAAACTCTATTGAACGATGAAACTTGGGAAGATAAATTTTATAGCATTTTAATAAATGAGCTTAATGTACCAAGTCTATCAAATGAGGTAGATAACAGTATCATTTTGATTGTTGGAGTTAACGGTACAGGTAAAACTACTACATCAGCTAAACTAGCTAACTACTATAAAAATATGGGTAATAAAGTTTTCTTAGTTGGCGCTGATACTTATAGAGCCGCCGCTGTTGAGCAGTTGAGAATATGGAGCGAAAAACTTAATGTTAGGTATATTTCTAATTCAGCTACTAATGATCCAGCTTCAATAGTTTATGATGGTATTAATGCAGGTATTAAAGATAATGCTGATAAAATAATTATTGATACGGCTGGTAGATTGCATAATTCAGTAAACTTGATGGAAGAATTAAAAAAAATTCATAAAATTGCTTTAAAATTTGATAAAAAAATGAAAATAACCTTAGTAGTTGATAGTAACGTTGGCCAAAATGGTATGAATCAAGCATTAGAATTTAGTAAGTTCATTCCATTAAATTCTTTAATTTTAACGAAAATGGATGGAACTGCAAAAGGTGGTATAGCTGTATCTATGATGAATAAATTACAACTACTAATTGAATTTATGGGTATAGGTGAAAAAATTGATGATTTAATTCCATTTGATTTAGATACATTTATTAAGGGTCTAGTTAAAGATGAGTAAACAAGCAAGTCTTATTACACTTGGGTGTGCAAAAAATTTAGTTGATTCAGAATATTTGATAACTGGGTTAAAACATGTTGGTTTTAATATAAATCCAAAAGTTGAAGAATCTGATGTTGCAATAATTAATACATGTGGGTTTTTAGATATTGCTAGAGAAGAAAGTATTGATAAAATTTTAGAGATTGAAGAACTTAAGAAAAAGGGAATTATAGATAAAATAGTTGTTATGGGATGTTTATCGGAACGCTACGGTACTGAACTTCAAAAAGAATTACCCAACATTGATAAGTTTTTTGGTTCAGAAGAGCATGAAGCTGTAATTAAATTTTTAACCGGTAAATCTTTCAATCTAGATGATCCAGATATTATCAGAGCTTCTTTAACTCCTAAGCATTATTCTTATTTAAAAATTGCTGAAGGATGTGATAATGCATGTTCATTTTGCTCTATACCACTAATGAGAGGTTTTCAAAAAAGTCAGCCCCTGAGGTGGAATATTGAAGAAGCAAAAAGACTTGCATCTAGAGGAGTAAAAGAATTATTGGTTATAGCTCAAGATTCAACATCTTATGGCTGGGATGCTAATCCTAAAACATCTTTACATGAATTATTTCATGAATTAAATAAAATTGATAGTATTGAATGGTTACGATTGCACTATGCTCATCCTTCAAATCTTCATAGAGATATGATTAAATCTTTTAAAAGTCTTGATAAACTTATCCCATATATAGATATGCCAATACAACATGGGTCAGATAAAATGATAAAAATTATGAAAAGAGGTTTAAAATCTGATGGTATTAAGAAAAAAATACATGCCCTTAGAAAAGCAAATGATAAAATAGCAATTAGAACATCTATTATCGTAGGTCATCCAGGTGAGACTGATAAGGAGTTTAACGAATTGCTAGATTTTATTTCAGATATACAGTTTGATAGATTAGGTGTTTTTCAATATTCACATGAAGAAAATACTTTCGCTGCAGACACAATGCTTGATGAGGTACCAAAAGAAGTAAAACAAGAAAGGTTTGATCAGGTTATGGCTTTGCAGCAAGGAATAAATTATAAAAAAAATAAAGATTTGATTAACTCTACTCAAAAAGTTTTAATTGATATTTCGAAAGATAATTTTTCCTTAGGAAGAACATTTAGAGATTCTCCAACTATTGATAATTATGTCAAAATTAATAGAAATCTCGAAATTGGAGAGTTTTATAATGTTAAAATCACTGATGCTATGGAGTATGATTTAATTGGAAAGGTTATAGATTAATGAATTTTAAAATATTAGGTATAGATCATATAGGTATAGCAACAAATGATAACTCTACTGTACTTTCAAATTTTTTTGAAAACATCTTAAATATTCCATTAAAGAAAGAAATTGTTGAAGAGCAAATGGTATTAACTAAAATTTTCAATACAGGAGCAGGCAAAATAGAGCTTTTATCAGCAACCAAGCAAGAATCTGTAATAAATAAATTTTTACTTAAAAAAGGTGAATCAATGCATCATTTAGCCATTTTAGTTGATAATATAGATAACGCGTTAGAATATTTAAAAGAAAATGATATTAAACTAATTAACGAAAAGCCAGAATATGGTGCAGATAATATGAAGATTGCTTTTGTTCATCCGCATTCAACTCCAGGAATTCTTCTTGAATTTTGTCAAAAAATATAAATCTATTTATGTCCTCAAAGATAAAAGATAAACTTTCTTCTATACCTAAGAATCCAGGAGTTTATTTTTTTAGAAATAAAAAAAATGATATCATATATATAGGCAAAGCTAAATCTTTAAATAAAAGAGTAAGAAGTTACTTTAATAAAAGTAATCATGATATTAAAACATCGGTTTTAGTAAAACATATTGATGATATTGATTTTTTAGTGGTTAAAAATGAAGCTGAGGCTTTAATCACTGAATCAAATCTTATAAAAGTTAATAAGCCAAGATACAATGTTTTTCTTAAAGATGATAAAACATATCCATATATGAGAATTACAAATGAAGATTATCCCAAACTTGAGATTGTAAGATTTAAACATTTTAATAAAGATAATCATACTTATTATGGGCCTTACACAAAATCAAGAGATCTCAGGAATATATTAAAATTATTAAATAAGATCTTTCCAATAAAAACTTGCGACTCGAATAAAAATGTATCCTGTTTTTGTGGTTTTTGCTTAAGTGATCAAGTTATTACTAAAGAACAATATAATCAAATTATTAAGAAAGTTAATGATTTTCTAAAAGGTAAAACCGAAAATGTTGCTAAATACCTATCAAAAATAATGGATTATCATAGTAATAAAATGGAATTCGAGAAAGCTGCTGATATTAGAGATCAAATTTCATTAATTAAGAATTTCTATAAAACTGAAAATCATCGTAAAACTGATTTAATTAACCGTGATATAATAGGAGTTTCAAACGAAGAAGAATTAGGTGTGGTTACACTTATAAAGTATAGAAACTCAAAATTAATATCTAATCAAACTTTTGAAATAAATACTTTCAATGCAAGTAACGATAATATTGTTGGATTTCTTAAACAATACTATTTATCAACAAATGATATCCCAAAAGAGATTATTGTTCAAAAAAATATAGTTAAACAATCAGACATAAACGATTGGATGGAAGCGTTAGGTAAGAAAAAACCAAAAATTTTAGTACCAAGAATAGGAGAAAAGAAAAAAAACTTAGAATTATGCATTAAAAATTCAAAACTTCAAATCAAAAGAATATTAAATAAAAAGAAAAGAAGAAGAGAATTTGTATCTAAAATGGTAACAGCACTGCAAAAAGATTTACTTCTTGATGTTCCACCTAGAAGAATTGAAGGATTTGATAACTCTAATTTAAATGGTAGCTATCCAGTATCAAGTATGGTTTGTTTCATAGACGGTAAACCAAAAAAAAGTCAATATAGAAAATTTAAAATTAAAGAAGTTAAAGGAATTGATGATTTTGCATCAATGAGAGAGGTTGTAAGAAGGAGGTATGAAAGAGTAATAAATGAAAATCTACCTTTGCCAGATTTAATTGTTATAGATGGTGGAAAGGGGCAATTGTCATCAGCAAAAAATGTTCTTGATAATTTAGGTTTATCATTTATTCCAATTATTGGATTAGCAAAAAAAATGGAAGAAGTATTTAAACCAGAATTCTCAGAACCTCAAAGTATAAGTAAAACCTCGCCTGGATTGGTACTTTTAAAGCAGATAAGAGATGAGTCTCATCGCTTTGCAATAGCCTTTCATAGGCATCTTAGAGATAAGGGATTATTCAAATAAATATAATATTTAAAAACTTTTTATAAAGTAATACTTTAAACTAATAATTAAGATTGAAGGATGAATAGCTAGATAGATTAGAGATATTTTGAAATAAGTATGTGAAAGTGGTGAGTTCCCTTTTCATGTTGAGCTGAATATCTACCTCTATCGTAGAACTTAGATTTGATACCTTTCTGAACATTTAAAACTACTCTTTGATCTTCGAGCTCTATATGGTCAACGCTATTATTATTGCCAGAGCTTTGCTTGTAGCCTTTAATAGGTAAAGAGATGAATCTTATTTTTGTTTGTTCCTTACCTAAAGGTTCAATGATATTAACTGAAATACCCCATTTATAGAAATTGAGCATAATATTTGGAAACAGCCAGAAATAAAGTGCATAGATATCATTTGTGGAAATATTATTAATTTTTGCTGTTCCACCTAATGAATCTTCTTTATTTGAGGATTCAGCTATCTGAAGTACTGCATGATCCATGAGTATGGTTTCATAGGATTGATTTTCTATATCTGCTGATAGTCCATCATGAACATAAGGAATATGAAATCCCTCAAGATAATTCTCGCAATAAAGTGCCCAATGGGCATCAATCGTATATGTGTTAGATGCGTCTTCATCAAAGGATAGTTTTTCAAATGGGTACCAATCAACCATACTACTAATTTCATTTAAACCATTTAGTATGGATTTATTCTGACCAGCATTGATAAACAATAAACCGTTCCAGTTAATCAGATTAATATTCTTGTTTAAACTATCATTCTTTGAAGGAAAATTCTTAGTTTCTTTAAATCCAGGAGCGTGATTAAAGCTTCCATCTAAATTAAAGCTTCTACCATGATAATTGCATACCAGCTTATTTTTGTAATTTTTTTTATTGCAAATAATATTGCCTCTATGAGTACATACATTGCTAAGGCAAAAGATTTTATTGTTTTGATTCGTTATAATTAAGGGGATATTAAGCCAATCTTTAAATAAATTGAATGGAATAGATGTTGATTTTAGTAATTCTGATTGATGACATGCAAATTGATATGAATTCTCAAAGATAGATTTACTTTTTTCAAATATTGATTCTGATGTATAGAATGAAGACGGGGGAGTTTTTGCGATTTCTATATTTTTATCGATATCCATTAACACTCCGTTACATTCACCGCAAGTCCACCATTGGATGTTTCCTTGTAAATACTTTGCATATCTCTACCTGTCTGCATCATGGTTTTTATAACATCATCTAGACTTACTTTATGTTTGCCTTTACCAATCATTGCAAGTCTTGCAGCATTAATTGCTTTTACAGCACCCATTGCATTTCTTTCAATGCAAGGAATTTGAACTAGACCTCCAACAGGATCACAAGTTAGACCAAGATTATGTTCCATTGCTATTTCTGCTGCATTTTCAATTTCATCATTGGTTCCATTAAGTGCTGCAACGAGACCTGCTGCAGCCATTGAACATGCAACACCAACCTCGCCTTGACATCCTACTTCAGCACCAGAAATAGAGGCATTTTCTTTGTAAAGAATACCTATAGCTCCAGCAGTAAGAAAGAAGCGTTTTAAACCTCTTTCATTACCATTTCTTGTAAATTCTAAATAATATTTAATAACAGCAGGAATAATGCCTGCAGCTCCGTTCGTAGGAGCAGTTACAACTTTTCCACCGTTAGCATTTTCTTCGTTAACAGCAATGGCATACACACTAACCCAGTCCATAGCCTTTAAGGGATCTTTAAACTTATCTTTTTTCAGAGCTATAAACATTTTATTCGCTCTTTTCTTAACTTTAAGAGAACCATTAAGCGTACCTTTTGCATTTATACCAGACTCTATGCAATTATTCATCGTTTTCCAAATCTTAAGAATGTTTTTTTCAACATTAACCTTGGTTGTCAATGAGCGTTCATTTTTCATCATTAACTCATGTATTCTTAAGCCATGTTTTTTGCATTGTTTAAGCATATCGTTACATGAATTGAAATTATACGGAAAATCATGTAGTTTTTTTTGATTACTTTTATTTTTCTCTTTAATGAATCCTCCACCAGTAGAGTAATAAGTTTTACTTAAAATTTTTTCATTTTTATTAAAAGCGGTCAAAATTATCACATTGTTATATGTTTTGGTCTTTGTTTTATAATCAAATAAGATATTATTTTTAATATTAAATGGAATAGTATAGTTTTTATCAAGTTTTAAAATTTCTTTTTTAGTAACCTGATTGATAATCTTTTGTTTTATTGTATTTTCTATTTGATCTGGAATTTGGCCAGTTAAACCTAATATTAAACCTAAATCAGTTCCATGGCCTTTCCCTGTAAAAGCCAGAGATCCTTGCAATATAATATTAATTTTGGTGAGTTTTTTAATTTTTGTATTAGATAAGAGATCATCTCTGAACATTTTACCTGCCTTCATAGGAGCTACTGTATGAGAGCTTGATGGTCCTATTCCAATTTTAAATATTTCGAAAATACTATGCATTTATATTTTAGAATCATCAACAATTTGTTTAAAAACTGGTACAGATTTTTGTTTATCAAAATCGAAGCAGACAATAACAACTTTTGATGTTGCAATAGGATTATTTTTGTTTGCATTAGTAAATAATCCTGACTCAATATCAAAGCTAGTATTACCTATTCTAGATATAATTTGACCGACAATAATTTCTGATGGATGTTTTAACTGTTGATGATAATTAATTGTTATCGAAGCAACTATTAGTGATTGTCCAGTCCCATTAAAAGGTAAATTCCATTTCTTAAAAAGAGTTCCTCTAGCATTTTCTATGTATGTTGCAAATACAGCATTATTAACATGACCAAATGCATCTAAATCTCTCCATCGTGTTTCTATTTTTTTATAAATAGGATAATCTTTTAATTTTCTATTTTTGCTCATTTAAAAATTTTTCAATTTTTGGCTTAATTACAAAATTACAATACGGGGCATACTTATTATTATTATAATAATTTTGATGATAATCTTCAGCAACATAAAATTTTTCGAACGCTGTAATTTCAGTAACAATATTATTATTATATATTTTCTGAAAATTAGCTTTAACTTTATCTGCAATTTCTTTTTGAGTTGTATCGTGGTAAAATATGGATGATCTATATTGAGTTCCAACATCATTACCTTGCCTATTCAGTGTTGTAGGGTCATGAATTTCAAAAAAGATAGTTAATAGTTCTTCATATGTTATTATTTTTCTGTCAAATTTAACTTGAGCAACTTCTGCATGACCTGTATTGCCTTCACATATCATCTTATAAGTTGGGTTCTCAATATGTCCTCCAGTATATCCTACTTCTATTGAGTTTATACCAGAAACATTAAGAAGTATAGCTTCTATACACCAAAAGCAGCCTGCACCTAATGTAGCAATATCCATAAGTACCTCATTATTATTACTTAAATTTAACTATAATTTAAAAAAATTAAAAATGTTTATAACATGACTAAAGTGCATAATTTATTTATTTTATTATTGGATTCCGTTTTATAAATTATAAGTCATTATGGCAGACTTTAAATTAGTATCAGACTTCAAACCAGCTGGAGATCAAGCTCAGGCAATCAATTCTTTAGTTGCAGGTATTAATAATAATGAAAAACATCAAACATTATTAGGTATAACTGGTTCAGGAAAAACTTTTACTATGGCAAATGTTATAGAAAAGGTTCAAAAGCCAACATTAATTATTTCTCATAACAAAACACTTGCAGCTCAACTATTTGGTGAATTTAAATCTTTATTTCCTGATAATGCAGTTGAATTATTTATATCATATTATGATTATTATCAACCTGAAGCTTATATGCCTGTTACAGACACCTTCATAGAGAAAGATTCGTCTATCGATGAAGAAATTGACAAATTAAGAATCAAAGCTACGGCTTCATTATCCTCAAGAAAAGATGTGATTATCATAGCAAGTGTGAGTTGCATTTATGGTATTGGTTCTCCATCATCATACAAAAGTTTATTTGTTTTTGTTAAACAAAATCAGGAAATAGATATTAAGCTTTTTTTTAAACAGCTAGTTAATATTCATTATAATCGTAATGATATGATACTTGAACCTGGAACATTTCGATTAAGAGGTGATGTAATTGAGCTTTTCCCAAGATATGAAGATTATCCTATTAGAATTGAGTTATTTGGAGATGAAATTGAAAAAATATATAGTTTTGATCCACTAAAAATGAATACTTTAAATACTTTCGATAGTATATCAATTTTCCCTGCGAAGCATTTTGTTGTTTCAAGAGATAAACTTGAAAAGGCTATGGAAGATATAAGAACTGAACTCAGTGAAAGATTAATTTATTTTAGAGAAAATGGAATGTTACTAGAAGCACAGAGATTAGAACAGAGAACTCTATTTGATTTAGAAATGATGATGGAGTTAGGTTACTGTTCAGGTATTGAAAATTATTCAAGACATATTGATGGTAGAAAAAAAGGTGAAAGGCCTTATTCTTTAATAGATTTTTTTCCAAAAGACTTTTTAATTTTTGCTGATGAATCACATGTCAGTATTCCACAATTAAATGCAATGTATAATGGTGATCGTTCAAGAAAAGAAACTCTTGTCGAATATGGGTTTAGGTTACCTTCAGCAATGGATAACAGACCAATGAAATTCAAAGAATTTTCAAAATTAATTAACAAAATAATTTATGTTTCTGCTACACCTGCTGATTATGAGTTAGAAAAAAGTAAAGGTATATTTGTTGAACAAATAATAAGGCCAACTGGATTATTAGACCCTAAAATTGAAGTCAAGCCAACAAAAGGTCAAATTGATGACTTAATTTTAAACATAAAAAAAATTATTAAAAGAAACGAAAAAATATTAATAACCACTTTAACAAAGAAATCTTCTGAAAAATTAACTGATTACCTTAAAAGTGTTAATTTAAAAGCTGAATACATGCATAGTGATATAGACACTATTCAAAGAATTAAAATTTTAACATCTTTAAAAAACAATGAATTTGATATATTGGTTGGAATAAATTTATTAAGAGAGGGTTTAGATTTACCTGAAGTATCATTGATAGCGGTAATTGATGCAGATAAGGAAGGTTTTTTAAGATCTAGAACCTCACTACTTCAAGTTGCTGGAAGAGCTGCTAGAAATGTTAATGGTAAGGTAATTATGTATGCTGACAAAGTAACTAAATCAATGCAACACTTAATTGACGAAACAGAAAGAAGAAGAAAAATTCAATCTGCTCATAATAGAAAAAATAACATAATACCAAAAACAATAAAGAAATCTGGTAAGAATCTTCTTCAAAACATGATTGCCAATAATGATTCATCAAGTTCAAAGAAAATTGATTTAAAAGAAATAAATTATAAAGTTGAAGATTTAGATAACATTGAAATATTAGATTTAATTGAAAAAACTAAAAGAAAAATGAAGAATTACGCTAAAAATTTTCAATTTGAAGAAGCTGCAATCATGAGAGATCAAATTATAAAACTAAATGAAAAGATAAAAAAATGAAAAAAAATATTTTAATTTTAGGTTCTGGTGGAAGAGAATATGCTTTCACATGGAAATTATTCAATGAAAAAAATGTGAATAACATATATTGTATTCCAGGTAATGCAGGCACCGCATCCATAGCAAACAATGTTAATATTTCAATAAACAACTTTAAATCAATTGTTGATTTTGTGAAAGATAAAAATATCGATTTTACTATTGTGGGCCCAGAAGATCCATTAGATAATGGTATAGTTGATTATTTTGAAGCTCACAACTGTAAGATATTAGGCCCTAACAAGGATTGTGCTAAATTAGAATCAAGCAAAATTTATGCAAGAGATATTATGAAAAAATATAATATACCTCATCCAAACTATGTAAGTTGTAAAACCAAAGAAGAGGTTATATCAGCTCAAAATAAGTTAGGTTTCCCAATTGTTTTAAAAGCAGATGGTTTAGCTGCAGGTAAGGGCGTTATAATCTGTAATGATCAAAAAGAATTTAGTAGAGGTTTAAGTAATTTTTTTGAAAATAATAACTTTGGAAAAGCGTCAAATAAAATTTCTGTTGAAGAATGTATCTCAGGTCCAGAAATTTCAATATTTACAATTTGTGATGGTGATGAGTATATAATTTTAAATAATGCGCAAGATCATAAAAGAATTTATGATGGTGATATAGGACCAAATACTGGCGGTATGGGCGCTTATTGTCCTACTCCATTGTATGATAAATTTATAGAATCTAAAATAAAAGAGAAGATTATTGAACCTACTCTAAATGCGATGATAAGTGAAGGTCATCCATACAGTGGTTTTTTATATTTTGGTTTAATGTTAGTTAAAAATGAACCATATATCATAGAATATAATGTGAGAATGGGAGATCCTGAAACTCAAGTTGTACTACCAATGATGGATACTTCATTATCTGATTTAGTAAATTCAACAATAAATCATAAATTAAAAACATTTGACTACAAAAATAAGTCAGGATCATGTGTAACTGTCGTGCTTGCTGCTGATGGGTATCCTGGTGATTACAAGAAAGGTTATAAAATTGAGGGTTTGAATAAACTTAATAAAAATTTAGTTTTTCATGCTGGTACGTCATTAGACGATAAAAATAATTTTATTACATCAGGTGGACGTATTCTTAATGTATTAGGATATGGAAAAAATCTTAATGACGCAATAAAAGATGTTTACGAAAATGTTGAAAAAGTAAACTTTAAAAATAAATACTTTAGAAAAGATATAGCAAAAAAGGGATTAAACTATTAATTACTAGGAGTTACTATGATAGTTGATGTTAATAAAATTAAAAAATCAGTAGGAATAATTGGTGAATCTTCTAAAATTGAGGAGATGTGTACATTAATTGGTCAAGTTGCAAATACTGATATATCAGTTCTTGTAACGGGGGAGTCAGGATCTGGTAAGGAAATGGTTGCTAAAGCTCTTCATAAAAATAGCAAACGTAAATTTGAATCCTTAATTACAGTAAACTGCGCAGCAATACCTTCAGGAATCATTGAAAGTGAATTATTTGGTCATAAGAAAGGTGCGTTTACAGGGGCTAATGAAAATAGAAAAGGATATTTTGAAGCAGCTAACAAGGGTACTATATTTCTTGATGAAATTGGAGAATTACCAATAGAAACGCAAGCAAAACTTTTAAGAGTTATTGAGCAAGGAGAATTTATTAAAGTTGGCGAGACAAAAACCGAAAAAGTAGATGTCAGAATTATCGCTGCAACTAATAGGAATCTACATGAAGAAGTAGTTAATAAAAAATTTAGACAAGATCTATTTTTTAGATTAAAAACAGTTTCTATAAACGCTGCACCATTAAGGGAACACATTACAGATTTATTTTTATATATTGAAAGATTTGGTTTAGAGTTTACTGCAAAAAATGATATACCATTTAAAGGGTTTTCCCCTGAATCAATTAATTTAATGAAACAATATAATTGGCCTGGAAATATTAGAGAATTAAAAAATACAATTGAAAGTTTATTGGCAATAAATAGAGGAGAAAGAATTAAAGAAGATATGGTACAAAATTATTTAAAAATGGATACATACACATCTAATGATAATCTTCCAGTACCAATGAATAATGATTCAGATACTTTGGAAAGAGAATTAATTCTCAAACAACTTCTTTTTTTAAGGCAAGATATTAATGAGTTAAAGCAGCTTTATATGTCTAAAACTGATTCATCGACACTACCTAGCAATAAATCACTATTTGTATTACCTGAAAATAAAAATTTATCAGCAGATAAGAATATTTCAAATATAGATGATGGACTTTTAAAAGGTATTAAGGATGATGTTATTGGTGAAATTACAATGGATGAATTAGAAAAAGAGGTGATTGAGAGAACACTTAAAAATTGTAAAGGAAATAGAAGAAAAACAGCTAAAATATTAGATATTTCTGAAAGAACATTATATAGAAAGCTAAAAGAATATGAAATTAATTAATAATATAATACAAACTTTAATATTAATTACACTTTTTTCATGTAGTTTTTATTCAACAAAAGGTACAATTCCAGTTCATATTAGCAATATATATATTCAACCAATTTCAAATCAAACAGCTGATCAAGAAATCAGTGATTTAATTGATGATAAATTAAATGATTTATTAATAAGTCAAAATATATTAGAAATCGTAGATTATGATACTGCTGACAGTAAAATAGAACTAACAATAGTTAAAATTTCTGATATACCATATACATTAAGTAAAGGGCAGTCATTTGAAAATGTTGATGAATGGAAATACTCGGCTAACGTTAGAGTAAAATGGTCAGATTACAAAAAGGGTGAAATAATTTTTGATCTTAACCTTAATGAATGGGCTGTTTATGGTGATTCAATTGATATATCAAATGATGGTATAGATAATGATGGTGATGGTCTTATTGATTCGGAAGATGGAGATGAAAATGGTGCTCCTAGAGATTCTGCTAAATTAATAACAGCGAATAAAGTTGCAGAATTAATTTTAGCTAAAATAACGTCAACTTGGTAAATATACATAGGAATATAAATGAAAGAAATAAGAATTAATCAACTTAAAGAATTTGAAAATAAAGAAGTAACTCTAAATGGTTGGGTTTACAATACTAGAAGAAGTGGAAAAATTGGTTTTTTAACTTTTAGAGATGGTTTTGGTTTAGCACAGTGTATTGTAGCTAAAAATGATGTTGGTGAAGATTCATTTGAGAAATTTAAAAAATTAACACAAGAATCTTCGTTATCTATATCAGGAAAAGTAGTTAAAAATGATAGAGCAATAGGTGGTTATGAAATAATAACTAAGAATTTCAAAATACATCACATAAGCATAGACTATCCAATAACTCCAAAAGAACATGGAACTGAATTTTTAATGTCAAATAGACATTTATGGCTAAGATCTAAAAGACAGCATGCTATATTAAAAATTAGACACCAAATAATAAAAAGTATTCGTGATTTTTTTGATATAAATGATTTTACTTTAGTAGATACTCCTATATTTACACCAAATGCTGCTGAGGGTACATCAACATTATTTAAAACTGAATATTTTGGTAAAGATGCATTTTTAGCTCAAACTGGACAGTTGTATGGTGAAGCTTCTGCTATGTCATTTGGTAGGCATTATAACTTTGGGCCATGTTTTAGGGCTGAAAAAAGTAAAACTAGAAGACATTTAACAGAGTTTTGGATGGTTGAACCTGAAATAGCTTATTGCGATATCGAAGAGGATATGCAATGGGCTGAAAATCTTTTGATTTATATTATTAATGAAGTTCTTGAAAATAGATTATACGAATTAAATACCCTAGAAAGAGATATAGATATACTTAGAAAGGTTAAAGGACCTTTCCCAAGGGTAAGTTATACTGAATGTATTGAAATGTTAAACAAAGCAGGTTTTTCAATTAAATGGGGAGATGATTTTGGTTCTCCAGAAGAAACTCATATAGCTAATCAATATGATTGCCCTGTAATTGTACATCGTTTTCCATCTGAAATTAAAGCAT
>MDSW01151109.1_pt1 | contig 53588 bp, 50 predicted proteins | sample 811171 | NCBI WGS metagenome assembly MDSW01 (sample SAMN05326641, study PRJNA326480) | marine metagenome | isolation source: seawater | place: Atlantic Ocean: North West | collected 2012
CTACGCCAACGCCTACGCCTACGCCTACGCCTACGCCAACGCCTACGCCTACGCCAACGCCTACGCCTACGCCAACGCCAGCAACGACAACAACAACTTCTAGTACTACAACTGCTACTACTACTGACCCGGCGACGACAACTACAACTGCTACTACTACTGACCCGGCGACGACAACTACAACTGCTACCACAACTGATCCTGTTACTACAACAACGTCAGCTGCAGCTACAACTACGACGGGTGTAACAACTACTACTACGACAACTAGTAGTACAACTACTTCTTCAAGTAACTAGATTATATTTTTATAGTACTTGCTTAAAAGTTCTCCCCAGTTGAGAGTTTTGGGCAAGTATCTATTAGTAAATATGATGTAGACACTTCTAACCACCTTAATATACCTTATAGACTACCAATGACTATTTATGGGTCACAAAAATTAGATATGATAAAAAAAATCTCATTATTCATATTTTTTAACTGTATTTTTCCAATCAGTGTTTTCGCAGATAATTATAATTCACTATATTTTCAATCTACTTATGGCGGAGTAGGCCTTATTGAAACTCCGTCAGCCAGATTCTTAGATGACGGTGAATTTACTTTTGGAATCTCTTCAGAAGAAGTTTATAACCGTCTCTACTCATCAGTTCAGATATTCCCTTGGATGGAGGCAACATTAAAGTATACAGAAGGTACCTCTAGACCATACATGAAAGGAAGTCAGCAAACTTGGAAGGATAAAGGGATTGATTTTCGTTTTTTGTTACTAGAAGAAAGAGAAAGCTTCCCCCAAATAGCAATGGGAATTACAGATTTTGGAGGAACTGGAGCATACGCAAGTGAGTATATTGTCGCATCAAAGCAAATTCAAAACTTTGATTTAAGCTTAGGCTTAGGCTGGGGGAGACTTGCTGGTAAAAACTCATTTAATAATCCTTTGGGTTCTTTCATTGAGTCAAAAAAAATTAGAGGTGGTGAGAAAGGCACTTTAGGAGGACTAGTAAGCTTTGGTAGATTATTCTCAGGTGATGCTGCTTTTTTCGGCGGCCTAGAATATTTTAGTCCAATTGATAATCTTACATTAAAGGTAGAATACGATTCCTCAGATTATTCAAGAATAATAGGCCTTGAAAAAAGATTTGATCAGGCGGGAGATAAATTCAGATTAGACTCAAGAATTAATTATTCACTTAATTACAGGATGTATCTAGGCGATAGAGATAAATTAGATTTATCAATTGGATATGTGAGAGGTAACACAATTTACTTAAATGCATCTGTACATTCAAACCTAAATTTTAAAGGAGCTCCGAGTGTAGTTTTAGGTACAGAAATACTAAGAAACACTAACATTGATAACTACGATACTACAAATGATAATTGGAAGAAATTTCTAACAAACAGAATCATTCGAGAGATGGCAAATGTTGGCTTTGTAACCCATAATATTTTTTTTAATGGCGATGAGTTAGCAGCTGAGATCAGTCAGGGAAGATTTAGGAATACATCTCAGGCTCTAGATTTGGCGAGTAGAGTTTTGGCAAGTAATGCACCAAAAAATATTGAACATATAACAATTATAAACATTGATCAGGGTATCGAAACAGTAAGGTCAACGATAAGAAAAGATGATATTAAAAGAATTGTCAGGAAGCAGCCTTTAGATGAAGATATGCTATCTTATGATGTCTTCAGACCACTTGAGAATGATGTAACGGTTATTAAGAATGAATTTTTATACCCAAACTTTTCCTGGGAAATAAAACCACATGCTCTGGGTACGCTCCAGCACCAAGAAAGATTTTACTTCTGGCAGCTTGAGGCACTAATTCATACTGAGTATGCAATTGAGAAAGGGTTAACATTTACCACAGATATAGGAATCGATATAGCAAATAACTATAGAGACTATACATATCATGTTCCAGATGGAGAGCTTTACCATGTCAGACAAAATAGAAGGTTATATTTAACCGAGGGTGAGTCAGGATTAAGACGGATGGCTCTTGATTATGTATTTGGATTAAGCAGTAACATAAAAGCCAAACTCTCTGCTGGATATCTAGAATGGATGTATGGAGGGTATGGTGGAGAGGTTTTATATTTTCCTGATAGTAGAAGATGGGCAATAGGTTTAGAAGCTTTCTGGGTGAAACAAAGAGACTTCGATCAGAGGCTTGGTTTTCAGGACTATGAGACTGTCACAGGATTTTTATCTTACTATCGCGACATTCCTTTTTATGATACACGTTTAAAGATCAGTATGGGTAAATTTCTAGGTAAAGATGTAGGAGCGCATATAGATGTGTCGAGAAGATTTGAGACAGGAGCAAGAGTTGGTGCGATCGTAGCTTTAACAGATTGTGATTCTCAGTGTGTTGGGGAAGGTAGTTTTAATAAATGGATCTACTTTGAGATGCCAATGGATCTATTCTTTATAAGTTCATCTACCAGACAAAAGACAGGATATTCTTGGAGCCCTCTAACGAAAGATGCGGGTACGAAAGTTGATTCAGGGGGAGGCTTATATAACCTAGTAACAAATGCTTCAGATGAAATAGATATCCTGAGTCAGAAATCCTGGTCTATTAAAAAGATTCTCAATGGTTTCAATACAGCACCAAGTGAGAATATTAAATATTTGGATTAATTTTAGATTATGAATCAGAGAATATGAAAGAGGAGTTATTATCTGAGATAGAGCCATATATAAAGTTCTCAGAGATAGGAATTGAAAAAGAAAGCTTAAGGCATTTTAATTCAAAGATTTCACAAAGACCACATCCAAAATCATTGGGTTCCTCATTATGTAATAGCTATATAACAACTGATTTCTCTGAAGCTCAACTGGAATTCATTACACCTCCCTTTTATGACAAGAGAAAAGCGCTTAATTTTCTTTCAGATATCCATCATTTTTTTTACTCCAATGTTGATGAAGAAATGCTTTGGCCTTTTAGCATGCCCCCATATATAGGAAAAGGACACATACCTATTGCGAAATTTGGAACTTCAAGCAAAGGACTCTTCAAGCATGTTTATCGAAAGGGCTTATCACATAGATATGGCCGTTTGATGCAGACTATTTCTGGAGTCCACTTTAATTATTCGTTGCCAAGAAAATTTTGGAGAAGCCCTATATTTAGAAATCATGAGAATGAATCTCTAGAATTACGCTCTAAGAATTATTTCTCTATTCTAAGAAATGTTCTTAGAATGAACTGGCTCATTCTATATTTGTTTGGCTGCTCTCCTTCAATAACTAAAGATTTTTTATCAGGATCAAATGATGAATTTATCAAGCTAGATAAAAACACCCTGTTTTCCCCATATGGAACTTCAATCAGGATGAGTGAGTATGGTTATCAAAATTTATCAAGGGCGAAAATTAATATTTCATCAAATTCACTGAATTCTTACACCTCAGATCTATTAAAGGCTACTAATGAAAGAAGTCATTCATTTTCAAAAATTTTTGATGAAACTGAGGATCCGCTCTGTCAAATCAATATTAATCAATTGCAAATAGAAGACGAGTATTATGCTGCAGCAAGAGCTAAAAGTACTGATAAATCTGACATTCGTTTTGCTAAGAAATTATTAAATGGCGGTGTTGACTTCATTGAATTAAGGTCATTGGATCTCGACCCATACTCTCAAATTGGCATTGAGCATGAAGTTATAACTTTTTTAGAGATCTTTATGCTTTATGCATTCATAAAGGAAAGTGAACCCATTAACAAAACAGAGGAAAAACAGATATTCGAAAATGATATCAAAGTTGCTAAACAAGGTAGAAAGCCAAAACTGGAATTAGTAAGAAAGAATAAAAAAATTACTTTAATTGATTGGGCTAATGAAATCCTTGATGAAATGGCGCCTGTGGCTAATTTTTTAGATAACCATAAAGAGATAGGACACACTGAAAACATTGAATTTATGAGAAAAAGAGTCAATGATTCGTCTTTAACTCCCTCAGCAATGATTCTAGAATCACTCATTGATAATGGATCGTTTATTCGTCTCGGTGAGTCTATTTCTTATAATAATAAACAAAGATTTCTTGAACTAAATACAAAAAATCAATCCAATTGGGAAAAATTAGAGGCTGAAAAAGAAATTTCAATAAAAAAACAATACATGCTTGAAAAAGATATAATTACGTTTGAAGAGTATAAACAAGAGTATTTCTCATGAAGGGTTTTTTTGTTAGAAAGCTTCTCTGTAAATGTCTAACTATAAGAATATAGTTTTGTTTTTATGTACTCTTTATATAAGATACTATCACTCAAAAAATTGATTTAAAAAAAGAAGAATTATTCAAATCATTATATGAAATATAGCTATAAATTCATTTTCCTATTAGCCCTGATCACAGGACAAAATACTTATGCTCAAATGGAGACGTCAATACTTACAAACCTAGCAAACGGGCTGGGGGACAATAATTTTGAGAGTATTTCAGATAATGAAGAGATTGAGGAAGATGAGAATGTTATTCAGAGAGAAGAGTCATTTGACTTTTCAGATAGTGATTATGGATACACAGGAGGAAATAACTTTGTTAACCCACCAAATGTAAGGCTACCCAATGAACCACTAGATTATTTTGGGTATAGCTACTTTCAAAACAATCCTAGTACATTTGCACCACTGAAAGATGTACCTGTTCCACCTGATTATATGATTGGACCAAACGATACTATAAAAATAATTCTTTTTGGTAGCAAGAATAGCAAGTATGAACTAAAAGTTACTAGGGATGGTGACATCTTCCTTCCAGAGATTGGGCCAGTAAATGTTGCAGGCATTACTTTTGGTGAAGCTAGAGAGCTATTGAAGAATATAATTGCTAATCAGCTACTTGGTGCACAGGTAAGTATTACGATGGGCTCTCTGAGGGCAATTGATATTTTTGTTTTAGGATCAGCTAACAATCCAGGTATGTATAGCATTAGCGCTCTTTCTTCACTGACTAATGCAATAATTAAGAGCGGAGGCATAGATAAGTCAGGCTCGCTAAGAAATATTAAGCTGAAAAGAAATGGTAATGTTATTACAACATTTGATTTTTATGACCTCCTACTTAATGGTGATACAAGCAACGACTCGAGATTAATGCAGGGTGATGTGGTATTCATTGAACCAGTTGGAAAAACTGTAGCGATAAGAGGTGAAGTAAATAAGCCTGGAATATATGAGCTCAAAAATGGAGAAAATCTAAATCAACTTCTGCAATACTCTGGAAATCTAAAACCAAAAGCAAATCTATCTTCAACAAATATTACTAGAATAAATAGTATCAATAATTCGTTTGATCTTCTTTCGATCGATATGAATAAAAAAGAGAACGAGAATTTTGAACTGAGAAGTGGCGATGTTGTCTCAATATTTTCCGTTCCAAATAATCTTAAAAATGCTCTCTTAATTTCTGGACACGCTCAAGAACCTGGATTCTACCCTTGGCAAAGCGGAATGAAATTATTGGATCTCTTCGACGACCCTGACGACTTATTGGAGATGACCGATTTAAATTATGTTCTTATAAAAAGAAAAGATACAAAATCTCAACTATTCGAGTTTCATCAGATAGATTTAGAAGATTTATTTAGCAATCCTGAATCCAGTAAAAATATAGCTTTAAAGGATCATGATGAAATTATCCTATTTCCTTCTATTATTACTCCTGATCAGATCACAACTAAGATGATACAAGATAGATATGTTCTTGATAAAGAGACTAATATGATGGTTCTTGAGAGTGAGTGGACATCTTTGACCTATCTTAGAAAATCACTTATGGAAGAAAAGTTAGCTCTAGATAAGAAAAATACAATGAGCTTAGGTCAAATGCAAAGCCAGCCTGATCTTGAAATGTCAGAATCAGATATTATGAGGTACTATGAATACAGTGTTTATGATTACTGCACTTTGCCAGAAGATTTAGCTATTAGGATAATCGAGGAATCTGGGTTTAGACCAAAAAAGTCAATTCCTATAGAGGATCTAGAGCAACTTTCAACACCCGAAGATTTTCTAGTTCTACAGCAAACTCTTGAGAGAGAAAGGATAGAGCTTCAGAATGAGAACTATGAAAGTGAAGCATTATCAAAGACAATCACCTCTCTTTGCAGGCAACAGTTGCTCGATCCAATTATAGATTTAATTGAAAGAAATGATACAAATGAAAAACTCAGTCTTGTTTCAGTTTATGGAAATGTTCATTTCCCTGGACAATATCCACTCACAAATAAAATGATTCTATCAGATGCTATCAAAGCCGCCGGCGGACCAAAGAATGGAACTTATCAGGCTGAAATTGAACTCAATACATTAAATCAGCAAGATAAGAAATTCATTAGTAAAAATAACTTTGCTTCTATAAGAGAGGCAAGTGAAATTAAGCTTAATGAGATGGACACTGTCATACTTAAACAGTTGGCTACAGATTTCCAATCAGTTGAAATTAGTGGAGAGGTCTTCTTTCCAGGCACTTATCCTATCACAGAGAATCAAACATTGGGCGAGCTCATTAGAAGGGCAGGCGGACTGACCGAATTTGGGTCAATCGATGCCGCATATTATCAAAGAAAGGCTATTCAGGAGGCTGAAAAAGACAGATTAAAAAGTGCTCAAGATGAGCTGAAAAGGAAAATACTGCTGTCAAGCCAGACTGGTGGTCTAGGCAAAGACTCACTTGATAGTAATGCTATAAGCCAACTAACATCACTAATTTCATCAGACACAAATGATACAGAGGTTCTTGGCAGACTCGTTATTGATCTTGATGGAATATTATCAGGAGATATAGAGGATATAATTTTAGAAGATGGAGATAAGCTACATATCCCTAAAAAGATTCAAAGTATTTCTGTTATTGGTGAAGTTTTTGTCTCAAATTCACACTTATTCAAAAAAGATTTAGGTATTGATGACTATATCAGCTTGAGTGGAGGATTAACCTCATTTGCTGATGAGTCTAATCTTTATTTGATTAAATCAGATGGAAGTGTAGTTTCGCCATCGCAGTTGTCTTCAGGATTTTTTAGAGGAGGCAGTTCAGAGCTAGCTCCTGGAGATACAATTGTCATTCCTTTGCAGGTTCAGCCATTCTCGAGTATTCAAGCGACAACAGAGGTCACACAGATAATATATCAAATGGCACTTGCAGCAGCAGCAGTAAATAGTTTTTAATATCTTAAATTAATCTCATATAGCTTTGATATAAATAAGCTAATAGACTGATCTTGGATCAAAAGAAAAAAAAATGGCTACTTGTATATACTAAGCCTGGAAGTGAACTAGAAGCTCAGAAGAATCTAGAAAACCAGGGATTCAAAACACTGCTTCCAATGATTTCAAGAGTTAGTAGAAAGGGCTCGCAAACTTATCGAGTCAATCCCATGTTTCCAAGATACATTTTCATCTTAGTAGATTTAAAGAAAGAAAACTGGAGCATCATAAATTCAACCATTGGAGTTACTAATTTAATTACATTTGGGAATAAACTTTCTTTTGTTCCAGAAGATGCAATCCAAAAGATTTACTCATACTTGGATGAAAATGATATTTGTCACTTAAATGACATTAAGAAAGAATACAAAAAGGGTGAGAAGATAGAAATGAAAGAAAGTGTATTTAAGAATCTAAATGTAAGATTCCTAAGTAAAACTAGTAAAAATCGAGTTACGGTATTATTGAGTATATTGAATCAGCATGTAAAAACAGAGATCTCATCAAAGCATATTAAAAATAGTATTAGTAGCGAAACATTCAAGTTAAGAGATTAAAAAACGATCTAAATTGAAGCAATGTTCATTGCATGAACAGATAATCTTATTATAATGACCTTGTTCATCAAATGAACAGTCATAAAATAATTTTAAAATATAATATGGTTTTAGCTAATAAAACCTTGCGGTAGCTATAGTTTTAATATGAATGATCAAGATTACGAATACAGAGTGCTTAGAATATATGAGGAAGACCCAAATCTCACACAAAGAGAAATTTCTTCTATATTAGGCCTCAGTTTGGGTAAAACCAACTATATAATTAAGGGCCTTATAGATAAAGGATTCCTAAAATTGTCTAATTTTAAAGATTCAAATAATAAAAAAGGCTATATATATATTCTGACTCCTAAGGCTATATCTGAGAGAGCAATACTAACAAAAAACTTTCTGAAAAGACGCTCAGAGGAGTACAATGAACTCAAAAAAGAGATTAAAAAACTTAAACAAGAGTTATGAAACAGTCAAATGAAATTAACAGGGATTATGAAGTTGATCTAAAGGAGTTCTTTTTTGTTTTATGGGACAGCAGATCATTTATTATTACGTTTACAGCAATAGCTGCTGTGATATCAGTTATTTATTCACTATCGCTTACTAATACTTATAAATCAGGATCATTGCTAAATGTTGTTTCTGAATCAAGCCAATCATTTAATAGTGGTGGATTAGGAAGTATTGCCTCATTGGCCGGTATTTCACTACCAGCATCTGGAAGGGAAGAAAAAGGCCATCTGATACTCGCGCATATAGAATCAAAAGCTTTCTTGAGGAGTCTGATTGAATCTGATAGTGAAGTTTTGCCATCACTTATGGCTGCTAAATCTTATAATTCGAAAACTGGCTCAATAGATTTTGATGCAAGTAAGTATGATTATAAAACAAAAGAATGGGTAAGGAGAGTCAATCCACCAACATCTCAGATACCATCTGTTCAAGAAGTTTATCCTAGATATAGGAGCATCGTTTCTGCAAATCAAAACCCAATCAATGGATATATTAGTATCTCTGTAGAACATATATCCCCAGTTTTTGCCAAAGAATTTTTGATGTTAATTATTAATGGTATTAATTCTTTGCTTCAAGAAAAAGATTTGCAAGAGTCTTCAGATGCTCTAAATTTCCTAAAATCTGAAATGGAAAAAACAAGACTTGTTGAACTTAGGAACTCTATGAATGATTTGATCGAAGCTCAACTGAAGACACAGATGATGGCAAGAATCAGCAGTGAATATGTGTTACAAATGATTGAACCGCCACTTGTCCCTGAGGCAAAGAATTATCCTAATAGGCCTATGATTTGTATATTAGGAACAATACTGGGCACAATAATAGCAATCTTAGTGATAGTTTTTAGACACTATGCATTGCTTTCTGAGAATAATTAAATAACACCCTCAACTTAGGTAAATTCAAAAATAAAGGTTTCTTAGAAAAGTATATTTATGACAATTCTTGTAACTGGTGGCTCTGGCTTTATAGGCAGTAATTACATAATCAATTTGTTAGAAAATAGTCAAGAAAAGGTTATTAATCTTGATCTGCTTACATATGCTGGAAATCCTAAAAACCTTTCTGATTTTGAAAATAATACTAATTATAGATTCTATCATGGAGATATTGGCGATAGTAATTTAGTTAATCAAATCTTAAATAAGCATGAACCAAAGTCCATAATCAATTTTGCTGCTGAATCTCATGTAGATCGATCAATTCATGAACCCTCAGGATTCATTCAAACAAATATAGTTGGAACATTTAACCTGCTTGAATGTTCAAGAGAGTATCATAATAAATTAAGTGAAAATGAAAGAATTGGATTTAGATTCTTGCATGTTTCTACTGATGAAGTATTTGGATCAGCATCACCTTCAGGACCTGCTTTTAATGAAAAGACTAGATATAAACCAAATAGCCCATACTCTGCTAGCAAGGCTTCCTCTGACTTTTTAGTTAGGGCTTACAATAGAACTTATGACCTTCCAACCATAATCACTAATTGTTCAAATAATTATGGTCCATACCAATTTCCTGAAAAGTTCATACCTCTTACAATACTGAGAGCTATTGAGGGAAAGGAAATACCAATATATGGTGATGGCCAACAAATAAGGGACTGGCTATATGTCAATGACCATTGTGATGCCCTTAATAAGGTTCTAGATAATGGGTTACCAGGCGATGTATATAATATCGGTGGCCTCAATCAGATTACCAACCTTGAGCTTGCAGAAAATATTTGTGAAATTCTTGATGAAGTCCATCCAAGCAAGCAATCTTATAAGTCACAAATAGCTTTTACAAAAGATAGGCCAGGTCACGACAGAAGATATGCAATAGATTGTAATAAAATTAGAAAAGAACTTGGATGGATGCCATCTGAATCATTTTCTTCCGGAATTCGAAAGACTATAAATTGGTATCTTGAGCATCAAGAATGGACTGATAATATAATTGGTGGTGCCTATAGAGCATGGATAAGAAAGAATTACTCATAAAAGTTTTATTATTAGGCTCCTCTGGTCAAGTTGGTTCTGAATTAAACCATTCGTTAAAACCTTTCTTTAATCTGAGGCTAGTAGAAAGATCAGATATTAATCCTCAAGATTTTGAAAGACTAGATTCAATTATTGAGCAGTTTTCACCAGACGTGATTATAAATGCAGCAGCCTACACAGATGTTGATAAGGCAGAAAGTAATCCAAATGAAGCTTTTGATGTAAATGCAAATCTTGTCCAGCACCTTGCTGAAATGGCTGAAAAGAAGGATGCAATATTAATCCATTATTCTACAGATTATGTTTTTGATGGGAGCCTTAAGGGAATACACACAGAGGAAAGTAGGGTCAATCCTCTATCGGTTTATGGTAAATCTAAATTACTTGGAGAGGAGAGAATAATTAGCAGTGGTTGTAAATACCTTATTTTTAGAACTTGTTGGGTATATTCAGATATAAGGAAGAATTTTCTACTCACAATGATTAATGCATTTAGGTTAAAAGAATCTGTTGATGTTGTGGATGACCAAGTAGGCACTCCCACAAGCTCAAAGCTTATTTCTGATTTAACACTAGATTGCTTGCAAAAAATATTTTACCAAGACATTTCTATAAACAAGGTTTTTGGAATATACAATATGACAGCCAGAGGTGAAACTAGTTGGCATGGTTTTGCGGTTTCAATTTTTGAGAGACTTAAGAGCCTAGGATACAAAGATATGAAAACAAATATAATCAATCCGATTTCATCAGATGAGTACCCTCTTCCTGCTATAAGACCAAAAAATTCGATATTAAGCACAACTAAGATTATTGAAACATTTGGAACCGAAATTTTAAATTGGGAGCACTACTCTAATCATCTATTAAAGAAGATAGTTGCGAATGCAGAATGAGTAAAGAGAGAAAAGGAATAATTTTAGCTGGAGGCTCTGGAACTAGGCTTTATCCCTTAACAAAAGTGATGTCAAAGCAGCTTCTTCCAGTCTATGACAAGCCAATGATTTACTACCCTCTTTCAACGCTTATGATGTCTGGAATAAGGGAAATTTTGATAATCTCAACTGAAAGAGATCTTAGTAGTTTTAGAGATCTAATGGGCGATGGAGCTCAATGGGGAATAAATCTATCATATGAAGTTCAAAAGAGGCCTGAGGGAATAGCACAAGCCTTGCTTATTGCAGAGGATTTCTTATCTGGCTCACCCTCGGCATTAATTTTGGGAGATAATATATTTCATGGAAACTCTATTCAGTTATCTATAAATAGAGCAAATTCAATTACCGAAGGAGCATCTGTATTTGCTTACTATGTCAAAGATCCAAAGCAGTATGGGGTAGTATCATTTAATAATGAAGGTAAAGCGAAGACTATTGTTGAGAAGCCTAAGGATCCGCAAACAAATTATGCTGTAACTGGACTATATCTTTATGATGGATATGCGAGTGAAATTGCAAAATCATTGAGTCCTTCTCCCAGAGGTGAGTTAGAGATTACAGATTTAAACCTCGCCTATTTAAAAGAAAATAAATTATCGGTTGAAATCTTGGAAAGAGGAGATGCATGGTTTGATACAGGAACGCATCAAAGCTTACTTGATGCTCAGCAGTTTGTGCATGCAATTGAAAATAGGGATGGCTTGAAGATCGCATGCCCTGAAGAGATTGCGTTTATAAATTCATGGATTGATGATAGAAGGCTAAAGGATTTGAGTAATGAAATAAGCAATACTGAATACAGCCATTATCTACTCAAAATTCTAAAAGCTAAAATAAATCACTAATAGTCTAGTTATGAAATTTAGTTTATTAAATATTCCTGAAATTATCCTCTTAGAGCCAGAAGTATTTGGCGATGAGAGAGGCTTCTTTTATGAAAGTTTTAATCAAGAAGTTTTTGAGGAGATCACTGGCATTAAAGCAAATTTTGTTCAAGACAATCATTCTAAATCAACTAAAGGAGTTTTGAGAGGTTTGCACTATCAGTTGCCACCAATGTCTCAAGGAAAACTTGTACGCGTTATTCAAGGTTCAGTTTTTGATGTTGCAGTAGATATAAGAAAGGGATCAAAAACATTTGGATTTTGGGTAGGTGAAATCTTATCTTCAGAGAATAAAAAGCAATTATGGATACCAGAGGGATTTGCACATGGCTTCTATACTATTTCAGAAACTGCCGAATTAGTTTATAAGACAACTGATTTTTATTCACCTAAGCACGAGAGAGTTATCATTTGGAACGACAATAAGATATCAATTGAATGGCCTTTTGAGTCTGAACCTTTCTTAAATGATAGAGATTCATTAGCCTATAATTTGAGTCAGGCAGAAATTTTTAATAAATAAAATGATACAAAAAGTTACTGAACTCATTTTTCTTCTGGGATCTATTCAGAGGAAGAAGTTTTTTCTCATTCAGCTCCTAGCAATTATAACTGCTGGTTTTGAATTGATAACAGTAGCATCAATAGGACCATTTATGTTAGTGGTTACTGATCCTGGAACTTTATACGGTGAAAATATTTTAGCTAATTTATATGAATGGTCCGGATCTAAGGATACAAATGAGTTTGTATTATTCCTAGGTACGATAGTTATAAGTACATTAGCTGTTGGAACAATAATTTCAACTTATACAATATGGATACTATCTCTATTTGGTCAAGAATTGGGAGTAAGTATTCAAAATACATTGTTTAATTATTATCTGAATAAAAACTGGCTTTTTCACTCGAGAGAAAACAGTGCTAATTTAATCAAACAAATTACTGCAGAAACTAATAGAGTAAAGTCTGGAATCATTAACCCTCTTATCATGCTTAATGCAAAAATATTTACAGCAATATTTTTAATAACGAGCATGATAATTTATGATCCATATGTTGCCATAATCGCACTATTGATTTTTGGAATTGCCTACATGCTTATATATCAAACGATTAGATCCAGGCTCTCGAAAAATAGTAAGGATGTTTCAGATTCGCATACAGAAAGGTATAAAGAGCTTTCAGAGGGGTTAGGTGGCATCAGAGATGTATTGTTTCTTCGAATTCAATCGAAATACATGCAAAGATTCAAAAAATCTGGAAAAGTTTTTGCAAAAGGACAAGGCTCAATTGTTGCACTTTCTCAGATTCCAAGGTATTTCATGGAGCTAATCGCATTTAGCTCAATTATAATCTTCATACTTTACCTTATTAGATCTCATAATGGATCTCTTAGTACAGTTGTGCCCGTTTTATCTGTTTATGCACTAGCAGGTGTCAAGCTACTTCCAGCTTTCCAGCAAGTCTATGCTAGTATCTCAACTATTCAAGGCAATTTATCAGCATTTGATAGTATTCGGGAAGATTTTAAGAATAGTCAAAATGAAGAATTATTGATTGAAGAAAAAAAATCTAATTATGAAAAATTTAAAATAGAAAAAACAATTCTGTTGAAAGATATAATTTTTTCTTATCCAGGTAAGTCAAATTCAACACTTAATGAACTCAATATTGAAATACCAGTTAATAAAACAGTTGGGATAGTAGGATCATCAGGTTCAGGAAAATCTACAATAATTGACATTATATTAGGGCTTATAAATCCAGATAAAGGTGAAATTGTAATCGATGGTGAATTTAAAATTAATAAAGATAATATTCACTTCATGCAGGATAAGATTGGTTTTGTCCCCCAATCGATTTTTTTATCTGATGCATCAATAAAAGAGAATATAGCTTTTGGCGAATCTATTAGTGAGATAGATGAATCTAAGATTGAAAAATCACTCATATTGGCAAATCTGGATGAGTTTATTACAACACTGCCAGATGGATTAGATACTCAGGTTGGTCAAAATGGGATGCAATTGTCAGGCGGTCAAAGGCAAAGGATTGGTATAGCGAGAGCATTATACAGAGAGAGTGAAATTTTGATCTTTGATGAGGCAACTAGCTCCCTTGATAATGTTACCGAAGCACTTGTTATGGATGCCATAAATAATTTTGCAAAGACAAAGACAATAATAATAGTTGCCCATAGACTGAGTACCGTCCAAAAATGTGACAAACTTTATCTTATTGATAAAGGAAACGTGGTTGATAGTGGCAATTATGAATATCTACTAGAAAACAATAAAGAGTTTTTAGAGATGGCAACAATCATTAATTGAGGAATTTAGTATGTTAGAAAATTCAAATATTCTTATAACAGGAGGTACTGGTTCATTTGGGCACACATTTGTGCCAATGACACTGGAAAAATATAATCCGTCACGTCTAGTTATATATTCACGAGATGAAATGAAGCAATGGGAGATGGCCAAGTTATATCAGGATGATAAACGAGTGAGATTCTTCATTGGTGATGTTAGAGATAAAGAAAGGCTTAGCAGAGCACTTGATGATGTTGATTTTGTAGTCCATGCTGCTGCTACAAAAATTGTACCAACCGCAGAATATAATCCATTTGAATGTGTCAAAACTAATATTCATGGCGCTATGAATTTGATTGATGCGTCTATTGATAAGGGTGTTAAAAGAGTTGTTGCACTTTCTACAGATAAGGCTAGCAACCCTGTAAATCTCTATGGGGCCACAAAGTTAGCATCGGATAAGTTATTTATAGCTGGAAACAACTACGCAGGCGGCAATAACACAAGATTTGGAGTTGTAAGATATGGGAATGTACTTGGCTCAAGAGGCTCTATTATTCCATTCTTCATGAAGCTAGCAGAGTCTTCAAATGAAATACCAATAACCGATACAAGAATGACCCGATTCATGATCACACTTGAGCAAGGAGTGGACTTGGTATGGAAGGCATTTAATGAGATGGCAGGCGGAGAAATTTTCGTTAAAAAAATTCCTTCGATGAAGGTAACAGAAATTGCTGAGGCAATTGCACCAGGGCTTCCGCATAAGATCATTGGGATAAGACCAGGAGAGAAAGTTCACGAGCAGATGATTGGATTTGAAGATACTAATCATACTTATGAATACAGTGATTATTATAAAATTCTTCCTTCAATAGGTAAATGGGGCGGAGATGCCCCTAGTATTAAAGGTGGGAAAAAAGTAGATAAAGATTTCGTTTATACATCTGATTCAAATAAAGACTGGATGGAGGTGAACCAATTAAGAGATTGGATAAAAAAGAATAAAGAAAAGATAGGAAAAATTTAGTATCTAATGAATAGAAAGGATAAGAAGAATATTCAATAATTTTTATGAATAAGGGTCCACACAAAACAATTCCATACGGAAGACAGGATATAACTGATGAGGATATAGATTCTGTTATAGAGACTTTGAAATCTGACTTTATTACTCAAGGACCAGTAGTACAAAGTTTCGAAAATAAGATAGCAGAATACACAGATGCTAAATATGCAGTTGCGTCTAACTCAGCTACAAGCTCGCTTCACCTTGCATGTTTGGCACTAGATCTAGGACCAGGAGATATACTATGGACGGTTCCAAATACTTTTGTTGCTTCTGCTAATTGTGCTTTATATTGTGGTGCTAAAGTTGATTTCGTAGATATTGATAAGCTCACTTATAATATTGACATTGAGCAATTAGAAAAAAAACTCAAGAATGCTGAAAAGAAAAAGACTTTACCAAAGGTTCTTGTAACAGTTGCATTTGCTGGACAGCCTTGTGATCAAGAAATAATAAGAGAACTCACAGGTAAATATGATATCAAGATCATAGAGGATGCTGCACATGCCATAGGCGCAAGTAGGAATGGTCAAAAGATTGGTAATTGCCTTTGGTCTGACATCACTATATTTAGTTTCCATCCAGTAAAGATAATCACAACCGCAGAAGGTGGTATTGGGCTGACAAACGAAAAAAATTTAAGAGATAAAATGGAACTATATAGGTCTCATGGCATAACGAGAGATAAATATAAAATGTTAGAGAGTAACCCACCATCCTGGGGCTATGAACAACATGTTTTGGGATTCAATTATAGAATGCCAGACCTAAATGCAGCTCTAGGTCTTAGTCAGCTGAAAAGAGTGGACGAGTATGTTCAAGAAAGAAATCTTCTAGCCAAAGAATACAATAACCAGTTATCAAATCTACCATTGCAGTTACCATATGTAAAAACCGAAAATTTATCTGCTTTCCATCTCTATGTTGTCCTGGTCGATAAGCATAGAGCCAAAAAATCGAGAGAGATTTTGTTCAATTTATTGAGAGATCGAGGTATTGGTGTAAATGTACATTACATGCCAGTCTACCTTAACCCTTTCTATAAAGATTTAGGTTTTAGAGAAGGATATTGTCTGAATGCAGAAGATTATAGTCAAAGAGTTATAACCCTTCCTTTATTCCCAACAATGACTTCTGATGAACAGACATATGTTATTGACGCATTAAGAGAATTATTGTGAATATAGCAATTATACCTGCTAGAGGTGGAAGTAAGAGAATACCTAGGAAAAATATAAAGAATTTTCTGGGAAAACCTATAATTGCTTATTCAATTGAGGCGGCGAAGTCTATAAATATATTTGATAGGATCATTGTTTCAACAGATGATGAAGAAATAGCTGATATTTCAACTGAGTATGGGGCTGAGGTACCTTTCATGAGGCCACCTGAAATTTCAGATGACTTTACGGGAACTCACGAAGTCATTGGACATGCTGTTAAGGAGTTAATAAAAATTGGATATGATATAGATTATGCATGCTCAATTTATCCCACGGCACCACTTGTAAAGTCAAAAGATATTCTTAAAGGTTATGAACTGATTAGGAACGAGGATTGGGAAAGTGTATTCGCAGCTACAACTTTTAATTATCCAATATTTAGATCATTTGAGAAATTGAAATCCGGGGGATTAGAAATGTTTTATCCTGAGTATTACTCATCTAGATCTCAAGACTTGCCAGTAGCACATCATGATGCCGGACAATTTTATTGGGCTAAACCAGAAACATGGATTGGGGAGCCCAAAGGGTACCATTCTAATTCGACAGTCATTCTTATACCTAGCTGGAGAGTGGTTGATATTGATGATCTCGATGATTGGAAAAGAGCTGAACAAATATATAAAATTTCCAACTAACAGAGTCTGTAAATGACACATATTCAACAGAATGCAATTATATGTATTGCTGCCGGCCCATCTCAATTACCATTAATTTTGTCAGCAAAAAAACTAGGTTACATTGTAATTGCTATAGATAAAGATCCAACATCAATTGGTCTAAAATATGTTGATCACTTTATCCAAAAAAGTACATATTCATTCGATGATATTCTTTCAGATTTATCAAATCTTAAAGAGAAATATAACATCACAGGTGTTTTGAATAGAAGTTCAGGCTTGCCGGTAATAGTTGCTAGTAAGATTTCTGAGTATTTTCAAATTCCCTCTTTATCATCAGAGAATGCTAGTAAAATTGTTCATAAGTATAAACTGAGAGAATCGAGTCCACCTACAATTCCTTCACCTGAATTTAAGATTATAAAGAAAGGGGATGTAAATAATGATTTTGAATTTGATTTTCCATTTATTGTAAAACCATCCCTTAGTTTAATTGGCAAAAGTGGCGTTACCTTTGTTAAGGGAAAGAAAGATATTAATCAAGCTATCAATCTTGCTAGTAAAGCAACAATGGATCAGGTTATTCTCATTGAAGAGTTCCTTCCTGGAAAAGATTATTCACTGATAAGCCTGGTCTCAAATAGTAAATTGTTGCCGATTTGTTTTTTAGAAGAAATAAATGAGATTAATCCAAATGATGGAATAATATCAGGCAAAGGTTTTAAAACAATTTCAGACCTCAAAGATGACCAATTGATAAATGAAGCTCATCAACTAGCAAAAGAATTCATAAATCACTATAAGATTATTCGGTCGCCATTATTGATAAATTTTAGACAAGATAAAGAAGGAAAGTTGCGTTTAATTGAAGTGCATTTAGATTTTGGTGGTGACCTTTTAATTGAAGGCTTTTATCCAGTAGCTCTTTCGTATGACTTTCTTGAAGTGGCTCTTAAAGTTATGACTGGTGTTGATGTGCCTCATCTGAGTGATTATGTTAAACCTACAGCAATACTCTTTAATGAAGGTAATTCGATAAATAGGAAAAAAGGCTTTAAAACATTATCTGCTGATACAGAAGAACAACTAGCACAAAAAATAACAAAGGCAGGAACATGAAAAAGATACTTTTTTTAGGTTGTAATGATGCTCAGATTCCTTACTTGGAGATAATAAAAGAGCAAAATTTAAAAATAATTGGGACTGATATTAATCCAAATGCACCAGGAAGATCTTACTGCGATATATTTTTTAATTGTGGCTATGACTCGATTGATGAACTGATTGCTATAGGTAGATCTGAGGATTTTTCAGAAGATGATCTAGTTTTTACAGCATCTGCTCAATTTGCCCATTTAAGCGCAGCATTGTTTTGTGAGAGCTTCTATATTTCATACATTCCTAGTAAGTCAGTAGAAATTTGTTTAAATAAAGAGAAATTTTATCAGCATTTCCATAGCTTAGATGTTCCTATACCTGAAACTGTATATATAGATTCGGAGGACTCACTCAAAGATGAAGTCAATGATAAAGATAATGGTTGGTATTGGTTGAAATCTGACTTCAGCAAAAATCCTAATTATGTATATAGATTTAATACAAATTCAATACCATTTGAAGTCTTCAATTGGAATAAGGATAGGTATTTCAGGGATAAATATATTCTACAACCAGAACATCCAGGTATTTCATTGCGTTTAAATATATATGGAGATAGATTTAATGTTTTTGATTTCAAAACTGGGATGCTTACCCATCAATATCATGCAGAAATCAAAGATCTTGGAATAATAAACTCACTAAAGAAGATTATGCAGAGTCTAAAATTAGAGGGTTGTCTAATAAAGTTTGATTTGATATTGGAGGCCAGTGGGTATGTAATTTTGGATATTGGACTTGAACCTCCATTTAGAATGAGGAAAGAGGCAATTAGACAGGGACTGAGTTTTGAAAAATATTACCTAGATCATTATTTAAAAGGAAAGATCAATTATCCTGAATCATTAGATTAGATAATCATCAAAAATGGTAGCTGAAATAAAAAGATTCGCAAGACCAAAGCAAATACTTCTATCGAGCGATAGGAAAATCATCATAATTTGCGGCCCACCAGAAGAAAAAATATTTATTCTTAAAGATAATTTTTTTTGCTTAGTATCGAAGAGTTTTAATGAATTAGGCCTTCCTAAGTCATCCCTATTCTCTATAAGCAAAAACAATTTATATGCTTTGGATAATAAAAATAATCTGCTAAAGCAATTTGATATGAAGCTTACACAAAAGAAGAGTATCAAATTAGAACATGGCAATTATAGTTCGATAACTTATTCTGAGGAACAACATGCAATATTCCTTTGTAATAGCGAGAGCTCAGTAATTATGAAGTTTAATGAGAACGAGGGATCGCTTACTGCTCACTTAGATTACTCTGACCTCAATCAGAATAAAGACATCGTCTCTATGATAATCAAGAAAGGAATTATCTTTTTGCTTGATTCAAGCTCTCCAAAACTCATTGAGATAATACATACTAAAGAAAAAATCAAATATAGAGAACACTTAAAATTTGGAAGAGGGGGATATGGGAAGGTAAGAAATCCATCCGATATAAGGATGACAGAAAAATATTTAATTGTATTTGATAACAAAAATTATCTGCTGCAATTTTTTGATCATGAAATGAACTTCCTATTCCAGATTGGTTCAAAAGGTCACGAAATCAATTTTTTTGATTTACCAATCTCTGGTTGTGTTGATGGAAAAACTCTTTTCATCTGTGATATGAATAATGACAGGATTATCAAGATGAATCTAGATACAAAACATCTAGAAAGCTTTATTAAAAGACAATTTTATCCCGGCGAGCTCAATAGGCCTTCTGGAGTCACTTCAGATTCCGAGAATAAATTATTTATTGCTGATAGAGGAAATGGAGTTATTCAGCAATTTAATGAGGATCTTGAGTATCTGGAAGTAATTAGAATCAAAGATAAGAAACTTGAGAGACCCTCATCAATTTGTTTCTATCAGAATAGAGAGGAAAGTCTTTTTGCGATTATTGAGAGAAGAATTTCAAATAAGTCTGAATTGAATTTATATAAACTTGAGAATAATAATTTAATTCAATATAGCTCTTACTCTGGCCCTTCATCTCTTAATGATCCACAAGATATGGTTGCATCTGAATCCGGCGATATTTTTATAGCCGATACTTTGAATAGAAGAATATTAAAGGTTGATTTTGAGGGAAATACTCTAAATGAAGTTAATCTGGCTAAAGTTTCTGGAAATTCTAGGATACTTATAAAAACAATATCAATCGGAGATAGTGATCATATTTTCACAGCCGACTTTGATGATTTTATTGTTTATGAATTTACTCCAGAACTGAAATTAATCAAAACGATAGACTTTTCACACTTGAGTAGTAGTAATCATGTCCTCAGAGCCGTTTGCCCCTTCAGCGGTATTCTCCTCCTGTGTGTAAGGGGAGAGAATCAAATTTTAACCGCGGATTACAGCGGGAATATTATTAAGAGCTTAAATCCAGAAGGAAGGAAAAACGATAATTGGAATAATCCAGTTAAGATTCATAGATTGAATGATGCATCAATAATTATAGCTGACAAGGAAAATGATAGGCTTTGCAAACTTGATAGAGAAAAAATATTAGATTCAAATTTCTGATAGAACAGCAAATAGTAAGAGTCAGTTCGAAAAGATATATAAAAGTTATAAAACATCCTAAATTAACAATATCAATTAGATATAGGTAAAAACTAAGTAGCATGAAATTACCCGAACATATGAAAGCAACTCCAATTCTTTTAGATGGATTTAACCTAAGTGATTATTTGATAACTTATTATGGCTCTGCTCATATTTCGTCGCATAAGACTCAAGATAGGGTAAAAAAAAGAATTAAAGAATTACTTTGGAATCTTTCGATCTTTGGGACTTTCTCATTCGGAGTGACACAACATAAAAAAAATAAAATACTTTCTTCAGATTCACACTTAAACAAAAAATACCTTTTTGTTTGTAATTATCCAGAGTCTCACAGAGCATTTCCTGTGTTGAATAATCTAATTTCAAAAATTTTGAATAAAGGAGAAATTTTGATTGTTACGGATAATAAAAGTGTTTTTAATTATTACACATCGCAATCTATCGCTTGTATATATTTAAAATTATCAGGCGCTTATTTTGATAAATTTATTTGGTCTTTTAAGCACCTCACCGTAGAAGAGTCTTTTATTCTTTCGAAGGTAAAAAGCTACATCTCTCTTTCTAAGAAACTCATAGATGAATATATGCCAAAAGTTACTTTAACAGTTTGTGATTTGCATCTATTTGAGAGAGTTTTTACTGAAGCATCTCAATTGAAAGATATCTCAACGATAACTCATCAACACGGACAAATGTCTCCCTCAAATCGGATGTTTGATTATACGATTTCAGATTATTTAGTTGTTTGGGGTGAGAAAACAAGGCGAGATTTTATTGATCAATTAAAAAAATCTGAGATCAAGGTAATGGGAACTGATATTCATAATCGCTATATGCAAAATGAGTGTAATGAAATAAAGAATTATTTGACTTTAGCAATCAATCCTAGAACTGACGAATTAAATCACTTCCTGTTGAAAAAAATCCCTAAGCTTTTATCTCAAATGGAAGCAACTGAGCAAGATAAGTATAAATTTATTCTTAAACTTCACCCATCTATGAATCATGAATATTGGGAAGATTATTTCTTGAAGAATATTGATGTAGGTAATTTCAGAATGAATTATGAAATTCACAGCGATAAAAATGAACTAATTCTAAGAAAAAGCAAAATTCTAATGTTAGTAAGTTCAAGTATTGCATTGGAAGCTTTTATGACCGAGGCTTCAGTGATATGTTTAGATATCCCTGAGCTATATAATAACCCTTTTGTTTATTATGATAATCTACCAGAGTCAAAGGTTTATATAGATAATCTTTTTCAAGAGCTTGGTAGGAGACTCAATGATGATGAATATAATCAAAAAATACTCAAAAAGCAGATGGCTACTCTAGGAGATTATATCTCTAACTTTGAATCCTCCGAAAAGGAACTAGAATGGATTAACGATATTATCCATGAGAAAAAATAGATGAGTTTATTAAAGCGAATTTTTCGAAAGATATTCCCTAAAAGACCATATACTTTAGGGACAAATAGCCTGATCTATCCATATGTAGATATGTCAAATGTCAATGGCAGAAAGGAAGATTTAGTAATTGGTAATAATACTCACGTTAAAGCTGAATTGCTGATGATACTTGGTCATGGTGGAAAGATCATCATAGGTGATTACTGCTACATAGGAAGAAACACTCATATTTGGTCAGGAAAATCAATAAAGATTGGAAATAGAGTCCTAATAAGCCATAATTGCAACATTTTTGACAATGATACACACCCAAAAGATCCGTTAAAGAGACATCTCCAGTATAAAGAGATCATTACAAAAGGTCAGCCTAAGGAAATAGATCTAGGAGAGGAGGAGGTCGTCATTGAGGATGATGTATGGATAGGTGCAAATGTTACGATATTAAAGGGTGTAAAAATAGGAGAGAGGTCGATAATTGGTGCTAATAGTCTTGTTTTGAATGATGTTCCAAGAGACTGTTTCTTTGCTGGGAATCCGGCAAAACTTACTAAAAGATTAGACAACTCTTAAGATTAATATTTAGCAAAAAAGATAATTAAAAATAATCAAATTCAATCATCCAAAAAGCTAGCCATTATGAATAAATTAATTAGGTACATCGATCCAAGAGCATACTTCCGTTTTTTTAAGAAAGTGCTGTCGAAGATTAATTTGATTCAAGAGGCCTTAGGAAGAATAGAGGCACGTCAGATAAATTATTTAGATCTCGATATATCTGATAGTGAGTTCAGAGTTTATTCTCAATGGGGTGAAGATGGAATTATCCAGTATCTTTTAAGCAAAATTGAGATTAAGGATAAAGTATTTGTTGAATTTGGTGTTGAAAATTATTTGCAATCAAATACAAGATTTCTACTTCAAAATAATTATTGGTCAGGTTTAGTAATAGATGGAAATAAATCAGATATCGAATATCTTAAAAAAGACCAAATTTATTGGGCACACAATATTAAGGCTGAAAATGCATTCATCACAAAGAATAATATTGAGTCAATCCTTACTGATAATGGCATCAAACCTGATTTAGGGATATTGTCAATTGACATAGATGGAAACGATTATTGGGTCTGGGAATCTATAGAATCATTTTATCCCAGAATTGTAATATGTGAATATAACAGCATATTTGGCCCAGATGCCAAAGTAACTACTTGTTATAGAGACGATTTCACAAGATATTCAGAGCATCACTCAGGAGTACTTTATGGCGCTTCAATTAGTGCCTTGGATGATCTTGCAAAGAGGAAAGGATATAGCTTAGTGGCAGGCAATACTGCTGGTAACAATATTTTCTTTGTAAGGAATGATTTACTATCAAACTTGAAAGTCCTATCTCCACAGGAAGCATATCAGAAAGCTAATTTTAGAGAATATAAAGATAAGAACGGCAAATTGACCTATGAAGACTTTGAGCAAAGGTTAATAAATATTCAAAATGAGAAGATATTTGATATAGATCTTCAAAAGATTCTAAAGTTGAAGGAAGTAGTTAGAATACCGTGAAAGAAGCCGACATCAATGAAAAAAATGCAATAAAGAGAGCCCTAATAACTGGCGCCTCAGGCTTTATTGGAAATGCTTTGGTGGAAAGCCTTCATAAGCAATCCATTGAGATAGTAGCTATTGATCAATTGCCATGTGGCAGAGAGCATAATAAATCAAGAATCTTTGATATAAAAGAGGAGGGTATACTGGATCAATTTCTAACAAAAGATACGGTAATTTTTCATATGGCAGCCAATGCAAATGTTGCTAGTTCAGTAAATGATCCTTCTAATGATTTTCAAAATACTTTGTATGGACTTTTTCAAGTACTTGAGTCAGCTAGACGATTTAACTGTAGAGTAATTTTTCCATCTACTGCATCCATATTTGATATAACAAATGAATTGCCTGTTTCTGAAAAATCTTATGTCAAACCATCATCTCCTTATGGAGCAGCAAAAGTTTCGGGTGAGTCTTATTGCTTTGTATACCATCGTTGCTATGGGTTAGATGTTCGAATTGCAAGAATGTTTAGTGTTTATGGGCTTGGAATGAATAGATTTGCAATACATGATATTGTCAGAAAGATACAAAATAATAATAAAACTTTAGAAATCCTAGGTGACGGAAAACAAATAAGAGATTATCTCTATATTGATGATGCAGTTCATGGTCTCGAAATAATTGCATCCAACGGTGAGTCAGGCGAGGATTATAATCTAGCGAGCGGTGAACAAGTCAGGTTAATAGATCTTGCTCATTTAATAGCAAAGGAAATGGACTGCTCAGAAATTGAAATTAAACCATCTGGAGAATCTTTTCCAGGAGATGTTCCTAAGTGGTATGGAGATATTTCCAAGATAAAGAAAATTGGATTTCAGCAGAAAACTTCATTAAAGGATGGCTTAGCTAAAACGGTAAATTGGCTTCGGAACAATAAATAGACAGGTGTAGCATGGAGATACTCATAAATGGAAGAAATTTAGAAGGCAAAAGGACTGGAGTAGGAAGATATCTGGCAAATATAATTCGTATATGGAGTGAAAAATATGAAGAGAATGAATATAAAATCTTTTTTAAAGATGAAATTTCTTCAGATCCATTCATTAATGCTTCAAATGTAGAAGCCACTCTTGTTAATACTCCAAAGAGTATTAATATTGGACCTATTTGGGAAAATGTATTCTTGCCAAATGCACTGAGTAAGAATAAAACTGCCGACCTTTATTTCACATCAAATTACACATTACCAGTCTTTCCCCAAAGATTTAAAGAGATAGTAACTATATTTGATATTTCATATATTGCTCATCCTGAATGGTTTCCAAAGAGGAATCTTGCAGCTCTAAAGATGCTTACAGGTCCTACTGTCAATAGAGCAGATATTATTCTTACAGGCTCAGAGGCAACAAAAAATGAGATCCTCAAATATTATGATATAGATGGCAGTAAGATTTTTGTCACTAATCTAGGAGTCGAAGAGAAATTTCTTAAGCTAGATTTAAAAAGTGATGATGAAGCAATAAATAAACTAAAACTTAAACACAATATTAAAGGAAAAATAGTTTTATTTGTTGGGTTAATTATGAACAGAAGAAATGTTCCTGTATTAATGGAATCTATATCTAACATAATTAAAAAGACTGGTGAAGAAATCAATTTAGTTATTATCGGTAAGAATCATTCATATCCTTACTTTGATATAGATGAAATGGCAGAGAAATATGATATAAAAAATTACCTGCGATGGATTCAATACACTGATGATGAAGAAATATTTAATTTCTATAAAGCAGCAGATATATTTATGTGTTCATCACTATATGAAGGTTTTAACATAACACCGCTAGAGGCAATGTTCTGTGGTGCACCAGTTATATGCAGCAATATGTCTTCACTTCCAGAAGTAGTTGGTGATGCTGCTTATATGCTAGATGATCCTAGAGATCCAATTGAAATGGAAAAGGCTATTACAGATGTATTGAGCGATAAAGATCTTCAATCCAAATTAAGTCAACGCGGGAAGGATAGAGCTAAGATTTTTTCCTGGGATAGATGTGCACAGGAAACTATAGATATCTTTCAAACAATAACCTAATGCTCCATCATTCATCGTTCGTGCATTAGTTTAAGATACTGGAGAAAAAAATATGACTAATAATGTGGCTTTTATTACTGGTATTACTGGTCAAGACGGCTCCTACCTTTGCGAGCTTTTACTTTCTAAAGGTTATGAAGTTCATGGCATTTTAAGAAGATCTTCAGTTTTCACCACAAAAAGGATCGATCACCTAATGAATCATCCAAATCTTCATACCTACCATGGTGATTTAACTGACTCTAGCAATTTACATAGACTAATTTCAAAAATACAACCCAATGAAATATATAATTTAGGAGCCCAATCACATGTTGCGGTCTCATTCGAGTTACCAGAGTATACAGCAGAAGTAAGTGGTATTGGTGCGGCTAGGCTATTAGATGCTATTAGAGATGCTAAAGTTGAATGCAAATATTATCAAGCATCTACTTCAGAGCTATTTGGGGGCCTTCCTGGAACAGAGCCACAGAGTGAAAAAACACCCTTCTACCCAAAGTCTCCATATGGTGCAGCTAAACTGTACGCATATTGGTTAGCTATCAACTATAGAGAATCCTATGGAATGTTTGCATGTAATGGAATTTTATTTAATCACGAATCTCCAAGGAGAGGAGAAACATTTGTAACAAAAAAGATAACAAGAGCTGTTGCTAGAATTAAACAAGGAAGGCAAGAAATATTAGAACTTGGAAATTTAGATGCAAAAAGAGATTGGGGTCATGCGAAAGATTATGTTGAAGCTATGTGGCTGATGCTTCAGAAAGAAGAGCCCGAGGACTATGTGATCGCAACCGGAGAGACTCATACTGTAAGAGAATTTGTGGAGCTTGCATTTGAAGAAGTGGGCATCATTATAGAATGGAAAGGAAAAGGAGAGGATGAAGTTGGCATCAACTCTGAAACTGGAGATAAGATTGTCAAAATTAACCCAAGATATTACCGTCCAGCCGAAGTTGAAATATTGCTTGGCGACCCCTCTAAAGCCGAAAGGGAGCTGGGTTGGGAAAGGAAAATATCTTTCAAAGAGCTTGTTTCAGGCATGGTGAGCTATGACCTTAAGTATGATGATTTTGGTGGAATTGAGTAATATTTTGATAAACAGGTAGCTGATGAAAAGAATATTTATAGCTGGACATAATGGGATGGTAGGAAGTGCTGTTAGGAGATCAGCAGAATCATACCCTGAAAAGTATGACCTAATTACAGAATCCAGAGACAATCTGGATCTCACAAACAGTGAGGCTGTTCATAGCTTTATTAAAAAAAATAAGCCTGATTATGTAGTAATTGCTGCTGCTAAGGTTGGCGGGATTGTGGCAAACTCTTCAAAACCAGCTGAATTTATATATGACAATATAATGATACAAACTAATTTAATGAAAGCTTGTATGAAATATGATGTCAGGCAAGTACTTTTCCTTGGAAGCAGTTGTATCTACCCAAAAGAATGTCCACAGCCTATTAAAGAGGAGTATTTATTGTCAGACAGCTTAGAAAAAACAAACGAATCCTACGCAATCGCAAAAATTGCTGGCCTTAAAATGTGTGAGGCATTTAATAATCAATTCAAAACAGATTTTAGAAGTCTTATGCCAACAAACCTATATGGAGCAAATGATAATTTTGATGATTTAAGCTCGCATGTTATTCCAGGCCTGATGAATAGGATGCATCATGCTAAGCTAAATAATGATCCTAAAGTAGTTGTTTGGGGATCTGGAGAACCAATGAGAGAGTTTCTTTATGTTGATGATTTGGCAGAGATTATACTTCAAGTAATGTCAATCAATAAGGAGAATTTCTTTTCAAAACTTCCTGATAATTCATCACATCTTAATGTTGGATATGGTAAAGACATATCAATAGCAGATTTATCAGAGTTGATTAAGGAAGTTGTTGGGTTTCAAGGTGATATTATCTTTGACAGATCTAAACCAGATGGAACACCAAGGAAACTTCTGGATACATCTATTCTAAATAGCTTTGAAATATACCCAAAAACAAAGCTAAGAGATGGGCTCAAGAAGACATATCGATCTTATTTAAAAAACAAAAACTAACTCGAAGGAGAGAGTAAATGAAAAAGACAGCTTCAGAGATTCAGGCAAGGTCAGATAGAATTGGACAAAGTCTTAGAGGTTTTCTACCTAATTTCTTAAAGTCAACGATAAAAAAAGTCTTCTTTGGTATTTTAGATTTAAAATATTATTTGAGCGGGGGATCGAAGAGTATGGTTCCTCCACCATCTACCCATTTTATTGGAAAAGAGAGCTACCTAGGCATTGGAAAAGAATTTTTTGATTATTTTGTTGAACTTGGAGGTGTAAAACAAAATGATAGAGTCTTAGATATAGGATGTGGAACAGGAAGAATGGCCGTCTCTTTCACAGGCTATTTATCAGAAGAAGGACAGTATTTCGGTTTTGATATAATGAAGGACCAAGTCCAGTGGGCTCAAAATAATATCTCGAATAAATATAAAAACTTCCATTTTCAACATGCCGAAGTTGTTAATCCAATTTATAACAAAGATGGTATTGATGCAGATAAGTATATTTTTCCGTTCAATGACAGCCATTTCGATTTTGTATTTCTCACTTCAGTCTTTACTCATATGCTCCCAAATGATCTAAAAAATTATCTTTCCGAGATTCAAAGGGTTCTAAAAGATGATGGAAGATGTTTCGCAACATTTTTCTTGCTCAATCATGAATCATCTAAACTTGTTAAGGATAAAAAGAGCACAATGGACTTCATTCATAAGGTTGAAACAGAAACGTGTTTAACAACAGACAAACAGGCACCTGAAGAGGCGATAGCTTATGATGAAGAAACTGCAATCTCATACATTAAAGAGAGTGGACTAAAGATTATCAATCCTATCCATTACGGATCTTGGTGTGGAAGATCAAGCTATCTTAGCTTCCAGGATATTGTGATCATTGGTAAAGATAGGTAAAAAAGACTAGTTATTTAATGCCTGATTCTAATAATCGATCAACAGACATTTGTATTTTGATATGTAGTTATGATGGAGCTGAAGATTTATGGCTGCCATTATCAGAAACATACAAGAAATTTTGGTCTGATTGTCCATTTAAAATTTATTTAGGGACAAATTTTAAGACCCCAGAATTAGAGCCCTTTATACCACTTCAAATTGGGAACGAAATTTCTTGGTCGGACAATATACTTAAGTGTATTGAGAAAATTGATCAAAAATATATTCTCATGATTTTTGATGACATTTTTCTACATAAAGAAATAGAAACCGAAAAAGTCATTCATCTTTCTAAATTAGCTGTTAAAAAAAATTGGAGTTGTCTTAGATTAAGCCCCCTACCCAAATATGATTATGAAGTCTTGAAGGGAATTGGAAGAATGAAGGAAAATAGACTTTACAGAACTGCAACTGTATGGTCACTTTTCAATAAAGATGTTCTCAGAGATCTTCTTAAAGTGGAAGAGTCTGCTTGGGATTTTGAAATACATGGTAGCGAGAGAAGCAATAAGTATTCAGATTTCTATTCAGTTGATACCACTGTTCTCCCTTACCTTAATGGTGTTGTAAAGGGAAAATGGGTTAGAAAAGTATATAAATACCTTTATAAGCAGGGTTTTTCTGTTACATCAAAGAATATCAATATCATGACAATTAATGATGACATCCATTACAAGTTTTTAATACTAAGGTCTTGGGTATTTAGGAATATCATACCTAACTACTTGCAGCTTAAAATTAGAAAGCAATTTTTCAATTAAGCTAATAATCAATAATAGAAAATCATGCAAAAACCATGGATAAGTATACTAATTCCAGCATATGAGGAACCGGTTGGAATAAAGGTCATATTAGATCATTTGGAGCAATCAAAAATATATGATTATGAGTGTCTCATTTATGATGACTCTGAATCTGAGAAAGTAATGGAAGTTGTAAAATCTCATTGTCTTTTTGCTGAGAGAAAGATTAAGTATCGCAAGAATACAAATAATCAAGGTGCAGTTAGAAATTGGAATAGCCTGATGAATGATTGTGAAGGAGAGTATTTATTATTTATGCATCATGATGAATGCCCACTAAATTTAAGTTTCTTCAGAGATCTAAAGAAGATACTCAAGCATGATCCTAAACTAGATCTGATTATACTGCGATCAGCTTTGATCAAAGGTTCGAATATGAATTATAAATTTCATATGCCAAATTATATGACTCAATTTATTCTAGATAAATTTCCACAGTATTTATTTAGAAGAAATTTTATTGGCTCACCTAGTAATGTCGTGGTAAGAAAACTAAAATCGTCTCAATTCAATCCAGAACTATCTTGGTTGGTTGATGTTGATTGGTTTTTCAGGCAGCTTTCAGATACTGATAATTGGTTTTTATGTAAAGATTTAATAATACTATCAAATCAAAATAATCAAGTATCAATAACGCAATCAATGAGATCAAAGATACCTGAGGTTACAAAGAGAGAGTTGCATACACTATCAAAAGACTATAAAGATCTTGGAATTTTTAAGTTGCTGATTCCTAATTCATTGATTGGAGGTGTATTATCCTCACTTGAGCAATTCCTTTGGCTATCTTTCAGAAGTATAAAATTAATTTTTGATATTTTTTCTGCTAATGAATTACCTAGCAGTTTTACTGGTTACAAGAATTTTGGCAAAAAAGAATAATTATCACCATGAATTAGTTGATTGAGATGTTAAGAAGTAAATATACTTTTAAAACAGATAGAATAGTCATAGCTTTAATAGCTGCGATACTTCTTCTTAATGCTCTGAGACCATGGCTTGATTTTCTTTTGCCAATAAATAATCAGTTAATAACAGCTGTACAATTTCTAATATTATTGCTCTTTATAACTGTTTTGGATTCAAACTTTTATAAAAAAACACATATACCTTCAGCGCTACTATTATTATCTATATCGATTATTTTCATAATCCAGGCTTTATTTCAGTTTTTCACTGGAGATGTAATGGGTCTGATTTCAGGTCTCTATGTACTATTGAGAACATTTTTATTGGTTTATTTATTTCAAATACTTCTAACGTCAAGAAGAGACAAACAGACCTTTATTTCTGCACAAAATTATTTAGTAGCATATTTTTTAATTACGTTTTTCTATTGTATGCTGCAACATCCACAAATCTTAAATGTTGGCATTCTAAGAGAATATGGGAGTAATTTTACGAGTGCTAATCCATTAGTAACCTTTAGAGCAAATGGCGGGATTGGTGGGACTGTCGTTGACTATGCGAACTTCTTACTTGCTTTTTCGTGGATTTTATTTTTCAGTCATTTCAAAAGCAAATCAGTACGAAATTGGTTATTACTAATTTTTGCTATTACAAGCTTCTTGGCTTTTTCTAGGGCATTATATTTATCTCTATTTTTTATACTATTTGTGCATGTAATTTCATTCAAAAACATCAAGAGAACAATCCTCTCTTTTATGATCATAGTTGTTCCACTTTTCCTATTTATAATTAATTTTGAGACCATCCAGGAATTTTATAGTGACTTCAATGCATCTGATTCACAAAGATTAGAAAGTTGGTTGCTTTTATTTAAAAACTTTACATTACTGGAATTTATAGTAGGAACTGGCATTGGGGGCAATACCGGATTATTTTTAGCAGGTGAAGGTAAAATCAGTGGCGATGGCTTTGTTACTGGCTTTACTTATGATGCTGGTATTTTAACCTTCTTACTCTTATTTTCAGTCATTATATCAAGGGTGTTATCTATAAGATCAAACTGGAGAGTAAAAGTTTCAATAATTGGCTCAATGTTTCTCATGCTAGTTATAAATAGTGGTTTTGAGAAATTATTCATTGTTTTTTCATATGTACTATCTATAGCTATTGTCTATGGATCGAATAATTATTTTACAGAAGTGAAAGCTAATGTATCAAAATAGAGAAATGAAAGACAAAATCAAAATTGATGTGATAGGAGGCAGTGGTTTTATTGGCTCAAGATTATGCAAGAGACTCAATGAGGGAGAAGTAGATTTCTCGATTATCGATAAGTCGTCAAGCTTTGACTTTCCAGAAAGAACAAAAATAGCAGATGTTCGTTCTAAAGCAGAACTAATGAATGCCATTAATAAAGATTCAATAATAGTTAATCTTGCGGCTGAACATAAAGATAATGTGAAGCCGATAAGTCTATATGATGAAGTAAATGTGGATGGAGCTTCTAACATTTGTGATTTAGCAAGAGAGAAGAGAATCAATACAATAATTTTTACTAGCTCGGTGGCCGTATATGGTGAAGTTACTAGTGAGGCTGATGAGACCAGTCAAACCAATCCATCTAATGACTATGGAAGAACAAAATTGCTTGCAGAGAGTATATATAAATCATGGCAACAGGAAGAGCCCCATTTAAGAAGTCTAGTGATCATAAGGCCAACTGTGGTTTTTGGAGAGAGGAATCGAGGAAATGTTTACAACCTATTAAATCAAATCTATTCAAAGTTTTTTTTAATGATAGGTAGCGGATTGAATAAAAAATCTATGGCTTATGTTGAGAATCTAGCGGCATTTATAGAATATTCAATATCATTTGATCCAGGTATACATATATATAACTTTGTTGATAAACCTGATCTCACAATGAATCAACTTGTAGCTTTTGTTAAGAAAATATTCGGAAGGAATTATGATAGAAATATTCGAATTCCAGTCTCCTTAGCACTTCTTGTAGGAAAGGTTTTTGATCTTTTTGCATTTGCAACAGGAAAAGACTATGGCATAAGCTCAATAAGAGTAAAGAAGTTTTGTAGTGAGAGTGTTTTTTCATCATCTGTCAGCGATACAGGTTTTATACCGCCTGTCAATTTTCACAATGCTTTGGAGCAAACCATAGTGTATGAATTCATGGAGAATAATGAGGATATCAATGTATACTATAGCGAATAATTTTTAGATGGAAAAAAATCAGTGAAAAAGATACTAATCACAGGCATTACAGGTTTTGTTGGAAGTCATCTTGCAGATCTATTACTTGAAAATCCAGAAAATGAAATTTTTGGTTTAAAAAGGCCAAATTCTCAACAAAGAAATATTCACCATATAGTTGATAAAATTTCACTTCATGACGGTGATCTAATCGATCAAACTAGTCTAATCAAACTCATTCAGGATACTCAACCAGATGAAATTTATCATTTAGGTGCACTTAGTTGGGTTACACCCAGCTGGGATATGCCGGCAGCATATATGCAGACAAATGCAATTGGAACAATTAATCTGTTTGAAGCAATGAGAAATCAGGGATGTAGAGCAAAAGTCTTTCTTTCTTGCACACCTGAAGAATTTGGAGATGTTCCTGAGAATCTCATACCAATTACAGAAGAAACTAGGGTGCATCCAATAAATCCATATGCTGCTAGTAAGGCTGCTCAAGATATGGTTTCAATGGTCTACTCTGCTAGTTATGATATTCCTATAATAAGAACGAGAGCATTTAATCATGAAGGCCCTCGAAGAGGTATATTAGGTGCAAATGCTTCATTTGCTTTTCAAATTGCGTCTATTGAAAGGGGATTACAAGATCCAGTAATTAAGGTAGGAAACCTCGAAGCAACTAGAAATTTCACTGATGTATTAGATCTAGTAAGAGCCTACGAATTAGCAATGAAAAAGGGTGTTCCTTCTGAGCTTTATCTTATTGGCTCACAAAATATTTATACTATGAAAGAGTGTCTCGAGGTATTAATAAGTTTATCAACAAGTGCTGATAATATTTCATATGAGATTGATCCTATCAGGGTAAGACCTACAGAGTTAAAAACATTTATAGGTGACTTCAAGAAGTTTCATGATTTAACAGGGTGGGAGCCTAAAATACCTTTTGAACAAACGATGGAGTCTGTTTTGAATTATTGGAGAGAGTTCATAGATAAAGGTTACTATTAATTGAAGGTTCTCATTACAGGTGTAAATGGCTTTCTAGGAAGAAATATAGCAAAGACTCTTTCTCATTCTGGATACAAGATAAGAGGCATTGATATTCACAAAGAAGCCATATCAAACTATCTAGATCACTACGATTCAGGTTCAATTCTCGATAAAGATTTCATTTCTAGCAAAATTGAAGATTCTGATGTTGTGATTCATCTTGCAGCAATCACAGCGCATGCAGAAATAATTGATAAAAAGTACGAAACTCTGGATATTAATCTCGATGGCACAAAAAATATCCTTAGTGCATTCAATGCATCAAGAAAAGCTAGGAAATTCATATACGCTTCAACAGGAAAGGTTTATGGAAAGATTTTGGAGCTGCCTCTTTTTGAAGAATCAACGACAGACCCAATTAATATTTTGGGAAAGTCAAAATTAATTGCCGAGAGGCTTATCGATTTTTATTCAACTAATGATAAGTCATATATTACTTTTAGAATTTTTCAGGCTTATGGAACTGGACAAGTAGATCATTTTCTAATCCCAACAATTATCAAGCAAATTGACTTTGGTAGTAAAAATGAACAAAAAATTATACTAGGTGATATAAGAGCTAAGAGAGATTATATTCATGTAGATGATGTCGCATATGCATTTAATCTTGCAATAAGTACTGAAACTGCCAATGGAAATGAAATTTTCAATTTATCATCAGGACATGCTTTAACCGCTGAAGAAATTGTTAGACAAATTGAAGATTTGTGTGATTTAAGAATTGATATTCAAACTGACCAATCATTGTTTAGGAGTGACGAAGAATCAATTGAATATGGCTCATACGCTAAAGCTGAAAAATATCTTGGTTGGAAGCCAAAACTTACAATTCGTGAAGGGTTACATAAGATAATAAAAGAATTATGAAATTAGTCATAATGGCAGGAGGAAAGGGAACAAGAGTTTCCAAAATCTCTGATAGTATTCCGAAACCTCTAATTCAAGTAGATGGAAAGTCAGTGCTGGAGCGACAAATATTGCTTGCAAAAAAGTATGGAATTAGAGAGATAATTATTTGTATTGGATATCTAGGCCAGAAAATAAAGGATTATTTTGGTGATGGCTCAGATTTGGATGTCGTGATTTCTTATCATCAGGAAGCCGCTCCTCTAGGTTCAGCAGGAGCTCTAGCTAATTTAAAAAATCAATTGAATGAAGATTTTCTCTTATTCTATGGAGACATTATCATGGAATTTAATATTCAGAGAATGATTGACTATCATCATGGAAAAAACGCAGATTCGACTTTATTGGTTCACCCCAATGATCATCCGTTTGATTCAGATCTAATAGAAACGAATAATGACAATCAAATTACAAAGTTTTTATTGAAGCCTCATAATGATGCATTAATTTATCGAAACCTGGTTAATGCAGGTGTTTATATATTATCGCCAAAGATTCTTAATTTGATTCCAGATAATCAAAAGTCTGATCTTGTTAGTGATATTTTAATAAGGTCTCTAGATAAAGGGCTTAATCTTTATGCATATAATACACCTGAATATGTAAAAGATATGGGGACACCGCTCAGGTTTAATGAAGTTTCAGAAGATATTTTGGAGAAAAAATTACAATATATGAGTTTGGATAGCCCTCAAAAAGCAATATTCATGGATAGAGATGGTGTTATCAATAAAGAAGTTGATCTATTACACAATATTAATCAATTTGATTTAATCGATGGAGTTGTAGAGGCAATCAAGCTTATAAATAAGAGCAATTTTATGGCTATCATTATTACTAATCAGCCTGTTATTGCCAGAAACTTATGTAGTCTAGAAGAGTTAGCTGATATCCATAAAAAATTAGAAAGCTTATTAGGCAATGAGGGGGCTTTTATAAATGCAATATACTTTTGTCCCCATCATCCAGATGGTGGCTTTCCTGAAGAGAGAAAAGAATACAAGATAAAGTGTGATTGCAGAAAACCCTCACCTGGAATGTTATTATCGGCATCTAAAGAATGGAATATTAATCTAAGTGAATCATATATGATTGGAGACCATCAAAGAGATATAGATGCAGGAAAGAATGCTGGCTTGAAAGAAAGCTTTTTAATTCAGACTAATTCCAGAAATGCACTATTAAATAAAGTGAAGGGTATTATTTAAATGTTAATTTCAAGAACACCATTTAGAATATCATTCGCCGGTGGGGGAACTGATCTTCAATCATTTTATAAAGATCAAATGGGAGCAGTTGTAAGCACAACAATTGATAAGTATGTTTATCTCGCAATGCATCCATTCTTTTTTAGAGAAAAGATACAGCTAAAGTATTCCAAAACAGAATTAGTATCTTCTATTGAAGAAATCGAGCATCAAATATTTAAAGCAGTTTTAGAAGAAAAAGGCATTACAGGCATAGATATTAACTCTATAGCAGATGCTCCATCTGGTACTGGTCTAGGTTCAAGTAGCTCATTTACAGTTGGCCTTTTAAACGTTGTATATAGCTATATGGGGGAGAATTTATCTAAAGAAGAGTTAGCTAGTAAGGCTTGTTATATTGAAATCGATCGTTTGAAAAACCCTATCGGAAAGCAGGATCAGTATGCTGCATCATATGGTGGGCTCAATCACATTAAATTCTTTCCTGATGGAACAGTTAATGTTGAACCTATCAAAATAGTAAATGATCTAAAGGAAGAATTAGATAGAAATTTGATCATGATCTTCACAGAAGGAACAAGATCAGCTTCAAAAATCCTAAAAAAGCAAAATGAGGAAATCTCTAAAAAGAGTAAAACTGATCAAATGAATTTAATGGTCAGTCAAGCTGATAAACTGAGAGAATCACTTGAGAGAGGAAGGCTGGATGACTTCGGTCAGACATTGCATGAAGGATGGAGTCTAAAAAAAAGTTTGACTGATGAAATCTCTAATACAGGCATAGATCAAATCTATGATAAAGGAATTAAGTCAGGCGCTCTTGGAGGAAAATTATGTGGAGCTGGAGGAGGGGGTTTTATATTATTTTATTGCCCTCTAGAAAAACAAGACGAATTTAGGCACAATATGGGTGATTTCTTTGAGTTAGAATTCAATTTTGAGTCAAAAGGGTCAAGAATAATTAATTTAATGGAAAGCTGATGGAAGCAGTTCAATACAATAAAGATTATAAAAATGACATCGTGGAGTATTTTTCTAAGCTTAAAGATACTATAGATAGAATTTCATTAGATGATATGAATACTCTAATGAATGTTCTTGAAGAATCCAAAGATGGAGATAAGACAATATTCATAATGGGTAATGGTGGCTCAGCAGCAACTGCTTCACATTATGTTTGTGATTTCAATAAAGGCCTCACTCAGGAAAACCAAAAAAGGTATAAGTTCTTCTCACTAAATGACAATATTCCATCAATGATGGCTTATGCAAATGATGTCTCTTATGAGGATATTTTTGTAGAGCAGTTAAAAAATCACTTTAAAGAGGGCGATGTTGTATTTGGCATATCAGGATCAGGTAATTCGATGAATGTTATAAAGGCAGTTGAATATGCCAATGAAAATGGCGGAACAACTATTGCACTCACAGGATATAGCGGGGGAACATTAGGCTCAATTGCTAAATATAATGTTAATGTTCCAATTCATGATATGCAGATCGCAGAGGATCTTCATATGATCATAGATCACTGCATGATGAGAGTTCTCTACTAGTACCAAAAGAAAAAATATTTTCTTTAAAAAGCCTTCATGCAAGACGTACCAATAGTTTCAGTTGTACTGGTCGCTTTCAATGAGGATATCAGGCTTCTCGAAGAATCAATCACAAGCATTACTCAGCAGACTTTGAAGAATATTGAGCTAATTATTGTCGATGACAGCATAGACCAAAAGACAATAGATATAATTAATAAAAAGTCTTCAATGGATCACAGAATCAAGGTTGTTAGAACAGAGGAAAAAAAAATCTTCTCACAAGCTCTAAACCTGGGTTTAAAGAATACTAGCGGGAAATTTATAGCACGAATGGACCCCGACGATGTGTCTCATCCTACAAGGTTGGAAACTCAGGTAGATTTCCTTGAAAATAATTCTAATTATTCACTTGTAGGTTCAGCAATTAAGATAATTAATGAGAATGGACTAGAGATATCCACGAGAAAATACCCTAAATCTTCATTTGCACTTAAAATATGGTCAATCTTCAGGAATCCACTTGCACATCCTACTGTGATGATGAGAAGAGATATAATAGACCAAGGTTTTTTGTATGATGAGGATTTCTCAAAAGCTGAGGATCTAGAGCTTTGGCTCAGGTTAATGAAGAATAATCATAAGATTTATAATCTTGAACAAACTCTCTTAAGTTATAGAGTTGTAGGTAATTTTAGTGATAAAAGATTTGGTGAAAACTTTCAGTATAATTTTTTTGCGAGAAGAAAAAACTTTTCATGGAGGAAGCCAATTTCAGGATTGATATCATTAGTTTTTGCGAAAATGTATACTTTTCTTCCAAAAAGATTTATTGATGCAGCATATAAGATTACAAAATAATGTTTTATCTCTAATTAATTACGAATAGGAAGTAAGTATATGTTCAATGTTTTTAATAATGTTTATAAGAATAAAAAGGTTCTCGTTACAGGATGCACAGGATTTAAGGGTTCTTGGCTGTGCCTTTGGTTAAAAGACCTTGGTGCTGATGTTTATGGTATAGCACTTGAGTCTGAGTATATAGATGATCATTTTAATTCAGTAAAATTGGCAGACAGAATTAATTATAAATATTTGGATATAAGAAATTATGAATCAGTTGAGAGAGAGGTAAATTCTTTTAAGCCAGATTTTATTTTTCATCTCGCTGCACAAGCAATTGTTGGAGTTAGCTTTGAGGATCCGCATTATACATTTGAAACAAATATTGTTGGAACACTTAATATTCTCGAAGCAATAAGAAACTGTGAAAAAAAATGCACCGCTGTAATGATTACTAGTGATAAATGTTATAGAAATGTTGAAAAAGATGAAGGCTATGTTGAAGACGATACCATAGGTGGAGATGATCCTTACAGTGCTAGCAAGGGAGGAGCAGAACTTGTTATTGCAAGCTATATAGAAAGTTTCTTTAGGGGTACAAATAAGTATGTTGCCTCTACTAGAGCAGGTAATGTTATTGGTGGGGGAGATAGATCTAAGTTCCGTTTAGTACCAGACTGCATAACTGCACTGAAAAATAATGATCCTATAGTTATACGTAATCCTGAATCTACTCGACCTTGGCAGCATGTTCTAGAGCCACTCAGTGGATATCTATTGTTGGGGATGCATTTATCTTCAGGTAAGGATATTTTTAGTACTGGATGGAATTTTGGACCAAAAATTGGTGAGACTAAGACTGTAAACGAGGTCACAAAAGAGATTATTTCGGTCTGGGGCTCAGGAGAAATTATCATAGACAGAAATCAGCAATTCAACGAGTCATGTTTGCTTCAATTGGATTGTACCAAAGCAAAAAAATTGCTCGATTGGGAGCCAACACTTAATTTCCATGAATGCATAAGATTTACAGCAGAATGGTATAAGCATGATTCTGTGCAAACTGATAAGGACATGTTTTCATTTAGTATGGATCAGATAGAGGAATATAATAAGCTTGCAAATGATAGGGGTCAGCCTTGGATTGGCAAATGATTATTTTTGGCAAGCCTAAATAAATTTTATTAAATTAAGAGAGTATTAATATGAAAGTAAATAATTGCAGAATCTGTGGTGCAGAAGCTCTTGAGGTAATTTTGGATTACAAAGAAATGGCACTTTCTGACAGTTTCCTTAATTCTAATGACGAGATTAAAACTGAGAAGAAATTCCCAATGAATCTATGTTTTTGTAAGGAATGTTTTCATCTTCAAATTGATGAAATTCTTGATCCAGGAGACTTATTCTCAGATTATATTTATGCAACAGGGTTCTCTGATGCTGTTATTAAGTATGCAAAGGAGTTTCATGATAGCATTCGTAAAACCCACCATGAAAATGCAAATCAACATTCCCCAAAAGTACTGGAGGTAGCTAGTAACGATGGGACAGTATTATCTATTTTCAAGGATAGTGGCTCAGAGGTACTTGGAATTGATCCGGCTGAGAATATTGTAGAAATAGCAAATAATCGAGGGATAAATTCTATCGCTGGTTTCTTTAATTTAGAAAGTGCAGAATCAATACTAAATAAGCATGGAACTTTTGATATTGTTATCGGAAGAAATGTAATGGCCCACGTTGCAGATCTTCATGGATTTGCAGAAGGAATAAGCATTACTCTTTCTCAAGATGGTTTTGCAGTCATAGAAGTGCCACATCTGCAAACTATGTTTGAAGAGCTACAGTATGACCAAGTTTTTCACGAGCATATTGGATACCATTCACTTGATAGCTTTTGTAAATTATTTTCAAGATTTGGAATGGAAGTATTTGATGTTGAGAGGGTTTGGATTCATGGAGGATCAATTAGGGTTTATCTTCAGCATATAGATGGACCAAGAGAAATATCTGATCGTGTTCAGAATTTGATTAATGAAGAAAGGGAATTAGGATTATATGAAATATCTTCATGGCATAAATTTGCAAATAGAGCAATTGCTCACAAAGATTCAATATCCAGGAAGATCATTGAGCTCAAAGGAGAGGGGAAAAAGGTTGCAGTATATGGTGCTTCTGGGAAAGGGCAATGTCTCCTACAATTTTGTCAAATTGATAACTCATTGGTAGATTACGTTGTTGATAAGAGTGAATTAAAACATGGCAAGATAACACCTGGCACTCATATTCCTATTTTTCCAACAGAACATATTCATGATGACTTTCCTGATGTAATATTATTATGTGCGTGGAATTTTGCAGATGAAATTATTGAACAGCAATCGCTATACTTAGAAAAAGGTGGTAAGTTTTTGCATCCTCTTCCAGAACCTCATTACGTACCATAAAAATAATTATTCAAGAATGGTGTTTTGATAACTAGGAGTAAGAAAATGAAATGCAGAAACTGTGACAACCCACTCTCCTTAAGTTTTGCTGATCTAGGATTCTCTCCTCCGTCTAATGCGTATTTAACAGAAGATGATTTGAATCAGTCGGAGCAATATTTTCCATTAAGAGTCGATGTTTGTGAGTCTTGTTTTTTGGTTCAGACTCAAGATTTTGTTCTCCCAGAGATTATATTCAATGAAGACTATGCTTATCTTTCATCAACATCTCAAGGCTTTCTCGACCACTGTGAAGATTATTCCAATAAGATCATAGATAGACTTGCTCTTGATAGTAATAGCTTTGTTGTTGAAATTGCATCTAATGATGGATATCTTTTGAAAAACTTCCTTCAAAGAGAAATCCCTTGTTTAGGTATAGAGCCAACTAAATCAACTGCTGAAATTGCACGATCGAAAGGCATAAGAGTTGAGGAAAGATTTTTTGGGAATGAGGCTGCAATAGATATATCTGCGGAATCTAAAGCTGATCTTATAATCGCAAATAATGTTTATGCTCATGTGCCTGACATAAGAAGTTTTACTAAAGGACTTTTTCTACTTTTAAAAGATGAGGGAACAATAACCATTGAGTTTACTCATTTGGTCAATATGTTGAGAGAAAAGCAATTTGATTCACTTTATCATGAACATTTTTCATATTATTCACTTACAACAGTTATTAATATTTTCGAAAGACATGGTTTACGGATATATGATGTTGAGGAGATCCCTACACATTGCGGTAGTTTGAGAATATATGGCTGCAAGAAAGATGCCAGCATACAAACTAATACAAAAAATATTGGATTAGTTCTTAGTAAGGAAAAGGAGATGGGTCTCGATAATCCTGAGACATATAAAACCTTCCAGAGTGAAATTGATGATATCAAGAACTCTTTTCTCAACTTCTTATTACAGGCAAAAAAAGAAAACAAAAAAGTAGCAGGGTATGGCGCTGCAGCAAAAGGAAATACCCTTTTGAATTATGCTGGCGTAAAACCAGACTTAATTCCATATATATGTGATATGGCAAAATCTAAGCAAGGGAAATATATGCCTGGTTCTCATATACCTATTTTTCATGTTGATTATTTAAAGCAAGATAAGCCAGACTACGTATTTATTTTTCCTTGGAATATTGCAAAAGAGGTAATTGATCAAAATAACTATATATCTGAATGGGGAGGAAGATTTGTTATTGCTGTTCCCACATTAGAAATTATATAGTGAGACTAATTCTTACAGGTGGAACGGGTTTTTTAGGTAAATATCTGACTGAATCACTACTGAAATCTGGCGCAGAAGTCCTATCTCTAATAAGGTCAAAGCAAAATATTAACACAACTCATGATAAGCAACTGTTGGTTAAAGAATATGAGATTGGTGGAAAAGACTCCTTGCCTAAAGAGATTTCTAATGACTTTGATACCATTGTTCATTTGGCATGGAATGATATAACTGACGTAAATTCTGATCGCCATGTTAATGAATACCTCCCACAACACCTAGATTTTCTAAAAAAAATAATTGATCGAGGGGTAAAGAATGTCTTTGTTTTAGGAACATGCTATGAATATGGAATGTGTAACGGGATGATAAATGAGAGTCATGAAACTCTTCCAATCACTAAATACGGCATTGCAAAGAAGAGACTCAGTCACGAGCTTTTAGCTTTCCAAAAAAAGACCGATTTCAATATAACTTGGGCAAGATTATTTTATGTATATGGAAAAGGCCAAATATCTTCGACAATATATAAACAATTACATGAAGCAATCAAGAATAGAGAAAAAATCTTTAAAATGTCAAATGGAGATCAATTGCTAGATTATCTATCAGTTGATCAAGTCACTGATATTTTAACTAATTTGATACTGTGCAAGAAACCCAACCTAGGTTTCATAAATGTATGCAATGGCAGTCCAATAAGACTTATTGATCTTGTTGAGAACTGGATAAATGAAAGTGGTCAATCAATCGATCTTGATTTGGGAGCATATCCATATAGAGAATTTGAACCAAAAAGTTTTTGGGGTGACAGGAAATATCTCAATCAAATACTTAATTTGAAATAAATAGAATTTCATTATGTCTAAAAAAAGTTTGCTAGCACTTGGTATACCAACATTCAACAGACCAGATGTAGCTATCAAGGTAATAGAGCAAGCACTGGAATTAAATATATATGATCAAATAATCATTTCTTCAAATTCACAAGAACAGAAGATTAAGGATTTTATAGAAAAAAAAGATAACAGCCTAATTACATTCTTCCAGCAGAATGAAAATGTTGGTATATCAAGAAACTATAAGAAATTAATAGACCTATGTAATTGCAAATATCTCCATGTCATAAGTGATGAGGATTATTTAATCAAGCAAAGACTTAAGGAGCTATATTCTTTTCTTGAAAAGAGAAATGAATATTCTTTAATAGTAATGTCTGTAAATGATTCAAATGGTCAAATATATAAAGATGCTTCATGGCAAAAAAATAAATATCTTTATGATGCTTTAGGTGAAACAGCACACATAGGAAGCACTGTTATAAATACTAAAATATGGACTAATCAGGCACATGATTACATGATTGATTATTGTAGCAGAAGTAAAGGTGATGTTTATCCAACAACAGCAGCAGCGTTAATCTCATATTCGATAGACACTTCATTATTTTATTTTCCTTATGCAGTAGTTCAGATGGGTGAAAAACATAATTTCTCCGAAATGAAGGGTAAAAGAGTTTATGGAACTAAGCCAAAACTTGAACAATTTATTTCAGTATTGATGCTAGTAAGGCAATTACAAATTCCCAGGAAGATTATTCTGAATATGTATATTTTTTATTACTTTTCACATCATGCTTTACAACAAGCACATAAAAGGTTTGATGAAAAACCACTTCCAATTGTAAAAACATTTATCAAAGAAAATCAATCAGGTCTCAAAGACCAGATATCCTTATACTTATTAGTAATTTGGTATTATTATTTTTTAAACTATTATCATATTAAAAGTAAGCTTGGAAGCAAGCTAAGGGAATATAATTTAAGGTAATGAGCATGAAGGTTGTTATATTAGCAGGTGGATTAGGTACTAGGATCAGTGAAGAAACAGCACTGAAGCCAAAGCCTATGATTGAAATAGGAGGCAAACCTATTTTATGGCACCTAATGAAACACTACTCAAAATTTGGATTGAATGATTTCATAATTTGTTGTGGGTATAAGGGTTACGTAATCAAAGAATATTTTGCTAACTATTTTCTTCATACCTCAGATGTTACCTTTGATATGGTCAATAATAATATGGAAGTACATGAGCGCCACACCGAAGAATGGAAAGTAACCCTGATTGATACTGGTGAAGATACAATGACTGGTGGAAGACTGAAGCGCTTAAAAGAGTATCTTAAGGATGAGGAGTTTTTCTGTTTTACTTATGGAGATGGTTTAAGTGATATTGACATAACTTCGTTGATTAATTTTCATAAGAAAAAGGGAAATTTAGCAACTATTACTGCAGTTACGCCTCCAGGAAGATTTGGTGCTATTAAACATGATGAGAGTAAAGTTATTGAGTTTATGGAAAAACCCAAGGGAGATGGCGGTCTTATAAATGGTGGATTTTTTGTACTATCACCAAAGTGTCTTGATTTTATTGATGGTGATACTACTTCATGGGAGAATGAGCCCTTAAATAAGCTTGTTGAGGTTGGAGAACTAAACTTGTATAAACACAAAGGCTTTTGGCAACCAATGGATACTTTGAGGGACAAAAATTATCTTGAAAGCCTCTGGAACAATGGAAATGCACCTTGGAAGCCTTAATTTTTTTGTCAAAAAAATGATAGAGATAAATTAAGTCGTTGGAGGATAATTCTTGATACTCAAAAACTTAAGTATCTTTTTAGTATTATCAATTTATGTCCTCGTGATTATTGTCGCATACTCAGAGGGCCCATTAATTTCAGTGCAGTCATTTATCCTTGGCTTAATAGGAATATTGGTCATTACATTTATTGCCTCATCAGTAGCCAAAAGTATTAATTTAGTAGATGAAGCAGATGGTCATAGAAAGAATCATAAAGGGGCGATACCTCTTACCGGCGGATTAATATTATTTATTTCAATCATTTATGGCGCTTTTGTTTTTGGAGTGAATACTTTCTATATCTATATCATAGCCTCCTTGCTACCAATTATGATAATAGGGACGCTAGACGGGCTTAAGGCAATTGAAGTACCCTGGACATTAAGATTGGTAGGACAAATTCTTGCAAGCTGGATTGTAATCTTAACTACTGATATATATGTTAGTGATCTGGGAAATCTATTTGGTCAAGGCATAGTTAATCTTGGTGGATTCGGTATACCTTTTACAATCTTAGGTGTAGTTGGAGTATGCAACGCTTTTAACATGTTGGATGGAAAAGACGGCTTGGCAGCATCAGTTGCAATAGTTATAGTTTCTTCTATTTTTATGTTGCTTTTTTTTCAGGGCATCACATTCATGATGGGTTTAGTGATTATCTCAAGTTTAATCATTTTCCTTGCGTTTAATTTAGGTTTTTTTGGAGCCGAGAGAAAAATCTTTCTTGGAGATCATGGATCAAATGCAATAGGTCATATGATCGCATGGATCTTAATTTTCCTATCTCAAGAAGAAAAGATTATCACTGCAATATCAACCATTTGGTTTGCTTTTCTTCCCATCACTGATGCTTTAATGACTATTGCAAGAAGATTGATTGCATTAAGGTCCCCATTTTTGGCGGATAATAAACATTTTCATCACATATTATCCAATATCGGATTATCAGATAAAAAAGTCTTATTTATTTTCATTTTAATATCAATTATTGCAGCTAGTATTGCCTATCTATCAAACATTTGGGAACTGAAAGAGTATAATCTTTTCTATGGGTATATTACTTTATTGGTGATATTACTTTTGATAACAAATCAAAGAAAAATAGTCTAATTGCTTGGATGAAAAAAGAATATGTCTGATGTATATTTCATCTCTGAAGTTTCTAGTAATCATTCATCATCGATTCAAAGATGTAAAGAATTCATTAGAACCTCTAAAGAGATTGGATGTAGTGCAGTAAAGTTCCAATTATTTAAATTAGATGAGCTCTTTTCCATTGAAGCCCGTCGCGCTAATCCAGAATTTGAACATAGAAGGAAATGGGAGCTACCTGTAAGCTTTCTTCCTGAGCTTAAGCGTTCATGTGTAGAAAATGAAATTGATTTTTCATGTACTCCTTTCTATATTGACGCTGTAGCAGAGCTAGAGCCATATGTTGATTTCTACAAAGTAGCTTCTTATGAATTATTGTGGTTAGACCTTTTAGCGGAAGTTGCAAAAACTGGTAAGAAAGTAATTATTTCTTCAGGTATGGCAAATCTAGAAGAAATCGATAATGCCATTAATCATCTAAGAAAGAATGGTTGTAACGAGATTGAATTACTTCATTGTGTTTCGGAGTATCCTGCAACCCTAGCTTCATGCAATCTTTCTGCAATAAAAACCCTAAGAGATAGATACAAATTAAAAATAGGGTGGTCTGATCATTCAATGAATCCAGTTGTAATAGATAGGGCTATAAGTAAATGGGATGCATCTATAATTGAATTCCATATAGATTTAGATGGAGATGGAGAAGAGTACCAATCGGGCCATTGTTGGCTTCCGCATGAAATAGAAGATCTTATCTCTTCAAAGGAAATTAAGCTTAATAATAATTCTATGCTGATTAGAGAAATAGATGGTGATGGAATAAAAAAACCAGCACAGTGTGAATTATTTGAAAGATCTTGGAGAGCAGATCCAAGTGATGGCCTAAGACCATTATTGGAAACCAGAAAAAAGTTGGCATAAATGAATGTTCTATTTGTTTGCGAATATTCACCTCAAATAGGCTTTGGTCATTTATCTAGATGTAAGAACTTATCTATCTCACTAACTGAAGATAAATCAATCAGAACATTTATCATTTATCAGAGTGATGGAAATAGCAATCCAGAATTTTTCTCAAACTTTGCTCAATCAGAAAGAGCTTCGATCTCAGAATTGAAGGATTTTTGTGCTAATTGGGAAATAGATTTGATTATATGTGATCTTAGCCATGATTCTAGTCCAGATGAACTATCAATTTTTTCTAGTCTAGAGATACCATTTATAACTATTGATGACCTTTCTCCAAGGAGGCTTATCTCAAATGCTAATTTTTATCCGCCGATAAAACAAGCTCGTCAGATGGACTGGACTGGATTCGCAGGGAAGAATTATATTGGCTGGCCCTATTATGTTCTAAGTCCCAACCTTAAAAAATTTCTTAATAGAAAAGGTGATAAAGAAAAATTATTTATTAGTTTTGGTGGAAGCGATCTTCACAAATTTATAGAAAAACTTCAGAAAACAATTATAGATTTAAGTAATGAATATGAAATTGATTTGATCATTGGCCCACTAACAGAATATGTTGAAGAAGATATTAAATCTAAATTCCCAAAGAATATTTGCATACACTACAATCCAAAAAATTTATTTAAAATAATGTCTGAGTCACAATATGCTTTAGTTACTTATGGAGTAACAGTATTTGAATTAGCGTTTCTAAGAATCCCATCAATTGTAATAACTACTAAAGATGACCATAGAATTTCTGGTGAATGTTTTTGGGGAGAATATAATTCTTTCAGTCATATTTCTTACCCCTCAGAAAATATTGAGGATCAAATATATGAGAAAATAGAGGAATTAAAAACAACCAAAAAATATGAATTCCCATATTTTGGAGAGTCAGCCAATCAAGAAATTATAGATATTATAAAGGAGATATAGTTGAATTATTTTTGGGTCATAGGAGGGGGATTATTGCAGGTACCAATAATTGAGAAACTAAGATCAATGGATCTAAATGTAATAGTTTCTGATCAATCAAGTGATTGTATTTGTAATCAAATTTCAGATATATTTTTTCAGATCGATATTTTTGATGTCGATTCTCATATAGAAAAAGCGAGGGAAATTCTAAGTCAAGGTGACAATATTATTGGTGTTCTTGCCGCTGGCATAGATGCTCCTGTGACTATGTCTAAACTAAATGAGTTTCTTGGCCTTAGTGGGGTAAGTAGTCTCATTTCCAAGACAGTTCATAATAAAGCTCTATTTAGGGGTAAGATGAGAGAATTAGGTTTTCCAACACCAGAATTCCACGAGTTCAAGAGAGATGAATACCCTAAATTTTCTGATTATTTAAAACAAATTGGGAATCCATATATTATTAAGAATGTAGATAGCAGTGCAAGTAGAGGGACAAAAATCTTTTACACTGCCGATAAAGATTCAGAAAGAAAAATATTTTTAGAAGCCTGCAATGTCTCAAAAACAGACTCCTGTCTAGTAGAATCTGTCTGGACAGGGACTGAACATACTGTCGAAACCTTTTATGATATTGATGGTAAATTCTATGAATGCTTTATTACTGATAGAGCTTTTAATTATGAGACAGGTTTTCCTATTGAAACTGGACTCAGAAACCCTACAGAACTAGATTTAAATTCACAAAGAGAATGCTTCCAACTAGCAAATGAGGTCTCATCAGCACTAGGTATAAAAGTTGGTGCTGCAAAGTTCGATATGATTTTTACAAATGAGGGACCAAGAATAATTGAAATGACTACAAGATTATCTGGAGGCTTTGATTGCCAATATCTTGTACCAGCAGCAACAGGCAAGGATATTTTATCCATGGCTATTATAACTGCTATGGGAAAAAGATTTGATGCAGAATTAAATAGGTCAACTAGAAACTATGTTGCCCTTTCAGGAAGCATCTGGCCAGAAGAGGGGATCATAGAGTCAATAGAAGGTCTTGATAAAGCAAAGAGCGTGAAATATGTTGAGAATATTTTTATAAGAAAAAAAGTAGGTGATACAATTGAGCATTACAATAATTGTGCCCAAAGAGTTTGTATCATGATAGTAGCAGCCCCAAGCTATAATGAAGCCAATGATGCTTTATCAAAAGCAATTTCTAGCATCAATATAAGAACAAAATGATTAATATTTTGGTTATAGGTGCTGGAGCGATAGGCAGAGGTTATGTTCCATGGCTATTTAATGATGAATATACACTCCATTTTGTTGATTCCAATGAACAATTAATTCAATCTTTAAAAGACAATAAGCATTATTTCTCATTTATGACAAATACTGAATCCTATGTTGAAAAGAGAGTTGAAGTAGCCAAAATAATGCATATATCAGATGTTTCATCATCGCTTCTTGATGATTATGACTTTGTCATAAGTTCAGTAGGTCCAAGGCAATTTATGAGCTTAGTTGAGCTTTTTAAAAATTCAAGCACACCAATTATTTGCTTCGAGAATGACCATAGTTTGGTTCCTCTAATGAGGTCAGCCACTTCAAGAGACAATATATACTTTGGTATTCCCGATGTTATTACTTCTAATTCAACAAGTGATGAGCTTCAGAAAAAATATTCCAATTCATTAATTACAGAACAAGGCCAAACATTTATAGAAGAGGGAGCTGCAGAACTTGGCGGTGATATTGTTTATGTTTGTGATGATGAAATAGCTAAACAATGGGCAGCAAAACTCTATATACATAATACTCCACATTGCGTTGCAGCATACATGGGCAGTTTAATTGGTTCTAAATTTCTTCATCAAGCTATGAAGAATAAACTAATAGATGAAATTGTCACAGGTGTCGCAAATGAAATGGCTAAGATGACTCGTAAGGAATTTGGTTTATCAGATGAATTTTCTACTTTTTATTTAAACAAAGAAATCGCAAGATTCAAGAATACTCTTCTCTATGATCCAATAAAAAGAATTGCAAGAGAGCCATTCAGAAAGCTTGCATTAAATGATCGTCTTATTGGAGCTGCTTCTAAGGCAATTGCTAACAATATAAGTGTTATAAATACCTTAACAGGAGTTATTGCTGCTTTTAGATATGATGATTATGATGATCCTGATCGAAATATAAAAGTATTATTTGAGAGCCTCGACAGAGAAGATTTTCTAAGAATTGCTATCGGCTTAAATCAGCATGAAGTTATTTATCAGTTAATTTTGGATCAATGGGATGATTCAATTTCGATACTAGAGAGAGTAAAGAATCATGAATGATTTACAGCATGTGATACGTGCAGCAGTTTCTGCAGGAAATATTATCCTTAAGCTTAGAGATACTAATTTCAGCAAAACAAATAAGGAGTCTAATAGAGATGTTGTTACAGAGGCTGATCTTATTTCTGAGAAAGTCATAATTGATTTCTTGTCAAAGGAAATAAAGAATTTTTCATATTTATCTGAGGAATTAAATATCTTAGTTGGAAATTCTGATGAATATTGGGCTATTGACCCCATAGATGGGACAGCTAACTATATTTCTGGCAGTAAAAATTTTTGTGTAAGCATTGGTAATGTTTATGGGGAAATTCTTAATAAGGGTGTAGTTTTTGCCCCAGCGCTAAATGATCTATACTATGCTTCAAAAGAATTAGGATCATATAAGAATCAGCAAAAGCTCAAAGTCGTAGAAAATAATTTATGTGATTCACTAATTGCAATCTCCTTCCCTGGAAAGACTGATAGAGACTTCTCAAAAGATATTTATAAGGTTTTATATGATATAAATAGCCAGTCTAGCGGTATCTTAAGACTTGGTTCAGCCTCACTTCATCTAGCTAATCATGCAGAAAACATATTTGGTGGTTGTATTGGATTTAATGCTCCGATTTGGGACATTGCTGCTGGATTAGCAATCTGTAAAAATGCAGGCTCATCATATAAATTATTTAAAACAGATAATGAACATAACTATCATTACATATCAGCTCCACCTCTCTTACTAGAAGAATTACAACAAATGCTAAAAAAAGTGCTGCGTTAAAAACTACCCACTATGAAAAATTTTTCAAATATTACTGTAATTGGCGCAGGATATGTCGGTAGCTCATTAGCAACTTTACTTGCCCAAAATTATAATGTTTCAGTTGTAGATATAGATGAAAAAAAGGTAGAGCTTCTAAACTCAAAGATAAGCCCAATCGATGATCCTCTGGTAAGTGGGTACTTAGAAAATAGCAGATCAAGGTTAATAGCATATTCTGATATTTGCGACGTATTTGGATCAACAGATCTTTATATCTTGTCACTACCCAGTAATTTTGATTCTGAAGGAAAGTTTTTTGATACAACTATTTTAGAGAGTGTAATTGATCTAATTCATCTCAATGACTCTAAGATGCCAATCCTTATAAAATCAACAATACCAATTGGTTTTATAAGTAAAATAAGAGCTACTTATCCAGATATGGAAATAGTTTTTTCTCCTGAGTTCTCAAGAGAAGGAAATGCTTTAGAGGACAACTTAAATCCATCTAGAATAGTTATTGGTGATACTTCGGAGTTTGCAAAAAAAGTAAGTTTTCTATTAAAGGAAATTTCTCTTAATAATCCAATCTGCTTTTTTTTAAGTCCTGAAGAAGCGGAATCTGTGAAGCTATTTTCTAACTCTTATCTTGCATTAAGAGTAGCCTATTTCAATGAGCTTGACTCATTTGCTCTCAGTTTAGGTCTTGATACAAGAAAGATAATCTCAGCTGTATCTGCAGATCTAAGGATTGGTGAAGGCTACAATAATCCCTCATTTGGTTACGGAGGTTATTGTCTACCAAAAGATACAAAACAATTGCTGGCAAATTATGAGTCTATTCCTCAGAAAATCATTGGCTCAGTTATTGAGGCAAATGATTATCGAAAAGATTATATCGTGAAAGATATATTAGAAAAGGATCCAGAATGTATTGGCATATACAGATTGGTTATGAAGAAGAATTCTAATAATATTAGATCATCATCAGTTCAGGGCATCATGGAGCGATTACAAGGCAAAGGAATTAGAATGATTATCTACGAACCACTGATTAGTGACAGGACTTTCTCTGGTATAGATGTTATTAATGATTTAAAGAGATTCAAAGATTCTTCTTCCCTTATCTTAGCAAATAGAATGCATGAAGATTTATCAGATGCTGAGGAAAAGATTTACACAAGAGATCTATTTGGAGAGAATTAATTCTTACCAGAAATTAAATATCCTCATTAAGGATTTCTTATGTATGGGACATTATTTGAAGCAATGAAGCTTGGATTTATAAAATCTTTGTTCTGGTTATAAATAATCTCTTTATTATCGAGTGCTAGCAATTTCCCACCAGCATTCAATAAGATGGCCTCACCTGCAGCAATATCCCATTCTGATGTTGGACTGAGCCTAGGATAGATGTCCACTTGACCTCTTGCTATTAGACAGAATTTCAATGAGCTCCCAGCATAGATGACTTCATAACTACCTAAACCTTTAAGAAAGTCAGATAGTTCTTTATTTTTGTGTGATCTACTTGCAATAACTCTAATTTTCCCCCTATTTCTTTTGCTTACACTTATTTTTTTTTGAATAGAATCTGAACCTATGAAGTAAGATCCATAATTCTGGTGACCCCAATATGTTTCGTTATAAGTAGGAATATGAATTATACCAAATACAGGTCTATTCCTGAAAATTAGAGCTATGTTTACTGTAAATTCTCCATTCCGATTTATAAATTCCTTTGTCCCGTCAAGAGGATCAATTAACCAATACATCTTCCATCTAGATCTTTCCTCAAAAGAAAATATTTTTGATTCCTCCGATAAGATAGGTATCTCTGGAGTCAGCTTTTGTAGAGATCTTGTGATTATCTGATGAGATGAAATGTCCGCTTTCGTCAAAGGAGTCTCATCATCTTTTATTTCAAAATTGAAATCAGTTTTGTAGATTTCCATTATTGCATGGCCTGCATCTAGAGATATCTCTATAATTTTTTTTATTTGCTCAGTATTTAATAAATTAGAAGGCATAGAATTGATCTTATATATATACTAATTTACTACAAGACCAAATTTTTAAAAAAAAACTTGCAAAATAGCTATCTGATTAGGGACAATTGTAAATCTACGCAATTCCGCGTATCAAATTTATACCACAACTTACGGGTCAAAATAGAATAAACGGAACTAGTAATGGAAATAATTCAGGTGACAGATAGTAGCTTTCAAGATGAAGTGCTTTCATCTGATACTCCTGTCCTTGTAGATTTTTGGGCTGAGTGGTGTGGGCCTTGTAAAATGATTGCTCCAGTTCTAGAAGAGTTAGCTGATCAAACGGATGGCAAAATAAAGATCGTCAAAGTTGATGTTGATAATAATTCTCAGACTGCTATGAACTATGCAATCAGAAGTATACCAACACTGATTATTATAAAAGATGGATCAGTAGTAGCTCAGCACATAGGGGCAGCTTCAAAAGCCCAATTAGAAAATTTCATAAATCAAAATATATAAAAATGCCATCAAACGGAAGAAAAAGAAAAAGAGGCGGAGGTCATAAGAAAGATTTTC
>MDSW01184727.1_pt1 | contig 53544 bp, 53 predicted proteins | sample 811171 | NCBI WGS metagenome assembly MDSW01 (sample SAMN05326641, study PRJNA326480) | marine metagenome | isolation source: seawater | place: Atlantic Ocean: North West | collected 2012
CACGTTGATAGGCTGGGTGTGGAAGTGCGGTAACGCATGTAGCTGACCAGTACTAATAGCTCAATTGGCTTGATTTATGCACTGAAAAAAATTTTGTCACTAAACTAATTTAAATAAAATAATCGATAGATACTAAGGTAATAAATATAAAAACCTGTAATTTTAGGGATCTTTTTATTGAAAAATTTATAAAACTAAATGAAAAATTTTTCTGTACTAATCCATTCGGTTGAAGAAAATATAAATAATTATAACATTATCTTTTAAAATTAGATGAGAGATCAATTGAAAGTATTTATTGCAACATCAAGCTTTTCAAGTCTTACTGAAAATATTAAAAATTTTGCAAAAAAAAAAAAAATCTTATTTAAAAAGAATCCTTTAAACAAAAAATTAAGTTCAGATCAACTATTAAAATATGCTATTGATTGTGAATACATAATTGCCGGTACAGAAATTTATAATAAAAAAACTCTAGATAATTTAAAAAATCTTAAATATATATTTAGACTTGGTTCAGGTTTGGATAATCTTGATATAAATTATATAAAAAAAAAAAAAATAAAATTTTTTAAATCTAAAATAACTCCTGAAGTAGCTGTAGCAGAGCTAATTGTGGGATATATTTTTTCAATTTACAGAAATATTATTGATCATAATAATAATTTGAAGAAAAGAATTTGGAAAAAACAAATGGGCAATACTCTGAACGGAAAAACAATTGGTATAATAGGCTATGGTAAAGTTGGTAAATATCTACACAAAATTTTAAAAAGTTTCGGAGTTAATACTTTAATTAATGATAAAAAAAATATAAATTTTAAAAATACTCCTTTAGAAAAGTTAATTAAGTATTCAGATATAATATCTATAAATGTAAATCTTGGCTCAAAAAAAAAATTACTTCTAGATAAAAAAAAATTAAAGTTATGTAAAAAAAATTGTGTTATTATTAATACATCAAGGCCAGAGGTTATCGACTATGATTATTTATATTATTTGTTAAGAAGTAAAAAAATTCTTGGAGCGGGTCTTGATGTTTTTTTACAAGAGCCATACTTTGGTAAATTATCAAGTCTAAACAATGTAGTTTTGACACCGCACATAGGCAGTTACTCAAAAGAAATAAGATTAAAGATGGAAGATGAAGCTTTAAATAATATTTTTAAAAATATAAAATAATAATGAACATTATTTTTGATTTTGATGGAGTAATTCTCAACAGTCATAAAGTAAAGACGGAAGCTTTTTATGAAATATTTAAATCATATGGAAAAAATAGAGCTGAAAAGGCAAGAAAATTTCATCAAAATAATATTGGAAAGTCTAGATACTTCAAATTTAAATTTATCTTTAAATATATTTTAAATAAAAAAATTACAAAAAAAGAAATTACTAAACTGGAAAAAAATTTTGAAATGTTTATCGAAAAAAAAAATAAAAAATTTAAAACCTTCTAAATATTTTATGAGATTTATAAAGCAAAAAAAAAAATACCATAACTTTTATATTTCAACAGGAACTCCACAAAATAAGATAATTAAAATTCTTAAAGAAAAAAAACTTTTTTTTTTTTCAAAAAAATTTATGGATCACCAGCCTCAAAATTAGTTCATATTAATTTAATTAAAAAATCAAATAAAAATCTTTTGTTCATAGGTGATAGTTTCGAGGATTATAAAGTATCCAAACAAACAAGTATTAATTTTATTTTAAAGTTAAATTCTGAAAATTTAAAATTTAGAAAGAAGATAAATGTAAAAAAGATTAATTCTTTTAAATATTTAGATAGATATATAAATTCTTTACAAAAAAAATTAATTTAATTCATTAGTGGGATATTATTTGCAAATAAATTTATTTTAATTTTTTTTTTTTGAAATATACCATTGCTATGACATATATAAAAAATAAATCATCAGATGTTAACAAGGTTTTGAAGGATGACGGTGTTTCATCCATTGACACAATTAATTATCAAAATTTAAATAACATAGATATAAATGATCTTAAAAATAAATTTGGCCATGATAAATCATGGGCTGTAAGATTAACTTTTAATAAAAGGTTTGGTGGAGTCGCAATACAACAGCTCCCAGGTGAGGGTAATAGGTTGCACCAACATCCTGATGCAGCAGAGTGCTGGGTCATTTTAAAAGGAAAGTGGAAGTGGTATATTGAAGGACAAGGAGACATGGAAGTTTCTGAAGGTTCTATAATTAATGTCCCTGAAAAAACTTATCATCAAATTACATGCATAGGAAATGAACCTGGAATTAGATTCGCTATTACTGCACCAGACGTTGAACATGTATACAAGTAATATTTTTCTTTTTCTATGAACTTTAAGTTTTCAAGAGATTTTAAAAATAAAACATATATTCTTACAGGCTACAGCAATGGAATAGGAAAACAAATTTATGAAAATCTCAATGAATTAGGTAGCAAAGTAATTTTAATTGGGAGAAAAAAAATTAAAAATAAAAAAATTTTTTCGTGTGATCTTAGTAACTCTACAAAACTAGATTTATTATGTAAATCAATTTCAAATAAAATAAGTACAATTGATGGAATAGTTCATTGTGCTGGAATTAATAATTCTGTAAAAATTTCTAAAATTTCTATTCAAGAATGGAATAATATATTTTCCGTAAATTTAACTTCTGCATTTATTATATCAAAAAATTTTAAAAAAAATTTAATCAGATCAAAAAATCCATCAATAGTATTTGTATCATCAATTGCCGGTCACAGAAAAAGTGTTGTAAGTGGAGCGCATTACGTAGCAAGCAAGGCCGGTTTAATAGGTTTATCAAAACAATTATCTCATGAATTTGGAAAAAGTAAAATAAGGGTAAACTGTATCTCTCCAAGTCAAACTACTACAAATATGTTAAAAAAATCTATGTCTTTAAAACAAAGAAAAAAACTTATAAAATCTATACCACTTGGTAGACTTGCTTCTCCACAAGATCAATCAAATGGAGTTTTATTTTTACTATCATCAATTTCAAATTATATATCTGGCACATCAATAAACATAGATGGTGGACAAATATGAATATGAAAAAGAATCTAACTTTTGTTGTTGCTACAAGAAAGGGTAGTAAAAGAGTGAAAAATAAAAATATAAGAAAATTTGGAAATTCAAGTTTATTAGAATTAAAACTAAAACAAATTCGAAGAGTTTTTAAACAATCTCGAATTTTTTTAAGCTCTGATTGTAGCAAGTCCTTAAAAATTGGAAAAAAATATAAAGCACAAGTTGACTTAAGACCCAAAAAATTTGCTACTGATAATGTTCCAATGAAGAATGTTTACAGCTATTTGGCATCGAAAATAAATAGTAAATATGTATGTTATTTACATGTCACATCTCCTTTTTTAAAAGATGCAACTTTAAAAAATGCTATAAAAATTTTTTTTTCTAAAAAAAGAAAAACAAATTATACTTTAGCTACAGTAACAAGGGTAAAAGAGTATTTATGGCATAAAAACAAAGCTATTAATTACAATCCAAAAAACCATCCACGATCTCAAACTTTACCAGAGTACCTAGCACTTAATTTTGCTATAAATATTGTCGAAAAAAAATACATGCAGTCCAAAGGAAGAATAGTGGGTGATAATTATGTTCCAGTAATATTAGATTTCCCTGAATCAATTGATATAGATGATAAATGGCAATTTGAACTAGGAAGAGCTTTAATTAAAAAAATTAGATATTTTAAATAATCTTGATTTTTATATATTAAAAATACTAATAAAAGGATCTATGAAATATTTCACAAAACTAGATGATTCAATTCATCCCAAGGCTAAACAGAGTGAAAAAAATATTTATACAAACAACATAAAATTAAAAAATAGTAAAAAAAATTATAATACTGCTGTCGAAGTGTACAAAATTTTTTCAAAATACTTAAATAAAAATGATCTTTATGGGGGAACATGGCAGTGGATAGATAAAAAAAAAAGAAAAGATGTTTTTAATTTTAAATCAAAAAAAGAACTAAATTTACCTAATAAAAATTTAAGTAATTTTTTTAGAAACAACCTTAGTTTTGGTTTAATAAGTAGTCATTGGGAAAATCGAAATAGTAGGAAATGGAAAAATAAACTTTCTTCTCAAATTCTTAAAAATATTTTATCATGGGAAGAGTTTACTAAGAATAAAAATTCCGATATGAATTATCTTAATGATTTTGGTCTTGCTGGGAATCCTTATGGATTAAAACTTGGAAAAAAATTGATCATGTATGATACTCCTAGACACGATTATTATGCTGATAAAATAATAACCTTATTAAAAAATAAAAAAATTCCTACAATTCTTGAAATTGGAGGTGGTTATGGAGGACTTTTAGCACAACTTATTAAAAGAAAATATAAATTTAATTATATAAATATTGATATCCCAAAATCTTTAATGGTCTCTTATTATTTTATAAGATCAAACTTTAGTAAAAAAATATTGATTAATGAAAGAATAAAACTTAAAAAAATTAAAAAAAATTCTATCATTTTTGTACCATTTACAAAAAATTTTAATTGGGAGTCGAATTTAGAAATCGATTTAGTATTTAATTCAAATAGTTTTTCTGAGCTTGATAATAAAATTTTAACTTATTATTTAAAATTAATTAATACAAAAATTATTCCAAAATTCATATTACATCAAAATAGTAATATATTATTATATCCAAATTCTAAAAGACATATTGAAATTTTAGCATCTAAATTTAAAATTAACAAAAAAAAGTTCAGAAAAGTTTCAAGTGGACTAAGTTTATTTCAAGGTGGTAGCGGAAGATATAGAGAATATTTGTATGTAAGAAATGATATATTATAAAATGCCTATTAAAATATTAGTTTTAGGATCTTCGGGACGACTTGGAAATGCAATTTATAAAAGCGCATCTTCTAAACGGACTTTTATTATTTATAGCACTGGATTGAAAAAACGGAATTTTAACTTATCAACTTTAGAGTCAATAAAAAATTTAATAATTAAAACTAAGCCAGATGTAATAATTAATTGTATTGCCCTAACAAACATTGATTTATGTGAAAAATTAAAAAAGGAGTGTAAAAAAATTAATTATTTTTTTGTTAAAAAAATTTGTTATGCAATTGAAAATTTGAAAAGTATAAAAAAAATTGTTCTTATACATTTTTCAACAGATCAATTTTATGATAATATTAATTACATCACAAATAATGAAAAAAGCAAAAAGTTAGTTGCCTATAATTATTATACTAAATGTAAATTAATGGCTGATAATTATCTAAACAAAAAAAATTATTGCATGATATTAAGGACAAATTTTTTTGGAAAGTCCTATAAAGGAAATCTATTATCTGATTGGGTTTATAAATCTATTCAGAAGAAAAAAAAAATAATATTGTTACATGATATCAATTTTTCACCATTAAGGTTGGATACTTTAAGTAAAATAATTACAAAAATTTTATTAGGAAGAAAATTTTTTAAAGGTATTTATAACTTAGGAAGCAAAGGCGGCATAAGTAAAAGCAATTTTGCAAAAATGATTTCAAAAACATTAAACAAAAAATTATTTTTTGAGGAGAAATCATCAGATAACTTTTTTAAAGTTAAAAGACCTAAAAATATGATAATGAATGTAAGTAAATTCGAAAAAAAATTTGAAATTAATTTACCAAATACAAAGCAAGAAATTAAATTAGAAATCAAAAGTAATTATGAAAGAAATTAAAATAAAAAATAAAAAAATTTCTGAAAACCACAAAACATATTTTATAGCAGATATAGCGGCTAACCATGATGGATCTCTGAAAAGAGCAAAAAAATTAATTAGACTTGCGTCTCAATCAGGAGCAGATGCTGCAAAATTTCAACATTTTAAAGCTAAAACAATTGTTTCTGATCTGGGTTTTAAAAAACTTGGCAAAAGATCTCATCAATCAAAATGGAATAAAAGTGTGTACGAAGTTTATAAAGATGCAAGTATTAATAATTCTTGGAACAAAACTCTAGCTAAAGAATGTAAAAAATATGGTATACATTTTATGACGTCACCGTATGATTTAAATTATGTTGACTCAGTGAATAAATATATCTGTGCATACAAAATTGGATCTGGAGATATAAGTTGGACCAAAATTATAGATAAAATAGCATCAAAAAAAAAACCTGTGATACTAGCTACAGGAGCATCATCGCTGAAAGACGTAAAAAGAGCTGTGAAGATATTAATAAAAAAAAATAAGCAAGTTGTCTTAATGCAGTGCAATACCAACTACACTGCCTCAATTGAAAACTTTCATTATTTAAATCTAAATGTTTTAAAGACATATAAAAAATTATTTAAAAATAAATTGATCTATGGACTTTCAGATCATACTCACGGTCACACAAGTGTTCTAGCTTCGATAGTGCTAGGAGCAAGAGTAATAGAAAAACATTTTACAGATGATAATTCTAGAACTGGTCCTGATCATAAATTTTCAATGAATCCTATGACATGGCGAAAAATGGTTGATGAAACAAGAAATTTGGAAAGATCATTAGGAAACGGAGTAAAAAAGGTAGAAAAAAACGAAAAGGAAACTTTTTTTGCTCAAAGAAGATGTGTAAGGGCCAATATAAATATAAAAAAAAATCAAAAAATCACTAAAGAAATGTTGGTTTGCTTAAGGCCAATTAATAAAGGTGCAGTTGAACCTTTTGATATAAAAAAAATCATAAGAAAAAGGGCATTAAGAAATATAAAATTGGGTGAAGCAATTTGTTGGAAAAACATAAAATAGCAGCAGTTATTCCATCCCACAATGAGAATATTAAAGTTTTAAAAAAAGTATTAAATTCAATTCAATTTTGTAAAATTATAGTATTAGTGGATGATAACTCAAAACCAAAAATTAAAATAAATAAGAAGAATATTCAAATATTACGAAATAAAATGCAACTCGGTTATGAAAAAAGCCTAATTAAGGGAATACGTCATGTTCTTCTATATAAAAAAAACATTAATTATTTATTCACAATAGATGCCGATTATCAACATAAAATTAATTATTTAATTAAAAACATCAAAAAAATAAAAAAAAATGATATAACCATTTTTACTAGAAAGTCCAAAAATAGAGTACTAGAAAATTTTTTATCTCAACTATTTTACAAAAAATTCAAAATTAAAGACCCTTTAAGTGGGTTTAAAATTTACAATATTAATGCTTTTTCAAAAATAAATTTAAATCAAGTAAAACTTAATGACTACTTGGTAGATTTATTATATTTATTTTATAAAAACAATGTTTCAATTGGACATATTAGTAGCACAACTAGATCAAGAAGATCTCAACCAAAAGTTGGATCATACTTTAGTGTTAACTTTAAGATTATAAAAATTTTTTGTAAATATTTAATGTATAGAATTATATGAGTAAGTTAAAAAAAAAGAAAATTTTAGTTACTGGTGGCTCAGGTTTCTTAGCCAGCCATGTTGCAGATGCTTTATCAACAGGTGGGCACCTTGTTACCATCTTTGATAAACGTAAATCAAGATTCAAAGGTCCCAAACAAAAGATGATTATTGGAAATATTTTATCACAAAAAATTTTAGATAAAGTTATTAAAGGAAAGGATATAGTTTTTCATTTTGCTGCAACTGCAGATCTAAAAGAGTCAAATGATATTCCATCAAAAACAATTGAAAATAATTTAATTGGTACATTAAAGGTTTTGGAGGCCTGTATAAAAAATAAGGTAGATAAAATTATTTTTGCTAGTTCAATTTACGCTCTAAGTGAACAGGGTGGTTTCTATAGCACCTCTAAGCTAGCTTCAGAAATGCTTATAGAAAAATATTATGAGAAATATGGACTAAAATATTTAATTTTAAGATTTGGCACAATATATGGGACACGAGCTAACAATTTTAATACAGTTCAAAAATATATTAATGAAGCAAAAACAGAAAATAAAATTACAAGAAATACAAAAGGAAATGAAATTAGAAGCTATATCCATATCGCTGATGTTGCTAAGATATGTAAAAAATTAATTTCAAGAAAATATAAAAATACTTATTATAATATTTATGGAAATAAAAAAATTAAGGCTAAAGATCTTATTTATCTAATAAAAAAAATTTTGCCCAATACTAAAATTATTATGAAGAATGAAAAAAGGGCATATAACTATGTAAAAACTCCCTTTACCTATAATTTAAGAAGAGGAAAAAAAATTAACTTAAAAAAATATATAAATTTAGAAAATGGTATAAAAAAATTAATTCATACTTAAATTAAAAATACTTATTTAAGGTATCAGTATATAAAATAATTAATAATTTATTTTTTGAAATGAAAGATAAAAAATATGATATAGCTGTTTATGGAGCTGGAATAGCTTCAATATTCCTTATAAACAAACTTTCAAAGTTAAATTTAAATATTATTTTAATTGAAAAAGGAAATTTAAATAAGTCAATTATTTTTGATACAATTGATAATTTTAGTCCACCATTTGATTATAACAAAAATAATAATCCAGAGCGAGTTGGTTCATTTTTTGGAACAGCAAGTCTTTGGTCAAAAAAAGGTTGTGGTGGTAAATTTCAAATGTTCGATCAAATGGATATTCACGATAAATGGCCAATTGATTACTCCTTGTTAAATAAAAAATATAATGAAGTTATAGGTGATATTTCAAAAGTATATCCTATTGAAGATGATTTTTTACATAATGAAAATATTGGAGAATTTGAAAAATTAAAAAAATATTTTCAAATCAAAAATCAGTCTGGAAGTTTAATTTTAAATTTTAAAAAAATAATTGAGCATTTTAAAAAAAAAATTTTAAATAAAAAAAACATTACTACATTATTTGATAATGAAATAGTAGATCTTAACTTTTCTTTTAATGAAAAGAAAATTAATTATTCAATATGTAAAAATAAAAATGGAGAAGAAATGAAAATTTATTCTAAAATTCATATCTTAAATTTAGGTTGTATTGAAAATAATAGATTTTTATTAAATATATTTGAAAAAAATATTGAATATTTGAAAAAATTAAATTTTGGAAAAAAAATTATGTTTCACCCCTCAATATCTTTGGGCAATTATAATATTGTAAATAAAGATTTATCTTATCTAACTAATAAAGTAGATTTTAAAAAAAAAATTAAAGTTTTTAAAATTAAAAATTATAAGAAAAAAAATATTTTAATTAATACGGGTATAAACTTTGAATTTTTTGAAAAAGGATTCAAAATAAAAGCATTGAATTTTATCAATTATTTTAAAAAAATAGAAAAGATAGGTGTATCATTTATGGCTGAACACTTACCTACTGAAAATTCTTATGCATACCTTAGTAATAAAATTGATAAAAATGGTTTAAAAAAAATAAGTATTAAATCTCACATTACAGAGGAGAATTCTAATGAAATATTTAATCAATTTGAAATTTACAAATCTATACTCGAAAAAACAGATATTGGAAATTCTAAATTTAAAAAATCAGATTTTTATATAAATTTTGAAACAGGAAATCACCATCATGGTGGGCTCGAGTTTTCTGATAGCCAAAATACACCTACAAATAAGGATATGACATTAAAAAATTTTAATAATTTATTTATCGGAGGTAGCTCAATATTTCCAAACTCAAGTATTTATGGTCCTACATTAACAATTATAGCATGCTCTTATATTTTATATGACAACATACTTAAAAAATTTAATTTATCTAAATTATAACAAAAAAGATTTGAGTAATTTTTTTAATTCTGTAATTATCCAAATATAATTGATGCCAAATAAAAACCTAAGTAAAGAAAAGCCAAATTGTATTATTGCTGCAAGATTAGGAAGTAAAAGAATAAAAAATAAGAATATAAGAAATTTTTTAGGTATGCCTTTTATAGCTCATTCAATTAAAATAGCCCTGAAATCAAAATTATTTAATAAAGTTTATGTTTCAACTGAAAGTAAAAAAATTGCAAAAATTGCAGAATTTTATGGAGCAATTGTTCCTCAGCTTAGGCCAAATAAACTTGCAAAAGATAATGTACCAATAAAAAATGTTATAATCGATTTTGTTAAAAGGAATAATCTTGAAAATATAAAGTATAACTGTTTCATATATCCTGTATCACCAATGATAAAAACTGAACATTTAAAAAAAGCATTTAATAAGATTATTAGAATGAGATATGATTTAATTATAGCAATAAAAGAATTTAGTTCAAATCCAGATAGAGCTTTTGTTATAAAAAAAAATAAAAAATTGTTTTTTTTGAATAAAAAAAATTATTCTAAAAGATCACAAGACTTAAAAAAATATTATTGTGACACTGGTAGTTTTTTTATATTTAAAACTAAACAATATATTAAAGAAACTTTTTATCCAAAAAAAACCACTTTTTTTCTATATAAATCAAATGAGGTCATAGATGTTGATAACTATGAAGACTTAAAAATGCTTAAAATAATCTACAAAAATAAAATTAAATAAATAGACCTTCACGATTTAATGAAGATTTTGTTATTTTTCAAATATAAAAAATGTAATAAAAAATAAAATTCATCATAAGGATAAAAAAATAATGATTTAAAATTTTTTTCCTTATTTAAATATATTATTAAGTTTTTCATTTCTTTAGTTTTTAAAACTTTGTTAAAATTAAAATCAGTTTTTTTACTATAGTTTTTTCTAACATATGCTTTAAAGTCTTTTTCTAAATATTTGTTATTGTAAAAAACTTTAGTACTAAATTTTTTATCAAACCTATAACTTGCATTTAAATTTTGCTCAACGTGGTGAACTAAAGTGTTGCCATATCTTAAATCTCTTCCAATATGTAAAAAACAGCAATTATTAAAAAGCAATTTTGCATGTACAGAATTTTCACCAAATGCACTTTTTCCAATATTTTTAAGAATATTTTTTTTTGGACCGATGGCAATATATGAAAATAAAGGATGTTTGGATCTTAAACTGTTTTTTTTCTTTAAAATATAGTTGCTCAAAAAACCTACTGATGATTTAGTTTTTTTAATATCAAATTTTTTTTTTGAATAGCTAAAAGACGGAAGTATTAAAGTTTTTTTTCTTTGTAAAAAAATATTTAAAAATTGACTTACAAAATTTTTGTTGTTTAAATTTTGAGAAAGCAAATATCTAAAATCTGAGTAAATATAAATATAATCAAATCTATTAAATATTGGATTATTTAATATTTTTTTAAAATAATTTATATTAAATTTCATTCTAACGATATTATGTTTTTAAAATTTTTACTTTTTTTAAATTCGTTTTTAATTTTATTACTCGTCGTTATTATTAAATCATGATTATTTTTTTTAAAGCAAAAACCATTTACAATTTTTTTGTTGGTGTTCGGAACTACTAGATTAAATTTTTTTTTATCATTATCATAAAATGTATCAACATTAATATTATTATTAATGAGATGATAAAATAAAGTCATTGATGCACCTCCACATCCATATATAGCGATATCATTAATTTTTTTATTTTTAATATATTTTTTAAGAGTTTGAATTTTTTTTTGTATTTTATTGTTAATTTTTAACAAAAAATTTTTTTCACTTATTAAAGATTTTATCTTTTTAGATTTTGAAAATATTGCCAAAATATTATCATCATCTTTTTTTGATAATATTTTTTCAAGTTTAAAATTATTTAAATTCATTAAATTAGTTAATGAAACTATTGTAAATAATGATTGATGTTGAAAAAAAAATGAATAATAAGGAATTTTTTTCAAATAATACTTGGTATTAGGAACTTCAATTATAACTTTACCATCTTGTTTGAGATTTTTATTAACATTATTTAAAAATTTTTTTGGATTTTCAATATGCTCAAGAGTATGAAAAAAAAAAATTAAATCAAAATATTTGTTTTTATTATTAAAATAATTAAAATCTTTTCTTATTAATTTTATATTTTTTTCAATTTTATCTGTATCGAAATCACATAGCCATTTTTCCTTGGAATTAAAATAATTTAACAAATTATTTCTCCCTCCGCCTATTTCTAATATTTTTAAATTATTAAACTTTTTTATTGATTTTTTAATCTTTGATACCCTTTTCTCAATTAAACTTTTGTTATTAAGCACTTTTGACCTATTTTTATAAAATAGAGAAATTGTAGAATTTTTAAATCTTTGCAACTGATTAAGAGAACAATTTCTACAATGGTAAACTCTCATATTTATATTCATTGCAGAGAGCTTTTTATTGCATGGCCAAAGAGATACTGGATATTGATTAAACTTTAAAGAATGATTGTTTATTTTTTTACTACAAGCTCTGCACTTCATTTTAATTTTTAGTTTTTATAATGAACGTAGCTGATTTTGTATTAATTAGAAAGTTATCTTTATTTTTAAATCTTTTAATAAAATATCTTTCTTTAGACTTTTTACTTAATTTTAGATCCAAAATAACATAATTTTTTTTCTTATAAAAAAAATTTAAATTACCCCAAGAAGACTTGAAAGGATGATAATAACTTGCTCTATACATATTAATAATTTTTTTCTTACTAAACTTTTTATCTAAAATCCCTCTATTTGGAATAAATTTTGGAAAATTCTTTGCCTTATTAAAATCATTCTCATAAAGCCTAATTTTGTTCTTGCTTAATCTTTTTAAAAAAATTGGAATTAAATTTAAACTAATTAAATAAATTTTTTTCCATACATTAATTGCTAAAGATTTATTGCTAATTTTAATTTTTTTTTTTTATTAATATTTTTCCTTTATCAATATTTTTTGTTAATAGGTGTATTGTAATTCCTGTTTCTTTCTCATTATTGTATAATGTTCCCGAAATACTATTAGTACCAGGGTAATAAGGTAATAAACCAGGATGCAAATTAAACCCAAATTTTTTAATTGATGTAATTATTTTTTGAGGAATTATATATCTTGAAAATACACTAAATATATAATCTGTTTTTTTATTAAGTCTTAAAATATTTGATATTTTTTTTGATGGATTGTAAAAAAAAGGAATTTTATTATTCTTACAAATTTCAGTTATTTTTTTTTTATAATCCAAGTCTACTGAGCAGACATAAGTTATATTAATTTTTTTTTCTATAAAAATTTTCAATATTTTTAATCCAGTCGACTCGCCTATAAAAAGTGCAAAATTCATTTTACAAAAAAGGATCTATATAATTTTTTTTTTTTAATTTATTAAAATATAATTGGTCTGGTAAATTAATTTGCACGATTTTTTTTGATTTATTGTTTATAGGAACCTGTTGCATAAAGCATTTTGCTCTCAACATATTACTATTTTCAACATAGAATTCATGTCTAGATATTATATAATATTTAGTTACTTTAATTAAAAATGATTTTATCTTGCAAATTTCTCCTTCTCTAATCTCCCTAGAATTTTCCATTATTATTTTTTTTGCAACAAAATGATAATCTTTTTTCTTTACCGACTTAATTAATCTCTCATTAGAGTTATCAATTAATTTAATATAATTTGAAATATTAAGATGATTATTTTTGTCAATTAGATTTTTTGTAATTTTTTTTTTATAAATCATTTACTAAAATTTTGCTAATTTTTCTAATTTCTTTATATCAACTTTGCCATTAAAATTTTTTGGGAAACTCTTAAAAAACAAAAATTTTTTTGGCATTGCATAATTAGGTAGTTCTTGTGAAAGTAAATATTTAAATTTTTTTTTTATACTTTTTTTCTTAATTAAAATAAAAATTGCAATATAATTAAATTCTTTATCTTTTATAAAAAGTACTTTTGAATCCTCTACATCTTCCATATTATTTGATATTGTTTCAATTTCCTTTAAGTCAACGCGATATCCAGATACTTTTACCGTCGTATCTTTTCTACCAATCAAATACAAATTTTTGTTTTTATCAAAATAACCAAAATCACCAGTTAGAAATCCTCTTTTATTTTTGTGAATAATATATTTATTATTTTCTTTGATATTTCCTACATATCCTTCGCTTACACATTTTCCAAACATACATATTTCTCCTTTTATACCAGGAGTATCAAAAAATTTTTTATTCTTAAAAATCTTTACTTCCATTTTTTTATCACTAGTTCCTACTGGTACACTCATACTTTTTAAAATTTGATCTACTTCCGATTTTCTTATCCGGTGCATAGTATTTACTATTGAGGTTTCAGTTGGACCCCAAACATTAAATATTTCTATTTTTTTTTGATTATCCTTCCATACCTTTATTGATTTAGGTGAAAAAAAATCTCCACCAGAAATTATTCTTCTAAGCTTATTAAAATTTTTATTTATTAAATTAAAATATATAAAATTAGAAAAAAAACTTGGTACACTAAAAATTGAGGTCACATTTTTTTTTACTATTTCATTATATGTTATTACAGGATTTTGAGTATTAGAAAATATATATGCTCTAACATTGAAATATATTGAAGTTAGTAAATCGAACATTGAGATGTCGAATGAGAAGCTAGTAGCAATTCCAATTAAATCTTTTCTATTCCACTTTAAATATTTTTTTGACCAAAGAATTGTATTTAATAAATTTGAATAACTAAGCATCACTCCTTTTGGCTCCCCAGTTGATCCTGAAGTAAATAATATATAACAAATTTTATTTTTAGAATTTACAATTTTTTTTTTATTAAATTTTTTTATTTTTTTAAATTTTTTTTTAATATTTATACAACTTAAATCTTTGTCGAATTTTTCTGAACTTGCATTTATTAATATTTCGGTTTTAAGTTTGTTCAATATAAATCTAATTCTTTTTTTTGGTGTTTTATCTGAAATAGGACAAAAAGTTTTCCCTGACAGTATCGAGCTAATAATTGCTATTACAGTATCTATATTCCTTCCACAAATAATAACTACATTTTTATCATTTTTTTTATCTAAATTATCTTTATTTAATAAAGACAATTTAATTAATTGTTTCCAAGAAATATCATTATATTTATCTTTAAAAATAATTTTGTTGTTATTTTTGTTTTTTAAAATTTGTTTAACTAAAAAATTGCTATTCATCTTTTGAAATTAATTCAACTAATTCTTTACTTTTGTAAAAGAAAGCTGTTTTAACTTTTCCGCCAAAGGCTGGTACAAAAATGTTAAATTTATTTATTAATAAATAATTATTTTTTTGTAAAACTTTCGTGAATTTACTTATAGACGAAGTATAGAAACCAAAATGATGTATATTATTTGATTTTTTTAATGAGAATTTATAAACTGTTGAGGATTTATTCATAGGCAAAATATATTCAATCCATAAATTGAGTTTATTTGAATAATCAAAATAGATATAATTTTGTTGAACTTTGTCTACTATTTTTTTTTTATATTTTTTGTCAAAATATGGTTTTTTGTTTTTGTCAAATACATAACCTAAATGATGAAGTTTCATTTCATTTTTTTTGAAATTAAATCAACAAGATCTCTAAATTTTTCAAATTTTTTTAAAGTAGTTTGACTTGCTAAATTTATTTGAATGTTAAATTTCTTATTTATATTTGATGTTAATACAATTATATCCATTGAATCAAGAATACCATTTCTAACTAAATTTTTATTTAAGAGATTTTTTATATTTATTTTTCCTTCTTTTTTTTTTAAAAAATCTTCTAAAAACTTTTCTACTTTTTTAATTTTAGACACAACTATTATAATTTATTTATCTTATTTCCTTTTTTGATTATTTTACCTTTAGAATCAAATTCTTTTTGAGTTAGATTTAAACACATATCTCCCTTTATTTTCCTGTTAATTTTGTCTAAGCCACAGTTAATATTAAGATATCTATTTTTTTCAACTAATAATCTTACAGATATTCTTGGAATACTATTTAATTGAGTTTGTGTGCCATGCAATATAAATGGATGCCAGTAAGACATTGATCCAGGTTTTCCAGTTAACATTTTAATTTTTGAATTCATTTTTTTATTTTTATTTTTATACAAAACACTTTTTTTATTTGTCTTCAAATCGTGTGGAAAGATTGTGGCTCCAAATTTATAAGAATTTGGAATTAAATATAAAGGTGATGTATTCTTATTCACATTTTCTAAGTATATGTATGCAGTTATAAAGTCTGCTTTTCTAGTTGGAAAATCAATTATATCTTGATGGAAATCAATTCCTTTAAAATAAGTAATATCTCTATATTTTGGTTTTACAAATATACCTAAATTATTTGTCATATTGTCTTTAATTTCTTCTTTAATCCATTTGGGTAAAAATTTATCTGGAACTCCCATGACTAATTTATAATCTAGTATTCTATAATTTTTTCCTAAAATTTTAGTCATCTCCTTTTTAAACTTATTATTTTCAAATATGAAGCTGCAATTTAATTTGTGTAATAAGTTTCTACCCGGAGCAGGATTTTTTTTTAAATAAGATTTACTTCCTGATAAATATTCTTCTTGACTAAGAAAAATATTTTTAAAATTTCTTAAATTATTTATTTCTTTTAATAGAGATTTACAATCACGATTTTTATATATTACACCACAATTTTGGATACCTGTGTTAAAAAAGTTAAGCATTTTTTAATGTTATTAGAGATGCTCTATTATATTATATGAAATTTGTAAATTAAAATATATAATTTTTAGTAAATATTTTATAATATTGCAATTCTCCATTTTTTTTAGGCCATTAATTTTTGACAAGAAATTTTTTTATATTTTTGATGAAGATTGAGTTTTTTAAATTTTTATAATTATAAAATTTTTCTAAAAAATTATTATTAATATTTTTTTTTATTTAGTTGCTTTAAGTGCATTGAGTCAAAATTATTTATAAAGCTGATAATTTGTTTAGTTGTATTTAAAAATAAAATTCTTTTTTCTAAATGTCTTAAACTTTGTTTTGTAAAGTTTGGATAAGTTTTTTGAAAACATATTATTGGTTTTTTTGTAATTAGAGATTCAATGATTGTTGTTGAGTTTGACTCGCACACAATTATATCAGCGTTTTCTAAAGCTTTATATAAAGGTATTTCGTTACTAACAATATTAATATTTTTAAAATTATTTTTTACATATTCGGCATACATATCATTTATTTTTGAAGAATATCCCAAACGTAAATTGATATTAAAGTCTTTAATTTTAGAAAAAAAAATTTTTCTTAAGTTTAGAATCTTAAATTCATTATGTATCCCAAATTTAGAGTCCACTTGACTATTAAGAGGTGATGCAAAATACAAAATATTTTTTTTTTGATTAGTAATTTTTTTAAATTTATATTTATTTTTTAATTCAGTAAGTGAAATATGAGGTATATTAATTAAATTAAACTCTTTTTTTTTGTAATTTTTATAAATTAATTTCTTCATTTCTTTTTTTATTTCTTCTGAAAATGATTGGTAATACGATAATTTATTAGTTTTTAAATCATAAAATGATACTCTTGGATTATTTTTATAATGACCAATGGTTCCTCCATGAGAAAGAGTCAGAAATTTTTTACCATTATTGATAAAATAGTCATGAATAATCTTTGAATGAAATATTTCATTTTGTGAAATTGCTGCATAATAGTTATTTTTTTCATCAAGTTTTCTTACTAAATTATAAATGTTTAAAGTAGTATTAAATAATTTAGGATAAAAATTGACTATAAAATCAAAAAAAAATTTATTTACATCAATTTTTCCTGCCTTGTTTAAAAATTTTAAAGAATTCATCTCTTTAAGAATTTCTTCCTTAATTTTTAAATTCATTTTTTTCGAAACTTTTAAGTTTTTTTCATTTAAATAAAAATTCTGAATATTCTCAAAATTTAAATTTAAATTTTTAATTTTCTTCAAGGAATTTAATAAATATCTATTACCATCGATAATTAAAACTTTTTTCCCATCAGAAAACAATTTATTAATAATGTAATTTTTTATTTTGGATTTTAATCTATCTGTCAATTTGTAAGAATATCTAATAAATGGTGGAATTAAAATTGAATCAGTAAAAAATTCAATATTTGATTTGTTATTCAACTTTTTATTAATATGAAATATTCTAATTTTTTTGTTTTTGTAAAGTGTAAAAATATAATTTAGATTATAAGCAAATAATTTTTCTTTTTTTTTTAAATATAAATATATTTTTTAAATTATACCTCCTAAATAAATATTCTATTTTTGCAAATTCATTGTAATAATAATCAAAAAATGTCTTAAATTCGTGTCTCGAATTTTGAAAAACATTTATATAATTTGGAAAAATATTTAGATGTTTTTTTATTGAGAAATCAATTTTGTAAAAAAAATTGTTTAATTTATAGTCATATTCAGTGTCACAGTTGATTTTATATTTTTTTTTTTAGAAAATTATCAGCATTTAAAAAACCTTTAATTTTATTTCCAGAAAAATTAGTAGGAAACCAAATAATCTTTAGATAATTTTTAAATTTTATTGAATTTTCTTTAATATATTTTAATTCTGCCTCATTTTGAATAATAATGGTATTTCTTATTAGCATTATTTAAACTTTAGTAGGTGTATTTTTTATTTTTATTAAATGATTTTTTTTTAGTAAATTTAAAATATAATTAGAATCTGTTTTATTTAACTTTATTTTATCAGATATTTCTTTAAGAGTTGTTTCTCCGTCACAAAAAGTTATAAAATCTAAAATTTTTCTACCCAAGTGTTTTGAAATAGAATTTTTTGTAGCAGGATATAAATTTTTCTTTGATAATTTTGGTTCACAAAAGTTTGATGTAGTTGGAAATACCGACTCTTCAATTTCATTTATTATTTTTTTATATAAATTAAGTGAATTATTTAATCCTTTATTTGAAATAACTGTACCAATTTTATCCAATGAAGTATGATACTCTGGATAGGTCTCATATTTTGATCTCATTACACTACAAACTGGAAGGTCTATACCTGGGCTGCAATATTGTCTTTCATCACTACCTCTGCTTAACCAGTCATATAATTTAAATTTAATCTTTTCTTTTTTTAAAATTCTAAAAGCAATTCGATCACTCAATGAATTTGCTTTTTTTGAGGGAAGTAGAGACCACTTTCTATCATCTCCAACGCAAGTAACGTTATATCCGGCTATAATATTTTTTTTTAGATTATTTTTATTATGAAATATATAAGCAATAGATCCAATTGTTTCAGGCACAAATACTATTCTGTAAGAATATTTTAAATTCTTTTTTTTTCTCAACCATTCCGCTAACAATGAAACAATTACTGGACCTGAAATCTCATTATTAGCCATTGATGGATGGCAAATATAAGTTGATAAAAAAACTTCTTTTTTATATTTCCCTTTGATAAAGCATTCGCCGTAATGCATATAACCTTTAAAAAAATTGCTTTTAATAATTGCTTGATATTTTCCTTCTTTTAATTTTTTTCTTTGATCATGAGATAAACAGAATCCCCAATTTTTTTTATAGTACGATGTTACATATGGTATTGCTTTTGGAAAATTTTTTCTTGAATATAAATTTTTATTTAAATCTTTTAAATTTAAAATTTTATTAATTGAAATACTATATCCTACTACATGAAGATTATTTTTTTTAAAATCACAAATTTTTCTTCCACTCGGGTCCTTTATATAAGCTTCTCTTAAATTCCAAACTTGTGGTATCGTCCAGTCATAAACTTTTTTTCCTGATTTATATTTTTTAATTTTTATATTTCTACAAACCTTCTGTAATATTTTTAAAGATTGAACATTACCTTTTCCTGTAATGCTTCTATTTAAAGGCCACAGTTTTTTTGCCAAAGTAATAGGTTTTATATTTTTGCTCAAATTAAATATATTTATTTAAAAAATTTTTTAAGTTCTGTTTTTTTATAAATTTTACATTTGATTGGGAATTATATTCAAAACTTTTTTGAGTTTTTACTCCCTTATAGAGTCCATATTTTGAGAAATTTTTTTTATTATTTAAAGTAATTGTTGGTGTTATAACAAAAAAATCTTTGAATTCGATAACATTTGACTCATCTTTCGAAATTAACACTTCATGTATTTTTTCACCAGGCCTTAATCCAACTACTTTTTTTCTTAATTTTGGCGCCATATAAGAAGCTAAGTCGGCTATATTAAAAGATGGAATTTTTGGTACAAAAATCTCTCCTCCTCTCATTAAATTAAAACTTTTTAATACAAAATGAACACCTTGAGTTAAACTTAAAAAAAATCTTGTTGCCCCAATATCTGTAATAGGAATTTCTTTATTTTTCGAAATTAATTCTTTGAAAAAGGGAATTACTGATCCTCTAGAATTCAAAACATTTCCATATCTAACTGTACTAAAGATAATATTTTTTGAACCGATCATATTGTTTGCAGATGTAAATAGTTTATCTGCAACAAGTTTTGTTGCCCCATATAAATTTATTGGAGAGGCCGCCTTATCAGTCGATAAACTTATTACTCTGCTGACATTAGTTTCTATTGAAGCTTTAATTATATTTTCTGATCCTAAAATGTTAGTTTTTATATATTCACTTGGATTATATTCAGCTTTTGGTACTTGTTTTAGTGCCGCTGCATGAATTACATAATCAATATTTCTAAAAGCAAATTTAAGTCTTTCATAATCTCGAATATCACCTAAAAGAAATCTTAATCTTTTATCTTTAATTTTTTCACTCATCTCAAATTGTTTGAGCTCATCTCTTGAAAGAATAGCCAATTTTTTGAAATTGTAATTTTTACATAAAATTTTTACGAATTCTTGTCCAAATGAACCCGTTCCACCAGTTATTAAAATATTTTTATTTTTAAATAAATTTTTCATTTATTAAGTAATTTGCTTCTTAAATTAAACGTTGTTAAAATAGTAATTTATCCAAGAAATTATTTACATTTTTATATATCATCAGAGTTTAATAGAATAAATAATTTTCTTTGTAAATATTAAATAAGCTATAGTAATTGATTAATATGAATACTAAAAAAATTCTATGCAGATCATGTAAAAGTAAAAAGCTATCAAAATTTGATTTTGATCATGAGATTTATCCTGGAAAAAGAAATAAAAATTGTAGCAATTATTTTTGTTTGAATTGTAAATGTATTTCTCACTTTTATTCTAAAAAAAAAAATTTGTACAAAAATTATAGAATTGAGGGTTCCTACAATTTTTTTTATAAAAAAAATATAGTTATTAAACCTCCAATAACTCTTCCTTGGTCAGATATAACATTTAGAAGATCACAAAAAATTTTAGAAATAATTAAAAATAATTATAAAAAATTTTTTAAAAAAAAAATATTACACTTAGATTTTGGAGGCTATAACGGACTTCTTTCTTACGCATTAAAACAAGCAAATAAAAATCTTACTTCTACAACTGTTGATTTTGATCCTCATGGTCTTAAATTTTCAAAATTACTTGGAAATAAAACTTATAAAATTAGTAAATTTCAAAAAAATAATAATAAATATAATTTTATAACTTTAGTTCATGTTATTGAACATTTAGATGATCCAGGCAAAGAGCTAAAAAAATTAATAGATAAAAATTTATTATTAAATGGCTTATTATATATAGAATGTCCGAATATGTTTGCATTGCCTTTGTATGATCCAACACACTTAATGGCATTTAATCTAGAAGCTCTGATGAGCCTTGTCCAAGATTATAATATGGAAATCATTAGTTCAGGCTACCTTAGAGCACCAGAACAATCATTTAATTACGGTCATAATTTAATGTCAAAAAAAGAGTCAATATATATATTGGCAAAAAAGAAAAAAATTAAATCAAAAAAAATAAAGTATTTAAGTTATCCATCAAATATATCTGAATTAAAAAAAGAATTGAATTTTTCTTATTTTAAAATAATTTTTTCTGAACTTCTTCCTTTAAGAATTAAGTTTTTTTTTAAAAATTTAAAATATTTATTTGGCTATCCAATAATTTCAATATTAAGGGTTTTTATATCTAAATAAATTAATTATTAATTATATTATAAATTTTTAAACTTACATCTTTACTATACAAGCAAAATTCAAACGGTTTTATATTATTCTTTTTATCTACGAATTTTTTCTTTATCGATTTCAAACTTTTATAATCACTAATAAAAATTTTATTACTATGTTTTAAACAATCCATAAACTGATTATTTTTCTTTTCAGGATTTAAAAAAAATGCAGGTTTATTAAGACTTCTAGCTTCAATTACCATTGTAGAACAGAAGCTCAAAACAATTTTGGATGCATTAATTAAATCATAACTATTAATTTTATCATCAACAAAAATTATTTTTGAGTCATTTAAATATTTTTTTTCGTAAAACTGATCTTTAGTCCCATGATGTTTAAAACCAATTTTCAGATTAGGAAATTCTAAAGATAATTTTTTTAACCAATCCAAATGATTTTCATAACATTTTGCATAATCTTTATGATTATCGTAATAGCTTACGGGATGAAGATTATTACCACCAAAATAAATAATATCTAACTTATCGTATTTTTTTTTTGATTTATTAATATAAAATCTCGAGTCCATTATAAATGAGCCAACTGGTATTATTTTTCCAATATTTCCATTTTTCCTTACTACTTGAGATTTTTTACTAAAACAAAAAAAGTTATCACAATCGTAAAACCATCCTATTTGAGCGTAATTATCAATATTTTTTTGAATCAAATTGATTTTTGAATCTGGATATTTTTTTTGTAAAATTGCTCTTTCAATATTGTTACTAAAATAATGTATGTATCGAATTATATTTTTAAATTGATATTTTGAATATAAAGAATCAAAAAATACATAATCTTTTAAAAAAATTAAAATAATGTAAAAAAAATTTATCTTATATTTAAAAGTTAAAAAAAAACCTATAAATAAAAGCTTAAAACCAATTGATATAAAGTTTTTTGGTTTATTACAATTAAACAATGACCATTTTATTTGACTAGCATTTTTTATTTTTAAATTTTCCACATTGGATCTAAAGCATACTTGATTTTTTTTATAACAATTTATTAATTTTTTATAATAGTTTAGGTTTGTTTGCTCATAAACTTCATCAATTAAAAGAAGATATTTTTGTTTTTTATATTCTGTTTTTTTTTTAAATAGAAAAAAAAAAATAGAATATTAAATATAAAACCAAATACTTTGGAGCATAAAAAATATTTATTTTATTTTCAAATTTGTTCTGATTTAAATTATAACTAAAAAAAAATTTTTTTTGTATATAAAATTCAATATCTTTTAATTTCATATTAAAATTTTTGGATAAAAAATTCATTAAATATTTTAATGATTTGTCTTTTAAAAAAATTTTTATTTTATCTTTTAAAAATCTATTTTTATTTTTAGTCGATAAATTTGAATTAATTTTAAAATTTTTCACAATGGAATTTATGAATTATATAATTATTTCTTTATTTATAATTAATCAGCACAAACTAGACAACAACAAAATTCTGCATTTTGCTTTAAGTCAAAAATGTTATATAAAAATAAATATCTTTATAACAAGATTAACTAATGCTAAAAATACTAAAAAATAGTAAAATAAATAATTTCAATGATAATATTTGTATTACTTAAATATATTATTGAATTGATTTAAGTCTCGATTTGAAAGTTTAAAGTATTAAATAATTATGTCATTCATAGATTTCGAAAGTTTAAATTTTGTTTTTAAAGAAATAATAAAACAAAAAAAAAATTATGTATTTTTTTTAATAGTAATTTTTTTACTTGCGTTGTTTGAAACTACAATTGTTGGTTCAATATTACCTATTATAGAATATATAAAAGATCCAGAAAGTATAAATAAATTATTCGATTTTTTTAAAAAATTTAATATAAACTTTAGAGAAAACAGTTACCAAAATCTTTTTTTTATTGGTTTAATTGTTTTATTTACCTTCACATTTTTATTACAATTTTTATCCGTATATTTTAGTTTTATTTTAAGAGAGACAGCAAATTATAGTTGGCGAAAACAAATAGTAAGCAATTATCTTAATAATGTTAAATTATCATACTTTGAAAAAGAAAAAAAAGGAGACTTAATTCAAAAAACACTTGTTCATTCTGCAGAGTCTTGCTCTGGGATTTATACCTTAAGCATTATAACTAGGGATTTATTAATTTTAACTTTCATTTATATATATTTGTTAAATATATCAGCAAAATTTACTATTTTTTTGTCAGTATTTTTTATTATCATAATTTTTTTTATAATAATAATAACAAAACTTATTATTGGCAGTTTAACTGTTAAAAGAAATAAAAATCTGTCACTCATTTATTCACAATTATCAAATATAATAGATGGAATTAGAGTAATTAAATTAAATTTTAAAGAGCTTTTTTTTCACAATAAATTTAATCTTCCTGCAAAAGAATTTGCTAACAAAGAGATAAAATTACAAACTTTAGTAAATTTCCCAGCAATATTTATAAAATATATTTTTTTAGTATTTTTAGCAGTATCTATATTTAATTTTTCAAAATATTTAAGTAATTCTTCAATACTTATAATATATATTTATGCAGGATATAAAATAATTGGAATTTTCGGAAATATTAATAATTCTCTTCTGGATTTAAGAAGAATATCTGAGTCTATAAAAATCATAAAAAAACAAATTAATCTAAACCAAAATGAAATTAAAAACTCATTAAATATTGATTATAAAAAGATTGATAAAAAAATTACACTTCAAAACCTAGACTATGGACATGAGTCTAGATCAAAATTAATTTTAGATTCATTAGAATTTTCAATTAAAAAAAGTTCAATTAATTTATTAGTTGGTCCCTCTGGAGTTGGCAAAACTACATTGTTAGATATCTTAATAGGAATAAAAAAACCTTTAAGAGGCGATTTATTAATAAATGATGAAATGTTTGATTTAACAAAATCAAATAATCACCTTTTCAAAGGCTTTTCTTACATGAGTCAGTTTGACTATATTTTTCCAGATACATTTGAAAATAACATAACCTTTTATTCTGAAAAAAAAATTGAATTATATGAAAATTTGATAAGAATGATGAATCTTGAAAGTCTTAGAGATAAATTTGAAGCGAATGAAACAAACATGCAAGAAGAGGGATCAAATTTATCTGGTGGACAAATTCAAAGAATTATTTTAGCCAGAACCTTGTATTCATCTAATAATTTAATTATTTTAGATGAACCTTTGACCAATGTCGAAAAATCCCTAGAAGAAAAAATAATTAAAAATTTATTTAACTTTGTAAAATTAAACAATAAAACACTGGTTATGACCTCACATTCTAAAACAGGTTTTGATTTAAGCGATAATATAATTATCATTGAGGATTCAAAAAATATTGTTAACGGAAGTCATGAAGAACTAATTGCTAAAAATGAATATTATAAAAAAAATTATTCTTAAGTTATAAAAATATAAAATTCAATTATATTAAGAAAACAATTTTAATAATAATTATAAAATTCTGTAGATTTTTTGTTTTTAGATTTTATATATGGATTTTCACCATTTATTAATGTGAAAGCACCATAAATGAAATGTCTTGTTGTTTTTGAATTTTCTATTTCACTTACACTATGAAAGCTAGTATCATTGTTTAAAAATATTACTAACTTGCCGGTTTCTGGTTTTATTGAATTTATTAAATCGCAGTTTTCTTTATTAGGAGTTAATTTAATATTTTCATCAAGTAATTTATTATATTTGTAAATATTTAAACTTCCTCCACTAGCTTCTATATCTAATTCATTAAGATATAATAAAAATACAATCATTCTTTCGTCAGAATCTCTGTGAATCTCTCTAAAATATCCATTTCCAGCTTGCGAATAATCGAAAAGTAGCTCTAAATTTTTAGTTTTAGAAAAAACATTTTTAAATTTAAAAAAATAAAAACTAAAATTTTTAAATATTCTAAATAAAGTAAATTTAAGTAAAGATTTAGTGTTTAAAGTCTGAACTGCCTTGCTTGAAAGCTTTTTATATTTTTCTTCAAATTTACTTAATTGATTTTTGAAAAAAAAATCTTTTATTTTGAAATTTTTGTTTTGAATATTTAGCTCATTCAAGCAATATTCTAAAAATTTTTCTGACTTAAATTTGTCAACTAATTGTCTCCAGTCCTTTGAATTATTGTATAATTTTGAAAACTCTAAGCTTGTACAATTATTAACAATTCTGTTTGTATGTATTTTTTGATAATTTTCTTTACTTAGTATTTTAACTCCGTCACTTATTAGCTGAGAACATGTAAATTTATCTATGTAGCGATCTATTATTTTATATTGCATTTAATGTATGCTTTAACTTTATCCTTAATTGAATTATAAGCACTAATAATTATAATAAATTTTATTTAAATCAATATTATTAAATTTAAAATATATCGAAATATATTTATCAAATTGTAAATTAATTTGAAAATAAAATATTTAATATAATTTTTATTAAATAAGATTTGAAAACTGAAATAAATTATGAAGGTAAAAACAATTGCTTTAATACCTACAAGATTAGAATCAAAAAGATTGCCTGGTAAAGCACTCTTAAAATTAAATAGAATTCCCATAATCGTTCATACAGCTAAAAGAACAATGATGGCTAAAAAAGTTGATGAAGTTTATGTTTGTACTGACAATATTAAAATAATTAAAACTTGTAATAAATATAAAATAAAAACAATAAAAACAAAGAAAAATTTTAAAAATGGTACTGAAAGAATTGCAAGTGTAGCAGCAAGATTTAAAAATTATCATATTATTGATGTACAAGGAGATGAGCCATTTATAGATCCAAAAAATATTGATTTACTAGTTGAATTTCATAAAAAAAATCAAAACTTTGATATTGTTGTACCTTATTTAAATATTGAACATGGTGAAAACAAAAATATAGTTAAAATAGTTTCAAATACTACAAATAAGATTTTATATTTTTCAAGAGCAAAGGTTCCATTTAATTTTAAAAAAAAACAAAAATTTTATAAAAAACATTTGTCGATAATAAGTTTTAAATATAACGCATTAAATTTTTTTTCTAAAAGTAAAGAAAGTAATTTAGAAAAAATAGAAGGAATTGAACTTATGAGGGCAATTGAAAATGGTTTTAATGTAGGAACTTTTAGAGCCAAAGGGGAAAGTTTTGCTGTAGACAAATTAGAAGATTATCATAGAGCAATGATACAAATATCTAATGACAAAATATCAAAAAAATATTCGTAATAAAAAAAAAAATTTGATACTTTTTGATTTAGATGGAGTATTGATTAATTCAATTAAGAATATGGAAATCTCCTGGGATTATTGCAAAAAAAAATATAATCTTGAAATAGATTTTAGTAGTTATAAAAAATTTATTGGATTACCATTTAATGATATTTTAAAAAATTTAAAAATTAGAAAAAAAAAAAAATTAATTAAAAAAACATATAACTTAATTTCAATAAATAACTTTAAGAAGATTTCATTATATCCAAATACTAAAAAATATTTAAAGGATCTCAATAAAAAAAATCTTTTGGGAATTGTTACTTCAAAAGATTATAAAAAAACAATTAAAACTTTAAAGTATTTAAAGATAAATAATTTTTTTTCTACAATTGTGTGTCCAAGCAAAAATTTAAGAGGAAAACCTTACCCCGATCAACTCATTCATGCAATGAAGGTTTTGGAGATTAAAAAAAAAAATACCATTTATGTTGGTGATGTTAAATATGATCAAATATCAGCAAAAAAAGCTGGGATAAAGTTTTTCTATGCAGAATGGGGATATGGATTTGTAAGAGAAAAAAATAGAATAAGTAATATTGGTAAATTATTATCATATTAAATAAGGAAATATTATGAAAATAATGAAGTTTATAAGTTGGAGAAATATTTTTGAAAAAATACTCAATCAATCAAAAAAATGTTCGCTTTAAATATTAGTTTATTTTTTTTTATATTTATTTGTCAACTTTTCCTTACGTTCTATGCTGTTAATAAGTTATTTAATAAGGAAACATTCTATTATTACAATTTTGGCAATAATGAGAAAGAGTACACTTTTTTTATAATAAACTTATCCTTATTATTATTAATCTTTTTACAAGGTGCTATTAATAATAATTTCTTTTACTTAAACTTAAATATTTATAAAACATTTTACTTTCAAATTTTTTTGTCATGTTTTGGTTTATATTTTATTTTTAAAAAATTTAACTACATTAAACTAAAATTAATAAATTACTCAAAGATTAAATTTAAAACTCCATCAGTAGAAACAATTTTTCTTTTATTTTTAATTTTATTAAATTTAGTTATTATTTTGAATAGGACTTTTGTTGAATGGAATGATCAAGATGAAATAACACAGTATGGATATTATACTAGATTATTTGCCGAAGGATGGACATTAAAAGATAATTTTTATTTCAATCTAAAGCAAACGGGTGAAGTTTTTGGAGTATTTACAAGGTTTTCAGAACTAATATTCAGCAGCACATATCTTGTCTTTGAAAGTTTTTTTATAATTAAATTATTTAGATTTATACTATTTTTAAATATTTTGTTTTTACTTTATATATTTATTAATAGTCTAACAAAATCTTCATATATTAGTTTGATATTTTTGCTTTTAGTTATCGTTATTCCAGAATTTTCTTATGTAGGATCATTTAGTTTAAAAGTAGATTTTATTTTGTTTTTAACAGAAACATTATCATTAATTTTTTTAATATCTTTCATTAATAAATATTTTTGCTTTAACAATGCAGATATTGAAATAAGTTTTTTAAATGTTTTTATTTTTTTTGCTGTTCTTTTTTCAATTTTTGGATTTGCTATAAGATTGAGCGGGATATACCTCCTTTTAGTGACTAGCAGTTTTTATTTATTTTTTATTTTAGTTAATTTAAATATTTTTTTTAAAAAATATAAAAAATATTTGTTTTTTTTAATATTAATTTTTTTTATTACAGTTGTGCCTCAATTAATCCACCAGATAATAACTTATCAGAATCCTTTTTATCCTCTAGATGGTTTCTGGTTATCTTTTTTTTCAGGAACCTATGCAGAAGCAGATTGGAGTGTAGAAAGTTATAGATCTACTTTAAATATAAATTTGGGAATACCAATTTTAAATGAAATTTATACATTTGTTTATATGTCACTTGGTTTTGCTAGAAGTTTTTATTCAGCTTTACCGTTTGGAGATTTTATTGTTCACCCTATAGATAAAGCTGGAACAGGTTGGATAAGTCCAGCGGCTTTAGGATTTTTTCTTGCATTGTCGTATTTAAAGAAAAGTAGATTAATTTTATTTCTAACAATTATTTTTGTAATCTTATTTTTATTTTGGAGCCACAACATGCAAATTGTAAGAGCTTTTCTTGCAACATCAATTATTCCAGTTATTATTTATATGGTTTTCTTTTATTATCAAAAAAAAAAATAATTATGCATTTTATATAGTTTTAAAATATCTAAATATCTTATTAATAATAATATTAACTGTATACCATTTAGATCTATCAATAAGAAATAATCCTTATGGATACAAAATGTTAACAAATAGTGAAAATAGATTTAATGATAATAATATTAAAGCATTACATAGAGAAATATGGGATAAATATATAAAAAGTGACTTTAAATACTTTTTACATCCAAAAAGAACAGAATATAGGGATAAAATTACAATTACACAAAAAAATTATTTTACAATTAATGAAGCTGAAGAGATTAACAAAATTTTTAGTAAACAAAAAAAAATTTATCTTTATCATAATATAACTCCTATTGAGAGTTTACATACTATTTTCAAAAATGTTAGGACTGCTAAAGTAAATAATGCAATTTTAAATGAGATATTAATTGATTCAAAAAAAAGACATAATATTTGTTATATTTCAAAAAATAAAATTTTTAATAATAGTAATTATAAACTAAATTTTTTATCCAAGTCAGGATTTAAGATTTATTGCAATTTTGAATTGAAGTAGAAATTTGATTAATATATATTGGAATTTAACTGAAGATAACATTTCTTTAAAAGCATCAGAAATCAATATAATTGCCTATATTGAAAAAAATAAAAAAGATTTAAGAAAAGAATATAACGAAATAATAAAAAAGATTAGAAATATTAAAGTTGAAAATCAAAGTATATACAATTTAACCAAAATTGATATTCATCATAATTTGTATGACTGTAGTACTATAGAAGAAAAAAGTTTTTATAAGTCAAAAGGTATTTTGTCATCTCTTAAAATATTAGCTTTAACTAAAATATTAAAAAATTTTAAAATCAAAAAAATTAAAATAATCAATGTCCCAAAAAAAGAAAAAAAAATTATAAACGAACTAATTGCTAAAAAAAAAATAGAACTTGAATATGAAGATAATTTTAAAGAATCATCAAAAATAAAAAATTTAAAAGATATTTATGACTTTATGCCAAACTTTATAAAAGCTAATTATCAAATTTTAAAAAAATTATATTTAAAAATATTTTTTAAAAAAAATTTATTTATTAATGAACAATTTGAAAACTTGTTTTATTCTAATACTTACTACTTAAAGTATAAATATAAAAAAAATACTAAGTTACAAAATAAATTACTTGGTTCAATTTGTAATGTTTCTAAATCACCACAATTACTAATATGTCATTATGATAAAAATTTTAGCAGTGAAGTCCAAGCCAATAAATACTTCTACAAACAAAAAAATAATTTCAGCTTTGCCACTATTAATAGTCTAATAACTTTAAAAATTATTTTTATCGTTTTGATAAAATATTATAAAATATATTTTTTTTCAAAAAAATTAGATCTCATAAAATCCAAAATTAAAAATGATAAATATCTTAGATATTTCTTTCCATTATTAGAAGACGATTGGAATAAGTCATTTAAAGGTATTACTGCAGTAGAAAATTTAATTTTTATTTATATATCTAAATTTTTTTTTTCTAAAAACAGTATAAAAAAAAATTTTTATTATATTTGTGAAAATCAAGGTTGGGAAAAAATTTTTGTAAAATCCTTTAAGATATTTAATCCAAAATCAAAAGCGATCGGTGTTATTAATGCTTCAATTAGATATTGGGATTTTAGGTATTCTTTCACAACTAGTAAAAATAATATTTCTCCTGATATTGTTTTTGTAAATAAAATAAATTCATTTGATAGGAAATTTTTTAAAAAAAACTTTTGTAAAAAAATTGTCTTTAAAAATAATATATTTGATAAATATCAAATGAAAAAATTAAAGAAAAAAAAGAAAAAACAAAAGATTCTGATTTATGGTGATATAATCAAAGAAAACAATATTTTGCTTTTTAAAATACTAAACAAAAATAAATTTGCTGTAAAAATAAAGTTTGATTTTAAACCACATCCTTCAACATTAATAAATATTAATGATTTTAAAAATTTAAATATTAAAGAAATCGCATCTGTTAATTCAACATATGATAAAATTTTGACTGTTGGGGGCACAGGTGGTATTTATGATGCTGTAAATTATACTAAAAATGTTGGAGTTTTTGTTCCGATTGGTAAAATAAATTTTGCACCAAATTTAAATAATAAAGGGATAAAGATTATAAACAACTTTAATAATTTAGATAATTTTCTTATAAAAAAATAAAATGATAAATTTTGCATTTTTAAAAAATTATACTTTAAAAGATATTATTAAAATTTCTTTATCAAGAACAAATATAAGAAATCCTTTTAACAAATTATTTAATGCAATTGAGTTTGAAACAACTGCTTATTGCAACAGAAAATGTGATTATTGTCCAAATGTCGAGTTCGAAAGATTTGGAGAAAAAGATAATTTTTTAATGAAAGAAGAAATATTTGAAACATTAGTTAATCAATTAGAAGATTTAAAATTTAACGGAATGATTTCACCACACCTGTATGGAGAACCAATGTCAGACCCAAGACTCCTTGAATGGACAAAAATTATTCGAAAAAAACTTCCCAATTCTTATATAAAAATTGTTACGAATGGTGATTTTTTAAATAAAGAAAATTTTAGAAATTTTATAAATGCTGGAGTAAATATTTTTTATATTTCAAAGCATAGTAAAAAACTAAAAAAACATTGTAGAGATTTATTAGATGATTTATCGAGCTCAGAGTTAAAACAATATATACTCGTTCAAGACTTTTACGAAGATTTTAATTTTTCTCAAGATATGTTTACAAATAGAGGTGGAGTAATAGATTTAAAAAAAGATATAAGAAAAAAAGCGCCTGTAAATTGTTCATATGCCACATATCCAGTTATAAATGTGTTTGGTGATCTTATATTATGTTGTCAAGATTTTCATAATGATTATGTATTTGGAAATATAACCAAAAGACATTTAAAAGATATTTGGTATGACGAAAAAAATATAAACTTAAGAAAAAGAATATTTGATTATAAATTTGATTTAAAGATTTGCAAAGAATGCAAAATGTGATGATCGAGTTGCATGAGAAACTTAAAGTTTTTTCTGAAAAATATAAATTAAATTATAAGTATTTTAAAGTAATTGAAAAAAAAAGCATATTTAAAAAAAAAATTATTATTTTTTATGGAATAAATGATTATTTTTTTGAACTTAATAACAAAAATTATTTAAAATCAAAAAATTATTTTCCTTTTTTTGATAATAACCAATCCTCAACTCTCGAAAGTTGGATTTGTAGCATAAAATCTACAATGCAAAAAAAAAATATATTATTAAAATCAATAGATGATGGAAAAGATCTTCGAAATGAATTTAAAAATAAACACAAAGTTTAATGGGAAACTTTTCAAATATAAAAACAGATATAAAAGAAAAAATATTTAAAAGAGGATATGGTTTTCAAAATTATCCTAAAAGTTTATTAAATATAAAAAAAATAAATAAAAAAATTGAAAATATTTCAACAGAAAAAAAAATAAGATTTAAAAAAATCTGTTCTGATGTAAAATTAAATATTGAACTATCTTCCCTGTCAGTCAATAAAAACTCTTATAATATATGGTCTAATTTAGATAAACTTAATGATATAGAAGATAAAGTTTCAGCACATAGATGGATTTGGATTTATAGACTTCTTGATGAAGAAAAAATAAATAAAAAAAAAAAATTTAAATTTATCTCAGAGTCATTAAACAATTGGTTTTATTTATTTAGTAATACTACTATTGATAAACGTAATCCAATTTTTGAGTCCTATACAATATCTGAAAGGTTAGTTTTATACGTTTTTTTAGTAGAAATGAAAATTATAAAGCCCAATAAAGATCAAATTCATTACTTAAATAAACAATTTATCTACTTAACTGAAAATATAGAGTTTTATTATCAAAAAGATTCAAATCATATTCTAAATAATGTTAGAGCAATAATGATTTACGCTAAATTTATTCAATCCACAAATCATTTAAATTTTTTTATTAAAACGTTAAATAATATTTGTACAAGATTTATTGATAGAAAAGGTTTTTTTAAATTTTGCTCTAGTCATTATCAATTTATTTTTACTAAATGGATAATTGATATTTATTTATATTCATATAGAAGCAGATCTTTAAAAAAAAAAGTTAACCTTTCTATTTCTGCATGTAAATTCTTCGAAGTTGAAAGTAAAAAAAAAATTATAATTCCTTTATTTGGAAATATTAGTCCTGATTTTTCACCAGATTACATTTCCAATTTTATTAATAATATTTCTTATTATAGAAAAGATATAAACAAAAATAAAATTTATACACGTCTGTATCGTTCTAAATTTTTAAAATCATTTAGAAATTTCAAATATATTGATATTTATAAAAACAAAGAATGGAAAAAAATTTTTAATAAAAATTTTACAATTTATACAAGAGATCCGAATTTAAATGGTTTTGAATTCAATCACGGACATAATGATTACTTTAATTTTGTTGTATTTATAAAAAAAAAACCATTTATAATAGATATAGGAAGGGATAATTACTCCGATAATTCAAAGCGTTATCTTCTAGCTAAATATCATAATTCATTTTTTATTGGAAAAAAAAATCCTTTTGATAAATTTTTAAAAAATTCGTTTATTCCAAATTTTTCAAACAATAATTCTAAAAATTATAAAGTAAAAGTAAATAAACTTCAAAATAAAATTTTAATTAAATATTTTGATCAAAAAATAAAATTTGCTAGATCACTACAAATATTAAATGAAAATAATTTTCATATTAAAAATAAAATTAAAAATAAATCATCTGATCAAATTTTAATGTTATATTATTTTGCTACAAATATAAGAATTACAAAAAAAAAAAAAAATTTAATATTAAGTTTAGGAAATTTTAATGTTAAACTTAATTTCATTTCTAATATAAATTATACTCTAAATAAGAAAAATTATTATTTTTCAAAAATCCATAATCAAAAATATGGCGATAAAATTAATCTAAATTTTATCAAAATAAAATTTAATAGAGATGAAGAAATAAATTTTGATTTAAATTTGAAAGTTAAAAATTAAATATGTGTGGTATTTGCGGAATATATAACTTTGATAATAAAAAGGTAAAAGTTTCAAGTATAGATCTAATGAATAAAGCTATGATCTCAAGAGGACCAGATAGTGCCGGGACTTTTGTGCAAAACAATTTTGGTTTTGGAATGAGGAGATTATCAATCATAGATGTTTTAGGTGGCAATCAACCCATGTTTTCTAATGATAAAAAGGTTTCAATTATTTATAATGGAGAAATATATAATTATGTTGAGTTAAAAAAGGATTTAGAGATCAAAGGTGTTAGTTTTAAAACGAGCTCAGATACAGAAGTAATTTTAAAGCTTTATGAAAAATTTGGCGAAAATTTTATCGATAAAATTAGAGGCATGTTTTCAATTTGTATTTATGATAAATCTAAAAATAAAATTATTATCTTTAGAGATCGATTTGGAATAAAACCACTGTATTATTTTTATAACAGCAAAACATTCATTTTTTCTTCTAGTTTAAATTCTATAAGCGAGATACTACAAAATAATATTCGAGAAAGTAGAGATAATTTTGTTTTGTATTGTTTGTTCAATTTCTTTCCAAATAACAAAACAGTTTATGACAAAATTTTCAAATTAAAGCCAGGACATAAATTGGTTATTGAAAATAATCAGCTAAATATAAGTCAATACTGGAAACCAAGTATTTCTGAAAAAAAAATAAAGTTTTCGGATTTAAAAGAATTAATATATGAAAAATTAATTGACACAACTTTTATAAGTTTAAGAAGCGATGTAAAAATTGCGACTTTGCTAAGTAGTGGAATTGACTCTAGTATTTTAAGTTATTTGATAAGTCTAAATCTTGATGAACAAATTACTTTATCAATGAATTATGCGGGAAAAATTCAAAATGAAGCCGAAAGGGCTAAAAAATATTCACAGTATATAAAATCAGATCATTATTCTTTCTCTTTAGAAGATAGAACTTTCTTCAATTATTTTAATGAAATTTTTTCAAATATTGATGAGCCCAATGCTGATACAGCACTCATCTCAAGTTATTTTCTTTCTAAAGAAGCCAGTAAATTAGGAATTAAAGTTTTGGTTTCAGGCGCAGGTGCTGATGAAATATTCGGAGGATATAGTAGATTTTTTAAAAGCATTAATAACAATCTTTACGGAGCACTGGGAAGAAACAAAAATTTAGAATTTTTAAATAAATTAATGCCTTATAAGTTACAGAATATTTACTACAAATTTGCAAATTCAAAAATTGCTTTAGCTTCCAATTATTCAGGTCAAAATTTTGGAGTATTAAATGATTTATTAATAAAGCAACACAAAGAATTTTTTTACCATACGTTAGAGGAAATTTTAATAGATTATAAAGATGGATTTTTAAAGTTTAATCCAAAAAAAGTTATGCTAAATGATATTCTAAATTATTTACCAGATAACATACTATCGGCTTTTGATAAAGCTACTATGTTGAATTCTATTGAAGGTCGAGTGCCTTACCTTGATCATCTTTTAGCAGAGACGCTACTTAGTAATGATTTAGGTAAAAATTATTTTGACTCCTTCTCAAATAATAAGAGGCTTTTAAGAGAAATATTTAAATCAAAGATTCCTGATTATATTTTTAACCAAAATAAAATAGGTTTTGATGCACCATTAAAAAATTGGAGAAAATTAAATGCAAAATATTTTATTGAAAATGATATAAACGAATTTTTGTATAAAAATATGCAAATTAATAAATTAAAAAAAAATATTAATAATGAGAACTTTACGCAATTAACCTATTCGCTAAATTGCTATAATAAATGGCTTAATTCAAAAAATGTACTTCTCAGTAATAATACCAACATATAACTCAGAAAATTATATAAGAAGAGCATTAGAATCTTTGCTCAAACAAACATATAAAAAATTTGAAGTTATAGTCTCCGATGATGGATCTTCAGATAATACAAAAAAAATATTAGAAAACTATCGTGAAAAATTTATAAAAAAAGAAATTTTTTTTAAAATAATTTTTAACAAACATCTGGGACCAGGTAATGCTAGAAATAAAGGCTTACTAGAGTCAAAATATGAATGGATATGCTTTTTAGACTCTGATGATGAATGGTTTAAAGACAAACTTGAACTAGTATTTAGAGAAGTATTAAATATGTCTTCAGATTACAATTGTATAATACACAATGAAATTTATGTTAATAAAAATAAAAAAGAAATAAATTTTACCTATACAAATATGTTCGATGACAGAAAGCCTATATTTAAACAATTATATAATAAAAATTTTTTATCTCCATCATCAATGTGTATCAAAAAAAAAATAATTTTTGAAAACAACATGTTTGATCTAAATTTACCTAATGCTCAAGATTATGAACTTTGGCTTAAAATAGGAAATAGTTTTAAAATAAAAAAATTGGAAAAATATTTGACTAAATATTTTTTTAGAAAAAATAATATTTCATCTCGACCATATAGAGAGAGAGTCAGATTTTTAATTAAAATAGCAAATAAACACAAAACTAGTACTAATAGCTATTTTTTTATTAAAAAAATTTTACAACTTCTAATTTCTAAAGAATGGATAAAAGAATTGTTATGAATAATATTTTAATTAAAAAATATAAATTTAAAAATAACATATATTTAAAAGATTTTGATAAAAATAAACAACTGGTTGAATTTTCTATGAGAACTAAAATTTTAAATCAAACATACAAAAATTACTTTGATGAAATTTCAAGACATCATTCAATCGAGGTCATGTATGACTTTGTAAAAAAATTTTTATCTAAAATAAAAAAAAATGGTTCAATATTAGATATTGGATGTGGTTGGTGTTGGCATTGGAAAAATATTAATAAATTTAGACCTGATATAAAAATTTATGCATTAGATTTTGTAATTGAAAATTTTACTCATGCACAGAAGTTGCTTAAAAAAAAAGATTTGAAACAAATTTATTTTATACATGATAATTTTGAAAATTTTAAATTATCTGAAAACTTTTTTGATGGAGTATGGAGCTGCCAAACTTTTCAACATATAGGTAATTTTGAAAAAAACTATGATAGGGTTAAATTTTTATTAAAAAAAAACGCACCATTTTATAATTTCAACTTAAATTATTCTGTTTTTAATAAAATAAAAAACTTAAAAAAAAATCAAAAAAAAGAAATATTTGTAAAAAATTTTTACTATCTTAACAGGAATATTGAAAATCAGATAAAAGTTTTAAATAAAAAATTTTCAAGCATCAAAATAAGTTACTGTGAATATTTATTTCACCCCGAAATTAAACTTTTTTTTGGTGGAAAAGATTCACTTATTGGAATATTAGACTCATATTTGAGTGGAAAAAATATTTTCAAAAATTTTGCAAGGCAGGTTTTGTTGGAGTCTTATAAGTGATAAATTATAAAATATATGATCAATTAAGTAATAGTGTTCTGAAAAATATAATTAAAAATATTTATAAAGATAATAAAAATTTTTTCTTTCAAAGTATTTTATTTTTAAATAGTTGTAAAAAAATTTATTACGAAAACAATAATAATTTAAAAATCATTATTATTTTAAAAAATGAGGTTCCAATATGTGTAGTTCCAACATATCTTGAAATAAATAAAAAAATAAAAATCTTAAAGTGGTTATCTTGCGAAGCAATTGATTATAATGTTTCACTTTTAAATCATGAAATAGTTAAAGCAAACATAAAGGAAGTAGATAAAGTACTCATGGATGCGTTTAATGAGATATCCCCAGATTTAATATTTTTTGACAAAATTCCAGAATTTATTTTTCAAAATAAGAATAATTTATTAAATAATTATTTTAAAAAATACACAAACTCATACTATTATAATTATCAAGAAAATATTGGAGACTATTACAACAAAACAACAAATTCGAAAACAAAACAGACAGATAAAAGAAAATTAAAAAAAATACTTTTAAATGGAACAATTTCATTTGAAAAAATAATCATTAATGAAAAAAATAATTTCTTACTGAATAAATTAATAGATTGTAAGCATAATCAATACTTAGAAAAAAAAATTAAAACTTTTAATAAGGATAAACTTTATGAATTTTATAAAAATCTAGTAGTTTATTCTGATAAAGATTTTGATTTAGTTCTTCATAAAATGAAAGTTAGTAATACAGAGGCGTCACTTATATTTGGAATTGAACATAGAAACTTTTTTTACTACCTTATACCTTATGTTCCTAAATCAGACATACAAAAATTTTCTCCAGGAAGATTGCATTTAAAAAATATACTAGATACCTATCAAAAAAAAAAAATAAGTGTTGATTTTACTTCTGGAGATGAAAAATATAAATCTGATTGGTCAAATGTTAATTTTAATGTAAATTATATTTTAATCTTAAAAAGTATTAGAGGTATTCTATTTTTTCTTTATTATTTTTTATATTTTAAATTAAGAAAAATCAATTTTTTAAAAAAATTAGTACAAATAATAAACTTTAAAAATAATGATTAAAAAAAATTTTATTTTTATCTTATCAAAAATTTTAAATTTTTTAACGATTAAAAAAATAAATTTTAAAGTTCTTATGTTTCACAATATAAATAAAAAAAATTTTAAAAACTTGGAAAAAATACTTAAAAATTTAAATAAGAGTTATAATTTCATTGATCCTGAAAATTTAAAAAATATTAGAGGAAACAATAATATATTACTTACTTTCGATGATGGTTTTTTTAGTAATTATATTTTTGCCAAAAGTGTTTTGAAAAAATTAAAAATTAAAGCAATTTTTTTTATCGTTTCAGATTTATTAAAAGGAGATAATAAAAAAATAATACTAAAAAGGATTAATAATAAGTCAGATCATAAGAAAGCTAAACTTATGAAAACACATCACATAAAACATTTATTAAAATTAGGTCACAAAATAGGTGCACATGGAAAATCACATAAGCGCTTAACAGAAATAAATAGTTATGAAATCTTAAAAGATGAAATTACAAAACCAAAAAAAGAAATATTAAATATATTTAAAATCAAAACACCTTTTTTTGCTTATGCATATGGAGATGAAAAAAGTATAAATAAAAAGAGTATTAAAATTATTAAAAAAAATTATAAATATTTGTTCACTGGTATAAGAGGTGATAATTTTAAAATTAACCATCGAAAAAAAATATTCTTTAGAGATAATATAATTTGTGATTATCCTGAATCTGTAATAAATTTTTTTTTAAGAGGTTTTATTGACAAATACTACTATTTTGCTCAAAAAAAAATTTTAGATTTGTAATTTAAACTCTAGATAAACAGTAATTTTCCATTATTAACACATCCATTTCTGTTCTTTCGAAACAATCTATTGCTTGTTGTGGTGTCATTACAATTGGTTCATTTTCATTAAATGATGTATTCAATAATATTGGTATTCTTGAAATTTTATAAAACTGATAAATTAAATCGTAAAAATTTAAATTGAATTTTTTTGACACTGATTGAACTCTTCCCGTACCATCTATGTGAGTCACGCCAGGAATAATTTTTCTTTTATCTGATATTATATTTTCAACACTTGACATATAGGGGTTAAAAAAATTGGAAGTAAACCATTCATTTTTTTTGTCCTCAAGTATAGCTGGTGCAAAGGGTCTAAAACTTTCTCTTCTCTTTATTTTTTGATTAATTAAATCTTTTACATCTTTATAACCTGGATTCGCTAAAATAGATCTATTTCCCAATGCACGTGCACCAAATTCCATACGGCCTGAAAAAAAACCTACAATATTATTTTCATATATTAATTTTGCTACTTTTTTATGTAGTTCATCTTTTTTTTCAAAATATGATATTTTGTATTTAGAATATAATTTGTTTTTATTAATGAATTCTTTAATTATGATATTATCATAACTTGCACCTAGATAAGGATTTTGGAGATTAAGTATTTTTTCTTTTGTATTTAGTATATTAGATGTAACCAATGCTGCGCCTATAGATCCACCATTATCACTTGGTGCATAAGGAATATAAACTTTTTCAAAGTCAGAATTTTCAATAATTTTTTTATTTGCAAGAGAATTTAAAGCACAACCACCTGCATAAACAAGATTTTTAGAAAATTTTCTTTTCAGAATTTTATTGATTATTTTTTCCAAATAATTTTCGAAAATTTTTTGGCAAGAAGATGCCATATTTTTTTGAAAATCTTCAAATATCTCATAATTATTTTGATTTATTAATTTTTTAAAATTATCGTTTAGTATTTGGCTTTGTATTGGTTCTCCTTCAAACTTATATTCAAAATTTTTATTCGTATGATTAAAATATTTTAAATTTAGTAGGGGATCTTCATTTGAAACAAATAACTCTTTCTGAAGTATTTCCTCATAAATTGGTTTACCATAAGAGGATAAACCCATAATTTTGTATTCGTCACCATACTTTTCAAAACCTATAAATTGTGTAATAGCTTCATAGAAAATACCCAAGGAATTTGGAAAATAAATTCTTTCGATAATTTTTATTTTATTATTTTTACACTCAGCTATAGCGAGACTGCTGAAATCACCAAATCCATCTATTGATAAACCAATAGCATCATCAAATTCAGAAGGATAAAAAGCTGAAGCTAAATGACATAGATGATGATCGTGATAATTAAATACTACTTTATTGTTGAATTTTTGATCCTGGAAGTACAAGCTAATATCTTTTTTTATAGAAGCTTTTTTTTTTAATCTTTTAAAAATTTCTCTTTTTTTTTTACCAAAAATATAATTCTTTAAAAAAAAAAACATTTTTTCTTTTAGATTTGATTTTGGAGATGTGTTTACTGATATATGAGTAACATCACTTAATTTTAAGTTTGATTGTTCTAAGCAAAATTTTATAGATTGATTTGGTATCCCTGCCCAGTGCTTAATTCTATTTATTCTTTCTTCTTCAATGGCACTCTGCAGTTTATTTTCATATATTATACAAGCAGAAGAATCAGCATGATTTGGGTTTAGACCAAGAATAACATTAGTCATTTTATTGATTATGTTTTTTATTAATTTCGTTTATTTATACATATTAAAACAAAAAAAAAAATGAATTTTACAGACATAGCACTTGATTTTGTAGGCACTTCTAAAGAAAGCGGAACAAAAACTTATAATTATAATTTTTGTAAAAATTTATTTAAAGAGAAAATAAATTTTAAAACAGTGCTATTTATTACAAAAAAATATAAAGAAGAATTAAAAATAAATAATAAAAAAAATATTAAAATTGTTACATTGTCAAATATTTTTGAAAATATTTTTTTCAGATTATTATGGGTAAATATTGGATTGCCAGTTTTAATTCGACTTTTCAATATTAAGGTTTTATTCAGTCCAATGAATATTAGTCCAATTGTAATTAGATTTATGAATACAAAATCTATACTTGGATTACATTCCACTCTCCCATGGGAGTATCCCGGCATGATACCAGGAAACATATTTAGAAATTTTATAATGAAGCAAATTATGGAAATATCTTTAAATAGCGCAAATAAAATACTTTTTTGTTCAAAAAAATCTATGGATATTTTAAAAAAAAAAATTCATCTTAAACCTCATACTACCAAATATATTTATTTAGGACCTGGAAATAATCTTGAATATAATTTTTTTAAAAATTTTAACTATAATTCTAAATACATATTATCAGTAATATCTTGCACCAGGTATCATCCAATATTAAATATGCTAAAGTCATTTAATAAATGCATTAAAAAAAATAATATGAATATAAAATTTGTATTAGTTATGAATATATTAGATAAAAATTATTATAGTGAAGTTTGCAAATATATAAAAAATAATTCTTTATCAGAAAAAATAATTATTTTAAATAATTTGCCTAGCAAATATTTAGGTAAAATTTACCAAAATTGTAAATTATATATTTTTTCATCGCTTTCCGAAACTTTTGGATTTACAACTATAGAAGCAATGAAAAATAAATGTATGGTTTTAGTATCAAAGAAAGGTTCTTTAGTGGAAATCAATTCTGATTCAGCCGTATATTTTAATCCAAATAATATAAGTGATTTATCCTCAAAAATAAAAAAATATTTAGTAAAAAATAATCAGAAAAAATTTATAAGAAATGGAATAATAAGAGCAAACTTTTTTAGCTGGAAAAAAAATTTTAAATTGACGTTTGCAGAAATCACTAGTTTTTTAAAGGAAGAAAAATAATGAAGTTAAGTGTTTTAATACCTTGTTATAATGAAGAAAGATATATTCTAACAGTCATTGATAATATTTTTAAAAACAATATAAAAAAAGACTTGGAAATTATTATTACCGATGATTGTTCAGTAGATAACACAAAAAAAAAACTGGAAGAAATTAAAGATCCAAGGGTAAAAATTTTTTATAATGAAAAAAATATGGGCAAAGGTTATTGCATAAGAAAATGTTTAGAAAACTCAACGGGAGATATTATATTAATTCAAGATGCAGACTTAGAGTATGATCCTGCAGAATATGACTTATTGTTAAGTCCCATAATTAATCATAACGCTGATGTAGTATATGGTTCTAGATTTTTGAGCCATGGACAGAAAAGGGTAGGTTATTTTTGGCATACACTAGGAAATAAAATTTTAACACTTTTATCAAATATTTTATCCAATATTAATCTTACTGATATGGAGGTTTGTTATAAATTATTCAAATCAGAAATTATAAAAAATATAAGATTAAAAGAAAATAGATTTGGGTTTGAGCCTGAAATTACAGCAAAATTAGCAAAGAAAAAAATTAAAATATATGAAGTTGGAATAAATTATCATGGAAGATCATATTCAGAAGGAAAGAAAATCAATTGGAAGGATGGCTTCTCTGCAATCAGATGCATAATTCAATATAATCTATTTGATTAGTTTAATAAAATGAGCCTAACAAAAGATTAGAATATCATGCTAAGATTTTTAAGAACAAATAAGTTAGAAAGATATATAAAGAAACAACCTTTACTTTTTTATTTTTTATCAGAATATTTGGCCAAAATTAATTTTTTATTACCTTATGAAGATGATTGGTTTTTTTTTAAAAAAATAAAATTAAATGAAAAAACAATTATTTTAGATATTGGTTCGCACATTGGAGAAAGTGTGAAAACGTTTAGAAAGTTTTTTAATAATGAAATTTACTGTTTTGAACCAAATAAAAGATCATTTAAAAAACTCAAAAATAACTTGAGATTTGATAATAGAATTAAACTTTTTAACTACGGTATTTCATCTACAAGTCAAAAAGTTTTGTATACACCCAAATACAACGAGTATTTTATAGATATGTTAAGCTCCTCTAGTTTAAATGCCTCAAAACAAAATTTAAAAAGGATAAATATAAATCAAGAACATATCAATTTTGTCAGAGAAAAGTTAATTTTTAAAAAAAAAATAAATTTAAAAAAAAAAATTTCAATACTTAAAATAGACGTCGAAGGATCTGAGTTTGAAGTACTATCGTCTTGCAAAAATTTAATTTTAAAAGACAAACCATTATTATTTATTGAGTACCATAAGAATAATTTTAAAAAAATAATATCAAAATTTAAAAATTACCAGGCCTATTATTATAATCATAAAAAAAAAGAAATATTTAAAATAAATAGTATTTTACAAGTTTCAAAAATTTTAAAATTACTAAATCGAGAGGATAAAGCTTTTAATTTTATAATGATTCCTAAAGAGAAAAAAAAAAAGGAAAATATATCTTTTAATAACTTTAAAATTATTTAAATAAAAAAAAGGATTAATTTAAATAATTTAAAAAATTTTTTGTATAAGCTTTAAAAAAATATTTTTTTTTCTTGTTACCTATTAAACTGTCAATTTTTTTTATTGAATATCCTAAGTCATTAAAATCAATACCTGTGTACATATTTGTTTTAATAGAATTGTTTAATTTAAGATTTTTATTATAAAAAATATGCAATCCATGAGAAACACAATCTATAGCAAAAAAACTAAGATTATTTTCTTTTGATACTATTGCATATTTAGATTGTGAAATAACTTTGAGCGCCTCACTTCTTTTTAAATTAATAAATTTGTACACATTTTGTTTTTTTAACAAATGAAGTTTATCACCTATTACTGCAACTTTATATTTTTTTGAAATTTCAGAAAAAATTTTAATTAAAAAATCATTTCCTTTATTTCTATTTTTTTTAAAATAAAAAATAAAATCAAATTTTTTTTTATAATATTTATTTTTGAAGTAAAAATTAAAAAGTATAAAATTATAAAAATATTTAGAATTATTAAAAAAATATTTTTTAAATTGACTATGGGAAAATAATATTTTTTTTTTTGTACTTTTAGGATAAAAATTCCTAAATATTTTAAAATAACATATATCAAATGATTTTTATCATTAGTCCCTGTTATTGGGCCAAGTATAGTTTTTTTTGGTAACAATATTAATAATAAAAAATTCCATATAGGTAAATAATTTATATAACAAATTTTTTCGTTATTAATATGGTGTTTCCATAATTTAAAAACTCCAAAAAATGGAAATAAATAATTATAAATAAAATTATTTTTATATTTATATTTGTTAATATTAATAAATAAATAATTTTTATATTTTAATTTTAGTAATTTTAAAAAATTTAAAGCTAATATTCCTTTACCAGAATTTTCTTTATTATCGCTTGCCCAATAATATATTTTTTTTTTCATCAAATTTGGTAAAAAAATTTAATTTTGCAATAAGTAAAACTATATAACTTTTTCATTTTTATTTTTTATTAAGTGATCATTTAATATCGAAAAAGCTAATATATAAATTAAAAAATCTATACTAAAAATTGCAAAAGAAGTTTCTAAAATTGATCTCAAATTTAAAATAATTATTAATAATATACAAAAATTAATTTCCACATTATTTATGAATTTTTTATGATTAACAAAATAAATTTTGTAAATAAACCAAACTGAATAAAAATAAATAATTACAATACAAACGCTTGCTATCAATCCTCCAGATAATGAAGAATAGAGCAATGAATTGTGAATTGACTGTTTGATATATATTCTATCTGCTTGAGCACCATATCCATTTAATGGTTTTTTTTTAATAATTTTTACTGCTTTTGACCAATTTCCAAATCTACCAGAGCTATATTTGTCTACTTCTTCTATATTACTTTGTTTTCTAATTAAACTATTTTTGCTTAATTCAAAAATTTTACTTACTTTTACTTCACTTGTTTTTTTTGAAACAGGAATGATTGAAATCGTATATGATAAATTAATGAAAAAAGGTAAAATAATTGAAAAAAATATTAGCCTTTTGTCGAAAAAAAATCTTTTGGTATAAAATACAAAAAATATTAAATTTACCAAAATAAAAATAAAACTTGTTGTTCTCGATTGAAACAATAAGGTGAAGACAGCAAAAAATAATATTAAAAATAAAAATTTATAATTTTTAATATTATTTTTACATAGATAATAAATTATTAAAAAACCATATATAATTAAAGATAATCTAGCTAAGCCAGAAGATCTAGGAGGGTGTTCAATTCCACCACTATAAGCAAGACCTATTCCATACAAATGGTATTTATCACTAAGAATTAATTTAATTAAACCTGAACTTAAAAAAAATAAAAAAACAAAAACTAATATTAAAATAGTAAATTTTAATATTAATATTCTTTCATTTTTTTTTACAAAAGATTGTAAAACAAAATAAGATAAAAACATAATTATTGGCCAAAATAGGTTATAGTTACTATTTAAATCATTAATCAAATTGAAGCAAAGATATGAAAAAAAAATCAAATAAAAGAATACATGAGGTAATTGAAATTGTTTTGAAGTTTCGATTTTATTTAAACTGAATAATATTAAAATTAATGAGAGCAGAAAAGGTAATATTAACCTAAATTTATTAATTAAATTTAACTGAAAAAATTCTTGAGGGTTTAAATTTATACTTAAAAAAAAAGATAACCAAATAATTAATAAAAAAAAAGTTTTATTTTTTTTAATAAGCTTAGAAATCATTTCAGTTTTGTTTTAAAATATAAAATTAATAATGAATATGTAAATATTGAAAAAAAAATAGGTACATAAATATTATCAAATATATAAAAGATAATTAATGGTATAATTGTTAACATTAAAATTAATTGCCAAATATATTGAAAATTTATTTTTATTAAATAGTGGTGAAAGTGACTATTATCAGGAAAATAAATTTTCCTATTATATATTATTCTTTCAAAAGTAACTCTAATCATATCTATTCCTGGAAATAATAAAATCAATAATATTTCATCTGCGAACATATTTTTTACAACGTTATAATCATTAATAATAGAAAGTGAAAAAAATATTGATATTATACTTGTGCCTGAATTTCCTAAAAAAATTTTACCTGACAAATTATATAAAAATATAAGTAACATACTTATGATTAAAGATAGGTATAATAAGTTAGGATTTTTTAATATGAGAAAAAGAGCCCAAAAAATGATTATTGAAGTAGCAGAACCATTATACCCATCAATAAAGTTTAATGCATTATAAAGGGCAAATATACAAAACATTGTAAATAAAAAAGAAAAATAATTTAAATTTAAATTTATATTCGAAGATTTGAATTTTAGTTCTTTTATTAAAAAATCATCCTCAAAAGGAAGTAAAAAAACTATTGTAATTACTATTATTAAAGTTTTAATTTTTGGACTTAAGCCTTTGGAGTCATCAAATAGACCGATTGCAAAAAAAATTATAGAAAATAATGCAAATATAATTATTTTATTTAAAGAAAATAAGGATTGGAAATAAATAAATATTAAAGAAATTGATATTGTAAAAAATAAGCAGACGCCACCAATTAGAGGTGTTGGTGACATATGAATTTTTCTTTCGTTGGGATAATCAAAAATATTTAATAATCTTGCAAAATAATTTGCAAAATATAATAGCAAAAAATTAATTAAAAATATTAAAAAGCAAAAAAATAAAAATTTTAAATTAAGAAGTTCCAATAAATACATAAATTTTATTACTCAAAAAAACAATCTTTCCTATCATTAATTTCAAATGCGTAGATTTTAACACTATTAGATTTAAATATCTTTTCCGGTTTCACTTTTAAAATACCTCTCATTTTTTTTGCATTTTTGGTATTAATAGATGGTTCTTCAACATAAATCATATTATTTTTTAAATTTATTTTTGATGAAAAATATACATCAACATTCATATCTAATAAAACATCACACAAATTTTTCTCATTTCGTATATTAGCAATCATTTCTGGGCCACTAGTAAGACCCTCTAATTGAATTAAACTTTTATTTAATAAATAAGAAGTTTTGCCAGCCATATCTCCCATGGCAAAAATACTATGGTTTTTATTTGAGTAATAACTTTCGATTTTTTTTGCAACATTTTGTATATGATCACTTTTTGCATTAATGCTATCTGTAAAAAGATGAAAATATACTACAACAAAAAAAATACTTATTAAATAATTAATAACTTTAATTTTTTTAAAACTTAAAATCTTTATTAAATCATTTAAAATAAAAGGAGTAGAAATAGCTAATAAAAAAAAATGCCAGGTCCATAAAGGCCATGCTGATCTTAAACAATTAGAAATAAAAAAAATACAAACAGCAACAAGCGAAACTTTGGTAAAACTACTTATTTTTTTTGAAAATAATAATAAAATCCCAAAACAGTTTATATAAAATAATAAAGATATAAATCTCATCCCGTAGCCATTCTCAAAAAGAAATGAAAATGTTTCTTTGTTTAATGTTAATTCATTTACTAAACTTTTAGAAATTCCACTTTGTGGAAATGGAAATTGAAAAAAATAAATATTTAGACAAATATATACAATTAATAGTATCGGTAACAATGATAACTTTAAAATATAATTAAAATCAAAAATTTTTTTTTTAAAAAATAATTCTCTTAACAAAATTACAAAATAAAAGAAAATAAATTCTAATCGAGATAAAAAAGTAATAAAACTAAAAATTGAAAAAAGTAATATATTTTTTTTTAAATAAAAAAGGCTTAATGAAAATAAAAATACAGCCATGCCTATTTCCATTCCATTTTTAGAAAAAAATAGAGAAAGATATGATACTAAAATTGCAACAAAATTTGCTTCATCTTTATTATAATTATTTTGGAGTAAAAATTTTTTAAAATTAATAAAAGTTAAAAAACAAAACAGAAAAATAGTAAAGATAATTGTCGTATTGAAAAAAATTTCATTTTTAATTAGCAATTTTAAAAACAAAATAATAATAAACCATAAAGGCTGGAAACCATTTGTTAGAGATATTTTATCAAAGGTTATAAATCCAAGATTTATCGTATTTCTAGCTGTTGTGAGATAATAATAAAAATCGTCTGTGAAAGGAGCCCTTATATCATCACCGAAGATTATTTCTAACCTTAAAAAAATAAATAAGCAGGATAGTAAAAAACAGATAAAATAAAAATTGTCTTTTACTCTCATTTTTTAATTATTGTTAGTATGTAATGTTTATTTTCATTAAGAAAAGCATTGTTATAATATTTAAAGGGCTGAATTTTTGAAAAATAATTTTTCTTAAAATTTTTTAAAAGTTTCTTAAAAAATTTATAATTATTTATTCCTTCAAAATTTTCTTGAAAAGATATAATTGAACATCTTGAATTTTTTATTGCAGTTATGAACTTGTATCTAAAATTTAATGGAAATTCAGATATTGACCAGTTTGCGATAAAAATATAGTTATTTTTTATTTTAACAAACTCATTTAAATCACTTATTTTATTAATTAAATTTAATTTGCCATTTATTTTATCAAAAGAAGGATTGTGATTGTTCATTTTTAAGTAATAATATTGAAGCAAATTTACTTCAAACATGTCGTAAATAGTATAATTAATTTTATTTTGAAATTTTGAAAAAATATCAGCCATGCATCCGTAACCACCACCAATTTCAAGAATTCTCTTAATTTTTTTTAAATCTATCTTGTAATTGTAAAAATCAAAAAATTTTTTGATAATATAAACCTGTCTTATTCTATTACCTGAGCTTTCTGGATAAAGGAAATATCTAATTGGTTTACCAACATCATTTTCATTTAAAAGATATTTCCATAAATTCCAATTTTTATCTTTTTTTAATTCTCTTAGCTCAAAAAATATAAATATTCTATTATGTATAAAAAAAATTTTTTGTATAAAAGCGTTTCTTAAAAAATTATCTAATTTTCTAGATTTAATAATTTTTAAAATTTCATTTGATAAATTTTTGTGGGTAGATAATCTTGGATTTTTTAAAAAAAATTTTGGTAATTTTTTTAATATATTTTTTTGAATTTTATCATGTTTTTTTTTGTTGAATTTTAGTTTTCTAAAATTTAAAGATGAAAGAATAATACTAATTTGCCTTAAAAATTTTCTTAACATATTTTTCTTTCAAAAAATTTTTAACAATTTCTTCCATAGTATAACTTTTGTTAAATTGAATTGATTTTTTATTTTTAATATTTGTTTCTAAGTATTTTGAAATACTCTTAAAAAACAAACTTTTTTTTAAAACAATTGGAAATTTTTTTTTATTATATGCAATTCCTTCTATTCCTTTTTTTGTTGTTAAAATCTTAGCACCAATCAGCATAGCCTCAATAATTTTTATTCTTGTTCCAGTCCCTTTATCAATAGGTACAACCATTAGCTGAGAATTATAAATAAGATTAAGTAATTTATTTTTTGAAACTATTCCAAAGTCAATGATAAAGTTTTTTTTTATTTCATAGCCTCCTCCAGTAAGAACTAACTTTAATTTTGGAAATTTTTTATTTAATTTAGGCATTAACACGTTAACTAAATAATCTATAGCAGTCTTATTTGGTAGATATTTATACGATCCACAATAAATAATATATTTAAAATTAAGAAATTTTTTCTTTTTAAATTTTAGAATTTTTTTGGAAACCCCGTTTTTAAGATTTATACAATTTACCTTATATAATTTCTTGATTTTATTTATTTCTATTTTTGAAACAGATGTTGATAAATCTGAATTATTAAATACATAATTTTCTAGTTTTTTAGATAAAAAAGCTATGAATTTAGAGGACATCATTTTTCTAACTTCAAATTCTATACTATGAGAATGATAAATAACTTTAGTTTCAGGTGAAAATATTTTTATAATTAATAAAGATATAAAGCTGTAACCTATCCAGCTAGGACCTTCTATTATTACTAATCTGTTTTTAGAATTTCCTAAATACCTAAGTATTTTAAAAATGATGATTGGTATACATAAAATTTTCAAAATAGGTTTTTCTTTAAAAATTTTTGTTGAGTGAATTTTACTATTTTTTAAACTATTTAAATGTGAAATTTGAAATAGTTTTTTTTGACCAGGCCAAGATAAAAATAGGCTTCTTATTACTTCAGCTGAGCCCATGTTTGTAGGAAAAACTGGAAAAAAACATATGAAAGCTGTTTTCATTTTTTAATACGCTTTTTCATAAGTAAATATGAATTAAACAAAATTAATATAATAAATGAAAAGTAGAAATACTCTTTATGGTATAAATTTATAATCAAATTTAATATGACAATTGTAATATTTAAATAGATTGAATTAAGCATTATAATTTGTTGTTTTATTTTATTTGTTCTAAATATTATTAGTATGCATTCTTTAATCAATAAAACAAAAGAAATTAAAATCAAATTTTTAAATTCAAATAATATATATGATAAAGCAAATAAAAATGGAGCTAAAAAATAAAGTTCCAATATTGTATTAAATTTAATTTTTTTTTTTCCTTCAAAATAAGTTATTAAAATATGAGATATACCTGAAACCCAAGAAACAATTAAAAAAATTTTAGTCAAGTTTAAAATTTTATTTGAATATTGATCTTGAAGCCAAAATATTAATAATTTTTCTAAAAATGGAAAAAAAATTAATATTAACAAAGGAACAACAAAAGCATAAATATTTACAGAATGATTAAAGTTACTTCTTTCATTACCGTGAGAAATCTCTGGCAATAGTACAGCTGAAATACTCTTTGAAAAAATTGTTAATTTTCCTGCCAGTTGATATGGTATGCTATAAATTGCTAAAGCAACTGGTCCCATAAATATTTTAATTAAATATTTATCCATAAAATCGAAAATCTGTAGATTTAAAAGATGTAAAAAATACCAATTTGAATATCTTTTAAACTTCAGAAAAAAATCATATTTTAATTTTTTATCGTATTTTGAACTAAAATGTTTCTTCAGATAAATTAGAATTATAACTATAGATAACAATTTTAAAAAAATTGAGAGTATTATTAAATTTTTAAAATCAAGTTTATTATTTAAGAGCAAAAAAATTGAAGGTAAATTTAATGACAAAGTATAAAATATAAAATTTACAATAGAGAGTAATTTAAAATTTTTAAATCCTTGTAATACTCCTTCAAGCGTTAAATAAATTACTGTTATGCTTAAACCAATACCAATAATAAAAAAACTATAATTATTATTTAGATTAAAATATATTAATATATTTATTAAAAGGATTATAAAAACTATTTTATAAGTAAGTTTTAAACTCTGTCTTATTATCTCAACAACGAACTTTTTTTTTGCAAGTTCAATTGCAACAATCTTATTTAAACCTACATTTAATAATAGACCAAAAGAAATAATAAAGTGAAAAAAAATATAATTTCCGTAATCTGATTTACCATTTATCTGTAGGTGAACTGGTATTGCGATAATTGCTAATAAAATTCCCAAAAGTGAAGGCAATGATAAAATGTAGCTATTTTTAAGCAAATTGAATAATTTATTAATTTTATTTGATTTTAGAAAATTAGTATTAAGGTTATTCATATCTACATGAGTTTAAATAGTTTTATTAATTTAATTAGATACAAAAGTTATATAAAAAATTTAATCATTTTTTTACCTCTATTTCTAAATTATAACAGCTGGAGTGTAACTAACTATAGTAAAGTAATTTTACCAGTAATATTTTTTAGTTTTTTAGCTTCATCTATATATATTATAAATGACTTAAAAGACTTAGAAATAGATAAAAAACATAAATCCAAAAAATTTAGACCTTTAGCAAGTGGTTTAATTCAATCTAATACTGCAATTTATATTTCGCTCTTTTTAGCTGTAATTTCTTTTTTATATTTCTTCGAATATTCGGATTTCAAGATATTTAAATTAGTAATATTATATTTTGTTTTAAATCTTTTTTATACTGCTTTTATAAAAAATATTAAATATCTCGATATATTAATTGTTACAAGTGGTTTTATTATAAGAATTTATATTGGTTCTATAACAACTGATTTAACAATATCAAATTTTTTTATTAGTCAAATTATATTATTTTCTCTATTCATTCTAATTTGTAAAAGGAGAGAAGAGTTTTATTCTTACAGTGAAAAAATAGTTTTAAAATACAGTATTAAAGAATTAAATTTATTCTCAAAAATATTTCTTGTATTAAATATTTTCAATTATCTAATTTATTTTTTTTATGGAGATAGATTTACATATAGTTTTTCGTTAGAAATATCGTTATTGATTTTTACTTTTTTGATAATACGATATTTGAATATAAATTTTAAAAATAAGGATTTCGATCCAATTTCAATTTATCTTAACGATAAATATTTAATATTATTATCATTTATATATTTTTTTAATTTTATTTTTGGATTTTATGGATTTTATTAATACAAAAAAAATAAAAAGTTGGGCCAGATATTATTTGGGAGATTATTTTTTATATTATCCAAAAAATATAGATGAGATCAAAGAATTATTATCAAAAAAAATAAAATTAATACCATCTGGTGGATTTAGAAGTTATGGTGATAGTGCAATTAATGAGGGCATGATTAATAGTAAATATTTTAATAAAATAATTAACTTTGACGAAAAAAAAGGAATTCTAAAAGCTGAGTCAGGAATCACA